>Ga0210014_1001655_pt1 | contig 16380 bp, 21 predicted proteins | sample CryGeymeta201519_FD_183983 | JGI IMG/M metagenome (GOLD analysis project Ga0210014, IMG submission 183983) | Groundwater microbial communities from Crystal Geyser aquifers in Utah, USA - Crystal Geyser metaG 2015-19 (SPAdes) (version 2) | ecosystem: Environmental > Aquatic > Deep subsurface >...
TTTCTTGCTTCGCTGTCCTGGATTCCTTGATTATTCCCCGGACTTTTCGCAAGAACGTTTGCACGTTCTTTTTCGCAGGTTTGATGAGTAACTTTCCATCGTATTTGCGCACGTTCCATCCGAGAAAATCAAAGCCTTCCTCAATATGCACGATTTTGGTTTTCTCTTCGGACAGCGTTAATCCTCTGTCTTTCAAGAATTCCACCATCAACTCCCTCGCTTCTTCCAGCACTTCTTTCGTTGTGCCGGTTATTACGAAGTCGTCTGCATACCGAATCAGGCCGACCTTGTTCTTCATAGCTTTCTTGCTTCTCTTAGCGCCGTAGCATTCAGTCAGCAAGTCTTCCATTCCGTCCAAGGTCATGTTCGCTAACGTCGGCGAGATAATTCCGCCTTGCGGTGTTCCCGTTTCCGTGTCGAACAACTGTCCATTCCATTTGAAGCCGGATTTCAACCATTTCCTTAGTATCACTTTGTCCGTTGGGACATTGCTTAGCAGCCAGTCATGATTGATGTTGTCGAAACAACCGGATATGTCCGCGTCCAATATCCACTTAGCAGAGCCTTTTTTCGCTAGGGCTGTAAAACATTGCCCTACCGCATCTCTGCTCGCTCTCATGGGTCGGAACCCATAAGAGTTTGGGTCTGCCTTAGTTTCCGAGACTGGTTCCGGTGCTTGCAAATACAACGCTTGCATAGCCCTATCTTTCATCGTCGGTATTCCTAGCGGACGCATCTTTCCATTTGCTTTGGGTATGAATACCCTTCTCAAGGGTTAAGGCTGGTAGCCCCTTCTCTTGAGTGACATAACGGCTTCAGCTTTCAACTCCGGTGTGTCCCAAACTACCTTGTCCACGCCCGGCGTTTTTTTGCCTTGATTTTCCGTAACTCGCTTAACTGCTATTGCTCTACCGCTAAACGAGTGGGTTAGTATCCATTGCAAGGCTTTCACCCTGCCGTATCTACCTTCCCTAGTTGCCTTTGCAATACGCATTTGCAGCCTCTTTGCCGTTTGGTGAAATTTTGCCCAGTCGAGACTGTGCCAATCCACTTCACGACCAGAGGTCGCACCAACTACAATTTCCGCAGCCGTCATTTGCTTTACCTCCGTTATTGAAGTTCTACATACTCTCTTGCAAAGAGAGACCAGTCAGAAGTCTGCTTCCTTTCGGACAGGACGATGTTGGCTTGTGCCTCAATCCCTATTCATCCGATTACAGGACGACTTTCGCTTTTTCTGACATCCTTTACCCGCACATCCATCAGCTTTCCTTGCGGTTGGCTTGCCCTTGCGGGCGGATATACGGGCTTATCGTGTTCCACGTAAGTAACATTAGAAGGTTAGGTGGTAGCTCTTTCCCGGTATGTCTTTGTTTCCGCTTGCCCAAAAGTAAAGGTCAAGACCGCATACTTACCATTTTGGTTACTGCCTATCAGCATTTTTGGCAGTTCGCTGATTACGGGATTTATCACTACTTCACTTACGTTCACCATACTTCCAAGCCTAGTTCCCTACCGCGTTATGCTCGCAGTTCCGCTTCCACCTCACGGCTTCGACTTCGTCCTTTCGGAGTGGGCTACATTGTCAGAGGGGCTTCAGACCCAGCCGTTACCGGCCACGCCTGCCCTCCTAGGCTACTGTTGGGAAAACAACAGGTTTATTTAACGATATTATGTTAATAAACAATTACTTGAATGACTTCACGTCGCACTACCTTGTTCAGCATGGTGTTTCTCCTTTTTGATTTGCATTAAAAAACGTTTGCACCATGCCCCAACCGGGATATGGTGATCCCGCGTTGGGTTTTGATCGTGTTAGACTGGACGCATGAATGAATCACGAAAACCATCCTTCACGGTTATTACTGGAGGCAAAGAAGAACTGGAATGCAAAAAACGCATCCTGTTTTCCACGCCTGAACTGCTTGAGCAGCAAGAATTTGAAAACCTATGTGATTCACTAGGTCTTCAATTTGTTGATGTTGAATTTCTGATTGCCAAGCGTGTTCGCAATCGAAACTATTCAAGCCGCCTCGAACAGCAAGCCCTGTTAGCCATCATTGAAGGGCGTGACAACGATATAGAACGCCTGTTCGGTATTCTGGAACGTCGCAATTCCCTTTCTTTGAAGGTTATCTCATCGTCCTAGCCAACATCTCCTGCTCAATTTCCTTCAGAAGATACTTGGCATCAGTAATGACGCTTGATTCCGTGAATTTATGTTCTATCGCATGTTGCAATTGATCTCTGCGTTGCAGCAGCTCTCGTTCGCTTGAGGTTTCAAGCCAGCGAAAAAAAGCCTTCATGTCAAATATTGCCCCCATTTTGTGCCTCCAAAATTAAAATAAAATGAGACACAACCCTTACGGGAAATGTCCCCGTAAGGTGAGTGTTGCTTGTTAAATCAGGCTATTGCTAATCGCATCTTTGCATTTGCGATATTCACGCATAGCAATTTCAAGATTTGCATCGTCCAAGTCGCCTTCGGCACGGATATAGATTTCGTCCAATGCTTCAACCGAATTGGCATCGCGTAATGCGGCAACAATTTTTTCGAGCTTTTCGAGTTTGGTTGATGTTGCCGCATTACTGTTGCCAGTCTTGCCGCCATCAGCCACATCCACAATTTCGCCCGTGTCTTTGTCAACAACTGGCGTGTAGCTGCCGTTGATAACGTCGTCGAGGTTAAGATTTTGTCGCCCTGCTTGTTCGTCCATCGCCAATGCTGTTGCCAACTCTGGTGATTTCGGTAAGAACTTACAGATGCGGCGAATTGCCGTTTTCAGCCCCATTGCGACAAAGTCGGTATCCCAAGTGGATTCCTTCTTGTATTTCTTGGCTGCCTGGTAGCCACGACTGCCATCACGGATGCGCTCTACTTCTTTGCGCCCCATTGCGACAAATGTGCGACTACCATCTTTCAAAACGCCGACCGCATAGAAACCGACCACATCCCCACGCTCTTCATCGGACGCGGGAAAGCCGCCCGGTGCGGTTAGTGGTTCGTGTTCCAGATTTCGTTCCATACCAAGCTTGAGCGCGAACTTGTCGTTCATACGCACCGCTTCGGCGTAAATATCAACGACCTGCCCACTGTTTCGTGCCAACTTCATCAATCCGGTATAGCCTGGAATTAACTGACACTGGCCGCCAAATGGAACAAGGTGAGCTTCGCCCATCAACCCTACTTCCAGTCCAAGCTGCGAGGACTGGATCACGGCAGCAAACACGCTGCGCGGATCGCATTCTGCCAACTTCGGTGTCATACGAAACGCGGTAAGCGCAATGCGCGCCATGCGGTCAGGGTTAATGTGCTTTGGCAGCGCGCGGGCGATTTCGCCTTTGAACTGTTCGAGCATCGCAGGAAAGCCTTGCTGTTGCTCGGATTTAGCTGCGTTGTTGTTGGTGTTGCGGATGTTTTTGAGTGCTTGCAAAGACATGATGATTCTCCTTTTAGGTACAACAAAAAAAGGGACACCATGCCCCAGAAGGGACAGAGGGTGTCCCAGTTGGGGTGCTGCAAACTTATAACGACAACTGATTAGGCTGCGCGTGTGATTGGATAACGAAGTTAACGACAGCTTCTTCATCCATTCCTTGTTGTAGTTTGCTCACGATTTCCGTGAACAATTGCTTTGCTTGGCATTCGCCAAGGGCAGGATTTTTGCGAAAAGCATTAAGAGCCACTCTCAACGCTTTTGATTTTACTCGCTCAATTGCTGTGATTTTGCGATTTTTCAGTGACATGATGATTCTCCTTTTAGGTACAACAAAAAAAGGGACACCATGCCCTTGCGGGGAAGTGTCCCCGATAGGGTTGATTACAAACCAAGCGCCCGAACAACTGGGCGACTCAGAATGTAACCAGAAAAACAACAAGCAAAAAATACGAGCAACATGGTAATTCTCCTTTTGTTAAAAACAAAAAAAGGAACACCATGCCCCAGAAGGGATTAGGTATCCCCGCTGGGTTGATTAACTACATTCTGCCGTCTCTTTTGAGTGTTCGGCTAACACTATCAATTCAACGCATTACGCGATGAGCATGAATTGCTTGTATTACTTCACTAAACCTAGTATGCGTGCCAAAAACTCTAACGTGTTCTGGTTGACGAAAATTACCGTAAAAATCGTGATTAGCCACAAAACGGTAAATTTCTTGTCCATCTTGGCAATTTCTTGTCTTAATGAACCATCCATCTTGGCAATTTCTTGTCTTAATGAACCATCCATCTTGGCAAGGTCTTCCTTCGTGGAAAGTTCATTGCGAAGTTCAACTTTCAGCTCTTCTTTTGCCTCTAGCTTGCGCTGATTGGCAAATTCATAACTGTGTTTCTCGATGTGCGATAAAGATACCTCAATCGCTTTCGCAACTGGCATCGCATCATCACGACCGAGCTTGCGTTCCAAGATGTCGTAAATTTCTAGTGGTAAATTCATGTTGCTCATTATGCGTCTCCTTGAGTAAAAAAACAAAAAAAGGGACACCATGCCCTAAGGGGATGTGTCCCCATTTGGGTTTGAGTCAGATCAACCGACTAATTACTTGCGTGTTTGATGCTGTTTCGATGATCTTTGTTCTGATTACGTCGGCTACGATAGCTTTTCGCTTGTGAAAGTAGCAATAAGCCGCCGCCAATCAGAATCACAGAAATAATCGCTAATAGAATGTAGTCATTGGGCATTTTTCAATCCTCCAGTTCTGATAGAATTACATGGATAATGCCGTGTACAACCAAATACAGCATTCCCGACAAAACCAATATAAAGACATCATAATCCACATTTTTGGTGTAAAGGTAAAGGTTCTTGCCCCCAAAAAACATGAATTGACCAATAGCCACATCCTTAAGCACTTCAGCTACATGCTTAATCTGCTCCTTGTTCATATATGTCTCCTTACAAAAGCGGAGACATCACCCCCCAAGCGGGTATGGTGTCTCCGCTTGGGTTAAAAATTAAAAAACAGGTAATTGCACTTGCGCAATCCTAGGTTTGCGATTGCGTTTCTTCTCGGTTAATACAGGGAAAGCTATGTCACGCCTGATAAATGTAGGATTGTCATAACCTTCCCAGTCTTTTTCCTGGACCGAATAAGAAGTCTTTGCGGGTGCTTTTGCGGTAAGGAAGCGTTTTGCAACGCCTCTATACAATTCGCGTAGCAACGAAAAAATGCCAAATGCAAAAATAAACAAAATAATGATTCCCATGATGCCTCTCCTTCTTGATAAAAAAAGGACACCATGCCCTTGCGGGGATGTGTCCCCGCTTGGGTGGTATTGCTGCATGTGAGTGTTTTAGTCGTCCAAATCGAAGTTCGCTGCCCAGCGTGGAAGATCAATTGTTTCGACCTCGCCATTAGGCTGATAGCCAGGATACTGCTTGTTTTCCTGACACCATTTCAGCAACTCAAGCGCGCCGCGATACTTGGCACGCCCGACTTCGACCATTTCCTGACTGGCCATGTAGCAGGCCGTCGAGAACGGTGCGGTTTTTTCAACGGCGATGAAGTAGAAGTTGACCGATTTCCCAGTCACCGCCTTCATGCCATCAATATAAAACGCCGCTTGAACATCATAACCAAGGTTTGCGACTGCTTTCGAGAAGCCGTCCTTGCTGGCGGTGATGCAGCTTTTGAGGTCTGCAATGCCGCGATCAAACATCCAGTCGGGGCGAATCCTGCATTGCAAGCCAGTGTATTCGTCCGTCCAAAACAAGGATGTTTCAGCTTCGCCGTCCTTAAGTATTCTGGCTGCGCCCGCATGATTGAAAACGCTTACCCGCATTGCGGCAAGCGCGTCTATCTGCTCTGCGGTCAATGGGATTTTTCCTGCATTTTCCTCGTCCCATTTTGCAGAAGCTTCTTTGCCCTCTTTGGTGCGCTTGTCGAACTTCGGCGCAAGCACGTATTCCTTGGCAAATAGCTCTGGTTCAAGGATGAATGAGTGGCACGCGGAACCGAACTCCATTGCAGGTGTGGGTTCAACGATTCCTTCCTTGTAGTTTTTGTAGTGCTCCGGCGACTTGAGCAATTGCACGATGCCACTGTGCGAAATCGCGTCACTGGAGTGGTAAATTTTTATTGGCAAATCTCTGACGATGCGCTTCATTTGTGTCTCCTTGAAAGTTAGAAGGGACACAGACCCTATCGGGGAAGTGTCCCCGATAGGGTTGATTACAAACCAAGTGCCCGAACAACTGGGCGACTGATGGCGTAACCTGTGATGCAGCAAGCGATAATGATTAGGAACATGGTGTTCTCCTTTTGTTAAAAACAAAAAAGGGGACACCATGCCCCAAGGGGATAGGTATCCCCGTTGGGTAGGTTGATTGTTAGATAAGACCAGTTTCCTGCGCAGCCCTAACTAATGCTGGATGAAGCGTTGTTGGCAATGAGCCAATTTTCCCTTCAAACCATTGATCGCTCAATGGCAGTTTTTCTATACGGTTTAACTGGAATTTTGTAGGTTTAACCAAGCCACAAACACGAAGGTCTGTTGAACTGGTTACAACAAACTCGCCCAAGTAACACTTGTCAATATTTTGACTTGTGTCTTTAGCGACCGTTAGATATTGAATTCCATCTTCAATGGCCGCGTCCAAAATAATGACTGGGCGCAACTTCGCTTGTTTTGCAAAACCCTCTTCAGGTAAATGACAAAAACAAACATCCCCGACTTGCGGGGAGAATTGCATTTTCATGCTGAACTCCTTCCCGCAAATGGGTGTTGGTTAACTTAAGGCTGCTTAAGCGAATTTCTGATCCTTGAAAGTTCAGGAAAACGCTCAGTTGAGCCTTCAATTGGTGGTCTAAATCCGAGTGTATTAGCCAAACAAAGATTGACAAACTCTTCAACACTTTGACTGCCGCGTTTTTCAACGTATGCAGTCAATGTTTTAAGTGTTACTCCGTCTGGCGAATCAAAATCAGGCAACTCAATTGATAGTTTCATAACACTTCTGAATTTGATAACAGCATGTTCATGTTGCATGTGTCCTCCTTTCAATAAAAATTAAAGCAAGGACAACATGCCCAGCGGGAACGTGTCCCCGATGGGTTGATTGTCTAGAGGCCGAGTGCCCGTACTACTGGGCGGCTCAGAATGTAACCAGAAAAACAACAAGCAAAAAATACAAGCAACATGGTGAACTCCTTCTTTATATACAACAAAAAAAGGGACACCATGCCCTTGCGGGGAAGTGTCCCCGCTTGGGTTGATTAACTACATTTTGCCGTCTCTTTTGAGTGTTCGGCTAACACTATCAACCAGAGCATTACGCATCTGGGTAAGATGTTCAAAACCTTAGCACAAGCGTTTCTTTCCTGCAAGGGCAAGTTTATTGTTATTTTTTGTAGAAATTGCAAAACTACTGAGCAAAATCGTTAAGTAGTTTCCCACATGATTTTCCTTTTCCGCGCAGAATTTAACCCTCTGTTAAACGCTAAAAAGGAGTCGTAATGTCTGTTTCCGAAGAAATTAAAACAACGGTTAAACCCAAAGCAGAGTCACCCAAAAGCGCAAGAAGGGTTGCGGCCAAACGCCGCACGAATTCCGCTGAGTTTAGCAATCCTTTTCTGGTTCAGCAGATCAGGCTGAATTCAACCCCCGCTCAATCCTTGTTGGTGAGTAATTACGAGGGCTGCGATTATGCCTTGAGAGGCATTAGCGTGGTTCTGCCAGTTATATTGAACGATGAAAGCGAAATCATGAAGGTTAATGGTGCGGTGGATCATGTGATCAACGTAGCAATGGCTAATATCCGCGAAGAAGCAGCTCGTATAACCAAAGTTGCTGAGGATAATGGCATGGAATTGAGTTCTGTCTCCTATACCAACACATCTTTGATCGCGGTTAATATCACAAGTGCTAAATCTGGAAGATACCTCCAGCTTATTAGAGAGTTTGACAGCTTGATCGGATTACTACATGCGGCATGGCTATCCGGGTTTATGGGCGACGAGCAAAAAGCTAAAAATGAGCGCGAGTGGCGCAAGGTCGTTGCTTCGGCGGGTTCTGAGATCGAAAAAATCTCTGCCCGCGCATTCGCTGCGGCAAAGCGCACAATTCCTACTCCGCCAGCCTCGACGGATGCCAAGTCCACTGAAAAATCTCTGGCAAAATCCAAAGAAAAAAAGGCTGATGTCATCAAAGTAGATATGCCAACAGAAGGCGATGGCTTGGACGAAATCGAAATTCCAAATACGCTAATTGTGGCGGTCTCTGAGACTGTTACCGCCTAAATTGGTGCTGTGTCGCAAAAACTAAATCACCACCAAGAGCGTGCCGTTCGGTCTGTTGGACACTCTACGATATTAGCCTGTCCAGGGTCTGGGAAGACGCGTGTGTTGTCTGCGAGGGCTGCGCGATTGTTGACAGAGAACACAACAGGCCGACTGTGCGCCGTGACATTCACAAGGGATGCGGCAGCTAGTCTAAAGTTGCGTATTCTTGAGGCGTGTGGCAAGGAGGTTGCCAATCGCTTGGCGGTAGGCACATTCCATTCTATCGCGCTGAATCAACTAAGGCGCGCTGGAATGGTTACCAATCGCTTGTTAGGAGATGGTGAACGATTGGCATTGTTGCGTCGTTGCTATTTGCAACACAAGTGTGATTTGCCTTTTGAGAAAATTGTCTCTGCCATAGACGGCGCAAAAGCCTCTGTGTCTCCCAAGTTGTTTGCCGATTCCGCCATAGAGGATGTGTACGCCGCCTACCAAGATGCGCTGGCTGCGGAGGATTCTATGGACTTCTCTGATATTTTGTTACTGGCAACTCGCGGAATGGCAAAAAAAACAATTCATCCCTTGTCGGTGCGCTGGTTGTTGGTTGATGAAGCTCAAGATATGGATGCGGTGCAGTGTGAGTGGGTGATGTTACATGGCAAGAGCGGCGTGGAAGTGACCATAGTTGGGGATGACGACCAAAGTCTGTATGCGTTTCGCCACGCGATGGGCTACAGCGGCATGATGCTTGTTTCTGAAACTCTCTCTAGCCAAGAAATCACGCTCCCTATTAACTACAGGTGTGCTTCCAATATTATTGCTCACGCATCGGCTCTTATTAGCCTTAATCAAAATCGAGCCAACAAAGCAATTCAGGCCGCCCGTGGCAATACGGGAATAATTGGGTTGCATCGTGCGTCCGATAGAAATCATGAAGCCGAAATAATTTGTAATGCAATCGAAATGAGCGGCAACCCTACGGGGTGGGCGGTACTTGCACGCAGCAACACTCTCCTTGAGTCCATAGAGGCAAAATTGGCGAAAAGCCAAATACCATACTCTATTTCTGGAGGGAAGTCGGTATGGGATGGTGTTGTGGGTAGCGCCCTTGTTGGTTTGATAAGGAATATTGAACGGGACGACCTTACTGGATTGGCTAACGCGTTATCGGTATGCAAGATACAACCCCACCTGCTCAACCATAGTACTGATAGCAAGAAAAACTGTACGCAACTCTTGGATTATATTTTGTCGCAAACTTCAGAAAATGACGAGCGAACAAGGAAAATTATTGTGGGGTTGAAAAAAGGTCGTATAGATTGGCTTGGTCAAGCAAAGAACGGACAAGTGACTTTGGCTATCTATGCGGCCGCAGGCTGGCTCAGAGATTCCATTGAAAGAAAACTACCCAAAAAAACACCTTTGAATAGTAATGGCAAGATGATTGGCGATTTAGCCGTCGCGCTATCAAAGTTGAATGGTAGCGTTGCTCAACGGCTAAATGTGATTATGCGAAAATTCGGCGACAAAACATCTGGTGGCGTATCGCTTTTAACCATGCACTCTTCCAAGGGGCTTGAATTCGATAATGTTTGGATATTGGGCGCAGAGGACAATACTATCCCTCACCCAGATTCCACCGAAGAGGACGAACGACGTTTGTTCTATGTTGCAATGACGCGCGCGCGCGACCGCTTGGAAATTAGCAGCTCGATAGAGGATGGTTTGTTCACGCGTTTTGTTGATGAGGCGAGGTTGCAATGCAATTGACTGTGGAAAACTACTGAGCAAAATCGTTAAGTAGTTTCCCACATGATTTTCCTTTTCCGCGCAGAATTTCCGCATGGAAAGAATATACAAATTAGTTGAACTCCCTTTCTGGCTAAACCAGAAAATTGATGCCTTATATACCCATTTATGTCGCTATTACCTGATATATATACTGGGTTTGATGGCGTACTGGTTGTTTGCGTTGAACTTTACACTATCAGTCAACTTGAGCGTTAGCTTACCTGATCATTTGTACCTTGTGCAAAAAGGCGTGCTGCCCAAGCGTGGTGAGTATGTTGCAATATCCTACGGGAATGACTTCATCTACTTCAAGGGTACTCAGATGATTAAGCGGTGCGAGGGCGTGTCTGGTGACATGATAACCTCTAAAGACCGCAAGTATTATGTAAACGGCAAGTTCATGGGGGAGGCGCGAACCTTGACAACTCAAGGCAACCCTATTCAGGAACTGGGTTATAACGGTCATATTCCCGCTGGACACTATTATCTTAAAGCGGATCACTTGAAAAGTTTTGACTCGCGCTATGCTGCCATTGGTTTAGTGCCAAGCAGTTGGATTATCGGCAGAGCGTTCCCATTGTTTTAGTCATGACTACCTTCACCGATCGGATTCTTCGCAGATTTGGCTTGTTATCACCATTGGTATTGGTAAACGCTAATGTAGCGAAAGCAGTCAAGCAAAAACGGATTGAGGATTTGCAAAAAATTCCGCGATACCCTCCTTTTATGGAGGGATTGCCCGTTTACCCCCCGGAAACCTTGCTTGAGACGCAAAGCGAGCTAATTCGCAGAATAGGCGAGATTATCGCTAACAAGGAATTGCTGGATACGCACTACTATCCAGCAATTACGCGCTTGGCCAATATGTATCAATTACTGCCCGCATCGCAATCGCACCATCATCGCGGGGCGGGCGGGCTGTTATGTCATTCTTTGGAGGTGGGACTGTATTCGTTGCAGGCTGCCGATGGAAAGCTAATTCGTGGCATTGTTACGCCACAGCAACGCCGCCTGATCGAGCCTCGTTGGAGGGTGGCTATATTTTTTGCGGGTATCTGCCATGATCTTGGCAAGGTTGTTACTGATTTTACGGTGACGGATCGCTCTGGCGAAATCAAATGGCATCCTTATATTTGCGGGCTTTATGATTGGGCAACCCAGAACAAGCTAAACAACTACTTCATTCATTGGAACGAAGGAAGAGGGAAATCCCATACCAGTATCGCCGCCACGCTGTTCAATGGCGTGGTTAGTAAAGAGTCGCGCGACTGGATTAGCGAAGGCAGCACGGATGTTATGCAATGGCTATCTGAATCGCTAACCAATACGCCGGGTGCTAAAAACCAAATCTACGAGAACATCGTCAAGTCGGATCAGGTTAGTGTTGAGCGCGACCTTAAATCTATGGGGGTAGCGATGGCAGGCTACGAGATTGGTGTGCCTATCGAGCGTTATCTGAGCGACATTATGCGCAACTTGCTTCGTGAAGGTGTGTGGCGAATCAACGAGCCCGGCGCAAGGGTGTGGTGCGTAAAAAACCATACTTATTTGGTTTGGCCAAAGGCTGGCGATGAAATGGCGCAGCGCGTGCGCGAAGAAAATATCCCTGGCTTACCAAAATCCGTAGACGGCATCCTCGATATGATGGCGGAACGCGGCATCGCACTGGTACGCGAAGAAAAAGGAAGTCCATTTTTTTTTGTTGCTCCAGATGTGCTTACCGCGAAAATCCCAGACCTAAGACTTCAATGTATTCGTTTACGCGACCAAGCGCTATTAGGCTCAATTCCTATTGCCAGCATAGATGGTAGCGTGGTTGACAAGAAGGACGAGGATGCGAATGCGAATGAGACATCCGTATTGACTAATAGCGGCAAACATAAGGCGGCCAACACCGCACAATTGCAAATCAATTTATGCGATCAAACGACCCCTTCTGGGGCTGCACAGGAAAAAGATGTGAGTGTTGCCGTAGAAATGCAACCGCCCTCCCCGCTTGTTGCCAAGGCCGTTATGGTCGAACAATCTGAGGTTCAGCCTTCCACTGCGCAACCCGCCGAACAACCGCAGTCCTCTGTGGATACCCAGCCTGCCAAATTGACAATTGCAACTCTATCTGGGGCTACTGGCGAGCTGCTAAAGGTGTTTTTGTCCGACCTCGCGGAGGGTCGCAAGGACGCGGCAACCCTAATTACACGCGACATCAATCATCATGTGTATTGCAAATGGCCAGATAGTTTCAAGGGGTATGGCTTCACTGGCAAACAAATACTTGATGGATTATTTGAAAACGGCTGGATGGAAGTTGCCTCTGATACCGCCAAGGTGGGCAGAATGGATTTTGCTGATGGGAATTTTTTGTCGGTTAAATTTACCAGCGAAGTCAGCGAGTTGTTCCAGGGGAAAAACCCATCCCTACAACCTGAGTTAAAAACAGTCCCCCTCCCAAACATACCAGACAATGCCGTTGAAACGGTGGCGGCAACAAAAGCTACATTGCGCAAGGTCAGAGCTGTCAAAGTAAAGCGGTCAAAACCAACACCAGAAATGATCAATCTGCAATTCGCATCGCCCGCATCGGTTGCGCCAGTTGTATCGGTGGCAGTTAATCGGTGTGGCACTCTCATTAAAAATGGTGGTTTATATGAAAAAAAATAGAATCGAAATAGAGATTGGGTGTTGTGAAAACATATGGTTTGCCAATTGCCCAACTATTCCTTGGTTGGCAGCGGAAGGAGAAAATTATCTGGGTGTTGTAAATACTATGGTGAGAATTGCACCCAATCTGGCTGCAATCGGGGCTGGAGAGACTGCGGTAAATATCGTTTGGCTCAAGTGTGGCGATAATGACTAGAACGAAAAAATACTCGTTCTTGGCGGCGTTGCTGATTTTGCCTGTGATTAGCACAGCAGAAGACCTTGGTGTGGTTGGCAAAACCTATGACATCACCGAGCGCGACTTGATAGCGGTAATACAGCACAAGTTAAAGCACATGGAAAAAACTGGCGAACTCGCCAAATTCCAGAACGACTACAAAAATCGTGTCATTGATGGCATAGAACACCCCAAGCCCATCCCTGGCATTAAAGCGACTGCCAACGCCAACACCCGCTACTATGACCCCTCGATGGTGACAGACAAGGACATTACCGACGCGACTGGCAGAATCCTTTATCCCCGTGGTACGCGCATCAATCCACTGGATTACATCGGCTGGAACAAATATCTGTTATTCGTGGATGGGCGCGATGCCAAGCAGTTGGAATTTAGCAAAAAAATCACTGCCGCCTCTGATCGCCCCGTCAAGTTGGTGCTGGTAGCGGGTGAGCCGCTTGATCTCATGCGCAAATGGAAAATGTCGGTTTATTTTGACCAGGGTGGCAAACTGACCAGGCGTTTTGCTATCACCCAAGTACCCGCCATCGTGAGGCAAGAAGGAAAGAGGTTGAGGATAGATGAGCTACGTTACTAAAATAGGGTTTGCTTGGCTGTTGTTGGCTTGCACTGGCACGGCTAATGCGTCGCTGGATTGCCATGGGCGGTTTCCGAATCTGATTACCGATATTTGCTGGAGCTGCGCTTTCCCTATCCGATTGGGTGGCGGCGCGCTATCGCTACCTATTTCGCTTGGGCAAGAGGACACGCCAAGTACGGGTGGTTCGCCCCTCTGTTTATGTGGCATCAACCCTGGGATAAAAATTAGTTTTTGGGAGCCAATCCGACACGTTGATGTGGTGCGCAAACCCTTCTGCATGACGACACTTGGCGGGGTGGATATGAATCCTGGCTTCAACGCGCCGCACGGCACACAAGAGACCAAAGATCATACCGACACAAGTTCTTTTTACCAAGCCCATTGGTATATTGATCCAATTTTTGCCTTGCTCGATTTAATCGTTGATAGCCCGTGCCTAGAAAAAAACATTTTTGATGTAGCCTATCTCACTGAGCTAGACCCGCTGTGGAACGACGACGAAATGACCAGCATCATCAACCCGGATTCGTTTTTATTTGGCAACCTTGTTTCTCGACTAGCCTGTGGCGCGGACTGTGTGATGTCATCGGTTGGATTTGGCAGTAACACACTGTTTTGGTGTGCGGGATGCCAAGGTTCGATGTATCCGTTAAATGGGCATGTTGCTTCGCATATCGGGGGGGTACAGGCATCCAGCCTGATCGTGTCGCGCCTGATCGCCAAAATGCACAGAGAGGGATTGATGTGGGCAGCATCAGGTAGTTCTGGGATGTGTGGTTACTACCCGCAACTGCTCATGGACAAGACCAACTACAAATACCAAATGCACTTCCCGGTCGCGCAGGACAAGATCAACGGCAGATGTTGTCAGCCGCTAGGTCGAAGCACGATGTTATGGGGGGTTGCCAAGGAGATTCCTAATATGCCGCTGATTGAAGGCGGGGAGGACTTTGCCTATATGATTTTCAGAAAACGCGATTGCTGTCAGGGGGCATTTTGATGAGAAACCTTGCCTTGCGCGCCCTACTCTCTTCCGTGTTTTGCTTGTTGATACAACAAGCCTATGCAGAAACAGATATGGAGCGCTCAAACAGAATACTCAAAGAGGTTACTGAACGTGTCGTCAATCAATATCGCGCCCCTGCTCCCAGGCTCGACAACTTGCCACAACCGGCAGCAAAAGTGAATCCTGCGGATATGGCTGAACAATTCCGCCAGTCACCCATTGCAAAACAGCCACCCGTCGCGCCAGAGCTGATGGTCTTTGTATCATTCTCAATGCCGCGCGAAAGCCTGCTGCGCATCGTGGAACAGTCGGAAAGGACGGGTGCGCGGCTGATTTTCCGTGGTTTCACTGGCGATAAACTTACCGACATGTCGAAGCGCATTGCTGATCTATTGGGAAAGCATCGTGTTGAGGCAGTCGTTCATCCACCCGCATTTACCCAGTTCAAGGTTAATCAAGTGCCCGCGCTGGTGATCTCTCAATCCGACGCAGCCAAAAAACTCGATAACGGCTGCGCGCAGGCGGAGCGTTATGTGAAAGTCACGGGCGATGTCAGCCAAGACTACGCACTGGATTACATTGAGCGCACCTCACCGCAATGGGCGGCTACCGCTCATCTATTTAGTAGCAAACTCGCACGGGGGCTTGATTGAGGAAATCCATACTGATTGGCCTGTTTCTGGCTGGTATTCCATACCTGTCGTTGGCCGCCGCGCTTACGCCTGCACAACAAGCGGCACAAGATGCCGCTGTTAAAAAAGCGTTTTCTGATGCACAGACGCTTGCAAATGGATCTGTTGCTGGTGCGGCTAACGGTGTCGTAAATGGAACAATACAAAGCACCGTTAATAGTTTTAACCCAAATTATTATAGTTACACCAACACAGCACCAGAGTCGGCTTTGTTTGGGGGGGGGAATGGCGATACGTTTACGGCGGGTGCTGGCAAAATTACCGCTTGCCAGACGGGGGCGACCAATCCAGATGCCTTCAAGCAACAGAACTGTGATGCGATCAACTACATGGCGAACCAGCCAACCATCAGGCCACAATTTGCGATTTCGTCGAGCAATCCGATGATGGTTACATCGAGAGCTATCCAGAACAACGCATCCACTTTGGCAGCGGCATCGCTTGGCTTTGTTGATCCTGGTGCTGTTGGCTCATTCACAGGCTGCACAACCAAGGCTACCACCACCCCACCCACTTTTGGTATTGAGGTGTGTAATGACGTTTCCACCGCAAGTAGTTCGACGTGCTCAATAGGTCGCACGATAGCGGTAAATGCCCATACGGATTACCAGTGCAACAAAACGATCAATGCTTATCAAACTCAAAATTGCAATAAAACAGTTATTCCTATTGTTACTCCGACGAACTACTGTGATGTGGCGGGCAGCGCAACAGGGATAGGGTCATATCAGAGGTATGTCAAAGCCCATTACGACTTTAAAACAAGAAAAATGATTCCCGCTACTTATGTCACTCAACCTTATGGTCTGTTCGATGTGGTGTTTGCCTGTGCCGGTGATGCGTTAGCCAAAGTCACAGTGACCATTTCCGCTGGTGTGCAGTGCCACGGGGGAAGCTGTAATTCTAGTTACTATCCGCTAACACTCTATTTCATACCAGGCAGAAACGCCGCAACATCAGGGTATCAGGCGCAAGGCTATACTGGGAGTTGGTGGTACTTAACCTCGATAACGTATAACGGCACAACTAACACTGTGTCGCTTAGCAACACTTCCAACCTCGCAGCAAGTGCCGTCACCGCCACCATCACACCAACAGGTACAGTCGGTATTCGCAATGTAATTAGCTGGACGCTTAACAACGGGTGTGCGGTACAGGAGGCAGCAGCATTATGATGCGCTTACTTTTCCT
>Ga0210014_1001680_pt1 | contig 16225 bp, 17 predicted proteins | sample CryGeymeta201519_FD_183983 | JGI IMG/M metagenome (GOLD analysis project Ga0210014, IMG submission 183983) | Groundwater microbial communities from Crystal Geyser aquifers in Utah, USA - Crystal Geyser metaG 2015-19 (SPAdes) (version 2) | ecosystem: Environmental > Aquatic > Deep subsurface >...
TTTTGAATTTCTATGCTATACTATTTATTGCCGCATTATGCGACTTCCACAAATAAAAATAATTGATCTGTTTTACCGTGTCTATAAATCGTGGCCTATTTTTTATGATGGAATAATACAGCTTTTTTCTGTTGGACAGTGGGAAAAATGGCAGGATAGAACTTTTGATGATCTTACCGGAAAGAAAATTCTAGAAATCGGCGTTGGTCCTGGTAAACTTCTTTTGAAAATGGCTAAAAAAGGATATTCGGTGACAGGTCTGGAATTTAGAAAAGGTATGGCAGATGAAGCTAGGAAAAGAATCAAAGCAAAAGGTTATGATATAGATATTCTTCAACAATCAATCTATCATTTACCATTCCAGAATGATGTTTTTCATTGTATCGTCCTGACTTTCACAATGGCGGAAATCTCCAATCTGGATAAGGCGATTTCCGAAATGAAGAGAGTACTTATGGAAAACGGCAGAATCATTATTATTGCTGGGGGAATGCCTCAGGATAAAAATATATTTGCCAGAATACTATTTAGGATGTTAGAACAACAAACTTTACTTAAATTAGAACGGGATAATGTGTTATATCTTAAACAGCACGGATTTGAAGTAACTAGAACTGATTTTGGACCTTTTAACATGGTAAATAAAATTGTGGCAGTCAAAAAATGAACATAATAGTTGTTCCCTGTAAAGATCTTAAAGAAGCCAAGAAAATAGCTAGATTCCTCACAAGTCACAAACTGGCAGTTTGTACAAATATTATTCCTTCAATTATTTCTATTTATCGATGGAAAGGACGAGTGGAAGAAGGGAGGGAAGTTCTATTATTAGTAAAAACAGTAAAATCTAAACTTGATGCAGCAATTACCAGAATAAAAGAACTACATAGTTATGGAACTCCAGACTTGATACATTGGGAAACTTCCAAAGATGTGAATTGGTTGTCTTCCTGGATTAAAGATGAATTAGGTAAATAATATACAAACAAAACCCCTTATCATAGGGGTTTTGTTTAAGAAATCAAAATCAATAATCAACCACCGATTTTGTACATACCGGTTCCACAAACTGGACATTTACCTTTAAGCGCAGGTTTACCGTTTTTCATTGTTACTTTTTGCGCATTCGGGTCATCTCTTTTGGCTCGGCATTTTACGCAATACATTTCTGCCATTTATACCTCACCTCCCTTCATAGAAGTTTTAGCTTCAAATCCTATGCAGTAGGAAATATAACACACCTTGAATACCTAATGCAAAAAACGAGAAGATAGTAATCTTTATTAGGTCGTGTTTAATATGGGAGTAATCATTTTCGATTGATATTTTTTTGGGCTTTGTATCGCTCTTTATTTTAAACATTAAACTTGGAGTTAAGGATGAAGAAGTAGGTATAGGGTTGACTATAATTTGGTTCTTGACAAGGAGTTGTTCTTTTTGAATTTGTGATTTATTTAGTCTGCGAAGGTCAGCTAATAATTTTTCTTTTTTTGTTTTTTTAGGCATATATTATTATAATATGACTGACACTATTTTGATTTAACATCAATAATGATAAAATTGAGAAAGTAGCAAATTTTATCTAAGTAATTAACAATTTCAGAGCTTAACATATTGACAGTATCTTGTAAAGTGAGTACAATCTCGAATACATAGTTTACTCATTTAAGGATATATTTCTAATATTACAAATGCAGCAGATTATAGTAATTAATTCGTTATTTGGGATAATATTATTATGGTTGTGTATTCTATCATTTTATTTATATAAATTGATATCCCGTTATAAGAATTTACTTAAAGGTATTGATAAGGATAGTCTTACTTCGGTTTTGGAAAAAGTATTAAAAGATATCGATTTAGACAGAAAAGACATTGAAACAATTATTTCCAAAGTTGATGATCTAGAGAAAAGATCTGTTTTTTACATACAAAAAGTTGGTATTATGAGATTTAATCCTTTCTCTGATACGGGAGGGGATCAAAGTTTTATTTTGGCAATTTTAGACGAGATGGATAACGGTGTAGTAATTTCATCTTTACATACAAGAGGAATAACCAGGTGGTATGCAAAAAATATTGAAAGCGGAAAAGGTTTAAATTATGATTTATCGAAAGAAGAATTAGAGGCGATCAAAAACGCAACAACACTGAAAAAGAAAAACAGGAGAAATTAAAAATAAATCTGTTTAATCAAGAAGACTTTATAAAAATTTATAATTACAATTTATGAAACCAAAAATAGCGTCAATTTTAGCAGTTGCAGGATTGTATTTATTAAGTACAGGTATTTCCTATGCTGTATTTAACAAGGTAAGCGGTGTAGGCGATTCTAGTACAATAACTTCTCCTGTACCGAAAATCTCTCCAAAAGAAAAAGTAAAAAATAAAGTAGATCCTTCTATTCCTAAAGATCAAGTATGTCCGCTTAATGGAGTTAAATTTACTAATCAGGAAAAAGACATTTGGGATAAAAGAAGACCCTTGGCAGTTATGATAGAAAACAGTGAAGAAGCACGACCTCAGTCCGGACTTTCCAGGGCTGATATTGTTTATGAGGCTTTGGCAGAAGGATGGATTACCAGATTTATGGGTATTTTTTATTGCAATACACCGATGGAAAATATTACATTTGCTCCGGTACGTTCTGCTAGAACATATTATGTTGATTGGGTATCGGAATACGATGCGCTTTATAACCATGTTGGAGGAGCAGGAAGGTGTTCAGATGATACAGTCGATCCAAGAGCAAAGGCTCTATGTCAAATAGACAGATATGGTATTAAAGATTTAGACCAGTTCGGTATAGGTTATCCTGATTGTTATAGAAATCCTGACAGATTGGATCATCCTGTAGCTACAGAACACACAATGGTTTGTTTTTCTGAAAACCTGTATAAAATTGCCGATAAAAGAGATTGGAATAATGTAGATGATAGAGGAATTCCTTGGGATAAAAATTTTAAAGAATGGAAATTTAAAGACGACTCAAAAGAATCAGAAAGAGGGAAAATAAATAAGATACACCTGGTGTTTGCACAAGGTTATGACAAGTATGATGTGGATTGGGATTACAATACATCTTCAAATTCGTATTTGCGGTCTAATGGAGGAAAACCACATTTTGATCTTGAAGCAAACGTGCAACTAACAGCCAAAAACGTGGTTGTTCAATTTTCAAAAATTACAGGACCTGTAGATGAGCATGCTCATCTATTATATGCAACTATCGGTAGCGGAAAAGCAATTATTTTTCAGGACGGGCAGGCAATTGTGGGTACCTGGTCAAAAAAGAGCAGAATTGGTAGAACTGTATTTTATAACTCATCCGGTAAAGAGATTGAATTTACCAGAGGCTCTATTTGGATAGAAGTATTACCTAGTGAACAGCAAGTCACATATTAAATAACAATATAATCTGCCCCTAGCTAATTTTTGGTAAGGGATGATCTTGTAAATCAATTAATTTGATTCATAAGATTCCTGAATCGCAAATATAAGAAAGGAGTCTTATTATGCTAAAAGATTTGATTATCTCACGCGTCCGGGTGAAAATTCTGAGTTTATTTTTTTTAGCACCCGGAATGATATATCATGTGCGTGAAATAGTAAGAAGGACTGATGAAGAGATAAATGCCGTGAGAAGGGAATTATCCAATCTGGAAAAAGCAGGGATAATGACTAAGGAGAAGCGGGCTAATCGTCTGTTCTATGTATTGCGTCGTGATTATCCGCTGTATTATGATCTTTTAGAACTTATTGTAAAATGTTATGGTTTAGGAGGGGAGATTATTAAGAAACGGGCAAAACTGGGTAGAATAAAATTTGCCATGATATCAGGAAAATATGCAAGAAATAGCGTACGAGACGCAAATGACGTAGACATGCTTATCGTCGGTAAAGTAGTATTGCCGGAAATAAGCCAAATTATACGTCAGGAAGAGCAAAAGAGGGAAAGAGAAATAAATTATACGGTGATGAGTGAAGATGAATTTGAATTTCGCAAAAGGAGAAGAGATCCATTTGTAATAAGCATATTAAACGGTGCAAGAATTATGGTAATTGGAGATGAGGAAGAATTAGTAAAATAATTGATTCATATTTTAATCCGCCTCCGCGGAAATCTCGCCGATTGGTTAGATCGAGCGATTCAGAGACATTTTCCACTTCTGCCGGATTTAAGCTCTGGACGAAGCGCAGATGAAGAATTCACGACCGCCCGTCCTTCGCAGTAATGAAGCTACGGAGGGTGGATAAGGTTGAGGGAGTTTCAAGAATTGAAAATTTTACTCACTTAATAAGAATTAATTTAGTTTGATCTAATGCATAAGGTAATTAAGATAGGATCTCACAGTCATGCGGTAATTATCCCTGCAGATTTTATTCATGCGTTGGGGATAAAAACCGGAGATAAAGTCAAAATGATTTTGGATAAAACAAAAGGGAAAATTACAATTTATTTTTCAGGTATTCTGCAACTATCTTTACCAACCCCTTTAAGGAAAAAGAAATAAAAATGAAAAGTAAACGTAAACTGCTTTGGTTTATCATCTTTTTAGTATTGTTTTCAACAATAGTAGATTTACCCCAAAATTATAGAATTAAGTTTGATATAGGATCGATGAAAATAGACAGGGTGATAAATGCACCTTCAATTAACATTGACTTAGGCAGAATAAAAATAAAAAATGATTTAAAAACTCATTTAGGTTTGGATCTTTCTGGGGGAACACATCTGGTACTTGAGGCAGATATGAAAAATATTTCTTCCTCGGATAAGGAAAAAGCATTTGATTCCGCAAAAAATATTGTAGAAAGAAGAATTAATTTATTTGGTTTAACAGAACCGATTGTCCAAAAGACCAAAGTAGGTAATTCATTCAGAATAATTGTAGAAATTCCGGGAATTTCGGATGTCAGCAGTGCTATCGACCTTATAGGAAAAACCGCACAGTTGGCTTTTTATGAAGAAGCTTCCCAGACCGCAAATCTTGCCACTCCTTCATCAGTACTGGAATTATGGTCAAAAAAGACTGATTTAACTGGTTCGAATCTCAAACGAGCAGAAGTCACATTCGATTCAAAAACCGGAAAACCTGAAGTGGCATTGGAGTTTGATAAGGTAGGTGCAAAATTGTTCGAGGATATAACTACACAGAATGTTGGAAAAACTGTAGCAATATTCTTAGACGATCAATTGCTTTCTGCTCCGAGAGTTAATGAACCGATAGTAGGAGGTAAAGCGGTTATTCAAGGTAATTTTTCTATGGATGAGGCAAAAAGACTGTCTGTCTCTTTAAACGCAGGAGCACTTCCTGTTCCTCTTAAAATCCTGGAACAGAGAAATATCGGAGCAACGCTTGGTAGGGAGTCTATAGATAGAAGTCTTATAGCCGGGGTGATCGGTCTATGTATAGTAGGACTGTTTATGTTAGTTAATTATGGTCTTCTTGGTCTAGTAGCCGATGTTGCATTAGTAATTTACACACTTATGGTATTTGCCATGTTCAAATTGATCCCTGTGACTTTAACTCTAGCGGGTATTGCCGGATTCATCTTATCAATCGGGATGGCTGTAGATGCAAATATACTGATATTTGAAAGAATGAAAGAAGAGATAAGATGGGGGAAAGATTATATTCATGCACTTTCCTTGGGATTTGATAGAGCTTTTCCATCGATTCGCGATTCGAATATATCTTCATTGATTACCTGTGGAATTTTATACTGGTTTGGTACAGGAATTGTAAGAGGATTTGCAATTACGCTTGCAGTGGGTATAGTCGTTTCACTTTTCAGCGCAATAACAATAACCAGATCTCTATTAAAACTAATTTACAGGTAGCCATATGATTGATTTGATTGCCAAGAAATATCTTTTTTTTATATTTTCCGGTTTGATCATTATTCCGGGTACTATTGCTCTAATTTTGTGGGGTCTAAAACCGGCAGTTGATTTTACCGGCGGCAGCCTTATAGAATTCCAGATAAAAAATGCTAGTAAAGAGGTGTTAAAAGAGGATATAAAAAAAATAGCAGAAGAACAGAATGTGGAAGTTGGATCTATTTCAAAAACAAGCAATAATGGTTTTCTATTAAGACTTAAACCGATAGATAAAAACCAAAACCAAAACTTAAATAACGATTTGAAAAAGCATTATGGTGAAATTGAAGAAATTCGTTTCGAAACTGTAGGTCCGACGGTCGGTCAGGAAACGACTAAAAATGCGATAAAATCAGTTATTATTGCTTCAATAGTTATTATTTTATATATAGCATGGGCGTTCAGACAAATTCCAAAACCATATTCATCTGTAAAATTCGGGATTGTTGCTGTGATTGCGCTTATCCATGATATATTAGTCGTAGTTGGTTTGTTTTCCATTTTTGGTCATTTTTTCAAAGTTGAAGTAGACAGTCTGTTTATTACAGCTCTTCTGACGATAATGGGTTTTTCAGTCCATGATACGATAGTGGTTTTTGATAGAATTCGGGAAAATTTGAAGAAGATACCCGGAGTACCTTTCCCACAGGTGGTGAATGAATCAATCCTTCAGACTTTGGCAAGATCATTATCTACTTCGCTAACAGTATTGTTTACGTTATCAGCATTGCTGTTGTTTGGCGGGGAGACTATTCGGTGGTTCATAATTACGCTTCTAATCGGGATTATTTCAGGTACATATTCCTCGATTTTTAATGCTGCGCCACTTTTGGTAATTTGGGAAACAAAAGAAAGAAAGAATAAATAAAAAAGATGTCTGGGGGATAAACAATTCATCCGAAAGTGACAAAATATTAATATATTACTTCAGAACCAGAAACCCTGTTCTCTTAAGATGGGGATGATTAGAGACTCACTTTGGCATTCAGTACGGATTTTTGGCTCTTGTATCAATGAAGTTCTGGACTTTTAGGCCATAGAGATTTACTTTCCTTTTTCAAATCCTTGATTCTTTGAATAAGCATCTTGTGAACATTCTTTAATTTTCCTTCAATTACATCAGAAAAAAGCATGTTAAGAACGGAACCCACATAAGGTCCAGGACCGATTCCGTAAATTTCCATCACATCATGACCGCTTACCTTTAAATCCTGTACTCTAAAGGGTTGTTTTTGTACTTCAATCAGACGTTTCTTATATAATTCTAGTCTCCAGGATGATTCTCTAGCGCCACCTCCTAATCTGTCTCCGGTTCTAAGAGATAAGATATCTTGGAGATTTTCCGGACCAACATTTTTAATAAATCTTCTTAATGCAGAATCAGTCTGGTTCTCATTTACGGTAAACTGATGATAACGGACAAGACATAACAGTTTATCTCTGTCGTGTTTTGCAAATCGGAGTCTGTTGGCAATATTTTTTACAATAGAAGCACTGAAAATTTCATGGTTATAAAAAGTAATGACACCTTCAGCCGTTTTTTTATAAGTTACTGCTTTGCCAACGTCGTGCAATAAGGTGGCAAATCTGACAATTGGATTAGCGCATGGGCATTTTTCTAAAGACAGAAGCAAGTGTGTACCTACATCATACTTATGATGTCTTTTAGGGCTTTTTTGTTCTATTCCAAAACATTTTTCCAGCTCAGGAAGTATAATTGACAGTATGCTGAAGTTCTTCAACATCCTGATACCATCCGCGGGATAATTTGCAGAGAGTATTTTTACCAGTTCGTCTCGGATCCTTTCACCGGACACTTTTTGTAATAAAATTGAATTTATACTGATAGCTTTGTATGTCTTTTCATCAATCAGGAAGTTCAACTGTGACGCGATTCTGACCGCTCTCATCATGCGTAAAGCATCTTCTTTGAATCTTTCATTCGGATCACCCACCGCTTTAATCAATTTATTAGCTAAATCTATCTGGCCCTTATAAGGATCTATTAGGTTCTTTCCGTCGAATGCGATGGCATTTATTGTAAAATCCCTTCTTTTCAAATCTTCTTCCAATCTATTTCCCCATTTAATATTATCCGGATGCCGGTTATCAGAATAACCAGATTCGCTCCTGAATGTAGTAATCTCAAAGACAGCTGTTTGGTCTTTACCTTTTACCTTCTCCTTTATGGGGATTCCAACCGTACCAAACTTATTATCATAGAAACTATTCGGGAATATTTTCACAATTTGTAGAGGAGTAGCATTTGTAGTAAAATCCCAATCTTTGGTCTTGATTTTCAAAATCATATTTCTTACACAACCGCCTACAGCATATATCTCGTAGCCTTCGTTTCTTATTTTATCCATTACTTCAGTGACCTTATCAGGTAGTTTATATTTCATAATTTTATTAAGTGAATTGAATAAAACCTATTCTCCAATATTTTTGTGTTTACTTGTGATACCACAATTTTCAAATTACTGATAGAATAATATGTTAATATTATAACCTAACACGTCATATGAAGAAATGGATTTATTTATTCAAACGTACTGGTGGTAATAAACTTCATGATGATGAAATTATAGATATAATTTTAGAAAACAGGGGTCTGGTAAACAAAGAAGAAAAAAAGGGTTTTCTTGAGCCTGAACTTCAGGATATAGACTTTAAGAATCTAGGTATAGATTATAAGGAGATTGAAAAAGCGATTGGACGAATAAAAAAAGCAATTTCCCAAAAAGAATCAATTATTGTTTATACAGATTATGATGCAGATGGGGTATGTGGTGGAGCTATCGTGTGGGAGGCTTTATATAGTTTAGGAGCGTCAGTGTTACCTTATATTCCGGATAGAGTGAAAGAAGGGTATGGATTGTCCAAGTTTGGAATAGAATCTGTTAAAAAAAAATTCAATACTGATCTGATTATTACAGTAGATCACGGTATTACAGCAAATGATAAAGTAAATTACGCGAATAAACTGGGTATTGAAACAATAATTCTTGACCATCATTCTAAACCAAAAAAAGTTCCCCGGGCAACAGCCATCATTCATACGACGCAGTTATCAGCAGGAGCGTTGTCTCTAGTATTTGTAGATCATTTACTGAATAAATTGAAAGCCAAAAAGGAAAAATACCATTATTTCAAAAAAAACCTGGATTTGGCCGCTATATCAACAATAGCAGACATGATACCGCTTAAAGGTCCAAACAGAATTATTGTAAAGCATGGTTTAGACAGAATAAACAATACCAGTAGAATAGGATTGACAGCATTAATCGGAAGCACGGGTCTCATGCAAAGAAATATTGGTATTTATGAAGTAGGACACGTATTGGCACCCAGGATAAATGCTATGGGTAGAATTACGCATGCGATTGACGCTTTACGGCTATTATGCACTAAAGATACAAACAGAGCAAAGTGTCTTGCTGATAAATTACGTGACGTAAATAAACAAAGACAGTTGTTGACGGATGATATTTATAACGAAGCAATTAAAGAAGTGAGAGAATTATTCATATCTTCAAATGGGAAAATAGACAAACTCATTTTCATTTCCAGTAAAACATATAATGAAGGAATTATTGGATTAGTAGCAGGAAAACTGGTTGATGCATTTTATAGGCCGGTGGTTGTAGTTTCTGTAGGAGAGGAATATTCGAAGGGATCTGCACGTTCGGTAGTCGGTTTTAATATAATAGAAAAAATTAGAAAAACATCATATCTTTTGGAAGACGCAGGAGGTCATCCCATGGCTGCAGGATTTTCCCTAAAAACCAAAAATTTAAAGGAGTTGAAAAATAGATTAATTAATCTAACCAATAAAGAACTGACAGACGAATATCTTACTAAAACTTTGACCGTCGATCTCGAATTGAATATAGATGAGATAAGTCAGATATTATACCGTAAAATAACAAAATTAGAGCCTTTTGGTATAGGAAATCCTATTCCTGTATTTTCTTCAAAAAATATCAAAATAATTAGTACGAGAAAGGTTGGAAAAGACGGTAAACATTTAAAATTGAGTTTAGTACAAGCAGATAAGGGTCAAATATATAACCAAATCGGACGTAATGATCATATTGTTGACGCCATAGGTTTTGGTATGGGGGATTTGTATGATAAAATGTTGTCGAATCAGATTGTTGATCTAGCTTACACGCTAAATGAAAATATATGGAATAATCGAAAAATATTGCAATTAAAATTAATAGATGTTAAGATTCTAACTTAATCAATACATATAAAAGCCAAGATGGTGCCCGACACACCGGAGCTGCAAGGAGAAATAAGATTGTATTCTTGAAAGTAGATCTTGCCGGGTAAGCCCGTCATAGCAGTATAAGAGTTATAAGTAATAAGTATAAGGTTATCGGTCAGATAATTTTAAGATAATAAATTATATATCTATTACCCTCGAGCTATAGCTTATTTACTGATAACTAAATTAAGGTGGTACCGTGAGATATCTCACCCTTTTAAGAGGTGAGATTTTTTATATGAGAAAAATACCTACATCTATGGCAACACAGCATCCTGATAATGCTTGTAAACCTTTTTGGCATCATAGTGCATACATATCCACAAGCGAAGAGATATTGGAGTCCTACTTATGTTTTTCCAAATTTGATATTGATGAGTATAATTGGGATTGGGAAGGCAAATTTGTTGATGAAGCAGTGACTGATAGGTTTTTGCATCAATATTTGGCTTAAATGCCAAAAAGAGTTGCTCTAATTAAGATTTTGGCCCTTCACAATCTTCCAAATATCTGTTAAAAGTATATCTATGAAAAATTACACACCCTTTCTGCCTATACTATCAGCTGTCCGTTTTGTTACGGAAATGCCAAAAGGTTTGGCTACCATAAGTCCGGAAAAAGACGCTACCGCTGCCGGAAATGCGGAAAGTCTTTTATCCGTTTCTCCTCTTCTGTAATTGTTCTTGCTGATTTTCAGGAATTTTCCCGCTATGTGAGGGGATTACACAGTAGAAAAGGTAGTGGATATGCCGAGCGTACCCTTGCCCGCCGGTATGTACAATTCCTTGATCATCCTTTAACAGCAAAAGACATCTGGCATATTCTTCCTCCCAAAACATCAACTGATCCCAAACCATGGGTCTACGGCTGTGACGGAAAGTGGTTGGGAAGAGTGGGAGTATTTTTTATCCACCGAAATGTCACCACAAGAGAAAATCTATTCTGGTCTTTCATGAGCAGTGAATCTTATGAAGCAATAGGGAAGGATTTATCCTGCCTTGCCGGTCTTCTTAATAACCATTTACCAGCGGGAGCGGTATCTGACTGGAAAGGAGCAATTGTCGCCTCAATTGCTTCCCATTTTGGATTAATCCCGCATCAGAGATGTCTTGCTCATATTATCCGGCAAGCAAAAAGGCTTCTTCCCAAATACAGCCCATTTGAAGCAACACAAAGACTCCGAGGAATTACCAAGGAGTTGTTTCTTATTGAAACAACCCATGACCCTTCCGTCTGGAAAACATCACTTCTTCGTTGGGAAAAACAATACGGGTTCATGCTTAAGGAGAAAACCATTGGAAGCCAGTTTATCAAAAAGAAATGGTGGTATACCCATGGTAATCTTCGCCGGGCCTGGAGACTACTTACTCATGATCAGGATCCATTATTCGTCTTTTTGACCAATCCCTTGGTCCCAAAGACCAACAATAGTCTGGAGGGAGTAAACAGCAACCTCAAACAGAAACTGGGAGATCACCGGGGAATGTCCACCGCCAGACAGGCCTCTTTCCTTTCCTGGTATATGGCATTTACTAGAGTAAAAACAGAGATGGATTTGAGGAAATTATGGGCTTACTGGAAAAACAGATTTCTGCGAAATTAGCAACCGGATATGGCTATTAAACTAAGAATTACCGATATTATAGCTTCAATTACTGTTTCAAAAATCACTCCTGTCATTCCTATTTTTGAAACACTCATCTTTCGCAAAAAGAGAGTCAGACCAAAACCTACGCCGGCGATAAGAGCAAATATGACATTCATGGTTCTAGTTTAACATATTCTTGCTCCATGATTATGCTCTTAAATCTGACAATCTCGACGAGAAAATGAGTGAAATAAATTCACTCATATTACTAATAAATTATCCGTATGAATATTGACTCAAATTAGATACAGTTATTCGCCTTCGGATTTTTCCGGAGGTAAGATAATTGATAGTCAAAAGAATTCAGCTTAATCCTCCTCCGCGGAAATTCTCTCCGACTATAATGTTTCCGGAGGCAAGGATATTATTCCGCTTCCGCCTTCGCATAAAGCTTCGGCCGGACAGGTCGGACGGATTTCAGCTCTATTGATGCGCTTGATTAAGATCCCGCAAGCGAAAGTTAGAGAGCTTCAATTCGGTAACTTCAAAATAGTACCAGGATATATCAAATCCGGATTTTTGAGATTATTAGCATTGGCTATTTTAGTCCAGGCATATCCGTCACCGTATTCTTTAAGAGCGATTTTCCACAGATAATCACCAGTAACCACAGTATATGTTTTCTCAACCTGGGTAGAAGTTGAAAGAACTTTTTCACTTTCCGGTCTGATTACTTCTGCCTTCGGAATAGTCAGTGTCTGGCCGACTGCTATTTTGTCGGAATTTTTAATTTTATTTGCAGATACGATTGAAACCCAGTTGTATCCGGAACCGTAAAATTTTTCTGCAATCTTCCATAGACTGTCATTTTCTAACACTGTATAAGTAGCAGGGAGCTCAACTTTGGCTTCATCAGGCTTTTGTTCTTCAAAAGTAATGTCCTTAGTCGGCGTTGTATTATTCTGGTTTTTATTTGTCAAATATCTGTAGAAAAGCAGACCTCCAGCTATGACAACCAGGAACCCTAGGGTGATGGAGATGTATGATTCAGGAAAATCGAGCTGTTTCAGAAATTTTTTCCACATAGAAATAATAAATCCTCCTTTCTGGGCAGAGTTATTTTGAGGTGGCGCGAAACGTAAGAAATTCTTAGAAATTCCAACGTTTCAGCAACGTTTAAATTATCCTTTTTGACTAAAATTTATTACGTTGCGGGCTCGACCGGATTCGAACCGGCGATCTTCGCCTCGACAGGGCGACATGTTAAACCGCTACACCACGAGCCCAAAAAAATAATTAGAGTCTTGAAAAGATAATATCAAAAGATTATGGGGTGGTCAATAGAGATATAGATAGTAATAATATATAATAAAAGTCAGTAATTATGACTAATAAGGAGATATCAAAACTCTTAAGGAATATTTCCGCTGTCTATCAGTTGAGCAATGAGAGCAGATTCAGAATAATAGCTTATGAAAAGGCTTCAGAGGTCATAGAAAACAGTGCCGTGGAAATGTCGGACTTATGGAAACAAGGCAAACTTACTTCTGTTCCCGGAGTTGGACAGTCAATTGCGTCTTACTTGGGAGAGCTTTTCCAGACAGGTAAAGTGATACATTTTGATAAGTTATTCGATAAATTTTCTCCCGCTCTTTTTCCTCTTCTTGATGTTGCCGGATTCGGTCCGAAAAAAGCACTTAAATTAGCTACGGAATTGAAGCTCAATAATCCGGAAACAGTTATAAATGACGTCCATAAAGCCGCACTCTCTGGCAAGATTGCCAAGATCAAAGGATTTGGAGATAAATCCCAACAGGATATTATTGAAGCTATCAAACGATATAAAATCGGTCAGGATAAAACCCTACGTATGTCCGTTTATTATGCAAATCAAATTGCTAAGTCCGTGATCGCATATCTTATGCAGTGTAAATATACGGTTGATGCAATTTTGCTTGGTAGTCTTAGAAGAATGGTTTCCACCATAGGAGATGTCGATATTGCTGTTAAAACGCATGATTCGTCAAAAGTAATAGAATGGTTTATCAGATATCCGTCTAAAGTAAAAATCATCGAACAGGGTTCATCAGGAGCTTCTATTTTACTGACCAATCAAACGCAGGTAGATTTAAGAACGATCGATCCCCAAAGATTCGGATCAATGCTTCAATATTTCACAGGGAGCAAATACCATAATATTCATTTGAGGGAACATGCATTAAAAAAAGGGTTATCACTATCTGAGTATGGCATAAAGCAGTTAAATATGGGGAAAATTCAATCATTAAAAAAAGGTATATACAATTCTGATAAAAACATTTATGAATATAAATCAGAATATGATTATTATCACGATCTTGGTATGCAATTTATTCCTCCTGAACTAAGAGAAAATACCGGAGAAATAGAAGCCTCAATCATTAATAAACTACCGAAACTGGTTGAGACTAAAGATATAAAGGGCGATTTACACATACATTCTAACTACGACCTTGAAACTTCACATGACTTGGGGAATTCATCGTTAAAGGAAATAGTTAGTCGAGCAGAAAAACTAGGTTATGAATACTTAGGGATAAGTGATCATAATCCAAGTATGGCTAATCATAGTAATGATGAGATAATAAATATCTTAAAGAGACGTAAAAACATTTTTGAACACATTATGTCTTCAACAAAAAGTACTCGAGTATATTTATTTATCATGTTAGAGGTAGATGTTCTTCCTGACGGTAAATTAGCAATTCCGAACGAAGCATTACCATATCTGGATGCACTAATTGTCTCTATCCATAGCAGTTTCAATATGGATAAGAATAATATGACCAAAAGAATTATCTCAGCTTTATCACATCCGAAAGCAAAAATATTTGCCCATCCGTCGGGAAGACGATTGGGAAAAAGAGAAGGATACGATGTAGATTGGGATAAATTATTTAATTTTTCTATACAGAATAATAAGGCTATAGAAATTAATTCCAATCCTGAAAGACTCGATTTGTCTGATATTCTAGTTAGAGAAGCTACAAGAGAACATGTAAAACTTGTTATCAACACTGACAGTCATGATGTAACTCACATGGATTACATGAGTTTAGGAGTATCGGTAGCCAGAAGAGGTTGGGCTCAGAAAAGTGATATAATAAATACTTTATCTTGTGATAAATTCAAAAAGTGGTTATTGAACAGTTAAACATTTTGTGAAGAGAAAGATATATTTCAATATGTATTTTGATTATGGACGATAAATTGAAAACATCAATATCAGCTAATAAAACAAAATCCTGGATCATTATGGTTTTTTTTGCGTTATTTGTTGCCATGCTGGGACTTGTATTTGGAAAAATATCAGGACACGGTTTGACCTGGGCAATGATCGCATTCCTGTTGGCAGGAGTAGCCAGTTTAGGCGGATATTTTTTCGGAGATAAAATGATATTAGGCATATCAAATGCACATGAGGCTGATAAAGTAAAAGATGAAAATATCTATACGATTATCGGGAATATAACTTTGAAAGCAGGACTTCCTATACTCAAAGTATACATAATTGAAGACAGGTCACCAAATGCATTCGCTACAGGAAGAGATCCAAATCATGCAGTTATTTGTGTAACTCGAGGACTTATCGATAAACTAAAGATGGCAGAAATTGAGGGTGTTGTAGCTCATGAACTATCTCATATAAGAAACTATGATACTAGATTGATGGTAATAACTTCAATATTAGTCGGGACTGTGGCGTTTATGGCAGATTGGTTTGTGCGGTCCTTATGGTGGGGAGAAAGTAGCAGTGATAATAACAATAAGAACATATCAAGAACTTTTCTTCTGGTGGCGGGAATACTTCTGGCCGTGATTTCTCCAATAATCGCAACGATTATTCAGCTTGTCATATCCAGAAGAAGAGAATTTTTAGCTGATGCTTCAGGCGTACTATTTACCAGGAATCCGGAGGGGCTTATAACCGCTTTGGAGAAAATATCAAATGACCGGAGCGTATTGCGATCTGCTTCAAACGCAACCGCACACTTATTTATTGAAAATCCTTTCAAGGGTAAAATAAACGGAGCTTGGTGGGTAGGGTTATTTAACACCCATCCGCCTATAGAAGAAAGAATTAAAATACTGCGATCTTTATAGGATATATTCGTAAATTCATTATAAATAAACCCGATTATTTAACTGCCCATATAGATATGATTCGATTATTTTTCGTTCTATTGATAGGGAAAATAATAATTTTCTTCAGTCGTCTTTTTAATTTTGGGAACGGAGGAACATGGCCTGGGGAAATTGCTTTATTTCTCTATCCGGACATTCTTCGTGAATTTATCAGAAAAGTGGATGGCGAAGTTGTATTAGTGACAGGCACAAACGGTAAAACAACTACCGCAAAAATGATAAAAAATATTACTGTGTCTTTAAGCAAAAGTCGCGGACAGAATATTACAATCGTCCATAATGAGTCTGGAGCCAA
>Ga0210014_1001683_pt1 | contig 16211 bp, 13 predicted proteins | sample CryGeymeta201519_FD_183983 | JGI IMG/M metagenome (GOLD analysis project Ga0210014, IMG submission 183983) | Groundwater microbial communities from Crystal Geyser aquifers in Utah, USA - Crystal Geyser metaG 2015-19 (SPAdes) (version 2) | ecosystem: Environmental > Aquatic > Deep subsurface >...
GCGCAGATTGCCGAGGTGCTGGTGCTGCATCAGCGGATACCCTCACCCCCAACCCCTCTCCCGCCTGCGGGAGAGGGGATAAAAAAGCGTTGCGTCGAGTTGCTGGATCAGGTCGGTATTCCCGACCCGGCGCGGCGCGTGGACGAGTATCCGTTCCAGTTGTCCGGCGGCATGAAGCAGCGCGTGATGATTGCGATGGCGCTGGCGGGCAGGCCGAAATTGCTTATCGCAGACGAGCCGACCACGGCGCTGGATGTGACGATACAGGCGCAGGTGCTGCAATTGCTGCGCGACACGCAGGACAAGTCCGACATGGGGATATTGTTGATTACGCATGATCTGGGCGTGGTGGCGGAGAACGCGCACCGGGTTGGCGTGATGTATGCCGGGCAGATTGTCGAACAGGCGACACGCGAGCAGTTGTTCGCGCAGCCCTTGCATCCCTATACGCAAAAATTGTTTGCCGCGTTGCCGGATGCCAGCCGCCGTACCCTGGTGTCTATCCCCGGCAGTGTGCCACCGCTGGGCAGTATCCAGCAGGGTTGCCGTTTCGCGGCGCGTTGTGATCTGGCGTGGGAGAAATGCCGCGAACAGACCCCGGAATGGATCAGGGTTTCGTCGCAGCAGGGGGTGAGGTGCCACCTTTATGAGGGGCAGGGGGCAAAGGCACAAGAAATGGGGGGGGAGGATAAGTCGGTACATTCTCCAGAGGGTGTCGAACCCACCTTGAACCTTGAGTCCTGCAATTTGCTCCTCAATGTCTTTGACCTGCGCGTTCATTTCCCGATCCGCCACGGTATTTTGCAAAGGGTGACGGGCGCGGTGAAGGCGGTGGACGGGGTGTCGCTGGCTATTCCTGTCGGGCGGACGCTGGCGCTGGTGGGCGAATCCGGCTGCGGCAAGACCACGCTGGGCAAGGCGGTGTTGCAATTGGTCGCGCCCACGGCGGGCAGCGTGCAGTTTGCAGGGCGCGAGTTGATAGGTTTGAAGCCGCGCGAGTTGCGTGTACAACGCGCCGCGATGCAGATGGTGTTTCAAGACCCTTACGCCTCGTTGAACCCCAAGATGCGCGTGGCGGAAATCCTCGAAGAGGGCATGAGTGCGATGCGGATCGGCGGCGGGAGTGTCAGCCGTCAGGCGCATATTGACGGGCTGCTGGATAAAGTGGGTCTGGCGCGCACCGCAAAATGGCGTTATCCGCACGAGTTTTCCGGGGGTCAACGGCAACGCATTGCGATTGCCCGCGCGCTGGCGGTGTCGCCGAAACTATTGATTTGCGACGAGCCGACCAGTGCGCTGGATGTCTCGGTTCAGGCGCAAATTCTTAATTTACTCAAGGAGTTGCAACAAGAGCTGAAGCTGGCCTATCTGTTTATCACGCACAATCTGGCGGTGGTTGACTATCTGGCACACGAGGTTTGCGTGATGTATCTGGGGCGCATCGTCGAACGCGGCACGGCGGATGAAGTGTTGCGCGCGCCCCGTCACCCCTATACTCAGGCCTTGCTTTCTGCCGTGCCGCGCATGGATGGCCGGCAGCGGGAGTTCATCCGGCTGGAAGGGGATTTGCCGTCGCCCGCCCATCCGCCGCAAGGTTGCCACTTTGCGCCGCGCTGCCGTTATGCCGAGACGATTTGCCGGGAAAATTACCCGCCAGCGAGCAATTTTTCGGCCAGCCAGGTGGTGCATTGTTTTTTTCCGATAAAAGCGGCTAATTAAAGTTGACGCGTTGCGACCTTTGGATTACAAAGGATGCCGTGTGCGTGGTTGGGCGAGTCTGGTTGTTAACCAGGCCGATTTTTAATCTGCTTTAGGAGAATTATATGAGTACTACTTCAAACGTCGTATCCGGTGATGTTAGCAAGGAAAAATTGATGCAGGATTTGCAATTGGTGGTGGCTGATGCCGAAGAGCTGCTGAAATTGACTGCCAGCCAAGCTGGCGAAAAAGTCAGTGAAGTGAGGGAACGCATCCAGGATAGGCTGATCGTTGCCAAGGCGCGCATGGCGGATGCTGAAGATGCCATGCTGGAAAGAACCCGCCAGGCTGCCCGAGCCACCGACGACTACGTGCAGGAAAATCCCTGGCGTGCGGTAGGTTTTGCAGCAGCAGTCGGCCTGGTGGTCGGTGTGTTGATTTCGCGTGGCCGTTAAAGCGATGCCTGAAACAGGTCTGATGGTGTCAATCAAGCGGCTGCTGTCCACGCTGATCGCCATCGCATCAACCCGTCTGGAGTTGCTGGCGAATGAGTTGCACGAGGAGCGTCTGCATCTGGAGCAGATGCTCCTTTATTTTTTGTTGGCATTATTCTGTATCGGCATGAGTATCATGCTGTTGACGGTATTCGTGGTGGTTTTGTTCTGGGATGATCACCGACTTGCAGTGCTGGGCGGGGCTGCTGCGGTGTTTTTGATGTTGGGCATGGTGCTGGTAAGCAAGCTGAGGATGCTGGCACGGCTTAAATCGAGGCTTTTCTCAGTCAGTCTGACCGAATTAAGCAAGGATAAGGAACAACTGGGTGGCGGGAATGGGGCTGCGTAAGCAAAAGTTGATGCGCCGTCGCGCCGCCTTGCTGGAGAGAATCTCCGTTCAGCGCGAGGAGTTGGCTGAAGTGAACGCACGCTTGCAGCCCGTGTTTTTGATCGCGGATCGCGCTGTGCTGGCGGGACGTTTCCTCTTTGCACATCCCGTGCTGGTGATCGGTTTGACAGGTTTGGCACTGGTGCGCCGCAAAGGCTGGGTCGGACTGGTCACGGGCGCATGGCGGGTGTGGAAGACCTATCGCTACGTCAATAATTTTTCAAAAAAACTGACTCCCCGCCAGTAGTTGCCTGGGACAGCAAAACATTGCCCGCTCATTTTGGCTGTCTGTGTTGGCGGACAGGGTTGGTTCTATCGGTTTTTTCTTCTGGAGCGTTGTTTGTGGCTTATCGCTTGGTGCGCGCTCAGGTATTTCCGGGAGGCGCTGCGTGTTGTTGCTGAACTGGATTTAATGGCTGTACTGTCCTTGATGATGGTGAGCGTCTGACCGGCATTGATGTTTTTGATTTGACCATTCCAGTTTCGTAACCTGGTGAGGCTGACACGGTAAAAGCGGGCTATTTTGCTCAGCGTTTCACCCCGCAACACTCGGTGTTGGACGGAGTTCCTGCTGTCGGTGAAGGCGTTTTTCTGGAAGGGGTTCAGTGGCATGTTGAACGCTGTGAACGAGCCTTTTCCAGCGTCGGCTACGCTGACGAGCGGAACCAGCAGCGTGTCGCCGGAATTCAAATGGCTGTGCGCTGACATGCCGTTCGCTTCCTGCAATTTTTCCGTAGAAAGACCAAAACGTGCCGCAAGGTTGGCGAGTACTTCGCCTTTTTTGGTCTGATAGGCTTGCCAGTTTACCAGCGGTTTGTCGTAGCTTTCGAGGTTGTTCAGAAAAGTCTCAATTTTGTCCACAGGCAGCAAAATATAATCGCTGTTGCTCTGTAAAATCACCGGGCGATTGTGTGCCGGATTGAGCGCAATGAACTCATCTTTAGTCATGTCAGCCAGTTGTGCAGCAAGTTGCACGTCTATAGGGTTTGCCGTGGAAACAGAGGCAAAATAGGGTTCGTTGGCGATGGCAGGCAGAGACAGGCCATAGCTGGCAGGGTGGGCGATAATGTTTTTGATGGCGAGTAGCTTTGGTACGTAATTGCTTGTTTCTTCAGGCATTTTAAGGTTGGCGTAATCGGTCGGCAGGCCGAGTTTGCGGTTGCGTTGCTGAGCGCGTGATACTGAACCTTCCCCCCAGTTATAGGCGGCGAGCGCCAATTGCCAGTCGCCAAACCTACCGTGCAACTTTTGCAGATAATCCAGTGCGCCGGTAGTGGCGCTGATGATGTCGCGGCGACCGTCGTACCACCAGTTTTGTTGCAAGCCGAAATTTTTGCCCGTTGAGGGAATGAATTGCCAGATACCCGATGCGCTGCTGGTCGAGTAGGCGATGGGGTTGTAGGCGCTTTCTATCATCGGCAACAGTGCGATTTCACTGGGCATACCGCGACGTTCGACTTCGTTGGTAATGTAATAAAGATAAAGGCTGGCGCGGCTCATCATGCGCGCAACGTACTCGGGACGGCTGGCATACCACTGTTCGTGTTTGGCAATCAGCGGGCTGTCCAGCTCCTCCATGGCGAAGCCGTTGCGAACTTTTTGCAATAAATCACCATTTTCCGGGTCGTCGCTTTGGATAATGGTCAATTTGACATTGCGCGCGGTGGAAAGGATTTGCGGAGTCGCCTTGCTTGATGCGATGGCGCTTGTGGAGAACAGTTCTTCGGCCTGTGCGGTGTCCAATACGATACCGATTGCCAACAGCATCGGGAAAATCAGTTTAATCAAGGGCACGGACAGGACTCCAGAGGGGGGAGGAAAGCGCGTCATGCTAACCGAGATAGGGCGGATAGGTCAATCTAAAATCAATGCGCAGGGCGGATCGGATCACTGAAGCCATCATCCGGCGGAACCGCCAGCGTTCCGCCTTGCCTGGCTTATTTCACCGCATTTTTCAATTGTTCCAGAATGGCGGGGTTTTCCAGGGTTGAAACATCCTGGGTGATTTCTTCGCCCTTGGCTAAGGTGCGCAGCAGGCGGCGCATGATCTTGCCCGAGCGGGTCTTGGGCAGATTGTCGCCGAAACGGATTTCGTCAGGTTTTGCAATCGGGCCAATTTCCCTGGCGACCCAATCGCGCAGCGCGTGGGCAATGGCACGGATTTTTTCAGGTTCGCCGGGCAATTCACCTTTCAATACGACAAAGGCGACGATTGCCTCACCCTTGATTTCATGGGGTTTTCCGACTACCGCTGCCTCGGCGACCAGCGGGTTGGCGACCAGTGCCGATTCGATTTCCATGGTGCCCAGGCGGTGTCCGGAGACATTCAGCACATCGTCTATGCGCCCCATGATCCAGAAATTGCCGTGTTCATCGCGGCGCGCCGAATCGCCTGCCAGGTATGCGCCACACATTTCTGTGGGGAAGTAAGATGTCCGGTAGCGTTCCGGGTCGCCCCAGATGGTGCGTATCTGCGAGGGGAAGGGGCGTTTGATAACCAGGAACCCGCCTTGATGTTCGGGTACATCTTCCCCCGTTTCGCTGACGATGGCCGCCATGATACCCGGCAACGGCAAAGTGCAACTGCCCGGCATGGTGGGCACTGCGCCGGGCAGCGGGGCAATCATGTGGCAGCCGGTTTCGGTCTGCCACCAGGTGTCCACAATCGGGCAACGCGCGCCGCCTACTGTGTTGTAATACCACATCCATGCCTCCGGGTTGATGGGTTCGCCGACTGTACCCAGCAGGCGCAGGCTGGACAAATCATACTTTTTAGGCAGCTCTCCGCCCAGCTTGATGAGCGAGCGTATCGCGGTGGGGGCGGTGTAAAAAGTGGTGACCTTGTGGTTTTGTATAATTTCCCAAAAGCGTCCGGCATCAGGGTAGGTCGGCACGCCTTCAAAGATCACTTGCGTGCCGCCCATTGCCAGCGGGCCGTAAGCCACATAGCTGTGTCCGGTGATCCAGCCCACGTCGGCGGTACACCAGAAAATATCGCTGGCCTTGTAGTCGAACACCCATTGCATCGAAACCATTGCGCCCAGCAGATAGCCGCCGCTGGAATGTTGTACGCCCTTGGGTTTGCCGGTCGAGCCGGAAGTGTAGAGGATGAATAGCGGGTGTTCCGCGCCTACCCATTCCGGCTCGCATTCGGTGGCTTGGTTTGCCACCAGATCATGCCACCAGATATTGTTGGCGGGATTCCATGCCGTGTCGCAGCCAGCGCGTTGGTAGACGATGACGCTGTGTACTGCCGCGCAGCCGCCCAGCGAAAGGGCTTCATCAACCGCCGGTTTTAGCGGCATCACCCGACCCCCGCGCAGTTGTGCATCGGCGGTAATCACCGCAGTAGCCTCGGCATCGGTAATGCGCTCATGCAGGCTCCTGGAAGAAAAGCCACCGAAAACCACTGAATGAATCGCGCCGATACGCGCACAGGCTTGCATGGCTATCACCGCTTCGATGCTCATCGGCATGTAAATGATGATGCGATCGCCTTTTTTGATGCCGCGCGACTTCAGCCCGTTGGCAAATTGGCAGACGCGGGCGTGCAAGTCGCGGTAATTGATTCTTGTCACCTGACCGTCATCCGCCTCGAAAATGATTGCGGTCTTTTCAGCCTGAGTGGCCAGATGTGTATCCAGGCAGTTGTAGGAAACATTCAGTTCACCGTCTTCAAACCATTTGTAGAAGGGAGCCGCGCTTTCGTCCAGCACTCGCGTGAAAGGTTTTTTCCATTGCAAGGTTTCGCGCGCCAGCCGACCCCAGAAACCGGTGTAGTCCTGCTCTGCCTCGGCGCATAGCGCCCGATAAGCCGCCATGCCGGAAACATTGGCCTGTTTGACGAAGGCATCGGAAGGGGTGAAAACACGGGTTTCTTGCATTACTGACTGGATGCTGGACATGCGAACTCCTTGGGTTAAGGTTGCTGTTTTCCGGTTATTTGGGTCGTGCTGTGCTGTGCTGTAGCGGGGCTGGATTGTTGTTTTTTTTATCTGGCTTGTCAATTGGTGCAAGGGGTTTCATTGCCGCGCTGGCGACAAGCGTCGTCCCTATACCCATAACGCCTGGTTTGCAATAGGCCATTTGGCATATATACAACAAGCCTGTAAAGTGCGAATCTGAAGCTTCGCCTGAAGTCTTGTAGGGGGCATCGTGGGAATTTGTATCAATCAAGTCTCGCAGGGTAATGCTGGCGATAGAAGCGCTTTTGCGCGCACGTTAATGGTGCAAGTGGGTGTTGCAGTCATCTATTTGATGTTGGCGCGCGTGGTGCATGGTTATTTCACCAATTCCATCGCGAGCGTCCTCTGGCCGCCTAGCGGTCTGGCGCTGGCCGTGCTGCTGGTGTGCGGCAAGCGTTATGCGTGGGGGGTGTTCCTCGGTGCCTTGCTGACGCATATCATCGCGGATCATTCTATCTGGACACCCGCACTGATTGCGCTGGGCAATACGCTGGAGGCGCTGGCCGGTGTGTGGCTGTTGCAACGCAACAGCCAGTTTGATGTCAATCTGCACGCTTTGCGTGACTACACCAGCTTGATCTTTTGGGGCGGCTGTGTGGCGGGCTTGGTCGGCGCTGCGGTGGGTCCTGCGGTGTTGCTGGTTGCGGGGATTTTTACCCCCGATATTTATCCGCTCCAGGCGCTGCACTGGTGGATGGGGGATGTGCTGGGGGTGGTGCTGGTTGCGCCGTTGCTGCTGGTCTGGCATCAATTTCCCGCTGATCGGCTGGATTACAAACGCCTGCCCGAGATCGTCCTGCTGTTTGGTTTGGCATTTTTGGCAGGAAACATTCTTTTTATGGGCTGGTTAGCCGATTCGTTCGGCCTGTACGCCCAACATTTCTGGATGTTTCTGTTCGTTGCCTGGGCTGCGGTGCGGTTTGGCGCACACGGCGTTTTGCTGCTGTTGGCACTGATTGCCAGCCAGGCGTTATTCGGTGCTTATCGTCACACGGGGCTGTTCGCAGACGATCTGCTGCGCACTCAACTGGTGAATTTCTGGCTGTATATTGTCACGTTGTCGGTGGTCGGGATGATGTTGGCGAGTTATATCCGTGCCGAAACGCTCAGCAAGCAAGCAATAGGCAAACAGGAAGCTTTCTTTCATTTGATTTCCGACAATATTGACGATTTCATCACGGTGCTGGATTTGCAGGGACGGCAGATTTACAGCTGCCCTGCATATAATAAATTGTTTGGACAGGATTCCTCGCCGGACAAATTGGATTGCTTCGCGGAAATTTATGCCGATGATCGTGAGCGCGTTCGAGCGGTATTCAATGAGGTTGTCAAAACCGGTATCGGCCAGCGGATTGAGTTTCGTTTTGTCCTGCCGGATGGCAGTTTGCGGGAGATGGAATCCAGATGTGGGGTCATCCGGGATGCCGAGGGGGAAATCCTCGAAGTCGTGGTGGTGTCCCATGACATCAGCAAGCGTAAACAGGTCGAGATGGAAATCCGCAATCTGGCTTTTTATGACACCTTGACGCAACTGCCTAACCGCCGTTTGTTGGAAGACCGCCTGAGCCAGGCGATGCTTGCCAGCAAGCGCAACGGTAGTTTTGGTGCAGTTCTCTTTCTTGATCTGAATAATTTCAAGCCGCTGAATGATACTTACGGACATGGTATGGGCGATGCGCTGCTGGTCGAGGTGGCGCAGCGCCTCAGTCATTGTGTGCGCAAAGTGGACACCGTGGCGCGTTACGGTGGCGATGAGTTTGTGGCGGTACTCAGCGAACTGGGTGAAAAAAGGGTGAATGCCGCACAAGAGGCGCTGGGTATCGCGGAAAAAATGCAGGCTGCTTTGGCGGTAATTTATACGCTGCAATACACCAACGACGAGGGGGAAAAGGTCGCGGTAGCGCATCATTGCGGCGCAAGTATAGGCTGCATCCTGTTTACCGGGCGCGAAGCCAGCCAGGAGCTGCTGCTTAAATGGGCGGATATGGCGATGTACCACGCGAAGAAAAACGGTGGACAGAAAATCTGTTTCCCCGAAAATTGTGAGGATGTGACGCAATCGGGGCAATTTTCCGTGCCGGTTTTTCATTAACGGATATGCCCTTCCGCCGCACGCAGCGCGCAGGTAAAAGTTGTGTTGAACTTTGAGCATAGGGGGTTTTACGGTATCATCGCGCCTTACGAAATTTTTTTCCGGGCTTTTGCATGACCAAGTACATCTTCATTACCGGCGGCGTGGTCTCTTCCCTGGGGAAGGGAATCGCCGCCGCTTCTCTTGCTGCAATCCTTGAATCGCGTGGTCTCAAAGTCACCATGCTCAAGCTCGATCCTTATATCAATGTTGATCCCGGCACGATGAGTCCCTTTCAGCACGGCGAGGTGTTCGTCACCGAAGACGGCGCGGAAACGGATCTGGATTTGGGGCACTACGAGCGGTTTATTTCCGCCAAGATGCGCCGCGCCAACAACTTCACCACCGGGCAGATTTATGAGAGCGTGATCCGCAAGGAACGGCGCGGCGAATATCTGGGCAAGACGGTGCAGGTGATCCCGCATATTACCAACGAGATTCAGGCTTTCGTCGAACGGGGTGCTGCGGCTTATCCCGACGGTCAGGCCGATGTGGCGATCGTCGAGATCGGCGGCACGGTGGGCGACATCGAATCGTTGCCGTTCCTCGAAGCCGCGCGCCAGATGGGGCTGCGCATGGGGCGCAGTCAGGTCGCTTATGTGCATCTGACCCTGGTTCCCTACATCGCCACGGCGGGTGAACTGAAGACCAAACCGACCCAGCACAGCGTGCAAAAATTACGCGAAATCGGTATTTTCCCGACTGCGTTGCTATGTCGTGCCGACCGCCGCATCCCCGACGAAGAACGCGCGAAAATTTCCCTGTTCGCCAACGTGCGCGAAGAGGCGGTGATTTCGATGTGGGATGCGGACAGTATCTATATGATTCCGCAAATGCTGCACGATCAGGGCTTGGATCGCATCATCTGCGAAGAATTGCGTCTGGATTTGCCGCCCGCCGATTTGTCGGTATGGGCGAAACTGGTCAATGCGCTGGAGCATCCGCAACACGAGGTCACCATCGGCATGGTCGGCAAGTATGTGGATCTGACCGAATCCTACAAGTCGCTGATCGAAGCCTTGCGCCACGCGGGTATACACACCGAAACGCGCGTCAATATCGAATATATTGATTCCGAAGCGCTGGAAACAGACGGAACACTAGCGCTGGAACACTTTGACGCGATCCTGGTGCCCGGCGGTTTCGGCGTGCGCGGCACGGAAGGCAAGATGGATGCGATCCGTTTTGCGCGCGAGAACAAAGTGCCTTATCTGGGCATCTGTCTGGGCATGCAGTTGGCAGTTATCGAATTTGCGCGCCATGTCGCGGGCATGAAGGATGCCAACAGCACTGAGTTTGATATGGAAACCGAACACCCGGTGGTGGCGCTGATCACCGAATGGCGCGACCGCGAAGGCCGCGTCGAGACGCGCAGCAATGATTCCGACCTGGGCGGTACGATGCGGCTGGGGTCGCAGCGTTGCCCGATTAACGCGCATACGCTGGCGCAGCGCATCTATGGCGACGAGGTGAATGAACGCCACCGTCACCGTTATGAGGTGAACAACCATTATGTGCCGCAACTGGAAAACTGCGGGCTGATTATCTCGGCGCGGACACCTACCGAAAATCTGCCTGAAATCATGGAGTTGCCACACTCGATGCACCCGTGGTTCATCGGCGTACAGTTTCACCCGGAATTTACCTCCACCCCGCGCTACGGACACCCGCTGTTTAATGCGTTTGTAGAGGCGGCTTTGCAACGTCAGGCAATCACCCCAAAGGCGGTCGCATGAAATTATGTGATTTTGAAGTCGGGTTAAATCGCCCGCTGTTTCTGATTGCCGGTCCCTGCGTGATCGAATCACCGCAAATGGCGATAGATACCGCCGGCGCGTTGCAGGAAATTTGCCGCGAATTGAACTTACCGTTCATTTACAAGTCTTCCTACGACAAAGCGAACCGGAGTTCGGGAAAGTCGTTCCGGGGTTTTGGTCTGGAGGCGGGTCTTAAAATCCTCGATGAAGTGAAGTCGCAACTCGGCGTGCCGGTGTTGACCGACGTGCACAGCATAGAAGAAATTGCCGCCGTTGCCGCCGTGGTGGATGTATTGCAAACCCCGGCTTTTTTGTGTCGGCAGACCGATTTTATTCATGCCGTGGCAACCTGTGGCAAGCCGGTGAATATCAAGAAGGGGCAGTTTTTATCCCCCTGGGACATGCAGAATGTGGTCGAGAAAGCGCGCGATGTCAGCGGTCAGGACAACATCATGGTGTGTGAACGCGGTGCGTCATTCGGTTATAACAACCTGGTGTCGGACATGCGTTCGTTGGCAGTGATGCGCAACACCGGTTGCCCGGTGGTGTTCGATGCCACCCATTCGGTGCAGTTGCCGGGCGGGCAGGGGACAGTCAGCGGCGGCCAGCGCGAATTTGTGCCGGTGCTGGCGCGTGCGGCGGTGGCGGCCGGGATTTCCGGCCTGTTCATGGAAACGCATCCGAATCCGTCGCAAGCCTTGTCGGATGGCCCGAACGCCTTCCCGCTGGGGCATCTGAAGGTATTGTTGAAAACCTTGATGGTGCTGGATGATGCCGTCAAGCAGCAGGGCTTGATAGAAGAAAGTGTAGATTTGCGGAATGTGTAGCTGGGACATAACCAGACCGATTTTATTGTAACATTTTGATTATTAAGTAATATTTTATTTTGTATTGTTAAGGAAATAATGATGAGTGTAATCGTTGATGTAATCGCCCGCGAGATTCTGGATTCGCGCGGTAACCCTACTGTAGAAGCCGACGTGTTGCTGGAGTCCGGTGTGATGGGGCGTGCCGCAGTGCCGTCCGGTGCCTCCACGGGTACCCGTGAAGCGATCGAACTGCGCGACGGCGACAAGCAGCGTTATCTGGGTCGTGGCGTGTTGAAGGCGGTCGAAAACGTTAATATCGAAATCGCTGAAGCGTTGATCGGACTGGATGCGACCGATCAGGCTTTTATTGACCAGACCATGATCGAACTGGATGGTACAGAGAACAAATCCCGCTTGGGCGCAAACGCTATTCTGGCCGTCTCTATGGCAGTGGCGCGTGCCGGAGCGGAAAGCAGCGGTTTGCCGCTGTATCGTTACCTGGGGGGATCCGGCAAGATGCAACTACCCGTGCCGATGATGAATGTTATCAATGGCGGCGCTCATGCGGTGGGCGGCGCTGACATGCAGGAATTCATGATTGTGCCTGTCGGCGCACCGACTTTCCGTGAGGCGCTGCGTTATGGTGCGGAAGTTTTCCATGCCTTGAAAGAAGTGTTGCACAAGCGCGGTCTGCCGACCACCGTCGGTGACGAAGGCGGTTTTGCGCCTTCGTTAGGTTCCAATGAAGGCGCATTGAAGGTGATTGTCGAGGCGATTGAGGCTGCGGGTTATGTGCCGGGTGCGGACGTGGCGATCGCGATGGATCCGGCTTCATCCGAATTTTACAAGGATGGCATGTATCATCTGAAAGCCGATGGGATGGTGCTGACTTCCGCGCAAATTGTTGATTTATATGCAAATTGGGTGGACAAGTACCCTATCGTCAGCATCGAAGACGGGATGGCCGAAGATGACTGGCAAGGCTGGAAGATGATGACGGACAGACTCGGTAAAAACGTGCAGATCGTCGGTGATGACGTGTTTGTCACCAATACCAAGATTCTGCGCGAAGGTATCCGTCAGGGCATCGCCAATTCCATTTTGATCAAGGTCAACCAGATCGGCACGTTGACCGAAACCTTTGCAGCCATCGAAATGGCCAAGCGCGCGGGTTACACTTGCGTAATTTCACATCGTTCCGGCGAAACTGAAGACAGCATCATTGCCGATATCGCCGTGGCGACCAATGCGCTGCAAATCAAGTCAGGCTCGGCTTCACGCTCGGATCGTATGGCGAAATACAACCAGTTGTTGCGCATCGAAGAAGAGTTGGGCGATACCGCTTCCTATCCGGGGCGCGATGCTTATTACCAACTGAGCTAGGAGTCTGAGCCGGTAAGTAAACCCTCGCCCCCTGCTTGAGCCGGGGGCGATTTTTTTATCTGACCCCAAGCTGATCATTCATGAGAATCATCACTCTGCTACTGATTGTCCTGCTGGTATGGCTCCAGTACCCGCTCTGGCTGGGTCGTGGGGGCTGGTTGAAGGTCTGGGAGCTGAACCGTCAAGTCGAGGCTCAGCAACAGATCAATCAACAGACCGAGGCGCGTAATGCCTTGCTGGATGCCGAAGTGCGCGATCTCAAACAAGGCACTGCTGCCATAGAAGAGCGTGCCCGCAGCGAGCTGGGGATGATCAAAAAAGATGAGATCTTCTTCAGGATTCTGGATGGTGCGGCGAATCAGACTACGGAAGAATTAGCGGTCGCATCGGCGGTCGCAGCGGTTCCTGACAAACGGCCATAAAACGCGAACGCCCGCTTTTTGAGGGACAAAAATTGTCGCGTTGGATAAGACAATCGCAGGGGTATATGGCAATACGCCCCTGCGGGTGCTTACTTGCTCAAACCGGACAATCTTTCCGCCGCACGCACGGTGTTGGCGACCAGCATGGTGATGGTCATGGGGCCCACACCGCCGGGTACGGGGGTAAGGTAACCCGCGACCTGTTTGACGCTGGCAAAATCCACATCGCCGCACAGTTTGCCGTCAGCGGTGCGGTTGATACCCACGTCAATGACGACCGCGCCCGGCTTGACCATGTCGCCGGTGATGAAGTTGGGGCGACCCACCGCCGCGACCAGAATATCGGCATCCCGGGTGTGTTTGGCTAAATCCACCGTTTTCGAGGTGCAGATGGTCACGGTGGCATTCTTGTGCAACAGCAACAGCGCCATCGGCTTGCCGACGATGTTGCTGCGCCCCACCACCACGGCGTGTTTACCCTCGACACGGATGCCGGTTTTTTCCAGCATGACCATGACACCGTAAGGGGTGCAGGAAGGGAAGGGGGTTTCGCCCGTCACCAGCGCGCCGATATTCTTCTCGTGGAAGCCGTCCACATCCTTGTCGGGATTGATTGCTTCGATGACTTTGTGCGCGTCCAGATGTTTTGGCAGCGGCAGTTGCACCAGCAGGCCGTGTATCTTCGGGTCGTGATTCAATTCGTCAATTTTGGCGAGCAGGACGGCTTCGCTGGTGTCTTCAGGGAACTCGACATGGATCGAATGCAGTCCCAGTTCGGCGCAGGCTCTGACTTTTCCTGCAACATACACCTTGGAAGCTGGATCTGAACCCACGATGATGACCGCCATGCCGGGCGTGACCCCGCGCGCTTTCAACGCGTCGGCACGCAGTTTCCATTCGGCGCGAACCTGTTGGGCAATCGCTTTGCCGTCTATGATTTGCGCCGTCATTATTTGTTTGCGTGGGCTTTTTGATAAGCAGCCAGGCCGTTGGTGATTTCCTTATGAGCGGATTCGATCCCTTCCCAGCCGCGTATTTTTACCCATTTGCCGGGTTCGAGCGCTTTGTATAGTTCAAAGAAGTGCTTGACCTGTTCCAGCGTGATTTCCGGCAAGTCCTGGTAAGTTTGCACCTTGTGGTACAGCGGGGTCAGTTTGTCGGTCGGGACGGCGATGATTTTGGCATCGTCTCCCCCTTCGTCGCTCATCATCAATACGCCGACCGGACGGCAGGGGATAATCGCGCCGTGTACGATAGGGAAAGGGGTCACGACCAGCACGTCAACGGGATCGCCGTCGTCGGCGATGGTCTCGGGGATAAAGCCGTAGTTGCAAGGGTAGCGCATCAAGGAGCCGATGAAGCGATCCACCACCAGTACGCCAGAGGTCTTGTCCACTTCGTATTTAACGGGATCGGCATGTTTTGGAATTTCGACGATGACATTGCACTCGTGGGGCAGATTGTTTCCGGGACGGACGTTTAACAGGCTCATAGTGTCTCCTTTGATTTGAGGTTGGGAATTGAGATTAAAAATTGCGGTTGAGAAAAAGTTCGCGCAATTATAAGCGATGCAGGGCGATGTCGCCGAGGTGAATTCAGGTAAAATGCCGCAACTTTAATCAAGGAGAGGGTGATATGACAAAGCAACTTATCGGCAAGATGGTCATCGGTCAATCGGGCGGGCCTACCGCTGTTATCAACCAGTCGCTGGTCGGCGCAGTGTTGGCGGCACGCAAGCAGGTCAATATCACGGGCATACTCGGTGCGCACCACGGTATCGCCGGCATCATGAAGGAAGATTTTATTGATCTCACCACACAAAGCCCGGAGCAGCTTGAGCTGGTCGCGACTACGCCTGCGGCGGCGCTGGGTTCAGTGCGCCTGAAACCCGGCAAGGCGGAATGCGAGAAAGTCTTCGAGGTGTTCAAGAAAAACGACGTGCGCTTTTTCTTCTACATCGGTGGCAACGATTCCGCCGAAACGGCACATATCATCGCCGAGATGGCCAAAGAAGCGAATTACGACTTCTGCACCGTACACATTCCCAAGACCATTGATAACGACCTGAAAGTGACCGACCATTGCCCGGGCTTTGCTTCCGCTGCGCGTTTCGTGGCGTTGGCTTTTATGGGCGATGACCGCGACAACCGCGCCTTGTCCGGCATCAAGGTCAACGTGGTGATGGGACGTAGCGCCGGATTTTTGACGGCCGCCTCGGCGTTGGCACGTCAGGCCGAAGATGATGGTCCCCATCTGATTTATCTGCCGGAACGCGTGTTTAATGTCGAATCCTTCCAGCAAGACGTGCGCGACACGGTGGCGAAATATGGCCGTTGCGTGATCGCCGCCTCGGAAGGCATCAGTGACAAAGACGGCAATCCGATTGCCACCAGCGGCGAGCGCGATTCGCACGGCAATATCCAGTTGTCCGGCAGCGGCGCATTGGGCGATGCGCTGGCAGCCTTGGTTAAAGACGCTTTCCCGGGCGAAAAAGTGCGCGTGCGTGCCGATACCTTTGGTTACTTGCAACGCTCCTTCCCTTCGATTATTTCCGAAGTGGATGCCCGTGAAGCCCGCGCCGTAGGCGACTATGCGGTGAATCACGCTGCTACTACCGGGCAACCCGGCTCGGTGGCGATACGCCGTCTCTCCAGCGTGCCCTACCGCAGCGAATGCTTCATTACGCCTTTATCAACCGTGGCGCGTGTGGCTACCGAGATGAAGGACGAGTACATCAATGCGGCGGGTAACGATGTGACGCAGGCGTGGATTGATTACGTCGCGCCGTTGGTGGGCGAATTACCAAAAATGGGTCGTCTGTAAGACTGATTACATTTAATTCGCAAGTGAACTTCCAAAAACCGGCTGCGCAAGCCGGTTTTTGGTTTTTAGGGATATTTTTACAGGGGGGAGAGATGAAGGTTTTCGTCTTGTTTGTTTGCATGGGCAATATTTGCCGCTCTCCTACGGCGGAAGCGGTGTTTCGCCATTATGTCGAGATTGCCGGATTGAGCGCATGCATACAGATAGATTCGGCTGGCACGCATGATTACCATATCGGCCATGCGCCCGACGCGCGTGCTCAGCAGGCAGCGCAGCAGCGCGGTTATGACATGAGCAATTTGCGCGGGCGACAGGTGGAGAGTCTGGATTTTGAGCGGTTC
>Ga0210014_1001719_pt1 | contig 16001 bp, 12 predicted proteins | sample CryGeymeta201519_FD_183983 | JGI IMG/M metagenome (GOLD analysis project Ga0210014, IMG submission 183983) | Groundwater microbial communities from Crystal Geyser aquifers in Utah, USA - Crystal Geyser metaG 2015-19 (SPAdes) (version 2) | ecosystem: Environmental > Aquatic > Deep subsurface >...
GTGGAGGGCGAGCAGCGAGGTGAGTGACCAGCCGAGGGCTTCGCGCAAGGGGCGTGTCATCTCTTCGGGGAAGTTCCCTTTGAGCAGGAGGTCGGCGAGGGCGAGTCGTTTTTCGGCGAAGGCGAGGCCTTCGTTGGCGCGTTTGCGGCGGAATTCGGCCGCGTCGCTGACGGAGGCGGAGGGCAGGCTGGTGGCTTGCCAGGCGATGTCTTCAGGGGCGGGCGGCGCGGCGAGGGCGGGGATAAATGTGGAGAAGGAGCGGAAGCCTTCCGAGTCCATCAAGTGAAGTTGCGGCGCGTTTTCGATGAAGTGTTCGGTGAGACAGTTTTCAACCAGCGGGCGCAACTCGGCGGGCGCGCCTGAGACGACAACTAAAATCCCTTCGGTGGGGGCTTTGCGGACGAGCAGGATTTTGTTGGGAATACGGTCCACCAATAGGGCGGCGAATCCTTTGAGGGTGGGGGCTTCGACAGGCTCAGCCTGCTCGGGCTGGGATTCTGTCTCTGAAACGGGAACGGGTTCGAGGTCGAGTTGGGTGGCGGCGGGCTGGAGCAAATCCCCAAGTTTTTGCAGCAGGCTTTGTCCCATGTCCGCAAATTTGATCGAGGCGGGAGATTCATCCGTGCCGAAGACAGTTGCAAAAACATTTTTCTTGGCGGCGAGGGTATCCAGCATGCGTTCTTCGATGGTGCCTTTGGCGATGAGATTAATAACCTGCACCGAAGACTGCTGACCATGACGATGGGCGCGCGCGATGCGCTGTTCGAGCACGGCGGGATTCCACGGGAGGTCGAGGTTGATGACGAGCGACGCGGCTTGCAGGTTGAGTCCCACGCCGCCCGCGTCGGTGGAGAGGAAGACGCGGCACTGGGGGTCGTCGAAAAATTTTTGGATGAGGTCGCCGCGTTTGGCGGAGGGAACCGCGCCCGTCAGTTTAACGTAGCCGAGTCCGACGCGCTTGAGGATGGGTTCGGTGAGCGCCAGCATGTTCGCCCACTGACTGAAGATAACGGCTTTATGTCCATTGGACGCGATTTCTTCGGTGAGTATCTCGTCGAGTTCGCCGAGTTTGGGGGCGGTCTTCTCGCTGTCTTTGAGTTCGATATCCTTGTCGTGCAGGGCAAGCGCGTTACAGATCAGGCGCATTTTTATCATGTACATCAACAGCAGTTCGCGCTCTTTGGGTGTGAGCGGACGGCGCTTGGATTTGGAGATAAGTTTGGCAAGTTTCTCTTTGAACTCGTTGTAGGCGTGCCATTGCGGGTCGGTCATCTCGACAAAGAAATTGTTGTCGGTGCGCGGCGGCAGGTCTTTGAGGACTTCGTCGCGCGTGCGACGCAGAATGTAGGGTTTGATGAGCGCGCGCAACTGGTCAATGTTTTTGTAGCCGAGGACTTTGTACGTGCCGTTCTCGCGCTTTTCCAATTCATAGAAGCGGTCATTGAAATGCCAAAGGGGGCCAAGGATGCGCGGGTCGAGAAATTGGAAGATGCTGTAGAGTTCGTCAATGCGGTTTTCAAGTGGCGTGCCAGTCAGGACAAACGCGTAACGACTCGGCAAGGACTTGACCATCATGGCGGTTTTGGCGCGCCAGTTCTTGATGCGTTGGGCTTCATCGAGGATGATCAGGTCGGGGCGCAGTTTAAGCAGATCATCGAAGTCGTGACGCACCAGTTCGTAATTGATGATTTTGAAGAAGGAAGAATCGTTGTAGAGTTTGCGTCGTTCCAGCAGGTTGCCTTCGACGACGGTGACGGTCAGCGATGAGAAGCGGCGAATCTCACGCGCCCATTGATGCTTGAGCGAAGCGGGGCAGATGATGATTACCTTCTGGATGTCGCGCATTTCTTTGAGCAGTGCGGCGGCGGCAATCGCCTGGACGGTTTTGCCAAGGCCCATGTCATCGGCGAGCATGGCGCGGCGGCCAAAAGCGAGGTGCATCGCGCCCTGTTCCTGATACGGATAAAGTTTGGTGGAGAGCACGTCGAAGGTGCGGCGTCCGCGTTTGACCTGGTCGAGGAACCATTCTTTTTGTTGCGCCACTTCCTCACGGTCTTGCAGGAGAGCCAGATGTTCGCGCACGGCTTCTGTCACATTGACGAGGGGACGTTCGCGGGCGGGCAGGGCTTCGATGGCAGCCAAAAGCGCGGGCAACGTTTGAAGGGGCGCGCCCACCAAAAGTCCAGAAGGATCGAAGTAGCGGGTGAGTAAATCTTTGATGGGAGCGCGGTCAGGCAGGGGCAGGGCGACGCGCACGGTCACATCCATCGCGTGATGGAGATAAACCTGGGTCCCGCGCGGGCGTCCCTCCGCGAGTTTTTTGAGTTTCGCGCCGTGCTCCTTTTCAAGAGAAATCAGCACGCCTTCGATGTGCTTGCAGGTGCCGATCAGATTGCTTTTGTAATCGGGGCATGCGCAGGAGTTTTGCAATTCGTCGAGGGAGCGGATCTCGACGCGGTAGGAACGTCCTGAAACGGAACTGACCTCGAATAAACTGAAAACGGGGTGGCTGCCTTTATTGGCGATCTTGAGAATTTCCGCGCGGGCGCGCTCGCGCCGTCGTTCGATTTGTTCCTGGATATCAGAGGGCATGGGGATACTCCGCAAAATTGATAATGGATTGTCTTTACAGATTATACTTGACTCCAAACAACAAGACCAATCAACAGACCCGTGACCGCGTCCATACCGGAGGTGTGCCCAACCTGCATGGCAGATTCAGCGGCGGCGAGGAGGCGATCCGAATTTTCACCGCGACAGATCGCTTCGGCCAGATCTGCCAGGCGACTCGAAACCTGGCCCCGCGCGGCGTGAGTTAGATACGTGCGGCTGATGGCGTTCGTCCGTTGTGAGAGACGGATCACGGTCTCCCCCAGGCCGGTGACAAACTGCGTGCGTTCGCGGCTATTTCGAACCGCGCACCACAGCCCTGCCAGATAGCCAACCAGGAGATCGTCGCCGCTGGGGGTCAGGCCGGAGCCGAGGCCGATCAGCGGACGAACCGAGGCGGGCGCGGCCGGATCGGTTCGCCGGGTGGCGTCCAAAAGTCCGCGCATGGCCGCGCCCGCCCGGATGGTCTCATCCGAACGAAACAAATCCTCCGCGATGATTTCAGCATTCAATTGAACCTGCCGCGCGTTGAGCGCATCCCAAACGCTTTGCCAGGCAGTTGCCACAGACGGGTCCGTCAGGTCGGCTTGCAGGGAGGGCAGGTCACATTTCCAGCGTCGAGCGCCGCGCAGGCCAATCGTCAAGGGGCCGAAGCGCAGGAGTTCATCCCGACAGGCCGCCGGTTCGCCGGCGCGGAGCGCTCCGCTTTCAAATGAGAAGTCCTCGGGAGTGTCCACGCGAATCCCCTGTGGAAGATCCGCCTCGCTGGACGTGACCAGGGTCAACAGGTTGCTTTCTTTTGCCGGGCTGAGATTGACCGCCGAGCGAAAGACGCTGTGGACGGCGGCATCGAAGTCCGCGTGCGGAACGGCATCGCCGATGGAGATCGCCTTAAGGAACATGCTTCCCGTTGCGCTTTATTCCAGCGGCTCGAATTTCAGCCCGTACACGTCCCCGCCGGACCGGACGCGGATCGGCTCCCAACTGGATTTTACGGTCATTCCCACTTTGAGTTGGTCCACGGAATCGGCTTTGACCTGCCCCATGGCTTTGACTTTGTTTTCAAACTCAGCCACGCCGAGGATCAGGAAGCGCTGGTCGAAGCCGCATGGCAGGTTGAAGATGGCGGTATAGGTTAAAAGTTTGGCATTGCCCTGGGGCTTGACCTCTTCAAACTCGCGGCCTTTACAATCCATGCAACGGTCGTGAAAAGGGTAGTGCATCCGTCCGCACCTTTTGCATTTGTAGGCCGTGAACGCGCTCTCGTTATTCATGCTTCCGCCCTCCTGAGGATAAAACACAAGACATTATTCGCAAAGCCGCCAAAGTTGATCGTCAGACCGATTTCCGCGTTTTTCACCTGGCGATTTTCCGGCAACTCATGGCGCAACTGCCAGACGATGTCCACCACCTGCGCCACGCCGGTCGCGCCCATGGGGTGGCCGCGCGCTTTCAATCCGCCCGAAACGTTGATCGGGATCTGGCCGCCCAGGCGGGTCTTCCCGCTCGCGGCGGCCTCCCCGCCCTCGCCCTCTTTGAAGAAGCCGATGCGTTCGCTCTCGGCGATTTCCAGGATGGTGAAGGCGTCGTGCAATTCAGCCACATGGATATCCGACGGCTTGAGGTTGGCCATGGCAAAGGCTTTCTGCGCCGCCAGGGTAACGGCTTTGAGTTCGGTGGGATCAGCGCGCTCGGCCAGCGTGTGCGTGTCCGTTGCCTGGCCGAAGCCGGCGATGACGATGTATGGTCTGCCCATTTTTTTAGCGATGTCCACGGTGGACAAAACCAGCGCCGCGGCGCCATCGCTCGTCGGGCAAAGATCGTACAGGCGCAGGGGATCGGCCACGACTGGATTCTTGGCGATACCCTGCGAGCCGTCGAAAACATCCGCGCGGTTGATGGCTTTCCTGAAGTGGGCGTACGGATTCAACGCGCCCATCTCGTGGTTCTTGATGGAGACGGCCTGCAGGTGTTCGGGCGAGAGACCGTATTTTTCCATGTACAGGCGGGCGAACATGCCTCCCAGTCCGGGCATGGTGACGCCGTAGGGATATTCCGCCTGCGGATGGGTCATGGCGGAAACGAAATCGGTGACGCGCCGGGCCGAGGTTCCGCGCATCTTCTCGCCGCCGACCACGAGGACGGTATCGTAGTAACCGGATGCAATCGCCAATAAACCAGCCTTGACCGCAGACGCGCCGGAGGCGGGCCCGTTTTCGATGGTTTCCGCCGCGGCTGGCAGGAGGCTCAGGCGATCCGCCAGCGAACTGGCGATCGCCGTCTGGTGTTGGAGCATTCCGCCGCCCACGTTGGCGACGTAAACCGCGTCCACGGATTGATCTCCCAGGCCGGCGTCATCCAACGCGTGCAAGGAAGCGCAGGCCAGCATATCCATCAGGCCGTCTTCCCGCTGTCCAAAGGGAATCATGCCCGCGCCGATGATCGCAACATCTCTCATGTTCTTGTGTCTCTCAAATTGGAATTTTTGGGTTACCGTAAGCTTGTTTTTATAAAAACTAAAACCTTGTACAAAAAGGCAGGCCAAGCGTAATCTTTCGGAAATACCCATCCCAAACAGGACTACAAGCATGACCTACCCAAGTAATTGTAGGCGCGCCAAAGTGATGGGATGTCCGTCGGTTCGGGCGGCAGTTTAACTGCCGCCCCATCGGTTTGGCGCGTTAACAGTAATTTTACCCTACCGCAGGAAATGCTGGAAGAAATTGCGGCTGTGAGCGTTTCATCCACACGGAAAGGAATGCCGCCATAGAGAAACCCTGCGGAACGCAAGTTGCAGCAAAATGCCGCCAGTTATGTTCCGCGATGGGAAATGCTCGCAGAAGTTGCCGCCGATATTTGCAAGGTCTTCAACGCACCCAACCTACCGACTGTGGAATCCTATCTCAAACAGGCCGTTCAAAAATACGAGCCAAGCGCTTCACGTTTGGCAAATGGGACGCCTCTATCGTTCCATGGAGAACGGATAACCCCCAAGCGCCTCCCCTCAAATGAAAACGAGAACAGCCGCTTGAAAAGCGCCGTTCCCGTCTTGTTGGGGGGTGAGATAATTTTACCTGAATTGTGTCTTCACAGATTCGTCCCATCATTTGAGCCTCCCTGCTTCCGAAGAACGCCTGATCCTTTTTACAGGAAAAAAACTTGCACTATCGCTCAACTGGCGCCGGCAGAAACCCCGCCTATTTGTGAGTCAGGGAGAAACTCGAGGAATTCCCCGACGGGGCTGAAGCCCAGCCGCTCGGGCGCGCTGTAGAGGCGCATCCGCCGGCCGCGCACGTAGCCGCACAGGGTGATGCCCCATTCGCGCGCCAGGCGCGCGGCCAGGTAAGTGGGGGAATTGCGCGAGGCCACCAGCGGCACGCCGAGGCTGGCCGCCTTGGTCAGCATCTCGGTCGAAACGCGGCCGGTGGCGAGCAGGAAGCGTCCCGCTGTGGCAACGCCTCGCAGCAGGCTCAACCCGGCAATCTTGTCCAGCGTATTGTGGCGACCGACATCGTAAGCGAACAACAATAGATTATTTCCATCGCTGAGAGCCGAGATATGAAAGCCGCCCATTTCACGGTACAGGTCGGCAGTCTGTGCCAGCATACGCGCCATCTGGTCATATACCTGCTCCGGGGACAAATGCAGGCCGGTGTTCAACCGGTAGTGAGCCGCCGCCAGGTCGTAGAACGTGACGCCGCCCGCGCAGCCGGAGGTCAACCGGGGGCGCAACGGAAGGGACAGGTCCTGGCGTTTGAGGCGCACGTCCACGCCCACTTCCCCCCGCTGGCGCACGGAAAAATCCGCCACATCGTTCAAAGAGGCGATCAGCCCCTCCGTGCGCAAAAAGCCCAGCGCCAGCGCGTCAAGATTGTTGGGGGTGCAGAGCAACGTCACCCACTTTTGGCCGTTGACGTACAAGGTGCAGGCTGACTCTTGAATGACCGGCTTGCAGGCCGCACACGCCGCATCGCCGTTCAGTTCGAGATAGGTCAAGTCGTTGTCAGGATCAGGCAGGTTCATGTATTACTCGCCAGACTGCGGAATAAATTCCACGTTACGGTTCCTGCCGGTTGATTTGCATCGCCGCCAGGTCCATGTCCAGGGTAATCGCCCGCTCCACCGGCAGGGGCGCGGAGTCCTGTATCTCGCGCAGGTCGGCGACTTTCAGGTAGCGCCCGCAGGCGTCGCACACGTAGAGGCGGTAACGGTTATCGGGAGCGGGGTAGTAGCCCAGCCGGGCCGGGTCGCTTTCCCCGCAGTACGGACAGCCGGTGCGCTGGTAGGCCCATTCGTGATCGCAGCGGGAACAGAGCAACCGCCGCACGCCGGAGTCGGGCGCCAGGCAGGCGAAATCCGGCTCGCCGCCGCATAACGGGCAGTGCGGGCGATACCAGAGCTGTTCATGCTCGTCAATGAGCGGGCCGAGGGCCTCGGCGCAGGCGCGCAAAGTCGGGTGGAAGGCATGAATAAAAGCAAAGGTGAGAAGCGTTGAATCGAGACCGTCCACAGGGAAGACTTGCCAGTCATGCAGATAGCGGGCGGCCGTCTCACGCAGCGAGGGGGCGCGGACGCGCAGGTCGGCAAAATCCGCCGCCAGGTCCGGGCGATGAACCGCCGCCAATTCGCAAACGCGATCGAAAAGAACCGCCCAGGCCTCCCAGTCCACTTGGGGAGGTTTGGCGCGTAACAAAGGCACACCCTGTTCGAGCGCGGCGCGGACTTCTTCAGGCGAGAAATTAGGCGGGGGCAAAGGTTTGACTGCCATCCGCGCTTCGTCCAGCGCGAGATGCAGGTCAATGCTTTGCGCCAGGTGCGGGAACTTGTCCCGCGCCTGGCGTAAATATTTGCTCAATGTGGTCATGGCGATTGGGCTACTCCCCAGCGCCCTTCTTTTGGTCTCGTACTTGTTCCAGCCAGAGGGTGTGATGCTCTTTGGCATAGGCCTCGCTCACCGAGCCCTCGACCATGGCCGTGATGGACTCGCGGGTGAGTGGGTGAATGCCCACCAAGTACAGGTGCAGGACGAACAGGCTGGTCGTCGCGATGACGGCCAAATCGTGCAGGATGACCACCCAGCGGAAGACTCCCACCGGAACAGCGCCTTTGCCGAACCACATCAACAATCCGGTGACAACGAACACCCCGAAGGCGATGAACTGCGTCAGGGCGTTGAGTTTCTGCCCGGCGTTGTATTTGCCTTGCGGGGGCAGTTGCGCCTTGCGGCCATAGGTGTAGTAGGCCGCGGCGCCGCGCAACCAGGCGAAATCGTCGGGTCCCCACTTGAACATCTCGCGCAGGCTTTCGAAGAATTCGCGCGGACTGAATACCAAGTAGATGATCGGCGAGAGCATGAAGACTAGGGCCGCAATGCGATGCGCCAGGCGGGCGGCTTCACCGGCATTTCCAGTGGCAAATGCGCGCAGGGCGGGGAGGTAAATAAACATGCCAGTGCCCAGCAGGACGGTAAAGGCTACAAAGTGCAGCCAGTGCGCCAGCCGCTCCGGGGCCTTGAAGCGAACGATTGTGTTCATCTTACTCCTCCTTCTTCGCGGAACTGTCTTGCGCGGCCATGCGCCGGCCGATGAGCCAACTCAAGCCCAGCCCAACGGCCGTCAGGGCAACCGCTCCGTAGCCAATCGGCTGAACGCCTTCCTGCCACACAGGGACAGAGGCCGGGTACTGCGGATTCTCCGGCAGGCCGTAGGCCGAGGGCGGCGCGGTCAGCACGTAGAGGCGGCCCAGCCCGCCCATTTCGGTCTCGCCATACAGGCTGACTTCCGCGTAGCCGCGCGCCTTGAGCGCTTCCACGCGGGACCTGGCTTTTTCCAATATCGCGTCCCGCTCGCCCCAATCCAGCGCGCCGGGTGGGCAGGTTTTCACGCAAGCCGGTTTCAATCCCTCAGGAACGCGGTCCTGGCAGAAGTTACACTTGGTCGCTTTGGCCTCGCCGGTGAAGAGATTGAGCGTCTCCAGGCGCGGGATGCCAAAAGGACAGAACTGGGCGCAATAGCCACAGCCGTTGCATAAGTCGCTCTCGAGGGTGACAGCCCCCAAGTCGCTGTGCTTGAGTGCGGAGGTCGGGCAGACATCCACACAGGCCGCCTCTGCGCAGTGCAGGCAACCCTGCTTGAGGAACAACCATTGGAAACGCCCGCCGCTCTCGTATTCGTGGAAGGTGATGCGCGTCCAGGTTTGGGGCGAGAGGTCGGTCGGATTCTCGTAACTGCCGGTTTGCTGCGTTTGCGTTTCAGGCAGGTCCCACCATTGTTTGCAAGCCACCTGGCAGCCGCGACAGCCAGTGCATTTGGATGTGTCAATCAACATAGCCATGCGTGTCATCGGTCGCCTCCTATGCCTTCTGCAGATCTACAAGGAAAGCCTTGTATTCGGGGATTTTCGTGTTGCCGTCGCCGACATGCGGTGTGAGATCGTTGGCGCTGTCGCCGGTGGCGATGCCCCGCCACGAGAAGTGCCACGGCATGCCAATTTGGTGAACGGTTTTTCCATCAATGGTGTACGGCTTCCAGCGGGCGGTCACCATGGCGGTAGCCTTGATCTGGCCGCGCGCGCTGGAGACGAGAACTGTCCCGCCATTTTGGATGCCCTTCTCGGCGGCCAGTTCCTGGCTGATCTCGACGAACATGCCCGGTTGGGCTTCTGAAAGCCAGCCGAGGTAGCGGCTCATGGCGCCCGACTGCCAGTGCTCGGTCAAACGATAGGTGGTGCAGACGATGGGATACTTATCGGGCGTGCCGACGCTGTCGCCAATGTCTTTGCCCGCGTCAGCATTGAACACTTTGACGACCGGGTTGATCTGCGTTTTGGAGAGCAGGTTGGCAATGGGCGATTCAAGCGGCTCATAGTGTTCGGGCAGGGGGCCTTCATTGAGCGAGCCGAAGAGCCCGCCCTTGCCGTCGGCGCGCATGATGAACGGATCTTTCCCGCCGGCCGCGCTGGGGGCTTTGGTGGGGGCGAAGTCAGGCACGTCGTAGCCCACCCACTTACCGAGAATCGGCTTGCCTTCGGCGTCCTTTGTGCCAGAGTCGGCGCTCGCGTCCCACCAGATCAATTTCTTGTCTTCGGCCCAAGGGTTTCCATCCGGGTCGGCGGAGGCGCGGTTATAAATGATGCGGCGGTTGGCCGGCCAGGCAAAGCCCCAGTATGGGTAACTGCCCATCCCGCCGGGGTCCTTCTGGCCGCGCCGTTTGGCGGCGGGCATGCTCACGCCCGTGCCGTCGTCGGCGGGGGCGTAGTAGCCGGTGTAGATCCAGCACCCGGCCGCAGTGTTCCCGTCGGCGGTAAGTTTGGCGAAGGTCGAGAGAATATCATCCTTTTTGGCGACCAGGTTGCCCTTATCATCGGTGACGGTGGCGGCGTAGTAACCGTTGATCTCGCGGGCAACTTTCCCCGCATCGGGCGGGTCGCCATAATCCCAATTCAAGTCAAGAATGGGGCGATCTTTGGCATCGTGGCTGCCTTCGTAGGCGGCTTTGATGGCCTTCATCATGCGGTCAATGATCCAGATATCTTCTTTGGATTCGCCTTGCGTAGCGGCGACCTTATTTCGCCACTGGATCAGGCGTCCGCTGGTGACGATGGAACCGGCTTTTTCAACGGCGTCGGCGGCCGGCAACAGGAAGACCTCGGTCTTCACGTCGGCCGGTTTGACGCCCGGGGCCTGCCAGAAGGAACTGGTTTCGGTATCGAACAATTCCATCACCACCATCCAGTCCAGGTTCTCGAAGCCTTTGCGCTCCAGCCGGGCATTGGGACCGCAAACGTAGGGGTTCTGACCCATCACGAACAGGCCCTTGATCGTACCGGCGTACATGGCTTCGAAGAGCGGGATCCACGAGTGGTCGCCGGCCGACTTGGGCAGGTAATCGAAAGCGAAATCATTGTCGGCGGTGGCGGCCTCGCCCCACCAGGCTTTGAGCAGGCTGACGAAGAACTTGGGGTAATTGCTCCAGTAGGAGGTCTTGGGCGTCTTATTTTCCAGGTACGCCTTGAAATCGGGATGCGCCGCCGCGGACGGGGCGGCCAGATAGCCGGGCAGCAAATGGTACAGGACTGCCAGGTCGGTGGAGCCTTGCACGTTGGATTCGCCGCGCAGGGCGTTCACCCCGCCGCCGGGAACGCCGATGTTGCCCAGCAGCAGTTGCAGCATGGCCATGATGCGCACGTTCTCTGAGCCGACGGTGTGCTGGGTCTGGCCCATGGCGTACAGGATGGTGCCGGATTTGCCCGGCTGTCCGGTGGCGGCGAAGGCCGCGTACACTTCCTTCAGTTTATCCACTGGCGTGCCGGTGATGCGTGAGACGGTATCCAAATCGTAACGGGCGTAATGGCGCTTGAGGATCTGGAAGACCGTCTGCGGATCTTTCAGGGTGGGGTCGCTGAGGGTGGTGGTTTTCTCGGTTTCCGCGCCGGTGGCCGGGTCGGTGACCTTCTCGGTCTTGGTTTGATAGCCCCAGGTGGCGCGGTCGTACGTTTTCTTTTCGGCATTGAACCCGGAGAACAAGCCGTCGAGGTCGGCCGGGCCTTTGTAATCGGCATTGATGAGGAAAGCGGCGTTGGTGTAGTTGGCGACGTAATCGGCGTGATGGAGGTTGTTCTCCAGGGTGTAGTTGATCAGGCCGCCCAGGAAAGCGATGTCGGTGCCAGAACGCAGCGGGGCGTAGATGTCGGCCTTGGCGGCGGTACGGGTGAAGCGCGGGTCAACGACGATCAATTTCGCGCCGCGATCGTCCATGGCGCGGTTGACCCATAACATCGAAGCAGGGTGATTCTCAGCCGGGTTGGCGCCAATAATAAAAATGGCGTCGCTGTTTTTCAAGTCCACCCAGTGATTGGTCATAGCCCCGCGGCCAAATGTGTTGCCCAGACCGGCAACAGTGGAGGAGTGTCATATCCGCGCCTGATGTTCGATGAACACCAGGCCCAGGGCGCGCGCGAACTTGGCCGCCACGTAGCAGTCTTCGTTGTTGTTGGCCGCGCCGCCCAGCCAGGCAATGGCCTGGGTGCGGTTGACGGTTACCCCTTTGTCATCTTTTTTCTCGAAGGTGGCGTCGCGGGTGGTCTTCACCCGCCGGGCGATCTGCTCCATGGCCCAGTCCCACGTTTTTTCCTCCCACTGATCGCTGCCGGGGGCGCGGTATTGCACGCTTTTCAAACGCCTGGGGCTGTTGGAGAGTTGGGTAATGGAAACCGATTTGGGATCGAGCGCGCCGCGGTTGTGGATATTGTCCGGGTCGCCCTCACAGTTGGTCACGTGCCCCTGGGCGTCGGTGGCGAGCAACAACCCACAGCCGACCGAGCAGTAGGGGCAGACGCTGGTCGCCTCGCCCACCCGCTTGTGGAGCGGGAAGCGCGACCCACCGGCGGCCGCGGCCAAATCCACTGGCAACAACAGACCGGCGGCGGCCGCGCCGCTTAGTTTGAGAAAATCTCTACGACTGACGGTCATGATGATTCGCTCCTTTTTTGCGCTTATTCTGAGAGAAATACATTCTCATTCTCCCATTATAGGTTTAGAGGAACGCATGTGCGACAGGGAAAACACGTATTTCCAGGGAATAAATACCAGGGAATTCCCTGACATTCCCAGGAATGAGATGGAAATCCGTTATTCCGCCCCCAGCCATCCGTTTTTCCGCGCATAGCGCAGCCATTCGACGCGGCTCTTCACGCCGAGTCGTTCAGCAATGCGCGCTTTGTGGGTTTCCACCGTCCTGACGCTGATGACCAGTTTTTCGGCCACTTCCCGGTTGGCATAGCCCGCCGCCACCAGTCGAAGCACTTCGATCTCGCGCGGGGTCAGGCTCTCCACCTCGGGCTCGGCCGCGTCTGAAGCGGGTGGGAGTCCCAGGTAACCTTCAATCATCACTTTCGTCATGCCCGGGTCCACAAAGGCTTCGCCCCTGGCCACAGCGCGGATGGCCGCCAGCAATTCATTTTCGGCGGATTTCTTCAAAACAAATCCCGCCGCGCCAGCCTGCAAAGCCTGGCGCAAAATGGCTTCTTCCTCGTGCATGGTCAGGAGCAACACACGGCATTCCGGCGCGGCCGCGCGGATGGCGCGCAGGGCTTGCAGTCCGTCCATGCCGGGCATGCTCACGTCCAACAGAAGGACGCGGGGCGCAAGTTCCCGGGTCAGGCGCAGCGCCATGGCACCATCGCCCGCTTCGCCGATGACGGTCATATCGGGCTGGTTTTCCAGCAGCATTTTCAAACCGGCGCGCAGAACGGCGTGGTCGTCAGCCAGCAAAACGGTAATTTGGGATTGTTCGGGCATGGTTTTGAATCCTGTCGAAGGCGTAGAGCGAGATAATATCTCGCTTTACGAAATGGAAAGTGGAATTTTCACGAATACCGTCGTTTCCCGGCCCGGCGCCGATTCGATATTCAACGAACCGCCCAGCATGGCGGCGCGTTCCTGCATTCCAAACAGCCCCAGCCTGCCTTTTGCCTGAACCTGGGCGGGATCGAATCCTTTGCCGTCGTCTTCCACCGTCGCCACAATTTGTCCATCGCGCGCCTGCAACAGCACCGACACGGAGCGGGCTTGCGCGTGGCGGGCGACGTTGGTCAGCGCTTCCTGGACGATGCGGTACAGGCTGGTCTCGATTTCGGGAGACAGGCGGATATGTTCGAGATTGTCGCTTTCGAACTGCGCTTCCAGGGAATAGCGCCGTTTGAACTCCTGGACATACTGCCCCAACGCGCCGATCAAGCCCACGCGGTCGAGGGCGCTGGGACGCAATTCCACCGCCAACCGATGCAAATCAGACGCCAATGCGGTGGTCTGCGATTTGAGATCCCCCGCTAATTTTCTCTGCGGGAGGGACAGGTTCGGGTCGTCCTGCAATCTTCTCAACCCCAGCGAGAGGGCGGTCAAGGTTTGGGCGGCCTCATCGTGCAACTCGCGCGCCAGGCGCTGGCGCTCAGTTTCCTGCGCGGCAATCACCCGTTCCAAAAAATGCTGGCGCAGGGTTTCCTTCTCTTTGACCTCCTCCCACAGGCGGGCGTTTTCAATGGCGATACCCAACTGCCGCCCGACAACACTCAGCAGGGTCAGGTCGTCGGGCGTGAATTCGCGCGCCTGCGAACTGGCGGTATTCATCACGCCCAGAACGCGTCCGCCCGCCGCCAGGGGAACGCTGGCGTGGGTGACCAGCCCCTCGGAGCGAATCAAGTCCGGGCTGAGACTTGCGCACTCGGCGCAGATATCGCGGACGATCAGGGCGCGCCCCTCTTGCAGTACGCGATTGCAGACGCACTGTCCCAGGTCGCGGGTGGCTTCTTCGCCGGCAAAAGCCGCCGAAAGTCCAGAGCGAGCCGCCAGGCGCAGGGCAGACTGGGGCTCCTCGCCGTTCAAAAAAATCCATCCGGCCTGCAAGTCCATAATTCCCAATACTTTATCCAGCGCGGTTTGCAGCACTTCCCCCAGTCGCTGGCCGACGCTGATGGCCGTGGCGGTGGCGTCCAGCGCGCTCAATTCGCTCATGCGGCGCAGTAACTCCGCATGGGAGCGATCCAAGTCCGCGGTCATCGCATTGAAAGAGGCGGCCAGTTCGCCAATTTCATCTCCCATGTACCAGGGGGCTTTGGCTTGCATGTCGCCGCGGCTGACCGCCTGCGCCGTCTCCACCAGGGCCAGCAGCGGACGGGTAAACAGGCGCGTCAACACGTAGGCCGCACCCAGCCCCAACGCCAGGACAGCGGCCATGACGCCGACCAATTCCCACGTGATGCGGGCGACGGACGCCTCCAGGCGCTGGTGAGAAAGTCCCAGCCGCGCCAGGCCGGACTTTCCGTCCAAAATTGGCACGGCGATGTCGGTAATCGGACCCTCCTCGCTTTGCAAGGTTTGCGCCTGATAGGATTGCGCGCCATCGAGCATGTTCACCTTGAGCAAATCGGGAGGCACGCTTTGATTGAACGAATGCGCCGCCACCTCCCCCCCGGCATCCAGGATGAAGGCGTAGGACACATCCGGGTTGTTTTCCAGCGTGTCGCGGATCAACTGCCGGAGCACGGAATCGTTCCCGGCCTGGAGCGGGTCGGTCGAACGGGTTGCCAGGGAACGGGCGATGGCGACCCCGCGCGTTTCCAGGTCGGCGCGCAGTTCGCGCTCCAGGCGGGCGCGGACTTGCAGCATCACCGCGACTCCCAATATGAAAACGACGCCCGTCACCATGCCGAGGGTCTTGGCCGTGATGCTGACGGCGGTGATGCGGTTGAGAATGCGTTCAGGGAGTTTCATTCCAGCCTCACAAGATGGCCGCCATGTCGCGGATGGAATCATAGGCCGAAGCCTCCATGACCACAAAGCGGTCAATCAGTAGCACGTTGAGCTTTTGTCTTTCCTCGTACGCTCCGCCCGTACGGACCAGCTCATTGATCTCGGCTTACGCGCCGCGCCGAATCAACTGCACCGGATGATCGAGACGATTGGAGAAACAATGACGCGCCCTCACCCTGGCCCTCTCCCGAAGGGAGAGGGGACTCCCTTCCCCCTTTGGGAGGAAGGGCTGGGGATGAGGGTGAATTGGGCTATGCCATATTCTCCACGCTGAGTTTATTGATGCTTTCCACATGAGCAGGATTATACGCATCGCCAAATTTCGTCTTCGGCAGGGAGGTCTTCTTCGCCATCAGTCCCTCATATTCGGCATCGTCCACCATGGCCACGCAACGCCCAATGCTCGACTCGCCATCCACGAAGCGCCAGGGGAACATGCCAATCGTCACACGGCGGTTGAGTAGCAGGTCAATCTCGCCGCCCAGGCATTCGGCGTGAATGATGCCATAGGGAAACATCTCCAGGTGCATGAGTTGATACTTGCTGTCATCGAAGAAATCTGCCAGCGGCATACCGTACTTCTTCTTGAAGACTTTATCTGCCTGGCGCGCCTGGCGCGGCATCCAGTCGCGGATGATGGTGTTCATGGGATGATCCGCGCTTCCGCAGTCCACGCCGATCCAGCGCAACTTCTTCGCCTTGGCCCAATCGGCAAATTCGCGGTCGGGACCGGGATGCTGAACCATGTAGCGCACTTCGTTCGAGTAGGGCGAATCCCAGCCAAAGTGATGGTAGCCGGTATGGATGATGAGAATATCGCCCTGGCGGACTTCGACGCGTTGTTCAACCATTTTGCTGGTGTATACATCGTAATCGCCGCAAACATCGCTCAGGTCAACCACCGCGGCTTCATGCACCAGAAAATCCATTTCCAGGGAGGCGATATCCTTGCCCGCGGAGTGGAAGTGGATTTCGCCATCCAGGTGCGTGCCAAGATGGTTGGAATGCGTCAACAACTGTCCGTTCGCTCCATTGGGCGCCAGGCGTTTGAAATATTTCAACTGTAACGGTTCGTATGTCGGCC
>Ga0210014_1001722_pt1 | contig 15979 bp, 10 predicted proteins | sample CryGeymeta201519_FD_183983 | JGI IMG/M metagenome (GOLD analysis project Ga0210014, IMG submission 183983) | Groundwater microbial communities from Crystal Geyser aquifers in Utah, USA - Crystal Geyser metaG 2015-19 (SPAdes) (version 2) | ecosystem: Environmental > Aquatic > Deep subsurface >...
TTCTTCTCCCACGGCAATCATTTGCCCCACCAGCGGCGGGAAATGTTCAAACTGGCCGATCGCCGCCGCCAGAGGAATGCCTTTTTCTACATCTTTAGCCGCCTTTTTAATTGATTTGCTGAACAAATCATTATCCGCCGCCCCGGCCACAATTTCCAAAGCATCGACAATCGAAATCCCGGATTCCACCAATAAAGCCAGGGTCCTGATTATCTCTGTCAAAATCACTTTAGTTTTTAAGTTGCCAAATATCGGCAGTTTCAAAATATATTTATCATACAGCGCTCTGCCTGAAGCAGTTCTTTTCCACTGCCAAAAGCCATAACTGCCCGCTACCAGCAAAAATAACAGTAAATACCAGGTCTTCACCATAAAGTTAGATAAACCGATTAAAACCTTGGTCATCCCCGGCAAATCCGCTCCAAACTCATCATATAGTGAAGTGATTTTGGGAATCACAAAAATCATCATCACTGCCGCTACCGCCACCATTGCTACCGAAACAATTGCCGGATAAATTAAAGCATTTTTAGTTTTCGCCCTGAACTCCGCCTCTTTTTCCATATTATTAGCTAACCGCATTAATACTTTTTCCAGCACCCCGGCCGCCTCGCCTGACTGGATCAGCGATAAATAAACTTTATTAAAAACTCCCTCATGCTTGCTTAAAGCTTTAAAAAAGGAACTGCCGCCTTCAACTTCCCGCAGCACTTCATCAATCACCGGCCCCATTCTTATCCCTGATTGATACTTTAAAATCGATAAAGCTTGCGTCAAGGGCAAACCGGCGTTGATCATCGTTGCCAACTGCCTGGTAAAATGGACCACATCATCTTTTTTTATTTTTCTCAAACTGCCTAACCACTTCATCCAGCCCGGCACCACCTCAATCTTCGTTAGCTCAATAATAAACAGGCCTTTGCTTCTCAAAATACTCTGCGCCTGCACCAAACTGACTGCTTCCACAATCCCTTTAACTTTTTGGCTCTCTTTATTAGTGGCTTTATAATCATATTTTTCCATATGTCTTTTATCTGCTGCCTTTCAATAATCTCAGTAAGTCATTCGGATTTAGACAATATTCCCGGGCCGTCTTTAAATCAATCTTCCCCGTATTGACTAAATTAGCCAAATCCTGCTCCAAAGAATGCATCCCTAAATCCCCGGAAGTCTGGATCACGTTATTAATCAAATGCGACTTACCCTCACGGATAGTAGTCTTAACCGCACTGGTGCCTAAAAGCACTTCCGTTGCCACCACCCGGCCGCTCCCGATCGCCGGGATCAGCCGCTGGGCGATTACCGCCGACAAAGTACCGGATAACTGCATCCTGATCTGTCCTTGCTGATGTTCCGGAAAGACATCCACAATTCTGTCAATTGTTTGCCCTGCACTATTAGTATGCAAAGTCGCCAATACCAAATGGCCGGTCTCTGCCACCGTCAACGCCGCCGCGATTGTCTCATAGTCCCGCATTTCTCCCACCAATACAACATTCGGATCTTCCCTCAAAACCGAACGTAAAGCCACTGCCCAGGAATGAGTATCCCCATGCATTTCCCGTTGGGAAATAATGCTTTTAATTGGCTTGTAAATATACTCAATCGGATCTTCAATCGTCACAATATGCTCTGCCCGGTTCATATTAATCTGGTTAATAATCGCCGCCAAAGTCGTGCTTTTCCCATGGCCGGTCGGGCCGGTCACCAAGACTAAGCCTTGTTTTAACTCCGCCACCTCTAAACATACTTTCGGTAAATTCAACTCCTCGACTGATCTGATTTTATCAGTAATTAACCTTAAAGCCGCGGCCATTGATCCTGTTTGAAAGTACACATTCACCCTAAACCGGCCTAAGCTCCCGAAGGCCACTGACAAATCCAGTTCTTTGTTCACCAAAAATTTATCCTTTTGTTCAGCTGTTAGCAAAGGGAAAATTAAATCTTTGGCTGTCGCGGCCGTGATTACTTCCTCACTGATTGCCGTCAACTTGCCGTCCATTCTCAAATAAGCCGGCCCCCCCGCCACCAAGTGTAAATCTGAGGCTTTTTTCTCAATGGTAATTGTCAATAATTCTTTAATATTCATCATTTAACTTTCTGCTACCCGCAAAACTTCTTCTAAGGTAGTCACTCCTTCTAAAGTTTTTAAATAACCATCTTGTTTCATATCAATCATACCATTTAATTTAGCTTCTGTCTCAATCTTTGAAGACGGGGAGTGCTCTAAAATCAACCGGCCGATTTTCTCCGTCACTGGCAGCACTTCAAAAATGCCGATTCTTCCCGAATATCCGGTCCCGTTGCACTCGGCACATTTTTTACCACGGTAAAATTGGATCTTGGTGGTTATTAGTAAAGGACCTAAAACTTTTTTCACATCGGCCACCACCGCTGCTGCCGGCTCATAGGCTTCTTTACAACTCTCACACACCTTCCGGCAAATTCTTTGGCCGACAATACAGGTCATTGACGAAGCCAGTAAAAACGGCTCCATTTCCATATCCAACAACCTGGGCAAAGCCCCGGAAGCACTATTAGTATGCAAGGTGGAAAAAACCAAATGACCGGTTAACGAAGCCTGGATGGCCAACTCCGCTGTTTCCTTATCCCGGATTTCCCCGACCATGATAATATTCGGGTCCTGTCGTAAAAACGAGCGCAGGCCCGAAGAAAAGGTCAAACCGGCTTGGGGATTTGTCTGCACTTGAGTAATCCCCCCAATCTGATACTCCACCGGGTCTTCCAAAGTCATAATATTCACCCTGGGCGTATTAATCATGTTTAACAAAGAATACAAGGTCGTGGTTTTGCCAGACCCGGTCGGACCGGTCACCAAGACAATCCCATGCGGCACCCTTATCGCCGCCTGTAAATTTGTTAAGGCCCTCCCTCTTAAACCCAGTTCCGTTAATTCCGGCACATGCATTGCTTTGGATAAAAGTCTCATCACTATCTTTTCTCCATGGACACTAGGCAATGAAGATACCCTTAAATCTACCTCTTCATCGCCGGTCCGAAAATTAAACCTGCCGTCCTGAGGAATCCGTTTCTCATCAATCTTCATGTGGGATAAAATCTTGATCCGGGAAATCACGCTATCATGAACGCTTCTCGGCAAAATTAATTTCTCGTATAAAATGCCGTCAATTCTGTATCTCACCCTGGTCTTTTCCTCCAAGGGTTCGATATGCACATCGCTGGCCCGGACTTTAATCGCAAACTCCAGAATGGTTGACACAATCTTGGCAATCGGCGCTTCCCGGATCACGCCGCCGCTTAACTCATCCACAGTCATTTTTTTACTTTGGGCACTTGTCGTTTCTTTCAAAGCCTCGGTCACTTCCGAAGATAAACTTTGGGCATAACGCTCTTTAATCTGCTTGGTTAACTTGCTGGTTTCCCCTAAAAACGGCTGCAGTCTCATCCCTGTCTTCTTTTCAATAAACTCCAACGCCTGCAGATCGATCGGATTGGCCATAACAATCGACAAAGTTTGTTTTTCCTTGTCAAAAGCAAACGGTAAAACTAAATATTTATCGGCCACTGCTTCCGGCAGTAAATTCAAAGCTTCCGGGGCGATACTGGTCGCGGACACATCTACGTAAGGGATTTTTAAAATCTCCGCCTTAGCTTGGCAGATCACTGCTTCCGAAACCAAATTGTGCTTAATCAATAATTCTTCCGCACCAACTGAACTCCCCAAGATTTCTGCGGAAATCCGGTCAAAATCTTCTTTGGTTAATTTGTTTTGCTTCCACAACAATTCCAGAAGCTTGCTATCCTGGGCAGGCATAATAAAAGTATTATATACTATCTTCTATGCTCCATGCCATCCTCATCAATACTAATAACCCTGCCAAAGCTTTCCGGTTGGCTCAATCTTTAACTCAAAATGATCTATCTCCTCAGCCCGACGTCCTGATTATCGAAGCCAAACCTTCAATTAAAATCGAAGCCGTCAGGCAATTGGAAAAATTCTTAAGCCATAAACCTTATCAAAATGATCAAAAAATTGTTTTTATTCCCCAGGCTGATCAACTGACCCTCCCGGCTCAAAATGCCTTATTGAAAACCCTGGAAGAGCCGCCGGCCCACTCGCTCATCATCCTTGTCTCTCTTCATCAAAATCAACTCCTGCCGACGATTATTTCCCGCTGCGAAATCCACCAGCTTATTCCGGACTCATCTTTAGATCCAAAATTTATCACTCTCCAAAAAAATATTTATTCCGGCATCACTAATCAATCAATCGGCCAAAGAATTAATTTTATTTCCCAGTATTCCGGTTCAAAAAGTACTGCCCTGGAATTCTGCCAAAACCAATTAAAATATTTGCGCTTCCTCATGCTCGCTGAAAAAAAATTTATTTTATTACCAACAATTAAAGTTTTAACTGCCGCAATTAATCAACTAAACCAAAATCTCAACCCCAAACTTTGTTTAGAAAACTTAATTCTTACCGCCTACAAGAACCTACAAGGTCCAACCTTGTAGGTTTAAAAATCATAGTCCAACATTAAGTCTTTGATCCTGATCAAGTCGGTTTCGTCAACTTCCTCAACAAACTTCTTATACGACTCTCCAGTATTAAATTTAGAGAAATAGCTTAAAATTTCGGACGTATCAAGCCATGTTTGATTGATTAAACCTAAATAATTTATATAACTCGAGTACTTATATCCTTCAAGACCTTCAAGGTCCAACCTTGTAGGTAGTGTAGGCAATGGATTGCGGTGAATATACTTGGATAAATATATAAATTGATTTTCCGTTTTCACCATCACTGCTTTATAATTTCCCTGGAAAACCGGGCCTACTCGTTTATATTTCTTATTAAAATATATTGAATATTTAGTAATCAAAGACCTCATAAAATTTGTAATTCCGTTCATATCTTTTTGAAAAACAAATAAATGAAAATGATTAGCTAACAAACAATAGGCCAGAAGTTTAATTTCCTCATAGAAGTTTTTGAGAATCCGACTGGGAGCAACCTTCAAGGTTGGACCTTGTAGGTTAGGGAAAGTTAAATAAAGTTTTAAATAACTAAGAAATGTTTTGTAATCCTGATCATCGAGAAAAATTTTCTGCCTGGCAACGCCACGATTATAAATATGATAGTAAGAATCAGGCGCAAACTCTTTGACAATATTTTTTGCCGGCATACAGTACTAATTATATACCTTCAAGGTCCAACCTTGTAGGTTTATTTTCTGAGATTGCCGAATCTTAAAATCTCCTCTATAATTGACTTAGGCTAACATCTTTGCTAACCTTAATTTTTATGACTTATACTGCAAAAGACATTACAGTTTTAGAAGGTTTGGAGCCGGTCCGGAAACGGCCGGGCATGTACATCGGCTCTACCGACGAAAAAGGCCTGCACCATATTTTCACGGAAATTATTGACAATTCCGTTGACGAAGCCATTCCCGGTTTTGCCAAAAATATCTGGGTAACTTTAAATCAGGATGGTTCCGCCACGGTTACCGATGACGGCCGCGGCATCCCCATCGATAAACATAAATCCGGTTTGTCCGCGCTGGAAGTTTCCATGACCAAACTTCATGCCGGCGGCAAGTTCGGCTCCTCGGCTTACCAAGCCTCGGCCGGTTTGCACGGAGTCGGCGCTTCCGCTGTCAACGCTTTATCTTCCTTTATGCGGGTAATTGTCAAACGCGATGGAAAAATTGTTTATCAGGATTATGAACGGGGCAAAGCTAAAACTAAAGTTACCGAAACGAATCAAATTCAATTAATTAAACTATTAGCTGATGATCACTTTAAATACCCAAACTCAGACTCCTTCACGATTTCCACTTTTATTCCTGATACTCAAATCTTCAAAAAACACGAAAGTTTCAATTTTACCACTGTCAAAAATCTCTGTCGGGAAAGAGCTTTTTTAATTGCCAAGCTGGCCTTCCATCTTTATGACAGTGCCACTAAAGAAGAATGCCATTTTTACTTTGACGGCGGCATCAAATCATTAGTCAGACACCTAAATAAAAATAAAAAACCTCTTCACCCGATAATTTATTTTTCCAAACAGATTGATGATTTAGAAATTCCGGTCGGCGTCGAAGTCGCTCTCCAGTATAACGACAGTTTTAATGAGACCGTTCAGTCGTTTGCCAATGTTATCAATACCGGCGACGGCGGCACCCACTTAACCGGTTTTAAAATGGCTTTAAGCCGGATTGTTAAAGACTATGCTGAAAAAAACAACCTCTTAAAAGACTTTAAAAATAATATCCTGGTCAGCGACGATCTCCGCGAAGGCTTAACCGCCGTGGTTTTTGTCAAAATGCCCAGCAATAACATTCAGTTTGAGTCTCAAACCAAAACCAAGCTCAATAATCCCGAAGCCCAATCAGCGGTTTTTTCGGTCGTTAAAGAAGGTTTAACCGCTTATTTTGAAGAACATCCCAATGAAGCCAAAACTATCTTAGATAAAATTTTATTGGCCGCCCGGGCCAGATTAGCCGCCCGCGCCGCCAAAGACGCCGTTATCCGCAAAGGCGCCCTGGAAGGTATGACTTTGCCGGGAACATTAGCCGATTGCCAGGAAAAACGACCGCAAAACTCAGAACTATACATTGTTGAAGGTCCTTCTGCCGGCGGCTCAGCTAAACAAGGCCGCGACCGTAAATTTCAGGCAATTTTGCCTTTAGGCGGCAAAATTTTAAATACTGAAAAAGCCCGCCTGGATAAAATCATTCAATTCCAGGAACTAAAAAACTTAATTATTGCTTTAGGTATGGGTATTGGCGAAACTATCGATCCGAATAAACTAAGATATCACCGCGTTATTATCATGTGCGATGCTGACGTTGACGGCGAACACATTACTACTCTCTTATTAACTTTCTTTTACCGGCACTTACAACCGATTATTGACCACGGCTTTTTATACATTGCCCTGCCGCCTTTATATAAAATTAATCACAATAAAATCGACAAATATGTCTATTCCGACGCTGAGCTCGCCGAGTACTTAGAAACAATTAAAAATCAAAAATATACCCTCCAGCGCTATAAGGGTCTCGGAGAGATGAATCCGGAGCAACTCTGGAGCACCACCATGAATCCGGAAACCAGAATCTTAAAACAAGTCAACATTGCCGACGCTGTTCAGGCCAATGAAGTCTTTATCATGCTGATGGGTGATGAAGTCCCGCCCCGAAAACGCTTTATTCAAACTCATGCTAAAATGGCCACATTAGATATTTAATAGGAGAAAAATGAACATTCAAATCATTGCTTTGCTCGCCGCCCCCCTTACCGCTGTCTCTGCCTTAATCTACGGCTTTATTTTAACCAAAAAAATTCTTCGGGAAGACCAGGGGAGCGACAAATTAAAACAAATCGCCGCGGCGATTCACGACGGCGCCATGGCTTATTTAAAAAAACAGTTCACCATCATCATTCCCCTTATGCTGGTTTTAACTATTGCTATTTATTTTGGCCTGGGTAAAGGCATTGCCGCCACTTTTTTATTGGGAGCAATTTTTAGTGCTGTTATTGGCTACCTCGGCATGGGGATTGCTGTTAAAGCTAATGTCCGCACTGCCAATAATGCCTTAAAAGGGTTAAATCCGGCTTTAACCACCGCTTTTTCTGCCGGCACCGTCAACGGCATGCTGGTCGTCGGTTTAGGCTTATTAGGCGTTTCTTTAATCTACGTCTGGTCCTACTTCAGCGGCGTTGACGCCACCCAAGTTTTGGTCGGTTATGGTTTCGGTGCCGCTTTATTAGCTTTATTTATGCGGGTCGGCGGCGGCATTTTTACCAAAGCCGCTGATGTTGGCGCTGACTTAGTCGGTAAAATCGAAGTTGGTATTCCTGAAGATGATCCCCGCAATCCGGCGGTCATTGCTGATAATGTCGGTGATAATGTCGGTGACTGCGCCGGCATGGCCGCCGATGTTTTTGAATCTTATGCTTTGACTATTGTCGCCGCGATGATTTTAGGCGGTTCAATGTTCGGACTTAAAGGCGTTGTTTTCCCTTTATTGGCCCGTTCCGGAGCCGTCTTAACTTCAATCTTGGGAACCTTCTTTGTCAAAGCTAAAAACGATCAGGAAAATCCCATTAAGCCTTTAATCCGCGGTTTTGCTGTTTCTGCCGCCGCGGCGGTGATTATCTTTATGCTTTTAGCCGTCTTCTTGCTCGGTGAACCCAAAGCCGGCTATGCCGCCGTTACCGGTATTATTGCCATGATGGCTCTTTTATATGTCACCAAACACTATACTGGTCCGGGTGAAACACCGGTTGTTACTATCGCCAAAGCCAGCCAGACCGGCGCCGGCACTAATCTGATCAGTGGTATTGCCTTAGGCATGGAATCCACCTTTTTCTCGGTTTTAATTGTCGCCGCCACTATCTTAACCGGCTATTTCTTTTTAGGTTTCTATGGTATCTCTTTGGCCGGAATGGGCATGCTGGCCACAACCGGCATTATTATGTCTTTGGATACTTTTGGTCCGATCAGTGATAATGCCCAAGGCATGGTGGAAATGGCCCATTTAGGCGGCAAAGCTCCTCAAGTCACTGCCAGTCTGGATGCCGTCGGCAACACTACCAAAGCTCTAACTAAAGGCTTTGCTGTTGGTTCAGCCGCTGTGGCCGCTTCCTCCCTGTTTGCCACCTATTTTGCCGCTACCGGCTTATCGAGCATTGATATTGCCGCTCCTAAAGTTTTTATTGGTTTGCTGATCGGCGGCGCTTTGCCTTTCTTATTCAGCTCCCGTTTAATCGGCTCTGTCGGCCGGGCCGCTTTCGAAGTCGTCGAAGAGGTCCGGCGCCAGTTTCGGGAAATCAAAGGCATTATGGCCGGTGAAAACTTGCCGGATTATTCAAAGGCAGTGGCCATTGTTACTGCCGCCGCCCAAAAAGAACTGATCATTCCTGCCGCGATTGTCATTGCCGCCCCTATTTTTATCAGTCTCTTAGGCGCTGAAGCTCTGGGCGGCTTTCTCGGCGGTGTCGTGGTTTCCGGTTTAACTCTGGCTTTATTTATGTGCAATACCGGCGGCGGCTGGGATAATGCCAAAAAATACATTGAAGATAATCATTTCGGCGGCAAAGGCAGTGATACTCACAAAGCCGCCGTGGTCGGCGATACGGTTGGTGATCCCCTAAAAGATACCTCCGGCCCGGCCCTGAATCCGATGATGAAAATCGTCCAAATCGTCGCTTTATTGATTGCGCCGTTTGTTATAAAAATTATAGGAAAATAATATTACCACCCCGGAGTGGTAATATTTCACTCCGGGGTGAATTTAAATTATGAATATCGGCCAACTCCAACCAGTGGAAATCACTACGGAGATGAAAAAAAGCTATCTGGATTACGCCATGAGCGTGATTGTCGCCCGGGCTCTGCCGGATGTCCGTGACGGCTTAAAACCGGTCCACCGCCGCATTCTTTTTGCCATGAAAGAGCAGGGGATTACCCACTCCTCGGCTTACAAAAAATCAGCCCGTGTCGTCGGTGAAGTTTTAGGTAAATACCATCCTCATGGCGATATGGCTGTCTACGACGCCATGGTCCGCATGGCCCAGGACTTTTCCTTAAGATATCCTTTAGTCGACGGCCACGGCAACTTCGGCTCGATTGACGGCGATTCTCCCGCGGCCATGCGTTATACCGAAGTCCGCTTAGCCAAAATTTCTGATGAATTATTAAATGAATTAAATGAAAATACCGTTGATTTTATTGATAACTTTGATGCTTCCTTAAAAGAACCAACCGTCATGCCGGCCCGGCTGCCTAACCTTTTATTAATGGGCGCTGACGGCATTGCCGTCGGCATGGCCACCAAAATTCCGCCTCATAACTTGGGTGAAGTGATTGATGCCCTCAAACTGGTCATTAAAAAAACCAAGATTGTCCCTCATGAAAACCAGCCAAAAAATTTAAGCAACCCGGAAACGATTAAATCGGAACTGCTGGCCGGCCGCCTGGAATCAGCCATCACTTCCGCTGATTTAATGACGGTTCTGCCCGGACCGGACTTTCCCACCGGCGGGATTATCTACGATGTTTCCAATATCGAACAAATGTACACCACCGGCAAAGGCAGTATTATTGTCCGGGGTAAAACTAATATTGTCGAAGGAAAAAATAACTATAAAATTATCATCAATGAACTGCCTTATCAGGTTAATAAAGCCAGGCTGATCGCTAAAATCGCTGATCTTGCCCGGAATAAAAAAATTAACGGCATCCGGGATATCCGCGACGAATCTGACCGGACCGGCCTGCAAATTGCCGTCGAATTAAAAAAAGAGGCCAAGCCTAAGGCGGTTTTAAACAATCTTTTCCAGCACACCGAACTCCAATCGAGCTTCCCGGCTAACTTAGTCGCCTTGGTCGACAACACTCCTCAGCTCTGCAACTTGCGTCAAATCTTGTTAGAGTATTTGCGCCACCGCCAGTTGGTGGTGATCCGCCGGACTCAATTCGAGCTTAAAGCCGCCAAACTAAGAGGCCACATTTTAGAAGGTTTAAAAATCGCCCTGGATAATCTGGACGCCGTCATCGACACAATTAAAAAATCCAAAGATGCCGATGTCGCTAAAATAAACTTAATGACCAAGTTTAAACTTTCCGATATCCAGGCCCAGGCTATTTTGGATATGCAGTTAAGACGCCTGGCGGCTTTGGAAAGGCAAAAAATTGAAGACGAATACCAGGCCATTTTGAAAACTATCAAAAACTTAACCACCCTGCTGGTCACTCCGGGTAAAATTATTGAGACAATCAGTCACGAACTGGTTGAACTAAAAACCAAATACGCTGATGAACGCCGGACTAAAATTATTAAATCTTCTTTAAAACAATTTTCTGATGAAGATTTGGAACCGGAAGAAGCTTGTTTGGTGACCATGACTGCCACCGGCTATATAAAACGCATGCCCATGAATACCTATCGGGCCCAGCGCCGCGGCGGCAAAGGCGTCACCGGCATGGCTACCAAAGATGAAGATGAAGTCAACCGGATATTTTCCACCAATACCCACGACACTCTCTTTATTTTCACCGACAAAGGCCGGGTTTTCCGGCTTAAAGTCTATGAACTGCCTCAAAGCTCCCGCCAGGCCAAAGGCCAGGCAATTATTAACTTAATTAACATTGGCTCAGACGAAAAAATCCAGTCAGTCCTTAATCTGGCCAAAGACGAACTGGATAAAGGCTATTTATTAATGGTCACTCAAAAAGGCGTGATTAAAAAAACCGCCACCAGTCTTTATGCCAATATCCGCACCAACGGCATCATTGCCATTAAGCTGGATGCTGGCGATCAACTCGTGTGGGTCAAACAAACTACCGGTAAAAATCATATCTTATTAGTTTCCCATAACGGCATGTCCGTCCGCTTTAATGAAACCGATGCCCGTCCGATCGGCCGCTCGTCCCGGGGAATTCGGGGAATCCGCCTCAATCCCAATGACTATGTTGTTGGTATGGCAGTTTTTAATCCCCAGCGGAAAAAAGTCAAAGGCAAGCGCAAATTCTTCCAGGACCTGTTGGTCGTCATGGAAAAAGGCTTGGGCAAGCGGACTAATATATATGAATACCCTTTGCAGAAACGCGGCGGCAAAGGTGTTAAAGTGTCTCAAGTGACCGATAAAACCGGCAAAGTTGTTTCCGCCCACATGGTCACGGAAATGATTGAAACCTTGCTGTTAACTTCCAAAAAGGCCCAGGTCATCAAACTGCCGTTAAAAAACATCAAGCGTATCGGCCGCTCAACTCAAGGCGTCATTCTGATGCGCTTTGCCAAAGCCGCTGACTCCGTCGCCGCCGTCGCCCTCCTTGAAAAACAGGAAGACTAACCTACAAGGTCCAACCTTGTAGGCTTTATTTATTCCCCAAGTGGTACTTTTGATACATTTCTCTTAAATGCTGGTTGGTCACATGAGTGTAAATCTGCGTCGTGGCAATGTTTTTATGGCCCAACATTTCCTGGACCGCCCGAATATCCGCCCCGGCCATCAATAAATCCGTGGCAAAAGAATGCCGGAGTCCATGACAAGAAATTTTTACCGGAATTTTGGATAAATTAACGTATTTCTTCACAATTCTCTGGACCGATCGGGGAGTCAACCTCATTTTTTCCCCTTGGTCTGCTTGATCCTTGCTCCCGCCGAAATGAATGAACAGCGGCCGCCAATCATCTTCCCGTTTATCCCCATAGCGCTTTAACCATTCTTTCGCCCGCTTAGACAAAAACACCACTCTTTGCCTGCCGCCTTTTCCAATCACCCCAAACTCACCCCGCTCCAGATCAATCTCCTCCCGGTTCAAGCGCGTCAGTTCTGATACTCTTAAACCGGTGGAAAACAAAGTCTCTAAAATCGCTTTATCTCTTAATTGGCGCACCGTCGCTATCCCGACGCTTCCTAACAACCTCTCCACCTGCTCTCCGGTTAAAAATTTCAGCGACCGGCTTTCTGTTTTCGGCAGTTCGATCTTCTCCGGCGTCAGACATTGGATATCCCGTTTAATCAGAAACTTAAACCAGGACCGCAGACAAATTATATGATAGGCCTGAGTTGCCCGGCTTAACGATTCTCCTCTTGGCGTTATAAATCTGGCCAGGAAAACCCGGTAGTGATTAATCATCTCCAAGGATAAATCGGCTAACTTCAATTTAGGTTCATTTTTCTCTATCCACTCGAGGAAACGGGACAAATAATGCCGATAATTCCTTACTGTCAATCGCGAACAGTTGCGTTCAATCTCCAAATACTCTAAAAAATCTTCGACTTTTCTTTGTATTTTATCTTTAGCACTCATTTAGGCTACCTGCCAATATGTGGATAAGTAGGGGATAGGCTGATATATCAACCCTTTTACCCTATCAATTTTCAAAGACTATAAGATTATCTTGTGGATAAATATAGACATCTGATAATTATTGTGCGACATTAACTAAAAAAAGTCAATAAGCACCATGAGAACTATGATTAAGCGGTCCTTTGAACCGGACTCATTATTTTACCGAAGCACAACGAGTAACACACAATTATTAGCTAAAAAGCGGGGTTTTAACTAAAAAGGACTGAATATGACAGCATTTTACCTCAAGAAAACCGCGCCAAATCGTTTTTAAGACAGGTTTGCATATTTACCGCAGGAGAATGTCCTACTTTTAACCAGTAGGCGAGTATTTGATGCTTTCGGGCTAATTTCGGAAAAAGTAAAAACAGCTAAAGCCCCGGAAAGAGGAGATTTTGAAAAAATTGTGCTGCCTGTTTTACAAATAAATTTTTTCTTAATCATAAATCCGCCAAAGTACTAACTTCAGCCCTCCACTCCCTGGCCCCTATGGCATAGTCGCAAAAGATACATTGTGCGACACAAGACCTACCCGAAGAAACCACTAACCCATTAAAGTACGATCTAGCTTAAACAGGGAGCAAGTTTAATTCACTATATTTTTAATTCCCTTCACGCCTGGTTTTCCCTTCTAGCTGAATAAAGCAACAAAGCTTCCGGCCGAACCTGTTCTCTCTCTTCAAAAGTTATCCACCGTCCGACTATATCAAACTAATTCAGAGAACCTGTCCGCCGACTGGCGGAAAGGATTGATGTATCAATCCAAATCGTGAAAAATAAGATACAATTTCGTGAAAACTCACCCACTTATTATAGGTCCTATTAATATTATAGGTCCTATATCCGCCAGCTGGCGGATTACCACTCCTCTACTTCCACCGGGACAATAAAAAAGTTAACCCGACCACCAAACCGGATACCCAAAGATATTCGGTGATTGTTTTTTTAAATAACCTGCCGGACATTCTATTTTGGACTAAACCCAAACCGACATACAAAGCGGTTACTAAAAATAAAGAGGCAATCGTAATTGTTACCGGCCAGAAACTGATCATTAAAGCCAAACTCATCAACCCCCAGCTTAAACCCAAGCTGTTATTAATCACCTCCCGGCTGATCTTCTCTTCCAGATTCACACTCCATAATCCCTGTAAAACCAAAGGCAGGCTGGTTATCCCCACACCTAAAGCATTCCACCAGGGCGCCAAGCGAAAAGAAAACAGCGTATCCCAAAAAAAGAAAGCTACCAGCAAAGTCAGTAAAAATCCGACGGCATGGGCCGCCCGCAGCAGCTGAATGGTCCTAATGGCGGCAACCGAAAAAATATTTTCCGTTAGCAGTAAAGCATACATGCCGATCCCAAAAATACTTAAAATCGCTACCCTGCTTAATATCCTCACCGGCAACAAAAAATAAAACAAAGCCACGGCTACCGGATATAAAACCGGCAGAATTAACACTGTCAACCACTCTGTCCCTTTCAAATCATTAAATAAGGCCCAAGCCGATAAACCATACGCCACTCCGGCCAACAGACCAATGGCCTGATAACGGGCATCGATATCAATTGATTGAATCCCTAATAAACCTAAAGACAAAGCCACCGCCACAATCACCAACTTCATTCTTTTTGTCATAAGTTAGAATAGACTTCCTGAACATCGTCCAAATCATCTAAACTTTCTAAAAAATTCTCTGCTTTTTCTCTTATTGCCTGATCTAAATCAAGATAGTTTTTAGCCAAATAAACCAGCTGGGCTTCCTTTACCAAAAAACCTTCTGCTTCAACCTTAGATTTTACTTCATCCAGATGGTTAGCCGGTGTCAACACGGCAATCCCCGTCTCCGTCTCTACAACATCCTCTACTCCCAAATCAATTAATTTCAGCATCTGCTTATCCGCGGCCGGTTTTTTCTCTACCACCAATCTGCCTTTTTTATCAAATAAAAATGCTACTGAACCAGGCTGTCCTAACGATCCCCCGGCCATCTCAAAAACCTTCTTTAACTCACTCACCGCCCGGTTTTTATTATCAGTTAAAACCTCCACAATCACCGCTGTATTCCCCGGTCCAAAACCTTCATAAACTGCTTCCATAAAACCCATGCTCCCGGCCCCGGTCCCCTTTTCAATCGCCCGATCAATGTTCACCTTGGGCATGTTAACCTGATGGGCTTTTTCTACTGCCAATCTCAGCTTAAAATTACTGTTTATATCCGGGCCCCCGTCACGCGCAGCCACGGTTATCGCCCGCACCAATTTAGTGAAAATCTGCCCCCGTTTGTGATCGGTGGCTTCTTTTTTATGTTTGATTGTTGACCACTTGGAATGTCCGGACATCGCTTCAATTGTAGCACTTTATCTATAAAAACGTATAGTCCCTGCCGATGATCACGACCATATCAGACCTCTGCTCTAATATATCACCTACCCTCACCGTATCGATTCCTAAACTGCCAATAATCTTCTTTAAGGTCTTGGTGTCTTTCTGGCTTTTTTGGCTGATTACGACTTCCGATCGCTCTTGAGCGGCTAAATTGCTGACCAGTCTTACCTCTATTCCTAAGTTGCTGATTAACCGGCTGATATCATTGGCCACCCCGTCAACCCCGCTGGCATTTAAAACTGCCACCGTCAATCCTTCCTGGGAGACCTCTTGATCAAAAATTTCCTGATGGACCAATTCATCCAGCCAAACTTGGTTAACCCGGTAAATTAAACTGCCGTCACTCAACTGTTCCGCTTGCCAAGACGGTTTGTCTTTTAACTCAACCACTTTAGTTTGATTAACTGCAAATGTCTCCAGCCACTTAAGCCTGAAATTATCCCACCAGCTCAAATTAGATTTAGTGCCCACTTGCCACCCCTTAATCCCCACCCCTAAAAATTCCTGGATTGTCCTGGTTAAAACTTTGCCGGCTTGGTTGGCTAACTTGCCTAATTCATAAACCTTATTTATCCGGTACTCACCAAAGCCAAAACCCACCTTGACGATAGTATTGTTAGGAATAATTAAGGTGACTAATTTTTTCTGGCTGGGAATAATAATCTTCACTCTTATTTCTTCCGTTTGAATCACCCAACCAAACTGGTCTTGTCCATCCCATTGGCTGGCTTTAACTCCT
>Ga0210014_1001730_pt1 | contig 15921 bp, 18 predicted proteins | sample CryGeymeta201519_FD_183983 | JGI IMG/M metagenome (GOLD analysis project Ga0210014, IMG submission 183983) | Groundwater microbial communities from Crystal Geyser aquifers in Utah, USA - Crystal Geyser metaG 2015-19 (SPAdes) (version 2) | ecosystem: Environmental > Aquatic > Deep subsurface >...
AATATCCCGGTCGGCAGAGACGAGCAAACCGCGCCTGACCTCCCCGCCCTCCACGCTCCACTGTCCACGCTCCCCCAGCCACGAAAGATCAATATCGGTCGCATAATGCTCAATCGCCTCGGCGCCATCTCCCATCTGCTCGATAATATCGTAGACCAGCGTCCGCTCGACGAGCATGACCGTCCCGGTTTCGATGCGTCCCGCGAACCCGCCGCACGTGCCGAGGTTGATGAGCAGGTCAGGCTGGAAATGGTCAATCACATATTGAGCCGTCGCCGCGGCGCTGATCTTTCCCCAGCCGCCGTGAAAGAGTTCCACGTTCCATGTTCCAAGTGTCATGTGGGCAAATTCGCCGAAGGGGGAAGTCTGCAAGTCCAAGTCGGGAAACAGTTCTTTGACGACGCGCCACTCGGCGTCCGCGGAAATGATGATGGTGGTTTTCATGTCCCCATTATACAGAATCCAGACGCCCAAAGGAAACGACAAACTATCAAACTACGTAACCACCCAACTATGTAACTATCCCCATTAAAAACCCAAACCCCGTTTGGCCTGCCACGGGCCTACGGGGTTTGTGAGGAGAATGCTCCTGTATTTTGCCATGAACACCTAAAGCATTGCTGAAATTACATTTAGAACCAGATAAGAGAATTTCAGTCCGATTATCATGTGGATTTAATCTGCCAAATGTAGTGCGAGATAGTATCTCGCACACCACGACATTATCTGCTCCAATGTGACGGGACCCGCGCGCAGGATGACCGGCTCCGCGCCTGTGACATCCGCCAGCGTGGACGGGACTCCACCGGGCGTTTCGCCTCCATCCAGGACGAGGGGGATGCGTCCGCCCAACTGGCGGATCACCTCCCCCATCGTGCGCGGACTCGCCTGCCCCGACAGGTTCGCGGAGGTGACCGCCATCGGTCCCGCGGCGCGCAGCAGGGCGCGCGCCACCGCGTGGTCGGGGACGCGCACGCCGACGGTGGAGGTGGCAGAGACGGCCGCGGGCAGGTCCGCGCGCTTCGCGAGGACGAGGGTCAGCGGGCCGGGCCAGAAGCGGGCGGCGAGGCGGCGCGTCCGCGCGGGGATCGCGTCCGCCACCTGGTCGAGGTCGGCCGCGTCCGCAATCAAAATCGGGATGGCTTTTTCGAGCGGGCGGTCTTTGGCGCGGTAGATGGACTCGATAGCCGCCTGGTCAAACGCCAGCGCGCCGAGGCCGTAAACCGTGTCGGTGGGGAAGGCGACCAACCCGCCCGCGCGCAAGATTTCGAGCGCGCGTGGGATGGCTTGCGGATCGCGGACGGAGATGAGTTGAGTGTTCATATTACAGATTCTTCAATCCCGAAGGGATGCGAGGATTATAGCCTGCGCATTGCATAGAAATTCCCAACCCCGAAGGGGTGTCATGGAAGGATCATGCCATCCCTTCGGGATTACGGTTCCGGCGTGCTCACCCGTTACAATCCTTTCATCCCTTCGGGATTGTGACACTTCCGAATTTACGAAAGCGCAATTTCGATCAATCGGTCTTTGCCGCTCAAGTCTGAATGCAGGGCAATGCGGGCGGAGGGGAATTTATCGCGGGCGAGGGAGAGCGCCTGCGCGCCGAGCGTGGCTTCGATCTCGAGCAGGATCAAACCCTCGGGGGCGAGCCATTCGGGCGCGATCTTGAGCAGGTGACGGATCGGGTCGAGGCCGTCGTTGCCGCCATCGAGCGCCAGGGTGGGTTCGCGTCCGTAGATGGGGAGATGTTCCAGCGTGGCGGTGGGGATGTAGGGCAGGTTGGCGCAAATCAGGTCGAAGGTCAAAGGTCGAAGGTCTGACCTTTGATCCTTCGACAGGCTCAGGGCAGGCTCTTCGACCTTTGACTCTGGCAACAGATCGCATTCAACAAATTCAATCCGATCCTGCAGGTTGAATTTTTGCGCGTTGTGTTTTGCAACTTCGAGCGCGGCGCGCGAAATATCGGTTGCCAGGACGCGCGCATCCGGCGCATGCATGGCAATGGAAACAGCAATTGCGCCAGAACCTGCGCCGATATCTGCAACGGTTCTACGTTTGGGAGAGGCTTGAAGCCAAAGGATGGCCTGCTCCACGAGCAGTTCGGTTTCGGGACGTGGGATTAAAACGTCGGGAGTGATTTCGAAATCGAGGCCGAAAAATTCCCAGTGGCCGAGGATGTACGGGAGCGGAGTCCCGGCTTCGAGGGCCGATAACGCTTGTCGGGCGGAATCCAGCTCGGGTCCAGAAAGAGGCGTTTCAGGGTGCGCCGCCAGCCAGGTGCGCGGTTTCCCCGTCAGGTGCGCCAGCAGGACCTGCGCGTCCAAGTCGGGTGAATCAGTCACCGCGCGCAGGCGGCTGGAAATTTGTTCGAGGAGGGTGGCGACTTTCATCATAGTGGCGCAAATCTGCGATTTGCGCGGACAAACCAAAGGTTTGTCCTACAATTTTTATTCTTCGTTGTCCACACCCGAGGCGGCTAGGCGTCCGGCTTCGTCGCGGGTGGAGAGTTCTTCGATGAACTGGTCAATATCGCCCGCCAGCACGCCGGGTAGGTTGTAGGAGGAAACGCCGACGCGGTGGTCGGTAACGCGGTTTTGCGGGAAGTTGTAGGTGCGGATTTTTTCGGAGCGTTCACCCGTGCCCACCTGCGAGCGGCGATCGGCGTCGAGTGCGGAGCGGCGCTTCTCTTCCGCGATCTCGAACAGGCGGGCGCGCAGGATGGACATGGCGCGCAGTTTGTTTTGCAACTGTGAGCGTTCATCCTGGCAGATGACGACCATGCCGGTGGGTTTGTGTGTGAGGCGAATGGCAGTGGAGTTCTTCTGCACGTTCTGCCCGCCCGCGCCGCCAGCCTTGAAGACTTCCACGTCCACGTCCGATTCGGGGACATCAATTTCAACCTCGTCCACTTCGGCCAGCACTGCGACGGTGGCGGTGGAGGTGTGGATGCGCCCCGACGATTCGGTGGACGGCACGCGCTGGACGCGATGCACGCCCGACTCGTATTTCAGCCTGGAGTAGGCGCCCTTGCCTTTGATCTGGAAGATGACCTCCTTGTAACCGCCGATGCCGATGGCGCTCTCGGAAAGGATCTCGCTCTTCCAATTTTGGCGGTCGGCGTAGCGCGCGTACATGCGGAACAGGTCGGCGGCGAAGAGCGCGGCCTCGTCCCCGCCCGCGCCCGCGCGGATTTCCACGAATACGTTTTTATCGTCGCGCGGGTCTTTGGGGATGAGCAGGGCTTTGATCTCGGACTCGAGGTTCTCGATCTGCGGGCCGAGTTCGGCCAGTTCCATCTCGGCCAGCGACTTGAGTTCCGCTTCCTGTTCGGAATCGAGCAGCGCCCGCGCTTCCTCGTAGGATTTCATCGCCTGGCGATATTTGCGCGCCTTCCCGACGACGGGTTCCAGGTCAACGCGTTCCTTGTTGAGTTCGGCCGCGCGCTGGTAGTTCCCGCCCACTTCGAGCAGTTCCCGGTCAATTTGTTGGAAGCGTTCTTCAATTCCAGAGAGTTTATCGAGCATACAAATTTCCTTCACTACGAAGAAAGGAAGGGCGCGAAGACTCGCTAAAAGCGCGCAGGTTTCCTTCGCGGCTAAAAAGTCTCTTCGCGGACTTCGCCCCTTCGCGGTTCAATAATGCGACATAAAGCGCGGCAAACCATGCCGCGCTTTGGGATTATACCATTTGGATGAACGGGCTAGATATTCACGACTGCCGAAAGGATCATCGAAAGAATGATGATCGCACACAACACGTAAAAAACAATCTGTGACGTGCTCAACTTGCGGGTGTTCTTGTTTTTTGCCATTTTTTCTTTTCTCACTTCTTATTCCGTAGTGGCGAGATACTATCTCGCCTTACTTCTCTTCTCAAACGCCTCTTTCATGGCGCGTTCGAGTTCTTCGAGGGTGACGGGCTTCGAGACGTACGCGTCCGCGCCCAACTCGCTGGCGCGGTTCTTCATCACATCCGACGACTCGGTGGAGAGCATCACCACCGGCAGTTCCTTCGTGGCGGGAAATCGGCGCAGGAATTCGAGCAGGTCGAGACCCGTCACGTCCGGCATGTTGATGTCGAGGATCATCAAGTCGGGGCGCTTGCCTTCCAACAAGGCTTGCGCAGCCGAGCGCGCGTTGAAGAACGACGCCGTTTCGCAGTCGAGCAATTTCAGCATCAACCGCAGGGCGCGGATCATTTCTTCGTCGTCGTCCACGATCCAGATTTGTTTCATTTCACAAGTTTTTCGACTTGCAGGAAGAATTCCTCAAAGGTGATTTCGTGATCGGACGAAACGTGAAGCGTAACATCTTCAACAGGGTGCCAATGCCAACCTCCCGCGTTGTCTGCTCCAAAAATCCGCTCGTTATTGGCGATCCACGCAAAAGCGACTCTTCCCTTCCATTCGTTATAGAAAGCATCCAAAAAAGTCCGATCCTTCAAAATAATACGAAGGCGAATCGCGTTTGATCGTGTTTCATACACGGAAATGCTTTCAACCACAGGCGAATCGCCGCAAACCGCGACCACCAGTTGTTCGAATTCCTCGAGGCTTATACCATCCATTGCGAGATGTCCTGCAAGCCTTCCAGTTCTGAAACATACGCTTCCCATTCAAAGTAATCCTGCTCGACAGGATACGAGTAAGGATCGGTAATTTTTCCATTTTTCCAGGCGGTCTCAAATTCCTGAAATGTCATCGAGTATTTTTTTTCAAATTCACCAATCTGCGACTTTGCTTCTTTGATGCGCAACCGAACCAGGTCTTTCAGAGCCAACGAAAGCGCGAGATCGGGACGCGATTGTCCCGTTAACCGCCTCACTAGATTGTGCGTCGCTTTAGGAAGAACCAGGCTATCAGCAATCATGGTACGCTCCTTCACTCCAAACTGGCCTTTATACTCTCAGCCACATCCGCCGTAATTCCTTTCACGGCGGTCAACACTTTCATTTCAGGTCATTTTCCAATCGCGCCATGAATTCCTCGAAGGAGATTTCATGGTTGGATGAGACATGCTGCGTAGGGTCTTCGCGCGGATGCCAGTGCCACTTCCTGTTTGCATTATCCGCGCCAAAAATCCGCAAGTTGTCCAGATATTGGGCAAATCCTGTTTTCCCATTTTCACTGTTGTAGTACACGGCGATCACAGACCTATCTCTCAGAAATATCCGTAATTTAGCTTGATGCTTGCTTTGCGCGATAACCGCAACGCGCACCACGAGAACGGACTCGTCGCAAACCTGCCTTATCTTGCTGGCAAAATCTTCGGCGCTTATTCCAGCCACTGCTCAAGCTCCTCGGTATCCTTCAACTCCGTCACAGCCGAATCCCAATCCCAGTTATCGCTTTCAACCTCCTGGGAAAACGGATCCTTGATCCGACCATCCAGGCAAGCCTGTTCAAACTCATTGAGCGTCATGCTGTATTTTTTTTCAAAGGCGGAAATTCTTGCTCGCAATGCCTCCTTCTTGTATCGGAAAAGATCTTTGAACACCATCGGTAAAGCCGCGTCGGCGGCGGTCTCGCCCGTCATCACGCGCATCAATTCATACAATGAATTTGTGAAGGTAGCAGATTTTAGTACCATAACTTGCTCCTTGTCTTACTCCAAACTCGCCTTGATACTCTCGGACACATCCGCCGTGATCCCCTTCACAGCGGTCAACTCTTCCATTGTAGCAGACCTTATCTTGTCCACAGAGTCAAATGCTTCGCGCGAAACGTTGCATTTCCTCGTCGTCGTCTACAACCCAGATTCGATTCATTTCAGGGACTTTTCTATCTCTTTGAGAAAATCTTCAAAAGCGATCACATGGTCGGAAGCGATATGCTTCGATGGGTCCTCGCTCGGATGCCAGTGCCAACCTTTCCTATTGTCCGCGCCAAAAATGCGATGACCTTCCCGGACCTGAGCAAAGGCTGTTTTGCCCGTTTTTTGGTTATAGAAAATGTCAACGAAGCTTTCGTCCACCAAATAAGCGCGCACACTGCACCAATCCAAGCCCAAGCTCTGGTTGACAATGTTCCGAACCACCGAGGAGGCTGAACAAATTGCGATTACACCCTCCTCAAACTCGTCAACGCTCACACCAGCCATTGCGAGATTTCCTCCAGGGTTTCGAGATCGGTGGTCGCCGCCTCCCATTCCCAATCGTCTTTTTCGACTTCATAGGAATAGGGGTCCTGGATTTTTCCGTTTTCACAAGCCTCCTGAAATTCGGGAAAGGTCATGCCATACTTTTTTTCGAATTCTGCAATTTGCGCCTGAACCTCGTTTAGACGCAACCGAACGAGGTCTTTGATCGCAAGCGAAAGCGCAATATCGGAGCGAGACTGCCCTGTCAGTCGCGATAAAACATTATGGACTGATTTGGGAAGAACAACAGTTTCGGTATCAAACATTTTGGCTCCTACTCCAAACTGGCCTTGATACTCTCGGCCACATCCGCCGTGATCCCCTTCACGGCGGTCAACTCTTCCATTGTAGCAGACCTTATCTTATCCACAGAGCCGAAATGTTTCAAGAGGGCTTTTCGGCGCGCCGGCCCCACACCGGGAATCGAATCCAATGCGGAGGCCATGCCCTGCTTAGAGCGCCGCGCCCGATGTGCGGTGATGCCGAAACGGTGCGCCTCGTCGCGGATGCGTTGTACCAGATAGAGTCCCTGTGAGTGACGTGGCAGCCTGAGCGGATCGGACCTGTGCGGAAAGAAAATCTCCTCCTCCTGCTTGGCAAGCCCGACCACGGGGACCTTGTCCGCCAGCCCGGCATTTTCCAGGACTTTGACGACGCGGCCCAACTGTCCCTTTCCACCATCAATAATGATCAGATCGGGCAGGATGGAGAACGACGCGTCCGGCTTGGACCCGGGGCTAGCCGCTGTTTCCCGGGCCGATTGCCACCTTCGGAATCTCCGGGTGAGCATTTCCTCCATCGAAGCAAAGTCATCGGGCGCGCCGATGCTGGCGCTGTCCGCGAAGCGCCCCTGTGGGGCTATGTTGAACTTGCGATACAGCCGCTTGGCGGGCACGCCCTGCTCGAAGACCACCATCGAGCCGACGGTTGCCACGCCCTGCGTGTGCGACACATCGTAGCACTCGATGCGGTTCGGCGGCGCGGACAACCCCAGCGCGGACTGCAACTCCGCCAGCGCCTGCTCCTGCTTGTGCGCGTCCGCCTGCCATTGCGCGCGCAACGCGGACAGGGTCTCGGTTGCATTCTCCGCCGCCATCTGGACAAGTTCCTGCGGCTGGCCCTCACGCGGGACGCGGATCTCCACTTTCCCGCCGCCGCGCCGCGAACGCATCCACTCGCCGATGATCTTGGCTTCCTCGATCTCCTGCGGCAACAACAATTGCTGTGGCACGGAAGCGGCCTCGGTGTAGAACTGCTTGACGAACTGCTCCATGACCTCGTTGTCTGCCGCGTCCTCCGTCCCTTCGAGGATGAAGTACTCGCGTCCGATCAACTTGCCGCCGCGGATGAAGAAGATCTGCACGCAGGCTTCCCCGTCCGAGCGCGCCATGGCGATCACATCCGAGTCCTTGTAATCCGAAGCAAAGACCACCTTCTGGCGTTCGATGATACTCTGCATGGCTTTCATCTGGTCGCGCAGGGCGGCGGCTTTCTCGAAACGCAATTCTTCGGAAGCCTTGTCCATCTCGGCCTGGACGCGCGCCACCACCGGCTCGGAATGTCCGCTGAGGAAATCCATCAGGTCGGAAATCATTTGGCGGTATTGGGCCTGGGTGGCCGCGCCGATACAGGGTGCGGTACACAGCTGGATGTCGTAGTAGAGACACGCCCGCTTGTCCGTCCCGGTGATGTCGCGGTCGCAGGTCAAATACGGGAAGACGCGGCGGAGCACGTCGAGAGTCTGGTAGACCGCCCAGGCGGAGGTGTAAGGCCCGAAATAACGGGAGCCGTCCTCGGTCATCTGGCGCGTCACGGTGACTTTGGGGAAGGGTTCGCCCCAGTGGATTTTGATGTAGGGATAGCGCTTGTCGTCCTTCAACCTGACGTTGAACTTGGGGCGGTGCCGTTTGATCAGGTTCATCTCGAGGATGAGCGCCTCGAGTTCCGACCCGACGACGATCCACTCGATGTGCGCGATCTCGCGGACGAGGCGGCGCGTCTTGTTATCGTGGCTGTTGTCCGCGCGGAAATACGAGCGGACGCGGTTCTTCAGGCTGATGGCCTTGCCAACGTAGATGATCGTCCCCTCGGCGTTTTTCATCAGGTAACAGCCGGGTTTGGGCGGGAGCGTGGAAAGGATGCCTTCGATGTGGGCGGAGATTTCCATAAGTATAATTTTAGCACAAGCAAATTCGTTGGTGATTACCCACAAGTCGCCGTTCGCTCGCAGTTGCACTGCGGGCGCAGGCGGCAGTCCAACTGCCGCCTGAACTTGTGGGTAATCACCAGTAATCACCAGATTGACTCGGCTACAAATCCGTAGTATTATAAAAATAAGGAGGCAGGAGTCACTTACGGAAAGGAGAGAACATGATCGACGACATCCGAGGAAGTGTTTCACTATCTATCGCTTCACCCTCGACAGCAGCTTGTGCATGCAGTTGTGGTTGTAGATGTACGTGCGGTTGTTTCTGCTTTGTGGGGATCAACAAAACATCGAACTTCACACCAGCCGCAAACAACAACCTAGTGTCTCCCGCAAATGACAGATACAGCTCGAATTTCACGGCAGGCCAAGGCCCGTAACCGTTAGCCTGTAGTAAGCAAGCTCTTGCCTCCTGGCGAATCGTCGAAAAGAAAGAAAAAAAATAGATGGCGCTTGATTGTAATAAACCGCTTGTAAAGAGAATTCGGACACCCTCAGGGTATTATCTTTACGATAGCAGAAGCAATCGTCTGCTACAAGTAACCAAGCGAATGTCTGAAATAATCGACTGCGTTGATATAGTTCCAGAAGAAGAAATCCTTAATTTACACAAAGATAAAGCAACGACGAAGCATGCAATTAATATCTTGCGTGAATTGTCGCAAAAGAAAGGTTTATTCAGGCCGGGTCCTCTCAAGGCGAGAGGAAGTCTTGTTTATGACGATTTTGTCGCATCGCAATTAAAATATGGGGCTGAAATGATGACCCTGGAAGTTACGGACTTATGCAATCTGCGTTGCCATTACTGTATATTTTCAGGAGGTTATGAGTATTATCCTAAGCATGGCGTTAGAAAGATGTCAACTGAAGTGGGAAGGCGCGCAATTGATTTTTATTTATCAACTCGAATGGATGCACAAGAACTTTCGATTGGTTTCTATGGGGGAGAACCCCTATTGAACTTTGATTTAGTTCAATATTGTTGTGAATATGCCATCGAAAGTGAAAAGAAAAATGGTCAAACTAGGCAATTACATTTCTCAATCACCACCAATGGTACCTTGCTAAGTAATGAAACGATTTCCTGGTTGATGGACAAGGAATTTAATGTTACTGTTAGTTGTGACGGCCCAGCTCATATTCATGACAAGCATAGAATACTTCCTTCAGGAAAGGGAAGTTTTGATCAAGTCTTTTTGAATCTTCAAGAAATATACGAGAAAAACCCAAAATATTACGAGAACCATATCTTGATAAACTGTGTCCTGTGCCCATGTAGCGACCTCATGGAAATTCGTGAGTTTTTTGAAAATAACAGTCATTTATTTAGGAATAAGATTCGAGTTTCAAATGTAAACCCTGGATATCCGGATTACTTTAACGAACATCCAGCTTACGAGGGACGAAGTAAAGATTGGGACATGCTACATCAAGAATACATCACGGCTCATTTACACGGAAGAACAAACAGCAAGCGTTTCCAGAATTCCTTTTGCCGAAGTCTATTCGAGCACGACTATTTATTGTTTCACCGTAGGCAGATTCTCGATGAGGCCCATGAAACCCTCAACAGGGTCAATTCCTGTTTCCCAGGTGGGAGAAAAATCTTTGTAGATGTGGAAGGTAATTTGCATGTGTGCGAAAGGGTGACAAGGCATTTTCCTATTGGTACTATTTGGGATGGTTACAATCTAAAGGCAACAAAAAACGTCTTCAATAATTTTTCTAAAACAATGGATTCAACTGTTTGTCGAAGTTGTTGGGTCGTTCAATTGTGCCCAAATTGCCTTACATGCGGAACTGATGGAAATTTTCCCGCAGATTTTCAAATACAAGATTGTCCAAAGTATTCAAACTGGGTAGAAGAAATGATAACCAATTACTGCAAAGTGCTCGAACAAAACCCTAATGCATTCGATTACATGGATGATTATCTACTTTCATAAAAATGAGATCATGTAGATAATACCTTCGCTATAATTCGTAAGTGACCACAATACCTCTATAGATGGGAGTGTAGGTCTGCCCAAAACCACCATATATAGCGGTTATTGCTCGTGGCATTGAACTCAAAATCGCTCTCTTCACCTTAGCCGTTTCTAGCAACTCCTTCGAAGTAGCAACGTGAGTTAAATCCTATGATGTATGAAACTAAAGAAACCGATATAAAAGTATGCAACGTCGTGAAGAGCTATGGGTATGTTGTCGCTCTCGATAATGTAAGATTGGATGTTGCCAAGGGCGAGATTTACGGGCTTCTTGGTCCGAATGGTGCAGGCAAAACTACCATGATTCGAATACTTGCCGGCCTTATCCGACCCACGGCTGGTAGCATATGGCTATCGGGGATCTGCGTCAATAAACAACCAGCACAAGCATTAAAAAAAGCGGGTTTTATAATGGATTCAACAGCCGCCTATCCATTTCTATCTGGAAGACAAAACTTGGAAGCGGCTTCAAGGATGCTTCATAACAAACAGCAAATCACCGTTGAAAAAGTGTTATCTCTCGTAGGCCTACTGGAGAATGCAGACCGTCCTGCCTCTTCATATTCCCTCGGCATGAAAAGGAGACTCGACATCGGAATTGTTCTCCTGAAAGATCCCGATGTATTTATTCTTGATGAACCAACCAGCGGACTAGATCCCAACGGCATTAGCCAAATCCATCAATTACTTCTAGAGATGATGAAAATCGGTAAAACCGTATTGTTTTCTAGCCATCAACTTCAAGAAGTGCAACAATTGTGCAAGAGGGTTGCGATATTGAACAAAGGTAGAATTGTCGCTGAGGGACTTCTAAATGATTTATTGAAATCTTGGCCGGAAACTGTTCGGATGCGATTTGCGTTTGTTGAAAGAGCGAAAGAAGTATTGTCGTCCATGCATGATAGCCCACTCAAAAAACAATCCAATGACGTTTTTACGATTGATATTTCCAAGCATACTTTATCAGATGTGCTTGCCTATCTCGAGCAACACGCAATAAGGCCGATTGACATCACCACCGAGGAAAGATTGGATGAATATTTTATGAGAATGACGGAGGAACGAAATGAATAAACTGTTCCGTTCTTATCTTTTTATATTATTAAGAAATAAGCTCACCTGGTTTTTTGTCTTAGCATTAGTCCTTTTTGTAAACGTTGTTATATATTCCGTTTATTTTATATATCCAAGTTTTTCGCCTGACGTTTTTTATCAAATGAAAGATTTTCTTTCGTTTCCCTCTTTGCTGTTTCATATCGATTTTGCGATTTCAATTCATTTTTCTTTAGTTTTAGGCTTTTTTTATTGTTCCATGGTGTCGGGAAATGAATATATTTGGCACACGATCCGTATGCCGTTATTGCTTGGGCACCCTCGATGGAAAATAGTATTATCCAAATACTTGGTAATTATTGTAATAATCTTCGTTGCGACTTTATTTGCGTCATTAACTGCCGCGCTTGTTGGGTTTCTCGGGGTGAAACACGCGAATTTTCCGGTGCATTTGATTAACGCTGAAGTAGCGTGGTTGGCGATTCGTACATTCCTAATTGCGATAGTTGGGCTTGCAGTTTATATGGCGTTGGATGTTGCTATCAGCACATCGACTCGTTCTTCATTACTGGGATTTAGTCTCAGCCTCTTAGTCTTTTTTTTAGAGATGTTCTTCTCCAGTATGGTTATGCCTGTACCCAGACTTGCCAAATACTCGCTGTATTTCAATTATTTTAATTTGGTTTTAGTTCCTGAAGGCTATAAATATCCGACGTTTCATTTTCCGATGTTGATTGCCGTTTGCGTTTATGGGCTTCTTTTCATTCTCTGGATGGTCTTGTCTTTCCAACATCAACAAATTCACGAATAATGATTTTGAAGAAGAATCCCAAGATATAAAATTAATACAATTCATCCTCAGTTGCAAACGGAAATCTTGTTTCTCCCACAAAGGTAATCAAACTGGTTTGTATTAATAGAAACCTATGAAAAAAGACAATGCCCAGAAAAACGATTCTCAATTGAAGGGACTATTACTTGCGGTAAAACTAGTCTGGAGAACTCATAAGGGTTTGACCTTGGCGTTGGTCGCCGCGACCCTGCTTCAATCCACAATGCCAGCTACAATGGCTTGGTTAGGAAAATTAATTGTCGATTCCGTGGTCCAAGAGATCAATGTTCCCAATAATGATTGGCATCGAATTACTTTCTTGGTGCTTTTATCATTTGTTTTAGCGGTATTAACGCAGTTAATTCTCTCGCTCTTTCAAGCTTGTCATGACGTACTAGGCGATTCTCTTAGCAAAGACACAAATGTTTTAATTTTGGAGAAAGCAGCTTCTTTAGATCTATCGTACTTTGAAACGCCTTCTCATTATGATATGCTGCAACGCGCAACCCAAGAGGCCGGATATCGCCCAATGATGATGCTCCAGAATATTTTTACTTTAGGCGGAAACCTCATAACACTCGTATCTCTCCTTCTACTATTATCTCGGTTTAGTTTGTTCGCCTTATTTATTTTAGGGGTGACAATTCTCCCAATAGGCGTTATTCAAACTTTCATTGGGCAGACGAGATTTCAAACATATTTCAAACAGGCTGGCGACCAACGTAAGCTTTCATATTTAAATTCATTACTTACATCGAGGGTATATGTTAAAGAAATAAAACTTTTTGAATTGCAGAAAATAATCCTGGAGAGATTTATAAGCCTATATACAAAAGTGAATAAGAACAAAAGGGCCTTGTATGCTCAAAGTTATTCTCTGGAAATAGTCTTTAATGTCATCGCAACGTTAGGATATTATGGGCTGTACGCATGGATTATCGCAAAAACAGTAAATTCGGCGATCACTTTGGGCGATATGACCATGTACATGATGATTATTTCATCTGCACAATCAAAAGGTATGGAATTATTGACGGGATTAGCAGGGTTGTATGAACAGGGTTTATTCTGGGATAATTTATTTAGTTATTTACAACTACAGCCGCACATTTCGTCCAATGAGCACAAATTTAAGGTCCCTACACAGCTACACGATGGAATTGAATTAAAAGGGGTTTCATTTAAGTATCCGGGTACAGAACGATACGTATTACATGATATCAATCTAAAAATTATGCCCGGTGAAAAATTGGCACTTGTAGGCCCAAACGGTGCCGGGAAAACAACTCTAGTTAAATTATTTGCCCGTTTGTATGATCCTGACGAGGGAACCATTTATCTCGATGGAGTCGATCTACGTGACTATGATGTTAAGGACTTGCACTCAAATATAAGTGTTATCTTTCAAGATTTCGTGCAGTACAGTTTTAGCGCCCGAGAGAATATCGGTTTCGGGAAATGCGATGATCTGGAAAATATTGAACAAATAATCGAATCGGCACAGAAAAGTGGCGCTCATGAATTTATAAGCAAACTACCGCAAGGCTATGACACAATTCTTGGAAAATGGCTGGATGGCTCATCGACGGATCTGTCATTTGGAGAATGGCAAAAGATTGCACTCGCGCGATCATATATACGAGACGCGCCCTTATTAATTCTTGATGAACCTACATCCTCCCTTGATGCTTTTGCAGAGTACGAGATTTTTAAAAACTTTAAAGAGATTGCGCTTAACAGAACATTAATCCTGATTTCCCATCGATATTCCACAGTTCGGTTAGCAGATCGGATATTAGTATTAACAGGCGGCCGAATTATCGAGAATGGGCGCCATAAAGAATTAATTGCGCGGGATGGCTTGTACGCTACGATGTATAAACTACAGGCACAAGGATATCAGTCGTAATTTTGCTCGATTATCGTGGAGTTTAGGGATTACGAATAAACGATTGGTGATGTGACCAGTATTGTAGCTCTCGCCATTGTCGTGAACGGTGGCCACGAGACCATCGTACCCAACCAAGTGGTCTTCATTTAGGAATGGACAAATCCCCCCTGCCCTGCCCTGCTATACTCTTACATGCAACGTTGACTTTCCCTGCCTTTGGCAGTTTTGTGTAGCATCACCCATGGTACGCGCAAACCCCGGCGGAAATTCTGGCTGGGGCATTTTTCTACGTTGAACTTAACCGCCCATGGCGGATAATATCCTATTGAAATTCGAGGTAAACGAACAAATGAGTAAGAAAGAAAAATTGAAGATCGTCCCCCTGGGGGAGGGTTGGGAGAGGTCGGCAAGAATATGACCGCCTGTGAATACGGCGGCGATATTCTGATTGTAGACGCGGGCATCATGTTCCCTGAGAACGACATGCTCGGCATTGACTACATCATCCCCGACTTCGACTACCTGCTCGACAAAGCCAACCGGGTGCGCGGCATTGTCATCACGCACGGACACGAGGACCACATCGGCGCGGTGCGCCACGTGCTGCTGGTGGGCATAATCAAGAGCCGTCGCCAGCATGGGCAGGATACGGCGGATCATACCCAGCGGCATCTGCCCACTGCGTTCGTGGATGCTTTTCAAATAGGCGGCCAGCGACGGGCCGTTGATGTATTCCATCACAATGTAAGGCCGATCGTCAAACACATCGTAATCATAGACCTGGATGATGTTGGGATGGCGCAAGCCAGCCGCCACGCGCGCCTCGCGCTGGAAGCGCTCGAACAGATCCGTGTTCTCTTCGAAGTAGCCGTGCAAAAATTTTACCGCCACAGGGCGTTGTAAAGTTGTATGCGTGCCGAGATAGACCTCCGCCATGCCCCCGCGGCCAAGTAATTTTTCGATGCGAACTTTTCCGAGTGTCTTGCCAATCCAGACTGACATGGTGGGAATTATACCTGTTTCTGAATACGGGGACAATAAAAATAATTTCCATTTGATGACAGTATAATCAGGCCATTCCTTACCCGGAGAATCACTTGGAACAACCCCTGGAAATCCTGCTTGGACAATTGCTCCGCGCCCGCGAACTTAAACTTGCCACCGCCGAATCCTGCACGGGCGGCTTGATCGCCGACAAAATCACGGATGTGCCTGGCTCCTCCGATTATTTCCTCGGCGGCTTCGTCTCCTACGCTTACGAAGCCAAGGTCGCCAGCCTGGGCGTTTCGTGGGACACCCTGAAAGCCCACGGCGCGGTCAGCCGCGAGACAGTGTTGGAGATGGCGCGTGGGGCGCGGACAGCCCTCGACGCGGACCTCGCGATTAGCGTGAGCGGAATCGCGGGACCCGGCGGCGGCCTGCCCGACAAACCGGTCGGCGCCACCTGGATCGGACTGGTCACGCCTGATGGCGAACGCGCCGAAGTCTTTTATTGGAAGGGAAACCGCCGCGAGAACAAGGAACAGTCCGCGCAGGCGGCGTTGAAGATGGTGACCGAGTTTCTACAAAAGTCGCAGTCCTGAGTGCTTCGCAATCGAAGGACGGCTATCTTGAGCAAATTTTGTTCCGTGGACTTGCCCTTCGACTGCACTCCCTCTACGTGCATTCGGTCGCTCCGCTCAGGGCAGTGGGTTAAAAAGCAACCGCCGTCCTGAGCGGAGGGTGCTCCCGAAGTCGAAGGACGGGTAACATGAGCAACGTTTGTTTGAATCTACCTGCCCTTCGACTGCGCTCCCTCTACGTGCATTCGG
>Ga0210014_1001738_pt1 | contig 15860 bp, 12 predicted proteins | sample CryGeymeta201519_FD_183983 | JGI IMG/M metagenome (GOLD analysis project Ga0210014, IMG submission 183983) | Groundwater microbial communities from Crystal Geyser aquifers in Utah, USA - Crystal Geyser metaG 2015-19 (SPAdes) (version 2) | ecosystem: Environmental > Aquatic > Deep subsurface >...
CGACGTCACCCCCAATTTGAGTAGCACAACGATTTAGAGTCCAATCCCAAATTGAAAGGAGATTGGACATGAAGAAGCGATTTACGGAAGAGAAGATTATCGGTTTTTTGCATGAGGCGGATGCGGGTGTGCCCGTGAAGGACCTGTGCCGTCGGCATGGCTTTTCCGAGGCGAGTTATTACCTGTGGCGCAACAAGTTTGGTGGCATGACCGTGTCCGATGCCAAGCGGTTGAAGACGCTGGAGCAGGAAAATGCTCGCCTCAAGAAGTTACTCGCCGAGTCTTTGCTGGAACAGGAGGTGACCCGCGAGGCCCTGCGAAAAAAGTGGTAGGCGCACCAGCTCGTCGTGAGATGGTGCGCTGGATGAACAGCCGGGGCTTGTCAGAACGCCATGCCCTGACGGTTTTCGGCATGAGTGCGAGCAGCCTGCGGTACCGGCCGGCGCCTGATTGCAATGGAGCCTTGCGGGAGAAGATCATCGGACTGGCTCACCGGCATCGGCGTTATGGGGCCGGTATGATTTATCTGAAGCTTCGCCAGGAGGGACTGAGGGTCAACCACAAGCGGGTGGAGCGACTCTATTCTGCCGCCCAATTGCAGGTACGCCGTCGGCGACGCAAGAAGGTGCCTGTCGGTGAGCGTCAGCCGCTGATCCGCCCTGGTGCAGCCAACGAAGTCTGGTCCATGGACTTCGTGTTTGATCGCAGTGCCGAGGGCCGGGTGATCAAATGCCTGACCATCGTTGATGATGCCACACACGAGTCGGTAGCCATTGTGCCGGAACGGGCAATCGGTGGGCAGCAACTGATCCGGATACTTGATCGCTTGGCCACGACCCGCGGCCTGCCGAAGGTGATTCGGACCGACAACGGCAAGGAGTTCTGCGGTCGAGTCATGCTGACTTGGGCGCATTCCAACCGGGTGGCACTACGCCTGATCGAGCCTGGTAAGCCAAATCAGAATGCCTACATAGAGTCATTCAACGGGCGCCTGCGCGACGAGTGTCTGAATGAGCATTGGTTCGTAACTTTGGCACATGCCCGGACAGTCATCGAAATCTGGCGACGGGAATACAATGAGGAGCGACCGAAGAAAGTATTGGGTGGTCTGACACCTGCCGCCTATGCAAAGCAATTAGCTGCAAAATCGGCTACAGTGAGGTCCGGACTCTAAACGGGACTGCTACTCAAGATGGGGTGACGTCGGAGCCATGGATGACCAAGTGCAAATGTTGCAGGACGATGGATCACATGCACTTCACTGCTTTTAAAATATGTTCCTGCCTGTGATATGCAAGTAGAGTGAGGAATATCTGATCACCGGCAGGTAGAGCGAATCAATCCACAGTTATGAAAGATGCAAAGCAACAGCAGAATATCACAGCGCAATACTCTGTCTCAGAGTATATCGACCTTCTCATTTCAAATTCAGCTCATCTGAACCATAGCTCCGCCTTGCTTGAAAAGGCATGTCAGTATGTGCGGCATGCGCAGAATGTCGATTCTCCCATGCCGAGCAGTCTCGATGTCGCCATGTTGCTCAGTCGGTTAAGTGCTGATGAAACGACGATCATTGTATGCCTGCTCAGTGACAGCCGCCTGCGCTCCCCCGAATTCTACAAGCGCATTCAACATGAGTTTCCTGACGAAGTGCTTCACATGGTTCACGGCCTGCAAAAACTGCATGGGTTCAAAGCAAGTCCATCCGAGGGTCATGAGCAATCCGAGCGCCTGAGAAGAATGTTGTTAGCCATGGTTGATGACGTGCGCGTGGTGCTCATCAAGCTTGCATACAGGGTACAGCGGCTCAGAGAGCTATCCAAAGCAGATGAAGAGACACAGCAAGCCATTGCCTCAGAATCACTTGAGATCTTTTCCCCCATTGCCAACCGCCTGGGTATCGGACAACTGAAATGGGAACTCGAAGATCTGTCATTCCGCTACCTGCAGCCTGACACCTATAAGCGCATTGCAACCATGCTGGAAGAAAAACGGGGCGGACGCGAGACCTACATCAAAAAGGTTGTCACTGAAATTGATACCCTGCTGAAAAGTTCCGGGGTCGACGCCAGAGTTTATGGCAGGCCGAAGCATATCTATAGTATCTGGTCGAAGATGACGCATAAAGACAAACAGTTCTCTGAATTGTTTGATGTCCAGGCCCTGAGAATCACGGTCAGCACCATCGCAGAGTGTTATACCGCACTGGGACTGATCCATGGGCGTTGGCATCATGTTCCCAAAGAGTTTGATGATTATATCGCCAACACAAAGCCGAATGGCTATCAAAGTCTGCATACAGCCGTTTACGGGCCTGAGGGAAAACCGGTCGAGATCCAGATCAGAACCAAAGCCATGCACGAGTTTGCGGAATTCGGTGTGGCAGCGCACTGGCGTTATAAAGAACGCTCCAAACAGGACGATGTGCTGGAAAAAACGATTCATTCGATCCGCAAGTTGTTGGAAACAACCGGTAGTGATGATGAGGAGTTCCTGGACAGTTTTAAAACAGAGCTGTTCTCCGACCGGGTATTCGTGTTGAGTCCTGACGGCAAGATCATTGACTTGCCGCAAGGTGCAACCCCTGTTGATTTTGCCTACGGCATCCACACGGAAGTCGGGCACAGATGCCGGGGCGCAAAAGTGAACGGGCAGATCGTACCGCTGACCACGCCACTGCAAAATGGTGTCCAGGTGGAGATCTTAACCACCAATCAGGCGGCTCCGAGCAGAGACTGGCTGAATCCGAATCTGGGTTACATCACCAGCAACAAGGCACGTGCGAAAATCAAAGCCTGGTTCCGGCATCAGGATTATGAGCAACATGTGATGGATGGTAAGACCGCGATCGATCGCGAACTCAAACGCATGCACATTTCCAATCCTGATATCAAAAAAGCCCTCAACCACTTTAGAGTGAACAGTGAAAAAGAGTGGCATGCCAGGGTCGGGCGCGGCGATATCACATCCGCTCATTTAACGCAGGGATTGAACCAGATTTATGCCAACGAATCATTAAAGGCACTTCCCTTTAAGCCCAAACCCAAAAAAGCAGGCAGTGCGGACCCATCGATCAATGTTTGCGGCGCAGGCAAGCTGTTAACCTATATGGCCAACTGCTGTAAACCCGTTCCCGGTGATGAGATCATCGGCTTTATCACCCGGGGCCACGGGGTGTCGGTTCATCGCCCGGATTGCACAAACATACTCAATCTGGAACATGATAAACAAAAGCGACTCGTTTCTGTCGAGTGGGCAGACCATGAGCAGCAGACATTCGAGATCAGCCTTGCCATACAGGCCATCGATCGCACAGGGCTGTTAAAAGATATCACAAGCATCCTTTCCGACCTGAAGGTCAACGTACTGAGTATTCAGACCTTATCCAATAAAGATACGCATATGGCGGATATGCACATCTCGATGGAGATAAAAGACCTCGAACAACTGCAAAAGGCCACCGACAAAATCATGCAGTTACGGAATGTACTTCAGGTTTATCGGCAGCACGCATAAGCCTTCGGCCTGGAATAGAATTCACTGACCGTCGGGGCTCGGGCGGTAGCGGCCATTCGTCCGCGAGGCTCTCCGGCGAAGACCGGGGTTCAGTCAGCCAGATTGGTGCGATTGCGGCCATGCTGTTTGGCGGCATACAGCGCCTGATCGGCGCGTTTCAGGCAGGATTCGATGCTCTCGCCGGCCTGGCGCGTGGCGACTCCGGCGCTGGCGGTGACGGGAAGTTCGCCAGCGGCGGTGGCGATCGGCTTCGCGGACACGGCCAGCCTGATCTGCTCGGCGATCTTGCCGGCAGCGGCACCGCCTACACCTTTGAGCACCGTGACGAATTCCTCGCCGCCGATACGCGCCACGATATCGTCCCCGCGGATGGTGTTCGCCAGCCGCAGGCCGGTCTCCGTGAGCACCTCATCCCCCACATCATGCCCGTGGGTGTCGTTGATCTTCTTGAAGTGATCCAGATCCAGCATCAGCAGCGTGGCGGATTCATCGCCCAGCTTCGCAAAACAGGCCTCCAGTTCGCGGCGGTTGGATAATCCGGTCAGCGGGTCGCTTCTGGCCTCTCTCTCGGATTCACTCAGGCGGCTTCTCAGGCTGTCCACTTCCTGCACATGGCTCTTCATCTGCTCGGTCACGCTCTGCACCGCACTGTCCAGTTTACTCCCGGCGGACGTGAGGAATTCGCATGCCTTGCTCAACTGCTCGTAGGCCGTCTTCGGGTCTTCGGCCAATGGCTGGGAAAGGATGCTGCGGGCCTGATTCAACTCCGAATCCTCATCCCCGAGATGACTGGTCATCTCCTCCAGATGGCCGAGCGAATCTGCCAGGAACTGGCCCAGCACGGAAACCTCGACGCGCAGTTTCTCATCCATGATCAGGTGATGCCGCAGGAAATGCTGTAACTGCCTGAGGCCGTCTGTGAGATTATCCGCCTCGCTGTCGTGACCCAGAAGTTCGCACAGCCGCACAATCCCGGCGACCGATTCGCCAGCCGTTAAACCCTGTTCGAGCACCTTCCGCCGCTCCGCCACATGCCGCGCGAAGGCATTGTCGTCGCGCTGCCGCTTGTCGGGTCTGGCCAGCTCGACGGCATGCTCATCGTCGAGAAAGCCGCACAGCCAGTCGCGGATGCTCCCGGCCAGCGGGTCGGGCCCGGCCGGCTTATCGCCGCCGCCCTTTTCCGCCTCCATGATCAACAGCCGCAGCTTGCGTTGCGCCTCATCAAGATCACCGTTCTTCAGCAGTGCGCGCAGCTCGAACAATCCATCTACGAGGGGTGAACTCATCACTTGATCTCCGCTCCTTCGCTCATGCAGTGCATTCAATGCATATCGGCACCGGCGGCACAAACTTGACCGCGCTAAACCATACCGCTCCAGCCGCGATATACCGTAGAACACAAGCGGAAAAACCCGTTTGAAGCATCGCGTTAAAAGGCGTATTGTGAAGACATGACAACGGCTATCAACGAATAAAGGAATTTATTTGCCAAGCGACCCGTCGTTAAAAAATTCCGGTAATCAACTCGTTCTGGTTGCCACCCTGCTGCTGACCCTGCTGCTGGTCTCCGGGGTAATCATCTATCTGTGGAATCTGCTGCATGAAATCGAGCAGCGGCAGCTGAACGAAGACTTCCAGATCGAGGTCACGGAACTCACCACCGCCATTGCCAGCCACATGGATGCCTATGAGCAGGTACTCAAAGGCGGCCGCAGCTTTTTCATGGCCTCGGAGCATGTATCGCGGGATGCATGGCATACCTACGTCGAGAACCTGCAACTGAACCTGAAATACCCCGGCATCCAGGGTGTCGGCTACGCCGCTCTGGTTCCAGCTGCGGAGCTGGCCGCACACGAGCAGCAGATCCGCAGCAAGGGCTTCCCCGATTACCGCATCTGGCCGGAAGGCAAACGCGACACATACACCGGCATCATCTTTCTGGAACCCTTCGACTGGCGCAATCAGCGCGCCTTCGGCTACGACATGTTCGCCGAGGCCACCCGCCACGAGGCCATGGCACGCGCCCGCGATACCGGCATTCCGGCCTTGAGCGGCAAGGTGCTGCTGGTGCAGGAAACCGACGAAGCACCGCAGGCCGGCACGCTGCTGTATGTTCCGTTCTACCGGAAAGGCGTGCCGCTCGACAGCGTCGTGCAGCGGCAACAGGCCCTGCTCGGCTGGGTGTACAGCCCCTACCGCATGAGCGACCTGTTGCAGGGCATGCTGAGGAATCGCGATCAGGGCTTACGACTGCGCATCTACGATCAGCAGAGGGCCGGTTCGCCCGGATCCGAGGATCCGGATGCCCTGCTCTACGACAGCCTGCCTACCGGCAGCGCAGACTCGCAGGAAGGACCTTATCTGGCCCATACCGACAAAATGCTTGTCATCGCCGGGCGTTCCTGGTTGCTGGATTTTGTAGCACTGCCCGGCTTTGCGAAACCTGCCGAAACCGCTTCGCTGAATCGTGAAATGGGCGGCATCGGCCTGATCGGCCTGCTGCTGATCGTATTGATCTGGAGCCTGGTCAACACCCAGCGCCGGGCGGTAGAACTGGCCAATCATCTGACATCTTCGTTGCGCGAGAAGGAAGAAAAGTTCGAATCCCTGATCAGTAATATGAACGAGGGTCTGGCACTGCATGAAATGGTCTACGATGCGGAGGGCCGCGCGATCGATTACCGCATCCTTGATATCAATGCCGCCTACGAGCACCACACAGGTCTTGTTGCCTCGCAAGTCGAAGGACAATTGGGCAGCAAGGTGTACGGCGTCACGCCCGCGCCCTATCTGGAAGAGTTCGGAGCTGTGGCCGAAAGCGGCGATCCTTACCATTTCGATACCTACTTCCCGCCGCTTGATCGCCACTTCGACATCTCGGTTTTCTCACCCGGACCGCATCAATTCGCCACTGTGTTCACCGACATCACCGAACGCAAACAGGCTGAAAAGGCCCTTCAGGAGAGCGAATCCACCTTCAGAGCTATGGCGGAAACCATACCTTTGGCCATTTATGTTTCCACGGGTCAGGAGCAAACCGCCGATTACCTGAACCCCACCTTCATCCGTTTGTTCGGCTATACCCTTGAGGAAATCCCATCGGTTTCTGAATGGTGGCCGAAGGCTTATCCCGACGAGGTCTATCGCAAGCAGCTTGAGACGGAATGGCAGGCCAGAGTCGAACTCGCGATTCAGACACAGAGCGAGATCGAACCCATGGAAACCGTGGTCACCTGCAAGGACGGCTCGAAGAAGAATATCCTATGGGGCTTCGTCACCCTCGGGGAAAAGAACTACGCCTTCGGGCTCGATCTGACCGAACGCAAGCAGTCGGAAGAGGCATCCCGCAAGCTGGCGCAGGTGGTCGAGCAGGCCGGCGAATCCATCCTCATCACCGACCGGGATGGCATCATCGAATATGTGAACCCCTCCTTCACCACCATCACCGGCTACAGCGCCGAAGAGGTGATCGGGAAAAACCCGAAGATACTCAACAGCGGTCAGCAATCCGCAGAGTTCTATGAAACGATGTGGTCCACCATATCAAGCGGCAGGGTCTGGCACGTGAAAATCATCGACCGCAGAAAAGATGGCTCCTTCTATCCAGCCATGATGACCATTTCACCGATCCGCAACGAATCGGGCGAGATCACCCATTTCGTCGGCCTGCAACAGGACTTGAGCGAGAATGAAGAGCTTGAGACCAAATTCTATCAGGCGCAGAAGATGGAAGCGCTCGGGACACTGGTCGGCGGTATCGCGCATGAATTCAACAATGCCCTGGCCGGCATGACCGGCAACCTGTATCTGGCACGCTCGAAGGTCGCCGACATGCCTGAGGTCACGGCCAAACTGGATACCATCGAGAAGCTCGCCTTCAGATCTGCGGAACTGATCAGGAACCTGCTTTCCTTCGCGCGCAAAGGCATCGTCCAGAAAACCTCCTTCGACCTGTCTGACCACACAAAAGAGTCCCTCAAAATGCACAAGATCTCGCTGCCGGAGGACATCACCCTCGACGTGGAAATCGAAGAAACCACACTGCCGGTCAACTGGGATGCCAACCTTCTGCAACAGGTGGTGATGAACCTGCTCAACAATGCACGCGATGCCTGCCGCGATACACCGAATCCGACGATCACGGTGCGCCTGCATGGTTTTTCGCCGGATGCGGCATTCCTTGCCAGGCATCCCGAACTCGAAGCCGGCGAGTTCGCCTGCCTCGCCATCAATGATAACGGCATCGGCATCTCTGCTGAAAGGTTACCGCATGTTTTCGAACCCTTTTATACCACCAAGGAGATCGGACAGGGAACAGGGCTCGGTCTGTCCATGGTGCTTGGTGCCGTACAAACTCATCAGGGCTGCATCGAGGTGGACAGCATCGAAGGCATAGGCAGTGCCTTCCGGCTCTACCTGCCTCTTCAGAAACATGAGACAGCAGTATCCCAACAGCTTCAGGAAAGCCCGGAACATGGGAACGGGGAACTTATCCTGCTCGCCGATGATGATGCACATATGCTGGATGTGGGCAGGCAAGTGCTTGAATCGCTGGGTTACAGGGTCATCTCGGCGCTGGACGGTCTGGAGGCGGTCGAGATGTTCAAGGCACACAGGGATGACATCTCCCTGGTGCTCTCCGATATCATGATGCCCCGCATGGGCGGTATGAAGGCGGTCGAGCGGATCAGGGAGATCCGTCCGGACATCAAAGTCATTTTCACCACCGGCTACAACAGGGAAGAGGAACGACTGGCCGATATGCAATCAGACGAAGCTGTACTGCATAAACCTTACGGCATCGAAGAACTCAGCAGAACAATAAAAAACATCTTAAGCGCATAGCCTGAGCATCTGAACCGCCGCATGCAAAAGCGGCAGATATTGCCGCAGCAGGGGAGGAAAAACTTACCCCGGAGGGCGGCAACTTCTTCCCATTATGCCACCTTCATCAAGCTTAAGTCATTGATTTATATGACATAGTACATTGGCCCGATTCGTGCAACAGGGTCGGCATGTTAGAACAAATCCAATCCTCCACTGAGAGCGTCATGCTCACCGCCGCCAAGGGTAAGACCGGCAAACAGGATGTGTTTGCAAATCTGTTCAAGGCACTGGCCGGCAAAGGCATCGCAGGCGCAGCTCAGGTGAAAGCCGGCAAGTTCGGTGCGGCCTCCATCACTCATCCGCAGCTCATCAACCTGAAGGCCAAAGCCGCCGCCAATGCTCTCAAGGGACACAAGGGCGAGGGACTGGAAGATGAAGCCGCAGCACTGAAGGCTGCCTCCGGCAAGAAGACCGCCAAGGCCGATACTCAGACAACAACCCCGCAGGTTGTAGCTGTTGACGTTGCCACCCGCCCGCTGGCTGCACATGCCGACAAGCCTGCCGCCACGGGAGATGAAGACGGAGAACATCAGGAAGCATCGCGTCAGGGTAAGCTGTCGAGCGGCAATAACGGCCGGAAGAGCGCAGAAGAACCCCTGCAAATCGAGACCAGGAACATCAAAGGTCGGTCGCAAACGGCACAGACCAGGACTCCGGCGGAACACCTGAACGATTCGAATCCCCAGATCGGCATTGCCCGGACTCAGGCTGCAGCACCCAACAGCGTGCAGTCATCAGACCGGGCTGCCGACAAGACCCCGGATAGAATCAATCCTCTGGCCGCAGGGGAAAAAGCTGCAACGGTGAAGCAGGCGAATGACGGCAGCGAGCCTGTCCGCCCGGAATCCGGGGACACACAGTCTGCCGCACGCGCAACCACCCGCCGCGGCCCAGCTCAGCCGGTTGCTCAGGATCATCATACCAAAGCTGCAACGCAAACCACCGTCATTGACAATGAGACCCCGCAACTCGATGCCGATGCCATCCAGCGCATCCGCGACGAGCTTGCCGCTATAACCGACAAGTCAGCTCAGGACAACCATGCCAAACTCAACGGCAAGGATGCGAAGACCGCAGGACAGTTCACAGTGCAGACCCATCATGCACAGACACAGCAAGGCAACAGCGCAGCAGCGACTCAAGGGGTCACAGCACAAGCCGCACAGACAGCCGCAGCGGTAGCTGCCGAAGCCGGCCAGCACAGCGGCGGGCAGGACGCCAGACACGATGCCCCCGACAACCGCCTGATGGCCGCCGCATCCAGCGACAGCAAGCCGCAGCAGGCCTTCGATCTGCAGCAGCAGAGTGCTGTACGCATGGCCCATCCGATGCGCCCGATGGAGGCCATGCAGAACATCGCCCTGTCGGCAGCCAACGGCACCACGAAACTCGAACTGCAACTGGAGCCGGCGCATCTGGGCAAGGTGCATATCTCGCTGCAAACCGATGCAGCCAAACATCTGCAGATGCATCTGACCGTGGAAAGCGCTGCTACCCGTCAGGTCATCGAGCAGCACATGCCGCAGTTGCGTGCCGCACTCGAACAGCAGGGCCTGAACCTCGACAACTTCTCGCTGCACACCGGCTCTGAGGGACGGCATCAGCAACAGGGTTTTGAATATGCCGCACGCACCGACAGCGCCAACAACAATGACTGGGCCGGCAACACGGTCGAAGGCAATGCCCCCGATGCACCGGCCTTCGCCGGTTCACGGCTGAGCATCCACATCTAGGCAAGGGAGACAGCGATGGCCATTTCAGGTGTAAATCAGACTACGACAACTGCAACCACCGCTGCCAATCAGCAGGCTCGCACCGATCTCGGTCAGAAGGACATCTTCCTCAAGCTGCTGGTCGCACAGATGAAGTTCCAGGATCCGCTGAAGCCGCAGGACCCGACCCAGATGGCCAGCCAGCTCGCCCAGTTCAATATGGTGGAACAACAGACCAGTACCAACACCCTGCTCAAGGAACTGGTTGCCAGGGGCGGCAGCACGGGCAGCAGCAATAATGATGTGAGCGCCACATGGCTCGGTCACACAGTCACCGTGAATCAGAGCAAGGTGCATTTCGACGGCGTCGCACCGCAGAGCTTCAACGTCAACCTGCCGGCCGATGCAGGCATCGGCTTCCTGACGATCTCGGATGCCACCGGCAACCCGGTACGCACCGCACAGATCGGCGGCATGACGGCAGGCGTCAATCCGTTCAACTGGGATGGCTCGATGGACAACGGTGCCACAGCCCCGGCCGGCGATTACAGCATCACTGTGAGCGCCTCGGATATGTCCGGTACTCCGATGACCCCGACAGTTTCGCGCAGCGGCATTGTGGAAGCCGTGCGCTTTACGACCACAGGCAACGAACTGGTGGTCGGCGGCATTGCCGCAGCCACAGCAGATATCACGGAAATCCGCCCGTAAGCGGACGAATGAATAGCAACAGGAGGCTATCATGGGTATTTATAATGCATTGTTCACGGGCGCCAGCGGACTTTCATCCTTCGGTGAAGCGGTGCGCGTCATCGGCGACAATATCGCCAACGTCAATTCACTGGGTTTCAAGAGCCAGAACATCGTGTTCTCCGATGTGCTCTCTCAGACCCTCGGTGTGACGCGTTCCAATATCGCCAACCAGGTCGGTAACGGTGTGCGCATCGGCGCCATCACCCGCGACGGCGCGCAGGGCTCGGTGCAAAGCACCACCAACCCGACCGATATGGCCATCAACGGCAACGGCCTGTTCGCGCTGCGCGACCCGGCCAGCAGCCAGCTGTCCTACACGCGTGCAGGCGCCTTCATCCTCGATAAGGATTCCAATCTGATCGACGGTCAGGGCAATGTGGTGCAGGGCTGGGCCACCGATCCGGTGACCGGCATCGCGGTCGGCAATGTCCGCGACATCACCTTCGCCAATCTGGCCGCCCAGGCTCAGGCCACCACGACGGTGGATCCGAGTCTTTCTCTGGACTCCAACGCGGTACCGCTTGCCACGGGTACGGTATTTGATCCCGCCGACCCGGCCACCTATCACTACAAGGCCGAGGTGAACATCTTCGACTCGCTGGGCAAGACCCATGCGGTCAGTATCCAGATGACCAAGATGGGCCTGGATGCCACGGGCAACGCCGTGTGGGACTGGCACGCCACGGTGGACGGCGGTGATGTCACCGGCGGCACGGCAGGCACACCCAAGGAGATCGGCGTCGGCGCAGGCCAGACCCTGCCCACCGCATCCACGGTGAATGTATCCGGCGTGGTCACAGCGGTCGGCACACAATCGCTGGTCTTCGGCGCAAATGGTGAACTGGTCACTGAGGCATCTCCCTCACTGACATTCCTTTGGACCAATGCCACGCCGAGCCTGGTCGCCATGAACTACGGTAATGCCACCACCACCGATGCGCAGGCAGTCACCGGCACCGGTCTGGACGGCACCGTGCAGATGGCCGGTAGCTTCGCCACCCGGCAGATGGTGCGCGACGGCTTCACCTCGGGCTTCCTGGATAAACTGGAAACCGACTCCTCCGGCACCATCTTCGGTGTGTTCACCAACGGTCAGCGGCGTTCGCTGTATCAGGTGGCCCTCGCCAAGTTTCCCAACGAGGATGTGCTCAACCATGTCGGTAACAACCTGTTGCAGGAGACCATCGCATCCGGCACCCCGGTGCTGGAGAAGCCCGGCAACGGCGGCATGGGCACCATCGCCCCGTTCGGTCTTGAGCAGTCGAATGTTGATCTGGCCAACGAGTTCGTCAAACTCATCGTGGTTCAGCGTGGTTACGAGGCCAACTCCAAGACCATCCTGACCACCGACCAGATGTTGCAGTCGCTGATGCAAGTCAAGCGGTAAGCCCTGGATAGGCACGCGCAGGGGGCGGATTCCTTCCCGCCCCCTTCTTTTTTGACCTTCCCGTTTTTGCCTGCTCCATCCTGCCTTTGAATCTGACCGTCATGTTTTGCCTACGGGCCCTGCCGTAGCGGTGCCGGTTCACTGGTTTGTTTTTCGGGAATTACGCAAAGAAAGCGGGCCTCACTCGCGATTTGCGACCGAAAAACAAGCCAGCGAACCGGAAATTCACCGCTGCTTGTGGGTGCCTTTTCTTGCTTCTTCTTTGGGCAAGCAAAGAAGAAGGAAAGAACGGCTCATCTGACCTATGAACCCGGTCGGTGAATTGCAGAAACTCTGCCCAAACCCTTCTTCTTTCTTGAGTGGCCAAGAAAGAAGCAAAGAAGCAAAGAAGCAAAGAAGGCCACCCACGGGTTTCTGTGAACTTCCGGTCCGGCACAGCTACAAGTGGGCCCCGAGAGTCAAAAGCGGACATAACAGGCAAAGACGGGAAGATATTGAGCCGCGAATCAAATCTGAGTGGTGCAATTGCAAGTGAAACATATCCTCAAAACATGCTTTCCGGCTTGCAGGCCAAATTAGCACGCTTCTTGCTTGATGGTGGTCGGACCCGGCCCGATGGCTGAGCCACATTGCGACAAGGAGACGGATCTGTGGATATCGCAACCCTCATCGGCATTCTATTGGCCTTCGGTCTGGTGGGCTTCGCCATCGGCGGCGGACTGCCAAGCTTCATCGACCCTCCCTCCATCATGATCGTCATCGGCGGCACCATCGGCGTGGTGCTGGTCAGCTATCCGCTGGCCGATGTGCTGAAACTCATCGGCGTGACCCTGAAAACCTTCATGTACAAGATGAACAGCCCGAGCGAGACCATCACCGAGCTGGTCGAGCTTTCCCAGGTGGTGCGCAAGGAAGGCATCCTCGCGCTGGAAAGCAAGATGGGCGACATCTCCAACCAGTTCATGGCCAAGGGCCTGCAAATGGCCATTGACGGTCAGGAGCCCGGCGAGATAGAAGAAATTCTCTACATGGAGATGGACAAGCTCAGTGCCCGCCATGCCAAGGGTGCGGACATCATGGCACAGGTAGGCACCATGGCCCCGGCCATGGGCATGATCGGCACACTGGTCGGTCTGGTGCTGATGCTGCAGAACATGTCCGACCCGTCATCCATCGGTCCGTCGATGTCCATCGCCCTGCTGACCACATTCTACGGTGCGCTGATCGCCAACATCATCGCCCTGCCGATGTCCGCCAAGCTCAAGAGCCGCAGCAAGGATGAGGTGATGCTGCACGAGATCATCCTGACCGGTATTCAATCACTGGTAGCAGGCGAGAACCCTCGCGTTATGGAACAGAAACTGCTTGGCTATCTGCCGCCGAAAGATCGTAAGTCGGCATTCGATTAAGCCGCCCGCCCGCGAATCCCGATATGGCACGCGAAAAGCGCCCCGAACCTATCCCGGCACCGAAAGACCCGGGCGCGGCTCTGTTTCTGGAATTGATGATGCAAATGCTGGCCTTTTTCATTCTGCTTACCTCGATGGCTGTGATTGTCGACGAGAAGCGCCTGGCTGCACTCGGTTCTCTGGCCGGCACCTTCAGCCCTCTGCCCAGAGGTGCCAACCTCAGCGAAGGCGAAGGGCCAAGCATGCCCAGCCGGGACATTGTCGATGGCAAGCATGCACCCAAGCGAACCGCCAAAGCATTGACAGATGTGGCCAAGGCCCTTGGCGCCAGCGATGCCATCAACGTTTTGCAGCTCGATCAGGAGAATGTGCAGGTGCGGCTTACACAGGCCATCGCCTTCGAGCCCGGCAAGGTGACGTTGTCGCCGGCTGCCATTCCGTTGATGGATGAACTGGCCATACTGTTCAGCAGACCGGAGGTCATTGAAATCATGATTCAGGGGCATACCGATGAAACGCCGACGCGCGGCTCGCTGTACGCCTCCAACTGGGAGCTTTCCGCAGCTCGTGCCATGGCCATTTTCACAGAACTTTCCCGCCGCGGTGTAGCTAACGGACGAATGGTGGTAGCCGGTATGGGCGACCAGCATCCGCTAATCCTGAACGGCAAAGATTTGAGCCGCCGCGTGGAAATCGCCCTGAAATTCAGACCGGTGACCGATGAACAACAGGACACCATCACCGACAAGAACTTCAAGCCGTTTTCGCGCCCCGCTGTCGCGCCGAAAGGACTATAAGCCATGGCCCGCAAGAAGAAACAGGAACCGGAAGTATTGCCGAATCCGGAATCGTGGATGGGCACCTTCGCCGACCTGGTCAGCCTGATGCTGACTTTCTTCATTCTTCTGGTGTCGATGTCCACATTGGATAAGACCGGCCTGTCGGATATATCCACCTACTTCAAGCGTGCAGTCTCGGTACTCAATGCCGGCGAGAAAACCGAGATGCAGATGATCAGTCCCTTTGAAATGCAGCGCATCGTCAAGCCGCGCGAATTGATGCTCGCCATGCGGCAGAACTCCCGCAAGGTGCTGCAGAACAGCACGCTGGAACACAAGGTGAATGCCATCATCCTGAACGACCAGCTGATTTTGCGCATGAGCGATGCTGTGCTCTTCGAACCCGGCCGGGCCGATCTGAATGCGGCGCATGATGAAGCATTGAAGCGACTGGCTCGCATGCTCTCCGCATCGCCGGGCATGATCCGCGTGGAAGGCCATAGCGACACAGGAAAATTACCCGACGACAGCCCGTATCCGGATGCCTGGAGCCTGTCACTGGCAAGAGCGGCATCAGTCTTGCGTGTGCTTGAGCGCGAGGGCGTGAATACCTACCGCCTGTCGCTGGCGGGATACGGCTCTTCACGACCGGTATCCACCGAGGCAACACCCTATGGGCGTGCCAAGAACAGACGCGTGGATATTGTCCTCTACAGCGAAGAGAACAGAAACAGCGGAAACACGGAGGTGGACGATGGCCAAGGACGATAAGAAAGAAGGCGAGGAAAGCGGCGGGAAATCCGGAGGAGGCGGCCTGCTGCCGCTCATCAATCTGGTGTTGCTCGTACTACTGCTCGGTATCGGCGGTTTCAATACCTGGACGCTGATGCAGATGGATAAACCCGCCCCCACCGAAGCAGTCAAACCGACTGCCGACACACTGATTCCGGAAGCCGTTGATCCGGGTGATGGTCCGGCAGTGGAGATGGAGCTGGATGATGTCACCGTCAATCTGGCTGATGCGAATCGCTACCTGAAGGTGACCATCAAGCTTTCGCTGCGTAACGAAGAAGCCAAGATAAAGATCGAGGAGAAAAAATCCGAGATCAATGACCTGCTGATTACGCTCATGTCCGGCAAACACTACGATGACATCAGCACACCGCTGGGCAAATACGAGCTGAAAGAAGAGCTGGTGCATCGCATCAACAAGGCGGTCGGCGGCAATCCTGTGCGCAAACTTTTCTTCACGGACTTCGTGTCACAATGAGTGAGAACCCTCGTCAGCCCGTTCTGGAGCCGGAAGAGATTGCGGCACTGATGGAGAAGATTGCGCCGAACGAACAGGCGCAGGCGATCTTCGCCACCCTTCCCCCCATCCCCCAGCCGGAGCATGTCGAGGCGTTCAGCTACGAAA
>Ga0210014_1001748_pt1 | contig 15803 bp, 9 predicted proteins | sample CryGeymeta201519_FD_183983 | JGI IMG/M metagenome (GOLD analysis project Ga0210014, IMG submission 183983) | Groundwater microbial communities from Crystal Geyser aquifers in Utah, USA - Crystal Geyser metaG 2015-19 (SPAdes) (version 2) | ecosystem: Environmental > Aquatic > Deep subsurface >...
CATCGTTCAAGAGATGGAAGTGTTGCTTGCGCTCTCCGCGACGCAGGGAAGAGGAGACCGGAAATGAAACCATCGCTATTGAGAGTGTTATCTTTCACAATGGCTGTCAGTGGGTTGCTCGCAGCGCGTTCCGTCGGCCAGTGCGCGGATTTCGGGCCGGATCAGCCCTACGACAAGCTGTCACGCGCGCTGGTGACGCCGCACACGCCATTCGCGAATCCACTCGCAGGCGGGCCGATCAAGGTGCTTGTGATCGCGCCCACGGGGACGCAGCGGGAGACCATCGAATTGGCGCAGCGGCTGGAGATCGACTTCGCGGCGCTGATGACGGAGGGTTTTGATTCGTTCGGTCCCTACGACCGCGGCTACAATCGAGAAACGTATTTGGAGATCGAGCCGGCCCAGTTCCGCCAAGTGGTGGACAAACGCCTTGCGGAGGATGCGGAGTACGACGTCATCATCATCGGCAAGATGCCGTGGAGCGCGTTCCCCGCGGCGGTACAGACGCGCATCATGGACAAAGTGAAGTCTGGAGCGGGACTGGTTTACATCAACCCCACCGCCTTGAGCGACGAACTCAAAGGCGCGCTTGCGAACAACGACGCCAGTTCCATCATCGCGCGCGGGGTACCCATCTCATCCGTTCCAGCGCTGACCGGTGTGACCATTCACCAGGGACAGCTCGGCAAAGGCCAAGTTGTGACTGTTACGTATCCTGGAGATCTCGACCCGAAGAACCCGGAGATCAAGGGGATGCTGGAGTGCCTCACTCCCGGCGCGGCGCCGGATGACCTGCTCCACTATGACTATTGCCAGGCGCTGGTGGCGAGAGCATGTATCGCGGCAGCCAACAGGCAACCGCAAACCCTGATCGCCAACGTCGTTCTTCTCTCCACCGCCATTGACCGCGCACAACTGACATCGGCCAAAGTAACGGTTTCTCTCACCGGCCCACTAACGAACTGCGAACTGGAATACGCTGTCCGCGACCGACAGGGACGGCAGGAGGCGAGTCGCACACTGAAAGTCGCGGGCAACAGCGCGACACTGCCTCCGCCGCTCATGAAGAGCGGAGAAAAGATGCTTAACCTGTCGCTGAAGTCGGGCGGCAAGATCGTCGACTGGTATTCCGTTCCGTTCTCGGTTGTTGCACCGGTGAGCATTCAGCAGGTGGAACTGGTGAAAGATACTCTCCCCAAAGGAGAAGCAATCAGCGGACGCATTGTCCTGTCGCAATCTCTCGGCGCGGGGCGATCTCTCCGAGTCGACGCTGTGGACAACCACGGGAGGCTGGTGGCGACGGCGGGGCTGACGGTCGCCGGAACAGAAGGGCGGTTCGCCCTGCCAATCCCGCGTCCGCTCACCAAAGCGCACAGGCTTGTTGCTACGCTCAGCGAGAAGAGCGGTGTCATCGACCAGCGGGAAGTACCCTTCTACATCAACACCACCGATCCCACCAAAGTGGACGATTTCTCGTTCTTCGCCTGGGGCGGCGCCAAAGGCGCAAGCCGCAGCGCGGTGACATTCCTCAACCAGTTCGCTCGTTCGGGCATAGACACTCTCTACAATACTTCCTCGCTGTGGGACACCGTCGAGCAGACACGGGAGATCGGGCAGAGAGCCTGCCGGGCGAATCTGCAAGTGGCGCCGTATGCGACGCGTCTGTTCCTTGTCTCGAGTGGGTACGAGCACACAAAGTCGGTTGCGGGACCGGACGGACCCTGCATCCGCAACTGCACCCTTTCGGTCACGCCGGAAGAACGGGCGCAAGAGTCTGGCATCGTCCACATGAAAGACCTTGCGACGGCCCTCGGTCCTCTGGGTCCGGCCTACTACAGCCTCGGCGATGAGAACGCTCTTGCCTGGCCGGGGGAGGAGGTCTGCTTCTGCGACGAATGCCGGGAGAGCTTTCAGAAGTATGTGAAGGGAATCTACGGAACGCTGGACGCTCTCAACAAGGAATGGGGGAGCGACTACAAAGACTGGACGGAGATCAAGCGTATCTCCCTGCCGGACGCGTGGAAGCAAAAACGGTATCCGCAGTGGGTCGATCACAGGATGCACATGGACAAACTCTTCGCCGACCTGCACGCCGACTACGCAAAAGCCATTCAGGCGGTGGACCCCGTCGCGCGTGTCGGCATGGAAGGTCCCGTGTATCCAAGTCATTCGTACACCGGGTTCGACTTGTACGAGATGCTCAAGACCTTCAAGTACTTCAACCCTTACAACCATCTGCCCGAAGTGAAAACGATCTGCTTCCTGCCGAAGGACTCCATCACCGGCATCTGGTTCGGGAGTTACGTCGCCAACACCAGCGAGGGACTCGTGCGTTACACCCCGTGGCATTGTTTGTTCGAAGGCATGACTGCCGTCGGCTGGTGGACGGTTGGCGGAGGCAACCGCGGTCTCGGGGGCCCGGCGGCGTACGCGCCGGACTACTCTCCACTCTCCTTCTTCCAGTGGGCGTGTGACGAAGTCGCCGAAATCAAGTCGGGGATCGGTAAGCTGCTGGTCTCATCGGAACGAACGATCCATCCCATCGCCGTCTACTACTCCAACGCCTGCCGCCACGCCTCCACCATCAGTTTCAAGGAGAGCACTTGGGAGAAGTCGCTGCAGGACTTCCACTACGTTCTCCGTGACGGCGGATTCGAGTATCGCTATCTCCCCCCGGAAGAGGTGCAGAAGGGCGGTCTCGACCGGTACAGGGTGCTGCTGCTTCCGTACGCGCAGGCCGTCTCGGATGATGATGTCAACCGCATCCGGGAGTTCGTCAGGAAAGGCGGCCTGCTGATTGCCGACTTCTCTCCCGCGCTGATGGACGAACACGGAAAGCGACGTGACCAGAGCGCGCTGACCGATGTCTTCGGCAAATTCGAACGCATGAACATCAACGCTTTCGGCAAGGGGAAAGCCGTGTATCTTGGGGATTATGCGAAGGGCTACGCCGACAAGCGCGAGGCCGGGGAAGGGAAAGGCATCGCCGCGGGCGTCTCACACCTGCTGTCCGAGTTGGCAGGCGTTCGCCCGTTTGCGGAAGTGACGGACGCGTCATCGCAACTGCGCCCTGATATTGAGGTGTCGCAGTTCACCAATGGCGACGCCACGTATCTGTGCCTCCTGCGCGGCGTGGCCGCCGCCAAGTCAACTGCCGCCGGGGCCGAAGGCGCGATAGTGACGGGAGTGGACAGCTCCGGTTCATCCGAAATTCTGGTGAAACTGCCTGCCGCGGCGCATGTCTACGACGTGCGCGAGGGCAAGTACCTCGGCAAAGCCTCCGAGCTGAAGATCACCTTGCAGCCGTCGCAGGCCAAAGTGTTGGCCTGCCTGCCAGTGAAACCGGAGCGGCTGACACTCAAGCTGAACTCAGCCAGCCACACCCAGGGAACCCAAGTTCCTGTCACTGCGACGGTTTCTCCCAGCCCCGGCAAGCGCACCGGTCTCGCCGTGCGCTTCGATGTCTTCGGGCCGGACGGGAAACTGCTGCCCCACTACACACAGAAAGTCGTCTTCTCCACCGGCACGTTCCGAGCAACCATCCCACTCAGTCTCAACGAACAGCCCGGCTCCTACCGCGTGACGGCGACGGAGATTGCCACCGGCGTAGCAGCGAACGCGAGCTTTAGAGTGAGCGGGAAATAGTCGGAGCAATCAGTGAAACACCTATCGCTGTTCATCCTACAGCGGCAGAGCCGCAACCAAGAAATGGAGGCGTTCTCCTGATACAATGGTAGTCCATTGAAATCTCACCATCGACAGGAGAACGCCATGCAAGAGTTTTTGAGCCGGCACGCATCCAAAATCACGGGCGTGCTTTCCTGTTTTGATCGAGTCGTTTTTCATGGTCACTTACCCTTGGGCTATCCGCATGCCATGGAACGATACCTCAACGCGCGAGGGTGTTTACTGAAGGATTTCAAAACCTTCGTGACGCAACAGAGCGAGCGTCTCAAGACGCACGCTCAAGCAGTCGCGGCGCAGGCGAACCGTCCGTATATCTACCTGGAAGGCTATACGCGCAAGGAAGACCTCGTTCAGGACCTTGTGCGCAAGGAAGGCCTCACCGTAGGTCTGGTTTGTGTCTTGGCAGCCGTAGAACCGTGTCAGTCGTTTAAGCTCTGCTACGGAAAGCGGCGACCGACTCTCAAATCCGCCAAGTGTAAGTGCCTCCATTTCTACTTCTACTTCTACTTCCTTGACCGGGAATACGGGTTCATGCACGTGCGGGTGCAGAGTTGGTTCCCGTTCCAGATTCAGGTCTGTCTCAACGGCCATGACTGGCTGGCGCACAAGCTGGACCGGCATGGCGTGGCGTATTGCCGACAGGACAATGCCTTCCTCGCCATCGAAGGTCCACCACGCGCACAGAAGTTTGCGGACCAGATGGTGAATAAGAACTGGCCTCGCATCCTCACCGCCTTTGCCCGCAAGGTGAATCCTCTGCTCCAGAATATTCTGGCGGAAAGCCAATACTACTGGGTGACCGACCAGGCCGAATATGCGACCGATGTGATCTTCCAAGACCCCGCTGCTCTCCACAGCCTGTATCAGAAATTGCTGCGGCACGCCGTCGTGTGCTTCAGCGCCGAGGATGTCATGACCTTCCTTGGGAGAAAACTACACGGGCTTTTCAAGGGTGAACTTGTGAACGATTACAAACACCGTCTTCCCGGTGCCCGGATCAAGCATCGGATGAAAAAGAACTGGATTAAAATGTACGACAAGTTTGGGAGCGTACTACGCATCGAGACAGTGATCAATCATCCGTACGAGTTCAAGGTTCGCCGCACCGGCAAGCGCAAGGGACACATCGTCACGGACTGGTTCCCCATGCCCAAGGGAGTCGCGCATCTGTATCGCTATGCGGAGGTTTCCCTCCAGGCGAATCGGCGATATCTGGATGCATTGGCAGCCGTAGAAGACCCCGCCCAATCCTACCACCTCCTCGATCGAGTCTGTCAACCGGCCACGTTTAACGGGCGCAAGGTGGGGGCTTCAATCCTCTCGCACACCAGGACGCGGAACTCTTCGCCACCGTGATCCGCGGCGAGCACGCGGTGAGAGGTTTCCGCAACGCAGACATTCGCCGTCACATCTATCCGCACAAGCCTTCCGATCCCGCCGCAATCTGCCGACACACTGCCCGTGTCAGCCGTCTACTCCAACGACTGCGCGTCCACGGATTGATCGCAAAAATCCCTCGCTGCCGACGCTATCGCGTCACTTCCCTCGGCTATTCCCTGATGGCGGCCGCCGTACACTTACGACAGGAAGGGACTCTTCTTGCACTCGCATCCCAACCCCCTTGACCATCTACAAACATCTACGCGGAACGCGCATGTGTTGGAGATAAAGAATCTATGTCCCGTTCAGGCCGTATCTCTCTCTGAATCTGCGGCACGCCGCCGGAACGCCACCGACTCAAGTCGAACGTAAGTTGGCGAGCAAGCGATTCTGGCAGAGGAACCCGGTTAGCGAGGGCTTCGGACTTTGCCTCGTCGAACTCGAACTTCTGACCCATGACGATCTGGAACCAGCGCTCGCGGTCACGGACGACGCGGAACATCTTCTCATCCGCGCTGCCGGCGATGAACGGCTCGTAGACAAGGATGGGCCGCCGGCAGACCTCCGCCTTGCAGCGGATGCGGTCGAGACGACCCGTCCGCTGTTCCAGCGTGCTCGGGTTCCAGCAGAGGTCGTGGTGGATGACGTAGCGGCAGAAGCGGTGCAAATCCACGCCCTCACCCATCACGGAACTGCTGACGAGGACCTCGGGGAACAGCGGGCTGTTGAACGCAAGCATCAAGCGGTCCCGGATCTCCGTCTTCGTGTCGCCGTAGACCAGGCGGACCAATGGCATGACGCGGTAGCTGCCATCGTCTGCTTCGTCCTCGATGTCGTCCTCGTCGGCATGTTCTGCGCGCCTCGGCTTGGAGTAGACACTGACCGCGAACAGGTACTCCCGCAGCGGATCTTCTGACTCGTCCGAGACCTCGTCCTCCTTGAGCGCCAGACTGCGCTCGGCTCGCTCCGCGAGTTCAACGGCGAAGTCGAGGAACTGGGCCACGCGACCCATGCAGGTCTGGTTGGAGGTATCCCTCTCCTCCAGGACGGCGTGCCGCAGAGCACTCACACCCCGAGCGATGACCTCACGGCGTGACTCGCGTTCCTCCAGGGCATCGCGGACGAGTGGGTCGTCAAGCGGCAGGTAGCGCGCGACGAATGACGGCGAGCGGAAGTATGCCATCAGAACGCCCAGGAGTTGCCCTTGGTAAGGCTGCAAGATCGTGTAACGCGGCTCCGCAAATGGCACGTCGAGCAGCGTCTTCATCTCGCGATAGAATGGGCTTTCCTCATCGGTCAAGCGCCGGGTGATGCGGGCCAGCCAGCTCTGGATTTCCTCCCCGCGCTTCTGCGAATCGAGGCCGAGCTTCTCCCCTGCGACGTCGATGATCCTCTGGTTCACTTCCTCGCGAATGTGCTCATAGAGCGCGTGCGCTGTCTGGATGTAGAAGCAGAAGACGAGGACCTTCTCGCCTCGAAGCCAAAGGTCGACCGCTCTCTCCACTGTGGCCGAGATCTTGGGGTGCTGCAACCGCGCGGTCCGTGGGTCTTCACGGGACGGGATAAGGCGGGCAATCTGCTCCTCGTACCACCGCGTCGGGACCACCCATGCTCCGCTCTCCTCCACGGCGTCAAGCCCGTCGTCAGAGTCTTTCGCCTTGCGGCGAGCATCGCGTGTGTGATGGAACGCCTCGTACGAGCTGGCCAGGCCCTCGGCGAAAAACGCCCTCGTACCCGGGCACTGGGCTAGCTGGCCCTGCGCCCTGGCCGTAATGAGGAAGGGGAGCAGTGCACGTTCGTCAATCGGCAGGCCCTCGACAGCCTGACCGGGAAGAGCGCCCTCAGGGGCAGTAATGGCCTTGCCAACCATCACGCTCCGACGCGGGACATTCGTCGTCCCGTCCTCGCAGGGCAGATTTGGCGACCTGTTGTGACGGATGAGCCATGGCCTGAGGAGTTGCTCGGCTTGCTCCCTCGTGTCCGCGCAATCCTTGTAGGTTTGGACGAGCTCTCGCTCCCAAGCATCCGACGGTCTTGTTCTCAGCCGTTCCCACCACTCGTGAACGAGCTCGGTTTCGTCTTTCTCGCCGCCAGGGTCCACGGCGAGCATCTCGCTACGCAGCTTGCCCCAAAGCCGGTCGAAGCGCCTGCCGGCCAGGCGGTTCTGGTCAAGCGCATGCTCAAGCTCGGTCATCCTGTCTGAGAAGTCGTCGCGCGTCCCGTCAGGCGCCTCCTTCGAAGACCATCGCACGGCCGCGAAGCTCCGGAGGACGCGGATCAGTTCCTGATGCCCAAGCTGGAAGGGAGTGGCGGTGAGGAAGAGCGTGCGGTCGAACTTGTCCTTCAGGAGCGCGACCTCACTCTCGCTCTCCTGGCGGAAGAGCCTGGCCAGGCGCGCGGAATCGTTCTTGGCGTGATGGGCCTCATCCAATATTAGGAGCGGAGAGCGCCAGCAAACGAGGTTCAGCCACTGCTCGTAGATCAAGCGGCAGGCGTCATTGAAGTTCTGGAGAACCTCATTCCGAGTCGATTTCTTGACATGTACTGGCCGCCGACTGGGCAGGTCATGTCGAATGAGATTGCACAGGGACTCCCAGTCAATGCGATGGTTTTCCTTGGGTAGGAGGTCTGGAACAGGATGATCATCAGCTTCTGTCAGAATCCCTTCCTCTACCAAGATGCGTTTCCAGTGAAGCACGTCCGCATGCATCAGCCGTCGGACAACCTCATCCGTGAGCCTGCGGTTGGACAACTGCCGGACAAGGACCGCTGCCCAACGGTAGAGCCGACGCTTCCGTGTGTCCGAGAGTCTCGTATGGCCACGGGCAAGACGGATCATCGCCAGCTTAACCCATGGGTCGTACAGACCACGGGAGAAACAACCTGTCGTGATGAAGATGAGGTGGGCGCGTTCCCGGACATCGTCGTCCAGTAGCTTGAAGAACTCCGTTGGGGTGTGGGCGTACTCATCCCGCACCCACTCCAGGGCGCCAGGCCGCACGCAGTGTGCCTTGAACTGATCCCAGTCGCGCTGCCACTTCTGCCGTAAGCCCGGCGGCACCATCACTACGACTGGACAGTGCATTGGGCGCGTCGCGACGATGACCGAGGCGGCAACGGCCATCGCGACGTAGGTTTTTCCCATCCCGACCTCATCTGCCAGGAGCACGCCCGGACGGGTGCGAAGGTCCGCTAGGATGCTCGCCGCTGTCTCTGCCTGGCGCCGAGCATCGTCGGCGCCGAGCTGCTTCTTGGCGACGCCGCCAAGTTCGATGATGCTCTCAAGGAATGTCCACTCGACTGGCATTCGCTATCCCTCCTCGCGGGCGCCCAGGAGCTGCACGTTCTCGGCAAAGGCTGCCTCGAGGTAAGACCGCAGACCTTCGGGCGTTGTTCCCGCCCGCTCCCGCAAGCGCTGGACTACTGCGTGTAGCTTCTTCCCGGCTTCCTGGAAGAGCGGGATGAGCCACTTGCCGTCACGCCCGACCGCACGCCGGACCTGGCGCCCGATGTGGCCAAGGCACAGAACCATCTCGGCGAGAACATAGAGCCGATAGGCCAGCTCCAACGGCGTGGCCTCGTCGTTACGCCCATCTTCCTCCCCGCACAGGGCTTCTGCCAAGTGAACGGGCCCCAGCGGGTCGCGGAGGAGCCGGTAACGGATGGCGTCGGACGTCGGGGCGGTTCTACCGAGGCGTTCCGCCATCGCTGCCAGTGCGCGGCCAAAGCGTCGAACGCGATACAGCAGGTAGGTCGAGGTGTCCACCGCCCGCAGGGATTCGATGGCGGCGTCAGTGCTGGGTGTCCTTTGGCGGCGTGTGCCTTGCCGCTCAAGCCATTCGGCAGGGTCTCTGCCGCTGAGCAGGCATTCGATGATGCTGTCCACCGTCAAGTTGCGGAACTCCTCGGGCGGCAGGAGATCCGCTTCCCTGTCTTCGACGGACATAGCGAGGAAGCTGTCGTGCCGCGCTCCATCCTTGTCCTCCCAATCCACGTGAAGGGCGACAAGGTGAGCGCCGCGGGCTTTCTCGTCCAGGGTGAAGCATAGGGTTGACGCTTCTGCTGGCGCCGCGGCCCGCGTGAACAACGGCGGAGCCTGCTCGACTGACTGCCCTGCAAGGCTAACAGTCCACTGCGGCGGCTCCCACTGGTCTCGGTCCAAGCCCACCTTGATCTCGCCCGTCACTTGGGAGTAACAGGCCCACGCGAAGAACGCCGGTAGCAGAGGCTTACCCGAAGGGGCGTCGTCGGGCAACTCGACCGGCTGTTGCCAGACGACCTCGTCCACGCCCAGCGCGCTCTCCCGCCGCACGGGAAGCCCAAGACGGTCCGCCAGTGCCAATCCCTCCTGCTTAGCTTTGGCCCAGTCCTCGAACGCAAGGTTGGCTTCGCAGTTGAACACACCGACACCCATCCCGTGCGGGGTGAAATTGCTGGACCCGATCATCAGGAGCTCGTGCTGGTCACCCTGGAAGAGCACGGCCTTGGCGTGCAGATCGCGGTTCCCATCGTCCACGCCCTCGACATATCGTGGCACGGGGAGCACGTAGGCCCGATCTCCCCGTCCGAACCGCCTCTTCCAGTCCTGGCCAAAGCGCTCTGGCAAGCGAACGATGCGGTGATCGCTCCCCTCGGCGGCTGGCTCCTCGGGAGTAACCAGCCAGCCTTCGGCATCCCGCGCCATCGGCAGACTCCACACGCGCGACACGACAGGGTCTTTCCCCTGCTCCGCTTGTCCCACGAATGGGGTCATCACCGTGAGGCGAACCACTCGGCGCGGAAGCCAAAGGCCAAGGAGTTGGTCCAGGACGGAGCGAGCGGCGACCTCTTCGCTGTGCGGATGCCCAACGATGAGGCTCACCCGTGGCCTCTCCCTCGGGGTGAAGTCCTGCGGCGCATTCAACCAGCCTCGCATCTGCGACCGCACCAGGTCAACTGTCCCGCGCACGCGCTCTGTTGCCGCGGGCAGCGCTCGCGACCAGGTGGACAGGTTCTCGGTGAAGTCGAGGACATGGCCCAGGGGCTTCAGGGGCACAGAGTCCGCCCCGTCGAAGAAGTCCAGGGCGGCGAACACTTCGCGGTTCCGTCGGTAGCCTTGGCGTGTAAGATTCGCCGAGGCAACGATAAGCCGGATGAGGCGCTGCCAGACGAGGAGCGTCAACTTCGCGTGCTGGATGCCTCCCGGCACCTGGATCGGAAGCTGCTCCCACTGAAGGGTCGTCTGGCCGGGGTCGAACTTCGAGATGTCCACGAGCACAGCGGCGCGGGTCTTCGCCAGGGCATCCTCTCGCTCGAGGATGAATGTGCGCTCGTTCTCTGTGTGATCGAAGCGAAGGCCAAGGAAACGTGGCAGCAGCTCCGCCTCGAAGAAGCCGGCGTCGAATTCGAACGTCGTCCCCAGGCAGGCGCAGGGTTCGCCGACGCCGCCCTCCAAGTGGGTGTCGCTCGGAGGCTTCCAGTAGTCGGACAGGTATTGCCCTTCGTCTTTCCTACGCCTCCCCATCGGGCACCTCCATTCCTGCCAGGCCCAGCTCTCCCAGGAAGCTGTAGGCGTTCGGCACGCGGAACGTGTGCAGGTAGACGACCTCCGGCTTAGGTGGAGCGTCTGCCGCCCACCCGAAGCCCGGCAGCAGCGTCCAGCGCTCGCCCAGCTCGATCCACATCCCCTTCCGCTTCGGGTTCTGGACGTCGCGGTGCCGGCTGATCACCGTTTCGATCAGGCGCGCGGGGCTTTCCGCCGCGCTCAACGCCTGAGACGCCAGACCGTCCAGGGGCGGAATGGGATTCAGGTCCTGCACTTGAGGAACGCTGGGAATCTTCACGACCAGGTATTGGAGGCGGCGTGCCGATGGTGGCAACTGCTGGCAGATCGAACGGAACACCGGCAGCAGGTGCACGTCCGCCTCGAGTTCCGCAGGCTCCGCTTGGCCGCCACGGTGAGTCAGTCCCCAGAGCAGCCCATTGAACGCTGCCTCCAGGAGACTTGCCACCTCTTCGTATGCGTCCGCCAAGTGGACGGTCAGCTCGATGACTCTGTCTTCCTTATGTTCGCCCACAAACAGCGAGGGAAGGATGCCTTCGAGCAACACGGTGCGATCTTGATTGCCTCGCCCACCACTGTCCCTGGCCGAGCGGAACAGCGACACGACCTGCGGTTCACACAGAAGTTCCAGGCACCTGGCGCGGATGGCATCACCATTCAGTAGGTTCCGAAGCACGCGGCGTTCCTCCCTGCCGACCTTGTCGGGACGCAGTCGTCCCGCCAAGTCCTGCCAACCCGACCAGCCGGGACGCATCCATCGGGCCTCAGCAACATGGCTGGCGGTTGTCTGGACGAAGCGGTCCAGCCACTGCCTTCCTGGCGACCCGCCTTTGTCCTCGTCGAGCAGCCCAGGCAGTCCTTCATCCACGGCCCACGCGAGGAGCAACTCCTCCCCGCTACGACCGAGACGGTCATCCTCATCCACGATGTTCAGGTGCCGAGCGAGACGGGCGAGGACGCCGTAGGGACCGTTGACCGCCTGGCCCTTGAGGAAGTTGCTGCGGCCAAGCGGCTCGTCGCCGGCACGTAGCGCCCGACGCGCAAGCGAACTTCCCGGCAACCTCCGCGTCGCTCGCCCCCGCTCCGCCGGCTGGCTCAGTTGCTGCCGCACGACAGCCGACACAAACAGGCGTTCAAAGCCCAACCGAGCCGCCTGCCAGGCGTTTTCCTGCACGCCCTGTGCCTGTGGGGGAAGACGCTCTGCTACCACCGACGCCATCGCGGCAAACGTGAGTAGTCGAGGCCGCCACATGCGGGCGGTGAGCCCTGGGAACAGCACCTCGGCAATACGCTCAGCACCCCCGAGTGTCCCAAGCGGGTCAATGCTGCCGGGAGGATCCTCGGAAGGATCGTAGGTTGTTGGCACTGGCAGATGACGAGCTTGCAGTCCCACGGCAATAACTTTCTTGGGCTCAAAGTTGTGCAAACGTCAAGCGAAGGAGAGTGCGGAGCGACCATGGAGATTTTCCGCCTGCCCCTTTCGTAAACGCCGAATATCCTAACAACCGCAGGCGACTGTTGTCAACAGAGGCCCTGTCTTTCCGTTCACATTAACAGATACACCTCCACCGGACACGATATCGCCAAAGCGTGTTGCAAGGGATCCAACGAGATAGAGATTGTGGCTGCCCCAGAATCGGGCGCTCCCTTTCAGGTCAGAAAGGTCACTCTGACTCTGGGCGAAGGGGTCGGTCCCAACGACTGGATCATCTTTGGTTTGCTGGCCATGGCGATTCTTCTCGCGTGCCGCTGGGTTTGGTTCGAGCTATTCCGGGGAGTCTTTCACGCCAACCCTATCGCCGCGACCCGCGTCGCCATCATCCTGACCGCGCTTCTGGTGTTCTTGGCGTACCTCTCTATTCCTTCGGGTCGCTGGCTTCCGCGGTGGTGACAGTCGTCGTGGGGGCGGGGATTCTGCTGGTGGCGCTGATGTTTGTCCTGCGATGACTTGTGCGACTCTACAGCAGTCCTCCAAGTATTAGATGAGTTGGCAACGATCTACTCTTTCCCCCTTCCCTCGCGTCCTGTTATAGTCAACCCGTCAGTTGGAAGGAAGTGACACGTCGTGGATTCACCAATTACCGTCTACCTCAAGAAAGAAGAAGAGGGCTTTGCCGCTGCCCTTGAGGAACTGAACCTGGAGAGCTTCGGAGATACTAAATGGGAGGAGATTGAGAAACTCGCGGAGGCAGCAACGGAATACTGGTTGCACCTGCGAGATGACCGGGAAATGCGATCCGTGTCGCCCTGCAAGGAACATCACCAGTATTTCAAGACCAGATTGATCCCCGCCATTTCGTCCTACTGCAAGGCGACGAGAAGAGATGATGTCACCATCGAGCCGACACTCATGGCCATCTTCGCGTACAGGAGTCCCACGCTTTGGCAAAGTCACCTCAGTACCGCCCCGCAGATGTCGCCCGCTGCCTGACGCGGCTCGGCTTCGTCGAGAAGCAGCACCGTGGCAAGGGAGACCATCGCATGTATACTCGGTACGGGTGAAAACACCCCCTCACCCTCGAACCCTTTGGGTTCGCGTCCTCTCCCCCGGATGGGGGTTGTTGCATGAACTCATTCAGGACCGACGAACCGCGAACTCCGTTACACAATTACTGTCGGGTTTCAGGCTACAGGCGCCTATGGTTCCGGCTGGGGTGGATTCTCACAAATCTGACTTACACCCCGTGAGTAGATACGAGACCCGCAATTCCAGCAGAAGACGAGACGCCCACGATTTCATATAGGGGGAGTATTACAACCAACCTACATGTGGGTTTTCTTCTTACTTCCGGAGGAGGATACGATGGACTTATAGCGAGATCGTGATGCTCCCCCGATATGAAATCGTGGGCATCTCATGCCTGGATTGTTCTTATGCTGGAATTGCAGGTATGAGACGCAAGGATTTGACTTAACCTGCTAATCTGGATATAGTTCCACTTGTAGACTAAGTGGCGTGAAAAAGGAAATGCTCAAAGCAACCGCAAATTGGCTGGCGCAGGTTGACTATGACATCGGCACCGCGGAGCACATGCTCAACACGGGGCGATACATTTATGTGATCTTCATGTGTCACCTGTCTCTGGAGAAGGCACTTAAAGCTGTTGTCAGTGAGGAGACCCAAAAGCTGCCTCCCCTAACGCACGATCTCTTATCCCTCCTGCATCGCGCGCAGCTCAACCCTTCGCGAGATGATCTGCACTTTCTGGCCGAGATTAACGATGTCAGTGTCGTCACTCCTTATCCTGAGGACCTGCCAAACTGGTTGTGCAATACCCTGAACACGTTGCGAGAGAATACTTGGTGAAAACCAGGGAGGTAATCGCATGGATTCGGCGGGATCTGAAACTGCAAGCGCCATCCGAGAGTTCTGCGAGCACTTGAAACGATTGGGAGTTGAGGTTCGACAGGCTATCCTGTTCGGTTCACACGTTCGCGGTGAGGCCCGGGATGACAGCGACATTGATATTCTGATTTTGTCGCCAGATTTCGGGGACCTTGGGGATTTGGAGCGTCGCCGTCTTCTGAGTCGGGCCCGAGCGAGCATGCGACAGTCGATCCACGCTTACCCTGTCTCGCCTGAAGAGTTCGCGGACGTCGAACCTGCCACCCTGTTAGAGGAAATCATCGCAACTGGCCGACGAGTCGCATGACTCCGTGCGTCGCCACCACGAATGCGACTGCGGGTGACCGGTTGAAGGAGGCTTCTGTGTTCTCGAAGACAACCGATATGCTACCCAATTCCTGTGTCGCCGCGCCGCGGCGAGAGAACGATCACCCCATGTTGCGCGGAATAACGCGGCGCACTCACGCGCTTGCGCTGGATGCCGTGCGGCGCAAGTACACTGCCTACGCGGAACAGGCGAGGCTCTACGAGCAGTACCAGGCGCCGGAGGGGATGTCTCGTTTCATGGGGGAGGCGTATACATTCTCCCATGTCCATCCGCGCCTGACGCCGGTGATACGCGAGGGAGAGCTCATCGTCGGTGCCCGGCTGCGCAGCGAAGAAGACAGCGCATGGGGATGGGTGCCGGACGGGAATGCTTCCTATGTGGACGGATACGCCCGGAACGCACCTCCCGACCGGCCCGACATCCAGGCCATGGCAAAACGCGGACTCATTTCTCCGCAGGGGTCGCTCAACCATAAGGTGGTGGATTACGCCGGTTTCCTGCGCACCGGTTCCGTGGAAATGGCGCGACGGGCGCGCGCCCTCGCGGAAACCAAACAAGACGATGAACGCGACTTCTGTCTCGCCTTCGCGATGGGGCATGAGGCGATGGTCGCGCACGCGAAGACGTACGCGCGTGAATGCCAGCGGTTGGTGGAGTCGGCGTCTCCCGAGCGGGCGCGCGAACTTCGGGAAATTGCGCGCATCTGCGAGCGGGTTCCGGCGTACCCGGCACAGACCTTCCACGAGGCCGTACAATCCCTCTGGTTCGCTTACATGGTCGCAGGGGATGCAACGGGTCGAGTGGACGTTTACCTGAATGACTTTTACGCGGCGGACCTGGCCGCCGGTCGCATCACCCCTGTGTGCGCGCAGGAGTTGATCGAGTGCCTGCTCATCAAGCTGCACGGGGATGTGATGCAGGGAGTTGTCAACGTCAGCTCCGTGCAGACCATGACCCTGGGCGGGATGCTGCCCGACGGAACTGATGCGACGAACGACCTGACATGTCTTTTCCTCTCCGCCATCCGCAACGTCCGCCTGCTGCGGCCCACCGTGTACCTCCGCTGTCACGAACAGACGACGGAAGACCCTCTTGACCTGGCGGTGGCCATGCTGGGGGAGGGGCTGGCGGAGCCGAACTTCTACGGTGACCGGCCCATCATCGAAGGGTTGACTCGGGTGGGTATCCCGGTGGAGGTGGCGCGCGATTACGCTCTCAGCGGCTGCACGGAGGTGGTTTCTCCGGGACGCGGAAACTGGGGCGCGCCGAACGGGTGGATCAACTTCGCGTTGCTGGTGGATGAAGCGCTGCGCGATTATGCGCGCCACAACGGCGGCGCGCCGGAGGGGATGTGGCGGGCCATTGAGACTCGCGTTGACGAGGTTGCCCAGGCGTGCCGCGACAATAACGAATGGCTCGACGCACAACGTAAGGACACTGGCTACACCGCCACACTGCTCATGCCCACATGCCTTGAGCGGTGCAGGGATATCATTCACGGTGGCGCCGAAACGCATCTC
>Ga0210014_1001780_pt1 | contig 15646 bp, 11 predicted proteins | sample CryGeymeta201519_FD_183983 | JGI IMG/M metagenome (GOLD analysis project Ga0210014, IMG submission 183983) | Groundwater microbial communities from Crystal Geyser aquifers in Utah, USA - Crystal Geyser metaG 2015-19 (SPAdes) (version 2) | ecosystem: Environmental > Aquatic > Deep subsurface >...
GGGCGGCGCGCCGCGCATCTCCGGCGGCGACACGCTCATCATCGGCCCCGGTTCGTATAGGATGGGCTACGGCGCGCCCGAAACCTCCGTCAACTGTGACGCGGACGGCGCTTACGATTGCCTCATGCCGCCCATTCCTGGCGGTCCCAGCCCAGCCAATCCCACCCGCATCCTGGGCGATAGCCAAAACCCGCCCGAGTTATGGGGGGCGGAGCGCCCCTGGTTCATCGTCAACCTGACCGACTCCAGCAATGTCGAGCTTGGCTACCTCGAAATCACCGACCATTCCGGCTGCGTCGAATTCCACAGCGGCGGCCTGGCCTGCGAGCGGGATACCCTGCCTTATGGGGATTGGGCTTCCTACGGCCTCTACGCCGAAGATTCGGCGGACGTCTACCTCCATGATTTGAACATCCACGGGCTGGCCGCGGGGGGCGTCCACGCCGGACGCATCATTGACTGGACCGTCGAGCGGGTGCGCGTCGCCGGGAACGGCTCGGTCGGCTGGGACGGCGACCTATGGGACGACGCGCTCGGCGACTCGAATTCCGGCGACCTAATCTTCCGCCATTGGACGGTGGAGTGGAATGGTTGCGGCGAGACCTACCCCGGCGGGCAGCCAACCGGCTGTTGGGCGCAGTCCGCCGGGGGCTATGGCGACGGATTCGCCACCGGCGAGAGCGGCGGACACTGGCTCATCGAAGACTCGGTCATCCGCTACAACACCTCCGATGGCCTGGATTTTCTCTACATCCGGGAACCCGACTCCTCCATCACTATCCGCCGCACCCTGCTCGAGGGCAACGCCGGCAGCCAGGTCAAAAACTTTCGCGGGCCGTTTCTCATCCAGAACTCGATCATCGTCGGCAACTGCGGCTTCTTCGACGGCCAACCCTTCACCTACAACGTGGACAACTGCCGCGCCATGGGCAATGCCCTGGACCTCGGCCTGATGGCCGGCGACCAGGTCACCGTGACCAACAACACCATCAGCGGCGAGGGCGATTGCCTGGTGGGGGCGCAATTTTACAATGACTCTGGGGCCGCCACTGGCGCCGAGCGAGTGACGTTGCGCAACAACATCTTTCAGGGTTATCCAGACTTTCTGAGCGACGACCTGACCTGCCTCATCTACCAGGAGACCTTCCCCAGCGATCCGTTCGACGTGGATTATTCGATCATCAACAACGTGAAGGATAATCTCTGCCCGGGCGCGCACGACCTGTGCGGCGTGACGCCCGGCCTGGTCAACACTGGGACAGATACGTTCGACGCCCACCTGCTGGAGAACAGTCCCGCCATTGACGCCGGCATAACCGGCGGCGCGCCGCTCGATGATTTCGATGGCAACGCCCGTGACGCCACGCCCGACATCGGCGCGTACGAGTATGGAGCCTCGCCGATCGTTTCCTCCATATTCCTGTCGTTAATCATGCGGTAAAGCCATACACCCGAAGCTGTGAATTCCATGTGCAGCGCGCACAGCGCCATGTACGGAGTACCTTCCCTGCCAACCGCAAAACTTCGGCTTTGGTATAATCAACTTGTGACAAACGTCGCAGGTTGATTTTTAATTGACCGCGATAAAATCAGTAGGCTCTTCAACAGGAGATTCCCCATGCCCGCCACGTTAGACAACCTCAAGGAAGCCTTTGCCGGTGAAAGCCAGGCCAACCAGAAGTACCGCGCCTTCGCCAAAAAAGCCGAACAGGACGGCCTGCTCAACATCGCGCGGCTGTTCCGCGCCACCGCCGAAGCGGAGCGCATCCACGCCGAGGGACATCTCAAGTCCCTGGATGGGGTCGGCTCGACCGCGGAAAACCTGCAAACCGCGATTGACGGCGAGACTTACGAATTCACCACGATGTATCCGCCCATGCTGGCGCAGGCCGAAGCCGACGATCACAAGGCGAAGCGCATGTTCGGTTACGCTGTCCAAGCCGAAGCGGTGCACGCCAGGTTATACAAGATGGCGCTGGAAGCCGCCAAAGCAGGCAAGGACCTGGACGTGGAGTTCTACCTCTGCCCGGTCTGCGGTTACATCGAAATCGGCAAACCGACGGAAGCCTGCCCCATCTGCAAGACCAAACCCGAGAAATTCGTGCAGATTCAGTAACTGATGTTACGCAGTTTACTCGTACCGCAACATTCATGTTGCCTTGCCAGGCGAGATAAATCTCGCGGTACTGCGTAAGGTGAGTCAGTAACAAACTGCTTTGACAAAAAAGAGACTGGCAAAAACGCCAGCCTCAGCCTGATCCCCGAAAGCTGGGTCAACCAGGCCAAGGCCAACCTGCGCTTCTACGGCCACACCTCGCACGGCAGCCAGATCGTCAGCGGCATGCATGTGCTGATGAACGACCCCTCCACCAACCACCTCTACGACTTCACCTCCGACAGATCGGTCGTGACCGGCAGCCTCTCGCTCGATGACCACTCCGGCGATATGAACGACCTCGGCGGCACCGGCGATACCATCTGGGTAGATGCCACCCGCACCTACCTGAACAGCCCTGGGGAGACCTCCGTTATTTTGTGTGTGTTTCGCAACTCCACAAATACGACGGTCTCCCTCTCTTGTCAAGGTCCTAAAACTTGCACATCGGGTCAATTAGATAACGAACCAGGGTCGCTTGTACTAGTGGCCCTGGTTCGTTCAGTTGTTATCCAGCACTGGTTTACACTTTCAATTCACCGGCGTTGTGCGTGCTTCCCTCAAGTGGCTGATAATTGCATTTGCCGCGGTGATGAGACGGTCGGCGGTGGCAATATCAATCTGCTTGCCGCGTTGAGCCTGCGCCTCGCGAACGAAGGCCTCCATTTTGTTAATGGAGGTATCCAGACTCGTTTCAGTGCGGATCAGGTCTCCTGCCAGGAGCCCATCCAGAGCATCTCCTACCTTGGCGTCAGCGGCGTTCAGCTTGGCCAGGAGTCCCGACGGGTTGGGTAGTGCAGTAACTTCATCAATCAACCAACCAATCTCAAGCCGGGCATATTCGATCTTGCTCCTCTTGGTGGGCTGCACCAAGAGGAATGCCAGTTCAGTATCACCGACCTCTGGTTCTGCCTGGCTCGTCGCCATCAGACTGAAGCGATAGGTAGCGGCCTCCATCGCAGCCCAGTTGGCCGGCACCCCAATTCGAACGACATACGCAGCCTCTTCGCCGGATGTCAACATGACCGGCGACGATGACTGCTGTATCCATGTCACCGGAATGGCAGGCGGGTAAGCTAGTACATGCTCTGGCAACTCCTCAGTGACCACCGTCAACTTAATGCTGTCATCAACATTGCCCAGATTGGTCACGGTGTAGGTGTAGACCAATGTACCACCTGGCAAGGTCAGCGTGGAGGCTTCGGACAACTTGGTCTGGATGTAGTCCGAAGCTGCATCTCCATCGATACGTCCTTGTCCCTGGGTATTGCTGTCATAGCCTGATAACGAGACCGCAGTGGTCGTCAGCGCCTCTTTGACCAACCCCGGCGTGATCGGATACGCATCCAGAAGGAGCGCCACTACGCCGACTACATGTGGCGCCGCCATGCTAGTGCCGCTCTTGGTCTGGAAGCCGCCGCCAGCCCAGGTAGAGTATATGTTCACTCCTGGTGCCAGCACATCTGGTTCCACTCGTCCATCGAGTGTGGGCCCGCGGCTACTGAAGCTGGCGACAGTCGTTGTCATGTCGAGTGCGCCCACAGTAATATCCAACCTGGCATCGGCCGGTGAGCCGACTGTCTGGTACGCCGGGCCATTATTTCCCGCTGCGACCACGACCACGACGCCGGACTTCACGGCATTGTCCACTGACTGACTCAACGCTGAAGTGCCATCCCCAGCGCTGCTTGTCCCCAGGCTGAGATTGATCTCATCTGCGCCATGGCTAACGGCCCATTCGATCCCGGCGATCACGTCGCTGCTGAAGCCTGAACCGCCAGCATTGAGCACTTTGACTGGCATCAACGACGCGTTCGGCGCCACGCCCGGGGCGGAAGGATCGTTCGAGCCGACAACTCCAGCGACGTGGGTGCCATGGCCATTGTCATCGTCGGGGTCAGCGTCGTTATTGACGAAATCGTACCCGCTTGTCAGGTTTGGCAACGCAGGGTGATCCATATCAATCCCTGTGTCAACGATGGCGACCACCACGCCCGTGCCATCGAATCCGTCAGCACGCAGGCCATCGATATCCAGTGCATCCACGTTTGCCTGCGGGTTCTCGACGGCTATTACCTCTTCATCGAGTTCAATACGCGCTACGAACGGTTGATTAGCGATCTCTGTCAGCTTGGCGGCTGGGATGGTTGCGGCGATAGCGTTGACCAGGGCAAAGCGCCGTTTGACGGTTGCACCGTATTTAATTAGCGCAATTTCGTCGGCAGCCGTAGGTGCGCCGTGTGTCAGGATGATCACATCGAGTTGCCCATTCGGGTGTTCGTGGGCCTTCTTCCAAACTTTTGTCACGATGATCGGCGCGCCAGGAGTCGCCGCGGTACTATCAAGTGTAAGGTCTACTTCATGGAAAGCGAGCGCTTCCAAATTAGCCTGATCACTGGCCGAGGTGTGAGAGTTAGAGGCCGCAACTGTGAAGGTATGCGCAGCGGGCTTGGTGTCAGGAGAACGAAGAGGAATAATAAGCAGATCCTCGCTCGTCCGGGCACCGGGCGCGAGGGTGACTGACGTTCGGCTCCAACTCACTTCCCAACTAACCGGCGATCCATCGAGGTTCAAAGAGTAGCTGTCTGGGACATTCCCCTCATTCTGAACGTCCACTGTATACACGCCAGTGTTGCCGGGAACGACGCTGCGGGTTGCCGGAGACACGCCTACAAGAGCGGCGTGTGACTCAGGCACATGCACATTAACCAGTACTGCATCGTTCTGACTTCCGCTTTGCACACGTACACTGCCACTATACATACCAGGTTCCTGGTACTTAGGCACTGTGACCTTCAGGGTAGCAGAGACCTCTTGCCCAGGCGCAAGTGGATCAATCACGCTCGGTTGCACCTGCATCCAGGAGGCAATCGCGCCTTGTGGCGTCAATGTGACGTTGGTCAACGGGGTACTGCCGGAGTTTGAGACCTGGATTACACCGGAACCCGACGTGCCGTGCTGGACAGTGAGATCGAGTTGACTTGGCTCGACAACCAGCGTCTGATCGTCGTTGCGGATGAGGCGAACCAGCATTTGATCTTGTTGGCTGCGGTCGCCCTGTGAGTACACAGAGACGCGGGCTGTCGCTTCGTCACCCCACGTGCGCAGACCCAATGAGAGCGCAGTCGATGCGCCGGGATCGAGAACCACAGTTTGCTGTACAGTCTGAGTCTCGCCATCGTCAAAAGCAGCTACACCGCCGTCGCCTGGCACCACCGACACTATCAGCGTATCGGTTCGTTTGCCTTCGTTTTGCACAACGACCTCATAGGCTGCCTGAGCATAATTCGTGCCAGCGCCGGTCGGAACTTCAGCGACGACCTCCCCTTGTACGGTGTTGTCGCCTACATTATCAATGACCAGGTCCACGGCATGTTCAGGCTCGGCAACCAGGGCGGCGAGGCCGCGTTGGGCATGCAGCGAAGCCGTTGATGCGTCAACCTGTGCGCTCAGTTGACCGGGCTGGACGGCCGTTGCTGTCCAGGTGATCGTCGTCCAGCTATTAGCAGCCAGCATATCAACCATAACAGTCGCCGGGCTGGTGAGGGTGAAGAGGGTCGGGGTGTTGGAATCCAGCTTCACAGTAACATCAGAGACCGGATCACTCCCCGGGTTCCACAGGTGAGCCTCAATTTCAAAGGATTGACCAACTTCCACGCGTTCCGGAACGTCAATCTGGTACAGGCGCAGTCCAGGTGGTGTCAGTAAAGTAGTGCTTGCGCTTGTTACCGTCATACCGCGGTTAGCAGTTTCTGCTGTTAGCGAAATGCTATAAATGCCAGTTGCCGAGGCTGAGGGCGTAAAGGACCACGTCAGCGTCGCACTGGCGTCAGGAGCCAGGTCACCAACCGTTTGAGAGGGCAATCCAGCACCGGTCACGCGGACATCCTGCACAGTAGCATCAGTGGGGTTCGACACCACAGCGGTGACAGTGAATGCTTCACCTGCTTGAGTGGTGGTTGGCACCTGCACATCGAGCGTAACCGCGCCAACAACGGTCGTCCATGCCTGGGCAGTTGCATTCTGCGCTTGGGCGTTCAGGAAGTATTCGCCTGTACCAACAGATTGATAGTCAGTGTATGGCACAGCATACTGGCGCGTTAGAGTGGTTCCAGGTGCCACGCTTACCGCGTCCGAGCGGCTCCATACAGGGCGAGGCATCAACGCCGTCGCGGATGCTGGGTTTTTGATTGGACTGCCGTACAGATCGAGGCCGAGATCGCCATTCCACGTCTCACCGGTAATATTTGTTAGTTCAACAGAAAAGACAATATCCTGGCCGAGGTGAGTGGTCGGCGAATCAAATTGAATCACGATATTCTCTATGCCTAGCGTCACCTCCTCGGCGGTTACCGAAGTGATAGAGGCTCCAGCTGGGCCGGGCGTGGCGGTTGGTGTAATTGCAGAGGTGGGGCTTGGAGTGGAAGTTGACGCAGGCAGATAGGCACTGTCAAGCGACTCATCACCACCACCGTTCTTGTCAGCGATCAAGCCGCCAGGGGGGTAACTTCCCATGATATTGTTGTAATTGAAAACCTTGGTAATCCAGTCGTCAATCCAGATATTACCATAGCCCTTCTGTGTATCGGTGTAATTCTGGTTAGCATCGTATACGTGCCAGACGCCATTGATATAAATCTCCGTCCAAACATGGAAGACCCAATCCATGGCATTAAAGTCAGCTTCAATGTAATCATCGCTCTTTGGCAGAATTCCCGTTAGATTCTGAGTGGCATCACTGGCCTCGGCAAACTCATCAGCATCCTTTGCCCCAACGCCTTCCTCATAGGCCCCGCCAGACACTGGACGGGCCGGGATACCGACTGCACGAGAAAAGGCCGCCAGGTAACTGCCGTAAACAAAACACTGCCCCTTACCCTCAAGCACACAATTCTCATTCTCAGCGTTAGAAGTATTGTTAACATCGCAATAACCCAACCCTAAAGGGACATTACTATCTTCTCTTGGATCTTGGACCCAATCGACCAGGAACTTAGCCAAGCGGTAGAGCGCCTGGGCCGCGCTCGCTTCGTCGGACAAGCCATCCACGGCATTGAGCGCAAATCTGAACACAGTGCCGTCCCGCGGCTGGAGATCGTAAGTTACGGGTCCGCCATCCCGCCAATGCCGGGCGTCTGTAGCGTCTACAAAGCTCGCTGCCATATCGGGCGGCGGGTTAAAAATGATAGCCACATCAGCAGTAACCTCGCCCATAATCGTGCTTCCACCGCCGGCAGTGAAAGCAGCCGCGCGCACTTTGTAGTAACCGACAGGTAACAGGCCCGGCAGGGGGAATTCCACTGGTGGAGAAATCGTGACCGGAGCAGTGGAAATCGTAACGGTTCTCTGTTCACTGAAGGTTGGATAATTGGCGAGCGTGCCATCCTTATCTGCTTTGTACAGCTCAATAACCACCTGAACGTCAGTCGGTGTACTGAGAGGCGGATTGGCGCTGAGGATGACATCGGTCTTGATTGTGTCGTTGCCCCGCTGGTACACGTTATATGTCACTGGTGTTGTGAGAAGCACTGTCACAGGATAATCAGCGCCGCCGGTTGAGAGAGTTAGATTGATGCCAACGTTCATGCTCGAGCTTATCTCGTAAGATACGCTGGCACTGTCTGAGCCGGTGGCGTTCGAAGCGTTCGCCATAGCCGTGTAGGTTCCGTACGGCTGTTCAGCGCGATGTCCAACCGTGAAGTTGCCGTCACTGTCGCTTGTATCGCTCCAACTCAATGCCATACTGCCTTGCGGATCGGTGGAAGTGACGCTGACCGAGGCCCCGGGTAGCGCTGCGCCGCGGCAGTCAGTAACTTTGCCGCGAATTTGCACATCTTCGCCGACCAGATAAGCTGGTTTGGAGGTGGATACTGACACACACACGCCCGATTGGGGAGTGGGGGTTTGGGGAACCGGGGTCGGCGGGACAGGCGTTGAATCGTCTTGCCAGGAAGAAAGGATATTCACAGTTTCTGCAGAAGCACCTTCGATCTCGACCGGCATCGACAATTGCTGAATCTGTCCACCGCTGACCGAGATTATGATCTGTTCTGTGCGCTGGTAGGTCGCAATACCATTGCTGTCAGTTGTGAGCGCAATGGTTTCAGCGTAGCTGTAGCTTGGTAGCGACAATTCGGCTGCCACTTGTTGGTTCGTAACTGGTTGACCGTTCGCATCCATAATTTTGGCCTGGACACTAAAGGTCAAGGGAATGGTATGACTGCCACCGGATGTCCAGTCTGCGTCGGGTACGTAGCTGGTCAGCGAGGTGCTCTGTAAAAGGCTGTCGTTAAGGCGGAGGTCAATGACCTCAACCTGCCAGTTACGAACAGTTTGTGCTGAGAGAACCGTAAAGTTCGGGGTGAGAACCATGCTCTCCGAAATATCTACAATGTATCGGCCTGGCGCAGATTCAGTTGCCAGCTTGTCAAAGCCCAGCAGGGGTATCTGCATTCTTACAGTAGCGCCGGTGAGCACCTGATCGGCGGTCTTGACGAGCCAGAACGACGACTGGCCCGTACTCTCGACAGTCAATTGCTCCAAAGCCGCCTGCAGATCGAGCAACGCGCCGAGCATGGATTGCAAAGAAACCTGCCCACTCTGGGTATCAAACACTGTTGCCTGGTTGCCGTCAATCAACTTGAGGCTGGTCAACTTGAAATTGTAAGCCAGCGAATTGTCCGGGATGACTACGGCCGCGCTGGCAAGGGCCTGTTGGAATAAACCACGCTTATCCACAAAGGAAAAGTTGAGTGGTGTGAGTAACAATCCCAGGATAAGGATGATATTCAGGCCTGACAACAAGCCGCGTCTGAAGGTTGGATGATTAGGCATTTGGGCTTCTCCTTTATTTACGGTGTAGGTGCAGGTGTGATTGGAATTATCGGGCCACCGATGGCTGTATTTCCCCCATCGGCGCTCCGAACAAGGAGGGTAATCTGAAAGACAGACATCTCCTCAGTGACAGGCACATCCCAAGTGAGGGTGATAGATGTGTGCGCTGGCAGCATATCAATCGCGTGTTCTTCCAGGTGGTATCGTACATCTGAAATGCTCAGGTTATGAACGTCAAAATCAGCGGTATTTTCGATGACTGCCTTGATAGTAATGGTTTTTCCAGCTTGTAACCGGTCGGGATGAGTTACCGCACCTTCAAAAACGCTGACAACTCTGGCTTCAGCGCGGAGGCTTTGATTGAGCGCATCCACGAACAAGAAGTAGTGACCTGTTCCAACATCGGCGTAAGAGGCATAGGGGATTTGATACCTCAGTTCCTTTTGTTCGCCAGCTTCCAATTTCTCTTCTTCTACTTTCGACCAAACATTCTGTGGTATTACGCCTTCGGCATAGGGCAATCCGGACTCGGGGTCGCCTCCCAACTTCAGACTCACACTTACAGTTTGCGGGACAGATTCTTCATTTACCAGCCGAATGGTGAACTCCAATGTATCGCCCAGGCGATATTCTGACCGTGAGAACACGACGCTCAGGGGACCCGCAGAAGTGGCTGTCGGAGATGGCGAGGCCGCGACGCAGCTTGCAAGCAGAGAGACAACAACGAAGTTGGACATGATGCAAAAGGTCTTTGAACTCATCGGGCAATCTATCCTAGCTATGGTGCAGGTGCGGGTGTGATTGGGATTGTTGGGCCGTAAAAGGTTGTATTTCCTCCGTCGGCGCTTCGAACAATGAGCAGAATCTGAAGAATGGATCTCTCTTTAGCTACATGAAGATTCCAAGTGAGGGTGATGGATGTGTGCGCTAGTAGTGTTTCAACCGTTTGTTCTTCTAAGAGACCTTGATTATCTGAGACGCTCAAGCCATGAGCGTCAAAATTGGCTGTGTTTTTGATGACTGCCTTGACAAGGACAGTCTCACCAGCCAGTAACTGGTCAGGATAAGTTACCTCGCCATCGAAAACGCTGACAACTTTGGCTTCAGCGCGGAGGCTTTGATTGAGCGCATCCACGAACAAGAAGTAGTGACCTGTTCCAACATCGGCGTAAGAGGCATAGGGGATTTGATACCTCAGTTCCTTTTGTTCACCAGCTTCCAATTTCTCTTCTCCTACTTTCGACCAAACATCCTGCGGTATTATGCCTTCGGCATAAGGCAATCCGGATTCCGGGTCACCAAACAACTTCAGACTCACACTTACAGTTTGCGGGACAGATTCTTCATTTACCAGCCGAATGGTGAACTCCAATGTATCGCCCAAGCGATACTCTGACCGTGAGAACACGACGCTCAGGGGACCTGCAGAAGTGGCTGTCGGAGATGGCGAAGCTACACCACAGCTCACCAGGAAACAGACAGACAAGATAATAGTCAGGGGGTGAATTGTTTTCATTGTTGTGAGTCGGAATGCAGGGATCGTCGTTCACGCTGGGCAAGCCACAACGCGACAAAGATGCACAGAACGACAAGCCCGATACTGAATGCACTGAACCCTAAGAGGGTGGTGTAAGCCACTGTTGTCTGACCCCAGGATACAGCCTGCGGCAGGTTGAAGATCAGCACACCTGGCAGAACCAGAGCGCCAATGTTCAGGAGGGGTGCAAGGAGGCCGATAGCGGCAGACTCAAACCATGCCAGACCATGAAGTCTCTTTATGATCAGAAATGAAACCCATACCAGCCATGAGGTGGTGAGCAATTGACCAATTCCCAAGGTGGGGCTGTAATTAGGTGCGACTTCGAAGCGCAGCATCGGCAGCGGCACAAAAAAGTAGGCAAAGTTAGGCAGGACTGTGACAACGTAAATACCCATTGCAATCCCATACAGGCGCATGTGCTCGGTAAGTTTTCCGCGTCCACCACAGAGTCGTCCAAGGACATAAACTACGAGGGCAAAACCGAGCCAGCGAACATAGCCTGCCAGCCAATCGGCTAAGAGTAATGGGTAAGCTTTTGAGACGAACCAGGAAATGAGTCGGCCGCCCTGCCAGAGCGCGACGAATTGCCCATCAGTTATTAATACCAGAACCCCATCCAGTATTCCACGCAATAGGCTGACGCAAGTAAGAAAAACGATGAGTGATGGAAAGGCAGGTCGTTCTGCCAGAATACGCTCAATTGCCCAAGCCGGTCTAACCAGCATGAGCAAGAAATACGACAACGGGGTGCGCCGTAATCTCTCCCTCAGAGCAAACGTCAAAGATGCCTCGTTCTTCAACTCCCATTAATGATATGGTTTATATTGATAGGAAAGATTCGACGCTATTATACTCCAAACGGGCTAAATTTTAACTTTTACTTTTGGCATTTTGGCATAATTATGGCATAGTTGGCTTCGCAGTTTCCAATTGCTGTGAGGCCCACTATGCTCAAAATCGAATTCACCCCCGAAGAAATTGATGCGCTTGAATATGAACGTTACCATCATCCCGATCCCAAAGTGCAGAAGAAAATGGAGGTTCTCTATCTCAAAAGCCAGAAGGTGGAGCATCAGGAAACTTTCCCGTTCGACCCGTTCGACGTGGATTATTCGGTCATCAACAACGTGAAGGACAATCTCTGCCCGGGCGCGCACGACCTGTGCGGCGTGACGCCCGGCCTGGTCAACACTGGGACAGATACATTCGACGCCCATTTGTTGTCGAACAGCCTGGCCATTGACGCCGCCCTGGCCAGCGCCGCCCCGCTCGATGACTTCGACGGCAATGCCCGTGACGCCACGCCCGATATCGGCGCGTACGAGTAGGGGGCCTCGCCGGGCGTTTCTTCCATATTCCTGTCGTTAATCATGCGGTGACGTACCAGCCATACACCCGAAGCTGTGAATTCCATGCGCAGCACGCACAGCGCCATATACGGAGTACCTTCATCGGCACACTCGTCGCCGTCTTCGCGTCATTTTTTGGGGGTTAGTGATTCAGCAGGTCATCCAACGAAAGATCGGCCAGGGACTTGACTGTTAAATCCGCGCCGTCCACACCGAAGCGCATCGTCAGCGGATTGGGGACCGCCACCACGAAAATTCCCGCGGACTTGGCGGCGCGCACCCCGTTGAGCGAATCCTCGAAGACCACCGCCGCTTCTTTCTGGACCTCGAGGCGGGTCAGCGCCAACAAAAAGAGGTCTGGGTTCGGCTTGGTCCTGCCAGCCGCGACATCCTCCGAGCAGGTGACCGTATCGAAGCGCGCGGCCAGCCCAAGTCGGGCGAGATGCGGGTCCACCCAGGCGTGGGGCGAACTCGAAGCGACGGCGAGTCCCAGCCCGCGGGCGTGCGCTTCGGTCAGCATGTCCAGCACGCCCGGCAGGATGGGACTGGCGTGGATGAGGACGTCCGACTCGCGCCGGTAGCGGGCGCGCAGGGGCGCGGGGTCCAGGCCGGTCAATTGCGAAAGATGGGTCGCGGCGTCGAAGGTGGAGAGGCCGTAGCCGCCGATGGTTTTGGCCCACTCGTCCACGGGCAGTTCGAGGCCGTGTTCGCGATAGATGGATTGCCAGACTTCCACCTCGGGCGTTTCGGTGTCGAGGATCAGTCCGTCGAAATCAAAGATGAGGGCTTGTAGCATGGGGTTCTCTCAAAATGGAATGCGCGTAGAACAAGTCTATAGACTTGTTCTACTGACATGATTTGTGCGCACACAGAGTATATCAAACGTGACTCGCTTTTTTTCTCATCTGGTATACTCGCCGTATGCCGCCTCGTTTTGAATTTGACCTTGACCCCTGCGAACATATCACTGCCGACGCCATCGGCCAGCCCGGCCAGCGCGTCTTTTATCTGCAGGGCCGGGAGAAGGGACAGCCGCCCGTCACGGTGTTGATCGAGAAGGCGCAATTGCAATCGCTGGCGATCGGCGTCGAACAATTCCTGGCAGACATTGCGCGCCAAAACCCGAACCTGGACGAGGCCTCGCCGAATTACGAAGAAGACAAGATGCGCCTCCATCCGCCGATGGACCCGCTCTTCCGCGTCGGCGAGATCGGGTTGGGATACGACCAGTCGCGCGACCGCGCCGTCGTCATCCTGCGCGAATTGCTGAACGAGGAGCAGGATCCCGAGTCCGCGGCGGTGGCGCGCTTCTGGTGTTCGCGCCCGCAGTTGCGCGCCCTCTCGCGCTGGGGCGCGGACTTGATCTCGCGCGGACGCCCGCTCTGTCCGCAATGCGGCCAGCCGATGGAACCCGAAGGTCACTTCTGCCCGAAGAAGAATGGGCATAAGCATTAGTCAGTGGAAGAAAGGTGTTTAACCTGTGAAAACGCTTGACATTACGAAGGCTACTGCCCCGTTATCCGATTATGCTCGCAAGATCAGAAAAAATCCTGTCATCCTTACACAGAATGGCAGACCAATTGCCGCGTTGATCTCGCTGGAAAATGCAGATGCGGAATCCATTCGTCTCAGCAACAACAAACAATTCGTGGCGCTGATGGAAAAATCCCGCGCGCGTCACAAAGCCGAAGGCGGCATCTCCAGCGCGGAAATGCGGCGCAGACTCAACGAAAACTGAAAAATTAATCGCCCAGGCTGAAACAGTCTGGGCGATCTACAAACAATACACGGCGGAGAAAATCAAAAGAGTGTGACTAAATCGAGTTGGTCAACCTTTAGGCCAAGGTCTGTTTCGCCTCGCGCCGGGCAGGGCTCCATGGTCAACGGATGGGAAACGGACACCTGCACCCACCGCACACCTGCCCTCCCGATGTCCTTCGGGAGGGCAGGTGTGCGTTATGTCCTTGACCTTTTTGCAGTGCAGTCCTATGTGTTTATAAAGGTCATTATGCCAACGACTTCCCAGAGAGCCAAAACTTCTCTGTGAAGTCGTTGGCAAATGCCTGCCAGGGCGCCTCGTAGCTGCGGCCGTCCGGTGACGGTGGCATCTACGCCGATTGACGGGTCATAGTCCTGCATAGACAGGAAACCCGGGAAAAAGTCGCCGCTGGCCGTCAGATGGTGGCCCGACAGGTCCACGTCGAACCAGTTGGCGCCGGCCGGCGGCGTAACCTGGCTCTGCGATTGGTTCGACTCGGCGCTGCCGTCAGTTGCGCGGAGCGGGCGATTACCTCAGCACGAGCGGCAGGTAGAGCGACGCGGCGCGCGCGACCGGAACGCCGCCCACTGCCAGTCCCAAGAGGAGCAGCAGGGTAACCAGCGCCGTTCGTTTGTCCTTCATCGTTTCTCCTTTCGTGTCATGCTGTTCTGATGGATGATACGTGATGGAACCCATGTGTTCGTGTATTCTCTGCTCTTTCACCTCCTTCGCAGTAACAGACCGGGGTCCGTTTCCGCGTATTTACCTTCAAAACAAATTGAGAACTACTTCAGCACTGCCGTGCTTGCCAGCACGAATAACCACTGCGGCATAAAACTGACGATGACCGTTACCAGCGCCATCGCGCCCCAGGTGAGGTCCAGCCAGAACTCGCGCTCGGTGGCAGGCTCGCCCTCGCGCATGTACATGGTGACGACCACGCGCAGGTAGTAGTATGCGGAGATGAGCGATGTCACCACGCCGATAATGGCAAGGCCATAGAAGCCGCCTGCGATCACAGAACGGAACAGGTAGAACTTGCCGACCAGTCCGAGCGTGGGTGGGAGACCGATCAGCGAGAGCATGAAGATCGTCATCGCGGCGGCAAGGGCGGGACGTTTTCGTCCGAGGCCGGCGTAATCGCTGATGGCGAGTCCGTTCCCCCCTTGCCCTGCGACCGAAGGGAGTGTCGAAGGGTCGGATTTTTCCAAAGCGATGACCACGCCCCACGCGCCGAAGTTGGTGACCGCGTAAGCGACGAGGTAGAACAGACCCGCGGCAATGGAGACGGGCGCAACATCGGGATTTCCGTACGGCACGAAGGCCATCAGGATGTAGCCCGCGTGCGCGATGCTGGAATAGGCCAACATGCGCTTGATGTCGCTTTGAGAAATGGCCAGCAGGTTGCCAACGATCATCGTCACCGCGGCCAGCGCCCAGAGGATGGGAGTCAGGTCAACGGCGAGGGAGGAGAAGGCGGTGGAGAAGACTCGCAAGAGAGCGGCGAAGCCCGCGATCTTTGCGCCCGCGGCCATGAAAGCAGTGACGGCTGTCGGCGCGCCCTGGTACACGTCGGGAGTCCACATGTGGAACGGGACGGCCGCGACCTTGAAACCGAATCCCACCAGGATGAGGGCCGCCCCGATGGTCAGGAGCAGGACCGAGGCCTCGCCCTGAGCGGCCAGTCGAAGGGTCGGGGTGGAAGCGAGGATGCCAGCCAGGCTGGTCGTTCCCGTCGCGCCGAAGACCAGCGCGATCCCGTAGACGACGAATCCCGTCGAGAAGGCGCCGAGCAAAAAGTATTTGATGCCCGCTTCCTCGGACGTCACCATTTTACGGTTGAAGGCCGCTAGAACGTAGAGCGGGATCGAGAGCAGTTCGAGGGCGAGGAAGACGATGATAAGGTCCGCGGCCTGCGCCATGAGCATCATGCCGACGATGCTGAAAAGCAGGAGGGTGTAGTATTCGCCGCGTTCGATGCCCATGCGTTTGACATAGCCAAAGGCCAG
>Ga0210014_1001782_pt1 | contig 15642 bp, 14 predicted proteins | sample CryGeymeta201519_FD_183983 | JGI IMG/M metagenome (GOLD analysis project Ga0210014, IMG submission 183983) | Groundwater microbial communities from Crystal Geyser aquifers in Utah, USA - Crystal Geyser metaG 2015-19 (SPAdes) (version 2) | ecosystem: Environmental > Aquatic > Deep subsurface >...
TGGCTCCTGGCAAACAGGCTGGGCATTGGGTTTTCACAGCCGCATCACAGGTGCGGATTGGTCGCGCAGCGGCGTTGGTGATCTGACCTATCGTTTGAAATACGATGGCGATGTGTCTGTGTTATCCGCGCTGACACAACAAACGCTCGATTTGTTTCAAGCGCATCCCGAAACGAATCAAGCCGATGTCATCATCCCCGTCCCATCTTCGACCGAGCGAAAAGTGAATCCTGTCCACGTGTTTTGCGAAGCGTTGGCGGGTAAAATCAACCTCAAGGTTGCGCCGCTAGTCGTCAAGACCCGTCCAACCCAGCCGCAAAAAGAAATGAAGACCCTCGCGCAAAAACGCGCCAATGTCGCGGGGGCCTTCGCGCTCGCAGGCGATGTCAAAGGCAAACGCCTCCTCGTCGTGGACGATCTGTTCGACTCCGGTGCGACGCTCGAGGAGATCACCCGTCTCCTGCTCAAGGGCGGCGCGGCCCGCGTCCACGTCCTCACCCTCACCCGCACCATTCACTCTGATGCGTAACAGAACACGTAGACACGTAAACATGTAACATGACCTCTCCCGACTCCCTCGCCCTGCTCCTGCTCTGCTTGCATCTTGGATTATCGGATGACGACTCCCTCAAGCCGTTGACCCTGCGCGAATGGAATCCGCTCGTCCGCAGACTGCAAGCCGCGTCCATTCGGCCTGCGGATTTGCTGGGACTCTCCGTCGAGGATTTGCAAACCCGATTCGATCTCGACGCGCAACTCGCAACCCGCATCACGCAACTCCTATCCCGCGCTGACGACCTCCACCGCGAACTCGGCCGTCTTGCCCATCTCGGCATTCATCCCCTCACCCGCACCGACTCGGATTATCCTGAACGCTACCGCCAGCGGCTAAAAGACTCCGCGCCCGCCGTTCTATTCTACGCGGGCGAAAAGGCTTTGCTGGGGCAACCCGGCATCGCGGTCGTTGGCTCGCGTCATCTCGATGAAGCAGGCCAGGAATGTGCGCGCTTCGTCGGCAATGCCTGCGGACTCTCGGGTCAGGTCTTGTATTCGGGCGGCGCGAAAGGCGTGGACAGCCTCAGCATGGAATCCGCCCTCGAGGCGCGCGGCACCGTTGTCGGCGTGCTGGCGGATAGTTTGGAGAGGGCAGTTCGGGGTCAGAAAGAAGCGCTGCGGCGCGGCGACCTGTGCCTGGTTACACCCTACAGTCCCAATGCCGGGTTCTCCGTCGGCGCGGCGATGGGACGCAATCGTCTCATCTACGCGTTGGCCGATTATGCCATCGTCGTCGCCTCGGACGCCAAAACGGGAGGCACCTGGGCGGGAGCAACCGAAACGCTCAAGCACGGCTGGGTGCCTGTGTTCGTGCTGGAGCATGATGCCATGCCAGAGGGAAATAGATTGCTGTTGCAAAAAGGCGCGCTGGCGTTTCCACATCCGTTCAAGGAAGCGCCGGTCAAGTTGGCGGGATGGTTGCAGGAGAAAGCGAAGAACCTGCCTCCGCAACCGAACCAACCGAGCTTGTTCTAGAAGAGGCGCTTCTGCTTTTTATTTATTTCATTCTTGCCCTTGAAGCAAATTGGCGCAGACCCAAATTGGCGTCTTCGATATCGAAGAATTCGGGATCAAAATCTTCGCCGACCCATTCCAGCATTTCTTCGTGTTCGGGATGCTTTGGGTTGGAGATGACCTCCAGGAATTCCTCATAACCCCACACGCCGCCCACATCTTCGGGCGGGCAGGCGCGTTTGCCCTCCAAACAAATAGGATATTGCGCGCCCTTTTGAATGGGCAGGATGGCTTCGACGAGAATGATGTGTTCCCAACTATCGCCGAAGTCGTATTCGTAGATGAACTTGAATCCCTTGCGCCTGACAAACTGATTCAGGCGGTAGCGCTTTTCATTTTTCATATCGCCCATTTCATCGTCTTCGGGGTCGCCGTAATATTCATCGTCAATGATGAACTGGTGCAGGTGATAGCCCTCCCAGCCCATGACGATTTGCAGGATGGTGTGTAGTTGATGCAATGAGATTGAATCTGGAACCAGAATTCTGCGCCAGATGGGAGGCTTGGAATCGTTCAACGTGATTTTGAGTTGGTAGATGGATGTGGGAGTGGGCATGGGATTCTCCTTTATGCGGAATCGAAAGTCTCCAGACTTTCGCTTGTCAAACGTCAGGAGACGTTTGAGTCCATATCGCGCCGTTCACGTTCAGGAAGATGAGCCGCGTCTTTGCCTGGAACCCGAGTTGGGTTGCGATTGCCTCGGCGTAGCGCGCCACCTGAAGGTCGTACCGTTCGCGGCTGATAATTGACCGCGCTTCCTCGTCCGAGCGGACTTCGTCGGTTTTGAAGTCAATGATAAACCAACCTTCGGGAGTACGATAGAGCAAGTCAATCACGCCGCGTCCTTCCGGCAAATCATAGCGGACTTCGTGATGGCGTTCGGCAGTGTCGAGTTCGGCAAAGAGGGGATGGGCGCGCAGGCGTTCCAGCAGGAGGCGGGACTCTTGAACGGCGGCGTGGATTTCTGCTGGGTCAGTGAGTCCCGATTCGATGGCGAAGGGGCGCAGGAAGGCATCGAAGCCGTCATCGGGGAAGCCCCGCTGTACTTCGGCGGGGAAACGCCAGCGGTGCAGACACTCGTGGACGAGTTTGCCCACCACCCAGGCGGGAGCGCGCGGTCTGCGTGCAGTGGAGACGACGCGCCAGATGCGCTGGGGCGGGTCAGCTTCGCGGGCGCGGGTTTTTTCGTCGGCGGCGGGGATGGATGGAGCGAGGGGCTCGAGCAGATCAACCTTCACCCCCAATCCCTTCGCGAAGTACCCCTGTGGGGCTTCCGCGGGGAGAGGGGAGTCTGTCGAAACGGGAGCAGGCTGAGGGGCGTCTGGTGTGGTCGCTGTCGAAACGGGATAAAGCATGAGGGAGATTCCGCCCAGTTTGGCGGGGAAAGCCCGGGGCGTGGACATTTCCCCATCCATTTTGATCTCATCCAGCCCCACGACTGCGCCGAAACGTTCCAGCCAGCCGTTGAGGGTGAGCGAGCCGTCTTTCTTGGGTTTAACGTGACCGCTGATGAGCAGTTTCTCTTTGGCACGCGTGGCAGCCACGTAGAGCAGGCGGCGGTCTTCGGCGTCGTCGAGTTCGGTCTTCGGCGTCGTCGAGTTCATCTGCGAGACGAGATGAAAGTTGCCAGGCGGCCGGGTGGAAGTCGCCGTCTTTCAGGTCGAGCAGGAGGCCAAGTTCGGGATGGAGCAGGGTTTTGCCCGCGCCGCCGCGATGCTCGTAGGCGGCGTCGGCGATGACGGTGAGGGGAAATTCGAGGCCCTTGGCTTTGTGGACAGTCATCAGTTGGACGGCGCCCCCTGAACGTGTCGCATCGTCCGACGGTCATCAGTTGGACGGCGCCCCCTGAACGTGTCGCATCGTCCGCGGAGGAGGAAGGATCGGCGGGGGCTTCGCCCTCGCGCAGGCCAACATCCCGCAGGGTCTGAACGTAGGCCAGGAAGTCGGTCAGGCTGACGAGGCGCGAGCGGTGGGCGTCGGCAAGCAATTTTTCGACGTTGCGGATCATGCGCGCCCCGCCGGGGAGGCTGGCGACGCGAAGCGTGGCACGGTAGCCGGTCAGGTCGAGCAGGCGTTTGAGGACGGCGGCGGCGGGAGCGCGAGAAGACAAATCGTGAAGTTCGGTGAGGATGGTGAAAGGATGAAGGCTTGCCCTGAGCCGCCGCGCTGAGCTTGTCGAAGCGGAAGCCGAAGGGATGAAAGATGAAGGATGAAGAGGGGAGTCGGAAGGATGAATGGGCGAGGCACGGAGACTGTCTATGAGTTTGGCGGGAGAGGTTGATTGGTTGGGGAAGCGGAGGCGGTAGATGTCGGCGTCGGAGAGGGCAAAGGCGGGGGAGCGCAGCAGGCCAGCCAGGGCAAGGTCGTCGCTGGGGTCGGCGATGGCAGCCAGCGCATTGAGCAGGTCGCGGATCTCGGGGCGGTCATAAAATCCGCGCCCGGCGACGGTGACGAAGGGAATGGCGGCCCCTTCGAGGGCGGTCTCGTAGGCAGCGAAGGCGGTGGAGGAGCGAAAGAGTAGCGCCATCTCACCCCAACCGAAGCCTTCGGTTTCATACAGTCGGCGTAAGCGGCGGGAGAGGGCGGTCGCGGCGGCGAGGCGGCCTTCTTCGGCGTTTTCGCCCAGGCCGAGGTGGAATTCGACGTAGGGCGGCTGGATGTTTTCGCGGGCGGGCATTTGGCGGTAGGCGCGCAAAGGGGCGAAGGGAACCGCGTAGGGGCGGGCAGGGTCGTCGCTTTCGCCGAGGATGGGGGCGAGCAGAGAATTTAGCGTTTCGAGGAGAGGCTTGTGGGCGCGGAAGGTCAGATCGAGGTCGAGAGAGAGACCGCCGGAGGATTGGATCTCGGATTGGACGCGGCGGAAGACGGTGACATCGGCGGAGCGAAATTTATATATGGATTGCTTGGCATCGCCCACTACGAAAAGGTCAACTCCGCCCCCTCCCCGCCCCTCCCCCATCAACGGAAGATCGCCGATGATGGGGGAGGGAGAAAATCCCGTCAACGCATAGACAATCTGTCTTTGGCGGTCGTTGGTATCCTGGAATTCGTCCACGAGCACGGCGCGGAGTTCGGATTGCAGTTGGGCGCGGACTTCTGGATGCCCGGCCAGCAGGCGGGCGGTGAGGCCTTCGAGGTCGTCGAAGTCGAGGCCGCCGCGCTCGTCTTTGCGGTGTCCGTATTCGCGCAAGGTCTGATCGAAGAGGCGATGGAGGGCGGGCAGGTGCGCGGCGACTTGTTCATCGAGGGCGAAACGCGCTTTTTCGGCGAGAAATTTGAGATGCTCGTCATAGATGTCTTTCAGTGCGGCCATTTCCTCGCGGACAGCATTCAGGTCAGACTCATCCCAGGCGTTTTTTTTGCCGCCGCGTGTGTCTATGGATTTACGCAGGGCGGCAAGGGCAGAAAGGACAGCATCCCAGTTTTGGGCGGCGCGGGCAGATTGGATTTCGTCCCAGCGGACAAGCACGGCGCGGCGGGCGAGTTCGAGTTTGTCGTCGGGGGAGGAGGAATGACGAGAGGCGAGATCGGCGAGGGCGTCTTGCCAGGACCTCACCCCTTCGGCTCCGCTCAGGGCAGGCCCCTGCCCCTTCGCGAAGCACCCCTGTGGGGCTCCTAAAAGGAGAGGGGAGTCGAGGTACGTGGTGAGGTGGGAGGCGAGCGCGGAGGAAAATCTTTCTTTACGCGGGTGTAACAGATTCTCACGGATTTTTTCTTTTTCTTTTCCGTGCGAATCCGTGACATCGTACCCGAAGGGTAAACCCGTGTCGTCCGTGTACAAAGATGGAACATCCAACCTTCGACTCAACAATGCCTTGAGAATCTCGCGTAGTTCGTTTTCTTTGAACGGCTCGAACAGCGCGGCGGATTGTTCATCGGCGGCGGCCCAGGCCAGGGCGGAGTCAATCGCTTCGGCTTGCAGGGCGGCGGCGAGGCCTTCCTCCAGAACGTCAAAGGCCGGGTCGAGTCCGGCCTCGGCGGGATGGGCGCGCAGGATTTCAGCGCACAGGCCGTGGATGGTGCCGATGCGGGCGAAATCAAAGGATGAAGGATGAAGGATGAATGATGAAGGATGAAGGATGAATGATGAAGGATGAAATTGGGTAGCATCGGCGAAAACACGCACTAGAGCATTGCGAATTTTGGAGCGCATTTCACGCGCGGCTTTTTCGGTGAAGGTGATGGCGAGGATCGAGCGCAGCGGGTAGCCCTCTTCCAGCAGGTGCAGGTAGCGTCCCACCAGTGAAAGCGTCTTGCCAGACCCAGCCCCGGCGGTGACGGCGATGGCGGGATTCGGGTCGCTGGCGGCCTGTTCCTGGCGGCCTTTGAAAGAGAATTGGGAGAGGAGGAACATCAATAACCTCTCTTATATTTCCAACATAAATTAACCGCAGGGCAATAACTCGGACAACCATCCTCAGGTGCTTTCGGCTCGAAATGCCCCGCACGGATTCCCACGACGTGCGCGCCGATATGTTTAATCGCCGTCTCGAACGCGCCATTCACTCCGCCCTCGAACTTTTCCAATTTCAAACTGCTGGGTTTGGCCTGCTGGATGTGCCAATAGAAACCACTCGAAACCTCGCCCAGTCCCAACGCGTCGCGCGCCGCCAGGGCGTAGATCGGCAGTTGCAGCCTGCGCCCCTCTTTCAGGTGACTGGCCGAAATCGCCGCCCCGCCTGCCTTGTAATCAATCACGCGCAACGAGCCATCCGGCGCGGCGTCCAAGCGGTCAATGTAGCCGTGCAGATGCACCTCGCCTGCCGACGTTTTCAACACCAGCGACGGCTCGCCCATCCCAAAGCGCGCCTCCAGATAGCGCGGTGTATACCCTCGCGAGGCCTCCGCCAGCGCGGTGATGGTCTCGCGCAGACGCCGCTCCAGTTCACGCTGCTGCCGCTCCCACAGCGGCGTCGGGCGAAAGCCGTACTCTTGCGGCGCAGACGCAAACACGGCACGCGCCTTCTCCGGCAAAATCGCCAGGCAGGTCTCCAAATCCGTCGCGGCGCGATACACATCTTCCAAAATCTTGTGCAGCATCGAGCCAAGAATCCGCACGTCGAACCCCTCTTCAGGCGGCGTGCGCGGCTGCAGGCCCAATCCATACGCGATGAAAAACTCGAACGGGCAAGTCCCGTAACTTTCCAGGCGGCTGGCGCTCCAGCCATGTTCAGGCCCAAAGCGGTTGGTCAAGTCTCCAGCCAGTTCCGAAACATCCCCCTCGAAGATGCTAGCCGCGCGGGGATTCAGGCGCGCCGTCAACGCCTCCACGCTTTTCTTCATGTGGATGTCGAACTCCCGGGCCGCTTCCCGCCACTCGACGGGCAGCCAATTCCGAAACATCCCCCTCGAAGATGCTAGCCGCGCGGGGATTCAGGCGCGCCGTCAACGCCTCCACGCTTTTCTTCATGTGGATGTCGAACTCCCGGGCCGCTTCCCGCCACTCGACGGGAGAGGCCGCCTCGGCCGGCTCCAGGCCATCTTCGGGACGCACGCGGACCGTTGGCCTGTTCCCGTTTAGACGGCGAATCTCATCCCAGAACGGGGAAGGTTCCCAGGGTTGGCCGTCCTGCGCGAGATAGGGGCGGGTGAGCAGGAGTTTCTGGCGGGCGCGGGTGACGGCCTGGTAAAGGAACGTCGCCTCGTCGCCGTGCAGACGGGTTTTGAGCGGCAGGCCGCGTTCTCTGAGCATGGTGCGGTCGCTTTCGCGCAAAAAGACATCCTCGCGTTCCTGGCGTGGAAACTCGCCCTCGGATAATCCCATCAGAGCCACAGCCTGGAACGACAGCCCGCGCGCCTCCAGCACCGAGGCCGCCGGCACGCCCGCCTCGACCTTGACGAAGTATGTCGCTGTCTCCACCGCCCCGCGCAAGTCGGCGTAGAAAGCAGCATAGTCGAGCGCGCCAGTATTCAGTGCGGATTCCGCCAGCACCAGGCCGCGCAGCACATCCTTGAAGGCGCGCAGGGCTTCCACGTCGCGCCCGGCGGTGGATGGATTGGCGCGGGCGCAGACGACGACGTTCATCCCGCCTCCCTCGTTCCCCTCATTTTGAAAGCGCAAAAATGGGGAGGAAAAAGGGTCATCCCCAATCAAGGTTTCGATAAAGGCCACATACTGACGCACAGTGGCGGTGGATGGCGGGGTGATGGCGTCAACGAAAGACTCGAATTTCTCCCTTACCCCCTCACCCTGACCCTCTCCCGGCGAAAGGGGGGACTCATCCTCCTCCAACTCATCCCCCGTCTTCTGGCGTTTTTCCCACAAATCAAAGGCTTCGCGCCACTGCTCCAGCCCGCCGGTCACACGCCCCTGGCGGGAGATTTCGTCGAGCTGGGCGGCGTGGGCGGGAGTGATGGCTTGTCCTATCCAATCGAAGTATGGGCTGCGCCAGGCGTCCAGCAGCGGGCGGCGCGGCCAATCGGAGGCGGGCAGGGACAAGAGCGAGAGCAGCGCGGCGACGGCGGGATTCTCTGCCAGCGGCTGTCCGCCCACCACGTTCAGCGGGATGCCAAACTCGGCGGCGGTTTCCTCGAGAAAAGGGCGGTAGGGTTCCAGGTCGCGCGCCAGAATAGCCACATCGTTCAACGACAGGCCATCGCGCACGATGCGGGCTTTCAGCCAGCGTAGGGCGGCGCGGGCCTCGACGGAGCGCGTTTGGGCCTCGATAAACTCTATGTCATTGCGAGGGCGGCGGTCCCTTCGTTCCTCAGGGCATGCTTCCGCCTGAAGCAATCTCCGGGCTTCCGGGAATGTTTCCGAGGAAGAGGAGATTGCTTCGTCGCGCACCGTCCCGGTGTCCTTCCGGGAAAGAACGCTCCTCGCAATGACAGGTTCGAATAAGGCTGCTTCGATATGAGCTATTGCAGACGAAAGCATGGATGTTGAGTCCATCTCTTGCTTCGATATGAGCTATTGCAGACGAAAGCATGGATGTTGAGTCCATCTCTTCGGGCCGGATGTCGAGACTGGCAGTCAGCGCGGACAGGGCGCGGTGAAAGCGCTGATGCGCAGGTCGGTTTGGGCGGGCGGGATCGCCTGTCAGCGTGAGGAGCGTTTCTCTGGCGCGCTTCGAGAGCAGGGTGAGGACGCCCAACTGGGTAGGGTTGAATTCGTCGAAACCGCTGACGGCCAGGAGACGGATGTCAGTTCCCAGGTCTGGGTTTGATTCGAGCGCAATGGCTGCCAGCCAGCCGCGCCCCTCGTGGTCGGCCCAGTTCTGGCGTTGCAGCCAGTCTTGATAGGCAGTGTAAACCAGGGCAATTTCTTCGAGGCGGGGGCCAGTTCTGGCGTTGCAGCCAGTCTTGATAGGCAGTGTAAACCAGAGCAATTTCTTCAAGGCGGGGGCCAAATCCACGTGCAGCGGCAGTGAAATCTTCGGGAAAGATACGGGCGCGCTTCAGTTCTTCGATTGCGTTACGCAATCCTGCAATGAAGCCGGGACGGGCGCGCCCCCTACGGGGACTTCGCAGGGCGGCGTAGTAACGCATCTCGCCGCGCTCAACCAATTCATCCACGATGGCATGCAGCAGGCGGATGCGCAGCGGGTCGGCTAGCAGAGGGATGGGCTGCCCGGCGCGTGCCAACAATTCGGCGTAAAGCGTGTGGAATGTGTGGACTTCGACCCCCAGCGCGCCCCCGGCGGCTGCCATTCGCTGGCGAAACCCGGCCGCCTGAATCGTATTCGGCACGATGACCGTCACCGGCGCGAGCGGCTCGTCTGCAAGTACCTGTCTGATGCGCTGGATGACGCTTTCGGTCTTACCGTGCCCGGCGGGGGCGAGGAGCAGACGGGGAGGCATGGAAAATCAGGCTTGCCAGTCTTCCATTTGCAGACCTGGAACTCGGTTGAATTCCCCCGTGTTATGGGTGACAAGCGTGACGTTGTTTGCCAGCGCGATGGAGGCGATCAACAGATCATTGGGACCGATGAGCGTGCCCTGCTTTTCCAAACCGGTGCGCAAGCGGCCATAGGCTTCGGCAGCGGTATCATCGAAAGGCAGGCTGTCAACGCGCTCGAAAAATCTTTGCAATAGGATCAAGTTTACGTCGCGCCGTTGGCTTTTGTATGCGCCATGATACAGTTCCGCTTTGACAATCGAGCAGACTCGTACTGTCTGCGGGTCAATCAAGGCAAGTTTCTGTGCGACGGTTGTATCACGCTCGTTCAATAACTCGATACAGGCATTGGTATCCAGCAGGTAATTCATTTGAGTTCATCCCGCGTTTCATAGTCGCCTTGCGGTTCGCGAACAAGCGGTTCTCCTTGCCAGCCACCCACGATCTCGCTAAAGAATTCTGGCGGCCAGCCTGGATGTTTCTTCGCGATCTTTGCCTTGGAACTTTTCTTGAGCGGGCTGACCACTAATATCACCTCAACATCGGTGTTGGGCATTCCAATCGGTGTTTGCAATTTCAATATACCGTCTTTGCCAATTCGCGAATATAAGGTCAGGCTTTGCATAATTAAATTCCTTTCCATCCAATTATATCCCCGCTTTGACCGTTTGTTCCTGCGCCAACACGACTAACTCGCGCACGGACTCGAGGAGGGTTTGCCCCGTTTGCGCGGAGAGCGGGGGCGCTTCTTCGCCGACTTCAGAGGGGGCAGTCAGGTCGCGGGCCTGGGCGAGACGCTGCGCCAGGTCGGGGGGCAACTGGCTGCGCTCAACCAGTTCAGCCTGGATAAGGCGCGGGGAGGGTAAATCAGCAGCGGGGTCGCGGTCAGAATGCAGGGCCAGGAGCGAGGTCAGGCTCCAGCCGAGGGCCTCGCGCAGAGGGCGGGTCATCTCTTCGGGGAAGCCGCCTTTCAGCAAGACATCCGCCAGGGCGAGGCGTTTCTCGGCGAAGGCAAGCCCCTCGCTGGCGCGCTTGCGGCGGGATTCCAAGAGGGCAGAGTCGCTCACCGGCGCGGCGGGCAGGCTGACGGCGTGGTAAGCAACTTCCTCCGGGGCTGGTGCGGCGGCCAGGGCGGGGATAAAGGTTAAAAGGGCGCGAAATCCCTCTGAGTCCATCAAGTGCAAGGCGGGCGGATTTTCGACGTAGTGTTCGGCAACGACGTTCTCCACCGGCTGGCGCAGGTCAGCGGGCGCGCCGGAGACGACAACCAGGATGCCTTCGCCGCTAACTCCAGGCATGGGCGGGACTTTGCGCACGAGTAGGATTTTGCCGGGGAGGCGGTCGAGCAGCAGGGCGGCGAAACCTTTCAGGGTGGGAAGGGGCAGGGGAGGGGCCTCGGGTGGCGCGGCAGCCTCGGCAACGGCAGCCGGCGTAAGGTCCAGTTCGATTTCGGCGGGTGTCTTGAGAATTTCGCCCAGTTTCTGGAGCAGGCTTTGTCCCATATCCTCGAATTTGATCGCGCTGGGAGCCTCCTCCGCGCCAAAGACGCTGGCAAAAACGTTCTTCTTGGCAGCCAGCGTGTCCAACATGCGTTCCTCGATGGTGTCTTTGGCGATCAGGTTGATGACCTGCACCGAGGAGAGCTGGCCGTGACGGTGGGCGCGGGCAATACGCTGTTCGAGCACGGCGGGATTCCAGGGCAGGTCGAGGTTGATGACCAGGCTGGCAGCTTGCAAGTTCAGTCCGACGCCGCCCGCATCGGTGGAAAGAAAGACGCGGCAGGCGGGATCGTCGAAGAATTTCTGGATGAGATCGCCGCGTTTGGCGGAGGGCACGTCGCCGGTCAGCTTGACGTAGCCCAGGCCGACGCGCTGGATGATGGGTTCGGTGAAGGCCAGCATGTTGGCCCACTGGCTGAACACGATGGCTTTATGGCCGTTGGAGGCGATTTCCTCGGCCAGGATTTCTCCCAGCTCACCCAGTTTGGGGCCGGTCTTCTCGCGGTCTTTGGGCAGGATTTCCTTGTCGTGCAGGGCCAAGGCGTTGCAGATGAGGCGCATTTTGATCAGGCACATCAACAGGATTTCGCGCTCTTTGGGGGTGAGCGGCATGCGCTGGGCTTTAGCGATAAGCTTGGCAAGGTGCTCGCGGAATTCGTTGTAAGCTTGCCACTGCGGGTCGGTCATTTCGACGAAGAAGTTGTTGTCGGTGCGCGGAGGCAGGTCTTTGAGCACTTCGCCGCGGGTGCGGCGCAGCACGTAAGGGGCGATGAGGGCGCGCAGTTGGTCAAGGTTTTTGTAGCCGAGCACTTTGTATGTGCCGCTGTCGCGCTTTTCCAATTCGTAGAAGCGGTCGTTGAAGTGCCAGAGCGGGCCGAGGATGCGCGGGTCGAGAAATTGAAAGATGCTGTAGAGTTCGTCTATGCGGTTTTCGAGCGGCGTGCCGGTGAGGACGAAGGCATAGCGGCTGGGCAGGGCCTTGACCATCTGTGCGGTCTTGGCGCGCCAGTTCTTGATGCGCTGGGCTTCGTCGAGGATGATGAGGTCGGGGCGCAGCTTAAGTAGCTCATCCTGATCGCGGCGCACCAGCTCGTAGTTGATGATCTTGAAAAAGCCCTGCTCGTGATACAGTTTGCGGCGTTCGAGCAGGTTGCCCTCCACGACAGTTACCGGCAGCGAGGTGAAGCGGCGGATCTCACGCGCCCACTGGTGCTTGAGCGAAGCCGGGCAGATGACCAGCACCCGCTGGATATCGCGCATTTCCTTGAGCAGGGCTGAGGCGGCGATGGCCTGGACGGTCTTGCCCAGGCCCATGTCATCGGCCAGCATAGCTCGGCGGCCAAAGGCCAGGTGCATGGCGCCCTGTTCCTGGTAGGGATACAGTTTGGTGGAAAGCACATCGAAGTTGCGCTGTCCGCGCTTGACCTGATCAAGGAACCATTCCTTCTGCTGCTGGACCTCCTCGCGGTCTTGCAGCAGCGCCAGGTATTCGCGCACCGACTCATCCACGCGCACGAGGGGACGCTCGCGGGCAGGCAGGGCCTCGACGGCGGCAAACAGGGAGGGTAAAACTTGCAAAGGCGCGCCCGCCAGCAGGCCGGAAGGGTCGAAGTAGCGGGTGAGCAATTCCTGGATGGCGGGCCGGTCAGGCTGGGGCAGGGCGAGGCGCACAGTCACATCCAAGCCGTAATGAACGTAGATCTGCGTGCCGCGCGGACGCTCGGCAACCAGTTTTTGAAGCTTCTCGCCATGCGCTTCCTGGAGGTAAATCAGCACGCCTTCAATGTGTTTGCAGGTGCTGATGAGATTTGTCTTGTAATCGGGGCAGGTACAGGAATTTTGCATTTCGTCCAGCGAGCGGATTTCGACGCGATAGGTCCGCCCGGAGACCGCCGATTTAACCTCGAACAGGCTGAAGACGGGATGGCTGCCTTTATTGGCAATCTTGAGAATCTCTTCACGCGCCCGCTCGCGGCGGCGCTCGACTTGGACCTGGATGTCGGTGGGCATGGGAAGCCTCCAAAGGATTTACTGATGGGAATGAGAATGAGTTTCGCTAATTATACTTGTTCTAGAAATGGGTGGTTCCCCTCTTTGGTGCAGTTTTCGAGCTAAATTCAAGAGACTTCCGAAGTCTCGAAGACTTCGGAAGTCTAATACCTCTAATACCACACATTTTATTAGTACAATATATTGATTTTAATCCATAAACACACTATAATAATGGTTGTAGCGTGAAATTGCTTTGGAGGAGATCTTACTATGCCCAATCCTCTGCACTCAGGTGGTTCCCACGCCGGGGCAGTTCAGCACCATCGCCGCCATTGGCGAACTCTGACGGCCGAGTCTCAGATTGCCGCGCCAGGCGCATCCACTACTACCGAAGTTGACGTGGGCCGTCGGTTGCGGGAATTGCGCATAGAACGCGGCCAGTCCATCCGCGCCCTGGCTGAAAAGAGCGACTTGAACGTCAACACGCTCAGCCTGATCGAAAACGGCAAGACCTCCCCAAGTGTCAGCACGCTCCAGCAGCTTGCCCAGGCGCTCCAGGTTCCCATCACGGCTTTCTTCGAGATCGAACCGCCTCAAAAAAGTATCGTGTACCAAAAAACTGGCCAACGCCCGCGAGCCGTTTTTTCGCATGGGACACTGGAAGACCTGGGCGCTGGGCTTACGCTGCGCGGAGGCCAGCCGCTCCTGGTCACGCTGGAGCCGGGCACCGACAGTGGGCCTGCTCCGATCGTTCATACAGGACATGAATTCGTCTACTGCCTGGAAGGGCGCCTGACTTATACGATCGAAGACCAGAGCTATCTGCTTGAACCGGGCGACAGCCTGCTCTTCGAAGCCCACCTGCCGCACCGCTGGCAGAACGTGGGCGCAATCCCAAGCCGTTCGCTGTTGGTGCTTTGCCCTTCCGACGAAAACGACCGCCCGACCGAACAGCATTTCACGCCGGAACCGGCCCACATCGTTGCAAAGTGAGAGGTGAGCCGCATGATCACCTTCGGTAACCTGTTCGGCAACACCTTCGACGCTCTGTTGAGCCGGTTGGCAGGTAAACCGGCTGCCGGGAGCAGCGTTTGGAGTGAGTTGGGCGTTATCCTGGGTGGCTTTGTGATTGTTCCCTTTGGAATAATCAGTCGTCTGTTCAACCGGCTGCGTCCCAATGATGATCAGCCAAAATTTGACATTCAAAACAAGGAGATTCGTTCATGAAAATCGCTGTAATCACCGATGATGGCAAGACCATCAGCCAACATTTTGGACGGGCACAATACTACCTCGTTGCCACCGTCGAAAACGGAAAGATAGTGAGCCGCGAACAGCGCGACAAACTGGGTCATACCTATTTTGTGAACCAGCCGCATGAAGAGGAGCAGCCCGGCCAGCCGCATGGCATGGACGCCGCTTCGCACAATAAGCATTTGCAGATGGCCAAAGCCATTGCCGATTGCGAAGCCCTGCTCTGCCGCGGCATGGGCATGGGCGCCTACGAGAGCATGAAGACACGCGGCATTCGCCCGGTGGTCACCGATATCGCCTCGGTTGACGAAGCGGTGATGGCCTATGTTGAAGGCAATATCGTTGATCAGGTAGAACGGCTGCACTGAGTGAGTCCCATGTTCGAACGGGAAACGATCAGGAGGTAGATGTGTTCATCCAGGTCAATCAGGAATTATGCGACGGTTGCGGCGTGTGCGTGGAGGCATGCCCCGTTGGAGCGATTCAACTTGTGGATCAGCGCGCCGTGATTGACGATGCTCTGTGCACGCAGTGCGAAGCGTGCATAGAGGCCTGCCCTAACGAGGCTCTCACTGCTCTCTCCGTACCGGCCCGCAGTGCGCCAATCGTGGCGCTGCCTGCGGCTGAATCCCGCATAGTCCCTGCCCGGGACCAGGCAGCGCTGCTGGAAACGGCGGCCCCTGCCCGCGGTCTTGCGCCGCTGGCCGGAGCTGCGCTGGCATTTCTCGGGCGTGAAATCGCCCCGCGCCTGGCCGACGCGCTGATTGCCGCGCTGGAGCGCAGGCTCTCGCGGCCTACAACGACCGCCATTACCCCGATATCTGCGCCTTCACGGAATCTCGCATCACAAGGCAGAGGCGAACGGAGGCAAGCCCGCTATCGTGGCGGGCGCGCCGGTAATAGAAATCACAGAGAAAGGAGGTGAAGGATATGCCTGGAGGAGATCGTACAGGTCCGCAGGGCGCCGGCCCGAGAACCGGGCGCGGCATGGGCTACTGCAGCGGCTATGACCAGCCCGGTTTCGCCAATCTGGCCCCCGGATTTCGAGGCGGGTTTGGCTTCGGACGCGGGGGAACGGGACGCGGCTGGCGGCATCGCTACTATGCCACCGGCATCCCGGGTTGGGTGACGCCCACACCGGAGCAGGAAACCGCTGACCTTAAGGCCCAGGCCGATTGGCTGAAAGGGCAACTTGATGCCATCCAAAAGCGCATCGAGGAACTCACGTCGAAGTAATCCGTACGCCGGCGCGGCGCGTGGGCCAGGTAGTTTGAACGTTCCACGCGCCGCTCCGGCAAAACAAGGAGATGAAACCATGTCAAGCCAAAACTTTCGTGGCAGAGGCGGCCAGGGCGGCCGCGGTCAGGGCGGGGGTGGACTGGGACGCGGTCAAGGTGGCCGCGGTCAGGGCGGCGGCAACAAGCCCGGTTCCGGGCCCGCAGGCGACTGCGTTTGCCCCAAGTGCGGGCACAAAGAGCCGCACGTGGTCGG
>Ga0210014_1001790_pt1 | contig 15594 bp, 20 predicted proteins | sample CryGeymeta201519_FD_183983 | JGI IMG/M metagenome (GOLD analysis project Ga0210014, IMG submission 183983) | Groundwater microbial communities from Crystal Geyser aquifers in Utah, USA - Crystal Geyser metaG 2015-19 (SPAdes) (version 2) | ecosystem: Environmental > Aquatic > Deep subsurface >...
AAGTGTTGAAAAAGAAATGCTTCCGGCAAACTGTTAAAAACTTTCGCGCTCCCTCGTTAGCCCGCCTGTTGCAGCGTAAGCGAAGAGTCGCCGCGGCGACTGAACTAAGGTCTATGGGACTATGGAGTTATGGCACTGTTGCCTATGACACTACGGAACTACCGAAACCGGTCGCTGTCCCTATTTATTCCTCCAATGGAAAATAAAAAAAGGAGCGAGCAAAATAGCAGACGCCGGCGCATCATCCAGTTGATACAAGTGTTAAACAACTACGCTGTGATAGAATACATTCAAGATGTGTGTGAAGGGGGTGAGAAGTATGACAAGGTTAGTTGTAGAAACAGATAATGACTGGACAAAAAAGAAAATAAAGGGCGCTATACTAACGGAGATAGAGCTTCTCAGAAAATCAATCCAGAAAACTCTCGGCAAGGTGAAAGACTTTGAAGCTAAATACGGCAAACTCGACAGGAGTTCTCTTTATGGAAAAGTAAATGATATGGAATTGCTCGAATGGGAGGGAGAGCTTGAAACCCTTGAAAGATTGAATAAAAAATTAAAATCTCTTGAGGAAATAACTTTTGAGTATAAGTGATTACATTTCCGAGTTAGAATCTGCCATTAATTCCTCTGAAATAGTATCTTCTTACAATCTAAATATTGACCGAAAAACATCTGATATCGCCTTTATTGCCGGAACAATTGACTTTAGGGACGGAACAGTTCTTGATTTCAAGGAGTTTATTGAAAGCGCTGACGAAGAGATAGAGAAATATAAATATGCTTATAATTTCAGAAAAGAATCTGATTGTATTTTCAGATATGACAACGCACCTGATCCGTCTGCAAAAGACATAAAAACATTTCCTCACCACAGGCATCTCCGTGATGGGACCATTGCTGAATCAAAACAGGTCGAACTATCCGACGTCATCAGAGAGATAGAGGAGCTTTATATTGCAAATGAAAATAGATGATAGTGCAGGCAAAAAAAAGATAGGTTCATCATTTAGAGAAGTGTGAAAACACTTTCAGCGCACTATAAAATTCCCTCGCAAACTCCGATTTTTTTATAATTAAGTTTTTCTGCCGTGTCGCAGTGGGCATGGTAGTGAGGTTTCTACGTAATTTCTTTTGCCTATTTTTTCAGCGAGGAATATTACGTGGGATTTAAGATTTGTCTCTAAAGTCATCCGGCCTTAATCTTCCAGCCCGTGCCGTCTTTTTTATCTTCAAGTATTATCCCTTTTTCATCAAGCTCTTTTCGTATCGTATCTGCTGCAGCCCAGTCTTTTTTCTGCCTCGCCTCTTCCCTTGCCTTTATCCTGTTCAGCATATCAGTTTCCGTCAGAGGGATTTTCTTGGTTCTCATCAATGCCGTCTGCCATTCATCCGGTGTTTTCCTGAAGATGTTCAACACGCTGCCTGCCTCTTTTAAAAGTTCCATTGTCTTTGAGACAAGCTCTTTTGCCTTTTGGCCTGATGGTTTGCTGTCAAGATATTTATTTGCTTCCCTTATGAGTTCAAAAATATGCCCCACACCAAGGGCGGTGTTGAAGTCATCATCCATTGCTGTCTGGAATTTTTCTCTGAATGAATTGACTGTATTCTCAAATGCCTTTTCAAATCCCCCTTTGCCCCCCTTTTCTAAAGGGGGGATGGGGGGATTATTTTCTAAAGAATGGGTCATGCTCAGAAATTCAGCAATTCTTGTCAGTGTCGTATAATACCTGTCAATGGAAACCTCTGCTTCCTTGAGCTGCTCGTCGGAGAACTCTATCGGGCTTCTGTAATGAGTTGACAGGATAAAGAATCGCACAACCTCGGGGTCATATCTTTCAAGGACCTCTTTGATGGTAAAAAAGTTTCCAAGCGACTTTGACATCTTCTCCTTGTCAATTGTAATAAAGCCGTTGTGCATCCAGTATCTGACAAAGGGCTTTCCTGTAAATGCCTCTGACTGGGCAATCTCGTTTTCATGGTGCGGGAATATCAAGTCCGCGCCTCCGCCGTGAATGTCAAAACTCTCAGCAAGATGTTTGATTGACATTGCAGTGCATTCTATATGCCATCCGGGCCTTCCCTTTCCCCACGGGCTTTCCCAGAAAGGCTCGCCTTCTTTTGACGCCTTCCAGAGCGCAAAGTCCATCGGGTCTTTTTTCCTTTCATTCACCTCAACCCTGGCGCCAGCCATCATGTCTTCCTTGTCTCTCTTTGACAGCTTCCCGTAGTCAGGGAATTTATTCACCTCAAAATAAACGCTTCCGTCCCTCTCGTAGGCATATCCCTTATCTATAAGCCCCGTTACAATCTCTATTATTTCTTTTATATGCTCTGTAGCCTTGGGTTCTATGTCAGCGCGCGCAACTCCAAGGCTGTCCATGTCGCTGTAAAATTCTTCAGTGTATTTTCTTGCAACCTCATTCCACGGAATGCCTTCTTTTTTTGCCCGGTTGATTATCTTGTCGTCAATATCAGTAAAATTCCTCACGAAGGTTACCTTAAAGCCTCTGTATCTGAGGTATCTCTGGATTACATCAAACACTATTGCGCTTCTTGCGTGCCCTATGTGGCAGCTGTCATAAACAGTAACGCCGCATACATACATGTTCACCCTGTCTTTATTCAGAGGGACAAAGTCCTCTTTTTCCGCAGTCAGCGTGTTATAAATCCGCATCCTTCCTCCTTGTTCTGGCGCCGCAGCAACTTTTTCTTCCTTCTCCAGCGTGCCTATCCTATGAGAAAGCCCTTCAATATGGGATTCCAGTTCCTTTAACTTTTCGGAGACTGGGTCGGGAAAATAGTCATAAAGCTCTACAAGCCCTTCTTCCGTGGTCATCCTGACAACCTTTTTCTTTGTTATCCTGCCCGGCACCCCGACGGAGATGGAATTATCGGGCACATCCTTAAGTATCACAGAGTTTGCCCCTATTATGGAGTTGTTGCCGATTTTTATTGCTCCGAGTATCTTTGCGCCTGCGCCGACAGTGATATTATTGCCAAGAGTGGGATGCCTTTTGCCTTTTTCTTTTCCGGTGCCGCCTAAGGTTACTCCCTGATAAAGAAGAACGTTTTCCCCGATTTCTGTTGTCTCTCCGACAACAACGCCCATGCCGTGGTCAATGAAAAGGCCGGGGCCGATTTTTGCGGCAGGATGTATCTCAATGCCTGTTAAAAATCGTCCAATATGGGAGAGGAAACGCGGGATGACGGGAAGGCCCAAATTCCAGAGCAGGTGGTTAATCCGATGGAGGAAAATTGCATGGAATCCCGGATAGGCAAAGACCACCTCCAGCCCATTTTTTGCAGCGGGGTCTTTCTCAAAAACAGCCCTGAAATCCAGCTTTATATTTTTCCAAAAGCTCATGGGGGTATTATACAATGCTGTCGGAATATCTGCAAAAAAAATCTGCTCGGATACAATGGCAAGGCGTATGGAACTGATGACACAAACAAAGAAGTAAGGCTCATTTCAAAAGAAGCAGTTGAGGATATTAAAAACAGATAAGCGTTAATTATTTGCCTTCAATTTAACATTCATCACGAATACAGGCACAGCCATAACGAGTATTGCCGACATAATCCAAAATGAATAGAGATAGTCAAACCTTACTATAAGAATGCCTGCAACTATCGGCCCAGATGCGTGTAAGGGAAGCACAGGGCTTCTTGCGAGGGCGTATGAAAGCCTTGCGAAGAAGCCCACGGTGCAGAGGGCTGTAAATGGAGAGGATATCTTATCCACTGTTATTTTTTTGATGTGTAAAGCATTCTCATGGACTCTGCAAGCGCTTTGTTGGTTATTTCGCCTTTGTAAGTATTAAGGGCTGTTTTTATTTCAGAATCTTCTTTTATCGCCTTATCAATGCCTTTGTTCGCAAGGAGCTTTATATAAGGCAGCGTTGCATTTGTGAGTGCGAGTGTTGATGTCCTTGGATATGCGCCGGGCATATTCGCAACGCAGTAATGTATAACTCCATCCACTTCATATACAGGGTTGTCATGAGTTGTCGGCCTCGACGTCTCAACACTTCCGCCCTGGTCAACTGACACATCAATTATCACAGCGCCTTTCTTCATTGTCTTAAGCATATCTCTGGTAATGAGTATCGGCGTTCTTCCTCCGGGCACAAGCACAGCCCCGACTAAAATATCAGCATCCTTTATTTCTTCGGCGATATTATGCGAAGTCAATAGCAGAGTTTTTACCCTTCCCATAAAAAGTTCATCAAGTTTCTGAAGTTTTTCAACGCCTTTATTTATTACAACTGTATCCATTCCGAGGCCAATACATACATGAGCTGAGTTTGTGCCGACAACCCCTGCGCCGAGTATTACTGCTTTTGCAGGCTTCACACATGCCGTGCCTGTTACAAGAACGCCTTCGCCGTGATGAATCTTCTGGAGATAATACGCTCCCATCAGAGGAGCCATTCTGCCTGCAATCTCGCTCATCGGAGCAAGCAGAGGAAGAGCGCCGTCTTTTTGGAGAGTTTCATACGCGATGCCTGTTATCTTTTTCTTAAGAAGCAAATCCGTAAGTTCACGGTTCGGAGCGAGGTGAAGATATGTGAACACCGCCTGCCCTTCTCTCAATAAAGCATATTCCTCAGTTAGAGGTTCTTTAACTTTTACAATCAGGTCAGACTTTCTGAAAACAGTTGCCCTGTCAGCAATATCGGCATTAGCCTGAAGATATTCGTCATCAGAAAACCCGCTTCCTTCACCCGCGCCTGTTTCAACAAGTATTGCATGCCCGTCCTTCTTGAGTTCTTCAACCCCAAAAGGCGTTATTGCAACCCTGTATTCCTCTTTTTTAACCTCTTTTGGCACTCCTATTATCATCACGGGCTCCTTCTATGAAATATCAGTTGTTTAAAATATTATATCGCAACTTACCCCGACCCAGACATAACTTGACACAATTATTTTTGGTGATACACTTTTATTAACAGCAATTAACTTTTCGTTTAGCCGACAGGGAAAGGAGAAATCCATGAAGGCATTGATTATAAGCGCGGATAATTTTGAGGACTCCGAACTCCTAGTGCCTTACTACAGGTTGAAAGAAGAAGGGCTTCAGGTGGATATAGCATCCGTAAAGAGGGGGCAGATAAAGGGCAAGCACGGCTATGAAGTGGAAGCAAATAAAGTGCTGAAGGAAATAAATCCCGATGATTACGGCATCCTGATCCTGCCCGGCGGAAGAGCGCCTGAAACCATAAGAAAGGAAAAAGAGGCTGTTGAAATTGCCGGTGATTTCTTCCGAAAGAATAAGCCTGTCTCGGCAATATGCCACGGCCCTCAGACTTTGATAACAGCAGGATTGTTAAAGGGCAAACATGCAACGTGCTATAAATCGGTTGCTCAAGAGATGAAGGATGCAGGGGCTTTTTACGAAGATAAAGAGGTGGTTGTTGACGGAAACCTTGTTACCTCAAGACAGCCGTCTGACCTGCCGGCATTTTTAAGGGAGACCATAAAAATAATTAAACGCCAAGGGAAGGAGGTGAAAAGAGGATGAAAAAGGCACTATCAAAAAAGACGCTTGCTCAGGAAGCTGCTCTATGGAACAGCCTGAAGAAAGCTGCAAAAGAGCATCCCGGCAAGGTATGCCGCAAGTGAAAGGGCTGAAAGAGCTAAACTCGCCGGTCCGGCGACAAGACTTTCATAGGCAGATATGACATTTATGATTTAAGTTTCTGTCATATCTGCCGCTTTTATAGCAATATTTCCCAGGCACTATATCAAGACATCATAAAAAAGGATTCTATGCCTATAGCAAACGGCTTTGATTTTTTTGTCCAGCTGCACCTCACAGAAAGATGCAATTTGAAGTGCAAGCACTGTTATCAGACAGGGAAAAGGCAGCATGAGATGTCCCTTGCAGAGATAAAGTTGCTTATAAGCGAGGTCGCAGGAATGCTCAAAGACTGGGGAGAGGCCTACGGCATAGAATTTTCTCCAAGTGTTAATGTCACAGGCGGAGAACCTTTTTTACGACTGGATATCTTCGAGATACTTAACGAATTTGCGGAGGAGGGATTTGAGACGTATCTCTTATCAAATGGAACCCTTATCACCTCTGATAAGGCAAAAACCCTCGCAGGGATTGGAGTTAAGGGAGTGCAGGTAAGCATTGAAGGGTCCGAAGAAATTCATGAATGGATACGCGGCTACGGCAGCTTTTCCTCGTCGCTCAACGGAATCAAGCACCTTCTTAATGCAGGTATGGAAGTGACTATGAATACCACCTTGTCGGACATGAATGCGCCTTATTTCATGGATATTGTTAAACTCGCTTATTACCTCGGAGTTCAGAAACTCGGTTTTTCAAGGCTTGTGCCTTCAGGGAGAGGGGCGATAATGCTTAACAGAATGCTCAAAACAGAGAAGGTAAAGGAATTATACGAAGAAATCTTTTCATTAAATACAAACGGCTTTACGATTGTTACCGGCGATCCCGTGGCGTCGCAGATGAAAGTTCCTGCTAATTCTATTTCATCCGATGCAACCCCTTACGGTGGCTGCGCCGCAGGGGTATCTGGATTAACCATACTTCCCGACGGCACGGTCACGCCGTGCAGGAGGCTTCCGGTTTCCATCGGAAACGTAAGAAGAGATTCATTGAGAGAGATATGGGCAGCATCCGATGTTTTGAATCTCTTAAGGGATAAATCCAAGTATTCAGGCAAGTGCGCTAAATGCGGCAGGTGGGCTGTTTGCAGGGGATGCCGGGCAATAGCATACGCATATTCTCAGGCAAAAGGAGAAAATAATTTTCTTGCGGAAGACCCGCAGTGTTTTATAAGTTCAGAGTGAGTTTGTATTGCGTTTATAAGACAGGATTCCCATTCCAACCGATATCATAACCGCACTCAACATCTGTCCCATTGTAAAGGAAACAAAAATAAACCCAAGCTGGGGGTCCGGCTCTCTGAAGAACTCCGCTAAAAACCTGAACATACCGTATAAAATAAGAAACAACGAGGACAGCATTCCCGGCTTTAATTTTCTATCTTTGAGAAACCAGAGAATAGCAAAGAGGGTGACGCCTTCAAGCAGAAATTCATAAAGCTGTGACGGATGCCTGGGCAATGGCCCTCCTGAAGGAAAAACCATAGCCCACGGAACATTTGTAACCCTGCCGTAAAGCTCTCCGTTTATGAAATTGCCGAGCCTTCCGAGGCCAAGCCCTATGGGAGCAGTGACGACAACAAGGTCTGAGACTTGCCAGTAATTCAAGCGGAACCTTCTGCAGAAAAGGATACCTGCCGCAATACATCCGATCAAGCCTCCGTGGAAGGACATTCCTCCGCGCCATACAGCGAATATTTCAAGCGGGTTTCTAATGTAGTCAGCGAGATTGTAAAACAAGATATAGCCGAGCCTTGCCCCTATCATCAGGCCGAGTATTAGAAAGGAATAGAGGGAGTCCATTTCTTTCATTCCAACGGCTATATTCTTTTTCTTAACCTGATATTTGACAAGGAGATAGGATGCCGCAAATCCGATGAGGTACATAACGCCATACCATCTGAAAGCAAAAGGCCCTATTCTCACAATCTCAGGATTTATATTTGGATAAGGAATCATACTTATGTCATGTTAGCATAAACCGAAAAAACAGTACGAGGATTACTCACGGGAGTACGCATAAGGCTCAGGATACTAAATAATCAGAATCTCTATGAGGGATTGCGGGTTCCAACCGCAAGGCTGCATTGGGAAACAGTGGATAGTGAAAACTATTTCTTTTTAGTGGATTTAAATGCCTTCAGATCACCTAACAACTTTGTAATGGCAGGTTCTATGACAGGCAATTCTTTTTTTACAACTGACCAAACGACTTTGTAATCTATCCCGAAATAGAAATGCGTGATTTTATCCCTCATCCTTGCCATTTCAGTCCAGGGAATGTCATTGTACTTTGCCTTTATCTCCTTCGGTATGTTCTTGGATGCTTCCCCTATATTCTCGATCTTGAACGCGACAGCACTTCTGGTCTTTTCATCAGCAAGAAATTCCTTGCGATTCATTTTGCCAACAAATTTCTTTATGTACTGTACTGAGTCGTAAATATCTTTAATGAAGAGCGTCCATTCCCTCTTCATATATAGACGACCTCTTTCATGATTATTTTCCTAAGCTCGGGGCGTATGCCTCCTTTTCTAACGAGGTCAACCTTTTTTCTGAGAAGCTTCTCCAGATATCTTTCCATCTCTATGAGTTTGAGTAGACCAGGTATATTTCTCTCATTGAATTCCACCAGAATATCAATGTCGCTTCCTTTTTTCTGCTCGCCACGGACAAAAGAGCCGAAGATGCCGAGTTCGCTCACACGGTATTTTTGAATAACTTCATCCTTATGCTCTTTCAGAACTGCTTTAGCTTCCCTAACATTTTTCACTGCCTGTTTCATGGCTCTATTTTAGCAGGTTTGTTATGTATTTGTTGATTTTTTTGTTATCTCGCATCGCTGAACTGCCGTACTTCTGACTTTTGAACTTTGACCTGTCGAACTTCTGCTCTTTTGGGTATAGACCGGAGGGAGTAATAGTTGAAAAAAATTATTTTTCCTTTTCCTGGGCAAACTTCATAATTATGGCTGTGATAGACACTTGAGGAGCAGATTTCTCACAGTAACAAACATTTTTAAGAAGACGGCATGTCGGATTGTTTCGATTGGGCGTTAATTAACGACGGCAATGAGGCGCGGCCTTTTGAGCCGCACTCGATCCCCAGTTATGTCATTATTCCCATAGTTTACCAGTCAATTTTTTTGCAACATCTTTTGTATCAGTGAACTCGCCAATGACATCCCTTAGGTTGATGAAACGTGCTCCTTGAATTCCTCCCGCCGAAGACTTTTTGTAATCTGTTTCTGCTGGCGAACCGCAGAAGAAACGGTGGCCATCTTCAACATTGTATCCACATTCTTTTTTTGCATCCTTAATTATGCCGATGATTTTCTCGTCATAGTCATTTGTAGCCCGACCCTGGATGAGCTTCTTTTTTAGTTTAGTGCCATCAAACTCAATATCAAAAACACTATCAATAGCCCAAATAGATTGCACTGTCTTGTTGGCATAGATTCCTACAAAAGAATGATTTGTATATCCACGATCTGATGGATGAAAATATATTCCGTATTTTTTGTTGATCTCAACGCTCTCACCGCAAGGCAAGATGCGCATAAGAAACTTTGATTGATCAAAAAGATTGGCATCATTGCAATATTCAACATAGTCATCCACCAGTGCATACATTTCGTATTCATAGTCCTTGAACAGCCCCCTAATTGCCTTGCATACTCCTTCATAGGTTATGTTCTTGAAAACGACGCCTGGATGGGCTGCGAGTATCTGCCGACTAATGTTCTCTTCCTCCTTTTTCTCAATTGGTTGCTTCGTCAAGAGAAGCAATATTTTTTGCGATTCATTGGAAAAGTTTGCAGCATGCCTTATGAGTTGGTCGGTGTCAACTCCAGCATCTACCTTAGCTTCTACCAAAACCTTAAAACTTCTTTGAATTATTGTACCATCAGGAACTGAGTCTTTTGCGCGTTCCTGCTGATTAATTTCAATACCAATTTCAACTGGCTCACCAGATAGTTCACTAAGCACTTTAGATGCTTGAGATGTCGAGTAATTATAAATCCTGGCGAATAGCTGAAGTGTGTTGTTGGTAACTGTGTTTTCAACTGAAGAATATCGCTGAAAGTAATGAATCTTCGGCATTGGTTCTCCTTTTTATGTTTTATAACGACCGTGCTAACCAGTGAGTGGACAGGCCAAAGATGAAAACCAAACTGCGTTTATTGCGAGTCTGGTTGAGCAATTTGTTCTGCCCTTTTCAGTATATTTTGTCTTCAAGTTCTTCCTGTTCAGGGTCATATCTTTGATAATACACAGGAATGCCGAAACGATTACGAAGGTGTTCCAGATATGATTGAGCTTCTTTTGTAATAGCATTCGGGGATACCACGACAATTTTTATGGCATTATTTCTATTTGGATAATAGGCGTATTCAAGAAGCTGGGCCAGTGCCTCCCGAATGCTCAGTCGTACAGAATATGATGTTTTTATTTCGTAGAATATATACTTGTCATTGGCTTCCTTGATGACAACATCAATTAGCGATCCATAGCCCGCATCTACTTCTGTCCCTATATTCTCTTTTCCGAATTTTTTGGCAAGCTGCTGATATATTTTGGTTTGAATTCTATTGTGAACAAGGTCAATATTGGATGAGTGCGCCTCATAGCTCGACTCAGTTGTACCTTTCTTCTTCGTGTGGCCATGACGGAAACTGAATTGCTTCTTAGGTGAAAGTAATTTGGGCATCTTATCTTTGTTCAGCAAAACATAATATGTTGCTTTGACAGCAGGATCACGCCGCGAAAATTCCAAAGGTGTATCTAAGAGGTCAAGAGAACGAGGGCGGAAACGTATGACAAAAAAGTCTTCCAGTTTTGTTTTGCCGAGTTCTTGGACTTTTCCTCCTACACTGCGAATTTGTTCTTCCATTTCCGTGAGCCAGCCATTTTTTTTATAAGCAAGGAATGCCTCTTGAGATTCCTCCTTGGTCGTTACTGTAACGTTCCGAATACCGCCAAGCCACCACCTCTTTTTTGTTTCCTCATTTATGGAATAAAGAGAAATATTGAACGTCTGTCCTCTGTATTTTTCGCGATGAAGTCCAATTGGTTGCAGGTAAGCATAGTGATACCCTTTATAGTTTTTTGTCGTATCCAATAGCCACTCTTCATGACCGAACCCAACACGGTACTCATATGCATATTTGTTTTTGCTCTTGCCAGCCATGCCGGATGGTTTGAGCCATCCATTGGTATTCCAGCAAATCCGGGCAATTTTTTCTTTATTCATTTATTGCCATATCCTTTAATCTTTAATATTGTTGGCAGAACATATACTATATGGACTGTCGTATTTTCCAGAAAACTGTCTAAACTATAGCATATCTAAAAGATTCTTTTAAACAGAAAAGTCTAATAAAATCAATTATGTAATAGTCCAATAATTTCGTATTTTGCGGTAATATGGACTAAAAGAGAAAGGTCGTAAAATATAGGGAAATTGTCACTGCTGATTTCTTTTTGATGAAACACGCGCATTATACAGATACATCACAAGCGCACATTACGTGTAGAAAGATGCAGCATCCTCACAGAAAGTCGCATTCTGAAAGACTCTATTATCAATCAGGAAGGAATCGCAGGAAACTAACAGCAGGAAAGTCCTGATAGATATAGATTGTTTTCCATCTGCTTTACCCAGCGTACGGATGCGTTCATGCAATTATTGGGGAGTTCAGTCTTAAATACAATAGCTTGCCCTTCTGAAGGAGGGGTGTGCATTTTCAGGCAGAGCCCGCTGCTGCTGAAGTTTACGACGGTGCTTTTATAAATTTTTTCTGAGGCATCATAGGAATAAACTATATCAATGTTGACAGGATGACGCTCTTCTTTCCTTACGATTCCGATTTGTTTTGACAGGTCAATGCGCGTTTCACAGTCCTCTACCCATGCTGTGAATTCTGGGAATTTAAAAGGCTTGCTGAAGAATGCATGTCCCAACCCTTTAACCTTCTTCTGGTTTTCTTCATCAAGATTCCCTGACATAAGAGCCTTGTTTCTTATATCCACCTTGCATTCCCTCTGTGCCTGTTTATGCAGTAATTCCAATCCTGTCATTTTGGGCATTTGGTAATCGGTTATTATAATATCAGCGCATGGCTTTGAATTGGCGCAACTGTCTAAATTCTTACCATAGATGGTACAAACAGCAAGGCTGTCAAATGCAAGCACCTCGTAACCCCTGTTGGAGAAAAAATCTTTCAACAGGTTAAGGACATTTACATCGTCATCATAGATGATAACTCTTCGCTTCCTAATACTCAAAAAATTGATACTCCCAAAGAATTGATTATATAGCTTAACCTAACTTTGAAGGGATTGGCAAATAATCCTGACGCATCAAACGTCCTCCGCTCGCGTAGATTATACCTGATATTCCATTTACAGTCACTTGATTATGTGATAAGGTCATATTAAAAGGGGGTGGAGCTATGATGCAATGGAGTAATTACGGATGGGGAATGGGATCCGGACTGGGATGGTTGTTTATGGTTCTCTTCTGGATACTGATTATTTTAGGAATTGTCTATCTCGTTAAGCTGATTGCCGGAGGTGAGAAGCGGACAACCGGAGAGACAGCCCTCGATATCCTCAAGAAAAGATACGCAAAGGGAGAGATAAGCAAAGAGGAGTTTGAGGAAAAGAAAAAGGATTTATCAGGGGATTGAGGAGGCATGAAATGGCTGAAAATCTTTATACGGACGATATTTAATAAAGGGTTTTATGCCGCGCGATATACCTATAGGAAACGGAAATTTCCTTGTTACATTTGACGGCGACTATTGCATCAGGGGTATTTATTATCCATGCGTGGGCAAAGAAAACCACACGGACGGACATAAATTCAGGTTGGGCATATGGACAGGCAATAACTTCGCGTGGATAAACAGGGATTGGAATCTTAAGCTGGATTATGTTTCGGAAACACTTCTTACCGATGTAACCGCCTCGCATGATTTCCTCGGCGTAAGCCTTCAATGCAACGACCTTATAGATTACGGGGAAAATATCTACATCAAGAAGATAATCCTGAGAAATAATCACAAACGGAATCGGGAAATCCGCATCTTCTTCCACCATGACTATCACATTCTTGAATCCGAAACAGGGGATACGGCTTATTACGACCCTGATGAAAGGGCAATAATTCACTATAAAGGCGACCGTTATTTTCTTATGAGCGGAATGCGTGAAAACAGGCAGGGCATTGACCAATATGCAACAGGGATAAAAGAATTTCACGGGCTTGAAGGCACATGGAAGGATGCTGAAGACGGAAGGCTTGAAGGCGCGCCTATATCGCAGGGGTCAGTGGATTCCACTCTGTCTTTTTCAGTAGAGATTCCGCCTGAAGGCGAAAGAACAATATATTACTGGATATGCGCAGGGGAGAATTATGCCGAAGTGAGCCGCCTTATGACCTCTGGGAGGAAAAATGGGGCATACATACATTCACGGTATCAGCGGTATATGCAGGACTTAAGGCCGCTGAGAATTTTACCGAGTTTTTTGGCAATACAAAAAGAAGCGCTATGTACAAAAGGGCCGCAGAAGAAGTAAAGGCGGCAATGGATACATACCTTTACAGCAAAGAACATAATCGGTTTTTAAAGACAATAATCCCAAGTAAAAACGGTTCTTTTGAGACAGACCTTACCATTGATGCAAGCATATACGCGCCGTTTTATTTCGGTGTCTTTGCGCCCGATGATGAAAAGACAATCAATACCATGAACTCAATTAAAAATCGGCTCTGGATAAAAACAGACGTGGGCGGCATTTCTCGGTATGAAGGGGACAAATACCACAGCGCAACAGCCGATATTCATAATGTGCCCGGCAATCCGTGGTACATATGCACCCTATGGCTTGCCCAGTGGCATATAGCAAAAGCAAAGAACATGGACGAACTTAAAGAGGCATTGCCGATACTTGAATGGGTTGCTTCAAGGGCCTTGCCTTCCGGCGTCCTTGCAGAACAGGTTCATCCATACACAAACCAGCCCCTGTCCGTATCACCGCTTACATGGAGCCATGCCGCATTTGTGGCAACAGCGCTTGAGTATGTAAATAAGCTTGAAGGAATAGAAACCTGTCCTTCATGCGGAATGCCGGTATTCAGCCATGAGAGACTGAGAAGATAACATTCTGAAAGGAGCAAAAATGCCAAAAGTAGAAGACAATTATGAAAATGAAACCATATGCATCAAGTTCTGCGGGGTATGCCCTTCATATCCCGGAGTGAAAGGGGAATTGTTATTCTGTGCAAGGGGCAAGAGCAGCGCGCCGAAACAGAAATCAGGCTGCAACTGCGGCTTATGCGACATCTGGAACAAGTATGATCTTACGGATTTTTACTACTGCATTAAAGGATTCTCAGAATAAATGGGACAACTTATTGAGGATTTGAATTTAAGAAATAAAACCCTAGTATTCAGAGACAGGGCTGAAGCGGGGGAATTACTCTCTGAAAAACTCAAACATCTTGACCCTGCTGATACGCTTGTATTGGCAATCCCTGCCGGAGGAGTGCCTGTAGGTTATGGAATAGCAAAAGCCATCGGACTTTTGATGGATGTGCTAATAGTGAGGAAGATCCAGATACCCGGAAATACAGAGGCAGGGTTTGGAGCATTAGGCCCTGACGGCAAGACAATTTTTAACGAGAGGCTTCTAAAAACCCTGCGTCTTACGGATGAGGAGATAAACCAACAGATTGGAAAAACAAAAAGAGTGCTTGAAGAAAGAGAAAGGGCTTACAGAGGAAGCAGGCCGTTCCCTGATTTAAAGGATAAGGTTGCTGTTATTGTGGATGACGGCCTCGCGTCAGGCTACACCATGCTCGAGGCTGTAAATTTTGTAAAAAGGAAACAGGCAAAAGAGATTATAGTGGCCGTGCCCACTGCCTCGAAAAGCTCGATAGGCCTGCTTCTGCCTGAAGTGGACGAAATTTACTGTTTAAATGTCAGAGAATTCTATCCCTTTGCAGTGGCAGAGGCATATATGAAGTGGTATGACGTTGGAGATGAAGAGGTCATTACCCTATTGAAGGACTTGTGGAAAGATTAATTTTTCCGCTTATAACTCAAGCAGTCTTTTCTTTATATCAATCGCTGCAACCGCGCCTTCGCCTGCTGCTATAACCACCTGATCATTTCCCTGATTGAGCGGCCCGACAATATAAAGCCCGTTCATGGACGATTCATAGCTATTATTCACTATGAACTTAAAGCCCTTCCTGTCCCTTTTCAGGTTAAACTCTGAAAGAAATCCATCGTTCAGTTTATAGCCGAAATGAGACATTATCACCTCGCACTCAACCTTCTGCCCGTCTTCAAGCTCCAGCCCTTCAATCACCTCAGCGCCGAGGATTTTTACCGGCCTGCCAATTATTAATCGTATATTCTCCTCCGCAAGTTCCTCCCTGTATTCAGCAGGCAATTTATCGCTGTAGAGCACCAGTGTAATATCTTTGGTAAACATCTCCCTCATCGCAACAGCAAGGTGCACACTCTTTAATGAATTGCCTATAATCACCAGTTTCTTATTTGTTGTTCTGTACCCGTCGCAGTCTATGCAGGTGAAGAAACTTGTGCCGAGAAATTTATACAGATTTTCTATCTGGGGCAGATGGTCATAAACACCGGATGAGACTATTACAAATTTTGATAGGTATCTCTTTTCTCCGGTGTAAACCTCAAATTGATTTTTTTTAATAACTTTCGTGACCGTGCCTCTTTCTACTTTGACATTAAAGCTTCTTACCTGCTCAATGCCCTTTTGAATAATCTCAGCGCCGGAAATTGCTTTTTGCGTTAAAAAATTTTCAATATGCTTTGCGTGCTGCGTCCTTCCACCGCCCCTGTCTATAAGAAGCGCATCCCTGTTATATCTCCCGAGATATATGGCGGCCTGAAGCCCGCCGGGGCCCGCG
>Ga0210014_1001794_pt1 | contig 15584 bp, 16 predicted proteins | sample CryGeymeta201519_FD_183983 | JGI IMG/M metagenome (GOLD analysis project Ga0210014, IMG submission 183983) | Groundwater microbial communities from Crystal Geyser aquifers in Utah, USA - Crystal Geyser metaG 2015-19 (SPAdes) (version 2) | ecosystem: Environmental > Aquatic > Deep subsurface >...
TCTCGATGGTGCGCTTTGCCGTGACGCCAGAAGTCAACGCCTTGTCTACGTTATGGGTGATGACGATCTTTGTGGTTCTGTTGATTGGCCAGATCGTCCAGCGTAGACAGGTACAACATTAGCCATTTCCGTTAGTGTGCAAGGAGTCGGAGCGCCTTGCCCTGCGGAGGCAAATTTTACAAATGTCAAAAGAAAAGGAGAAGAAAAAAGATGAAAACATACAAGTACGTCGCTCTGCTCACTGTCCTGACCTTGCTAATGGTTGCCTGCGGCGGCGCCAGGCCGTCCGAGGAAAAAGTGCTCAACCTGTATGCCTGGTCGGAATATATTCCCCAGGCGCTGCTGGACGGGTTCACGCAGGAGACCGGCATCACGGTCAACTACGACACCTATTCGTCCAACGAGGAACTGCTGGCCAAACTCCAGGCCGGCGCCTCCGGCTACGACGTGATCGTTCCCAGCGATTACACCGTTGTCATCTTGACCAAGCAGGGATTGCTCGAAGAGATTGACCTGGGCAAAATCCCGAACTTCAAGAACATTGCCGAGGAGTTGAAAAATCCCTACTTCGACCCCGGCAACAAGTACAGCGTGCCTTACCAGTGGGGCACGGCGGCCTTGGCAATCAACACCGAAAAGGTCACCCAGCCGATCACGAAATGGGCCGATATCTGGAACCCCGAGTTCGAGCAGCAGATTGTCCTGCTCGACGACGAGCGCGAGGTGCTGGGTATGGTCTTGATGACCCTGGGCTACGACCGCAACTCGACCGACCCGGCCCAACTCGAGGAGGCCAAGCAGCGGTTCATGGAACTAATGCCCAATATCCGCCTCTTCGATAGCGACAGTCCGAAAACAGCATTGCTGGCTGGTGAAGTCTCTCTCGGCCTGGTCTGGAATGGCGAGGCGGCCATTGCCCACAGCGAAAACCCCGCCATCGCCTACGTCTGCCCGCAGGAGGGTTGCAGCATCTGGTACGACAACCTTGCCATCCCCAAGGGCGCACTGCATGTCGCGAATGCCCACCTCTTTATAGACTATGTTCTGCGTCCCGAGGTCAGCCTGCTGATCACGGCGGAGTTCCCCTACTCCAACCCGAACGCGGCGGCTCTTGAGTTACTCAAAACCCAGGACCCCGCGGCCTATGAGGCGTACATGGGCTACGAGGCGACCAACCCTCCGCTGGACTGGCAGCCGCGTATGCACCCGGTCATGGACGTGGGCGAAGCCACGATTCTATGGGATCGTATTTGGACGGAGGTCAAAGGCGGCGAGTGAATTAACTTTCATGGAGACCTGACAGGTCTGCGAGACCTGTCAGGTCTTCCAAACAGGAGATTTTTATGAAAGTTCTACTTGTTGGTGTTGGCGGGGTGGGAGAGGCGATTGCGGTAATTGCGCGTGACCGTCCGTGGGCGGAGCAAATCGTCCTCGCCGATTACAACCTGGATCGTGCGAAGGAAGTCCAGGCCAGGTTGGGAGACGCGAAGCGTTTCCCGGTCGAGTTCGTGGACGCAAACAAGCAGGAAATGATCGAGGCCTTGGCGAAGAAGTATGCCGTTGACTTGATCATGAACGCCTGCGACCCGAGCTTCAACGTGCCGATCTTCGAAGCCGCCTACAATCTGGGCTGCACTTACATGGATATGGCGATGACCCTCTCCGAGCCGCATCCGCAAGAACCTTTCAAGAAAACCCATATCAAGCTGGGCGATTATCAGTTTGAGCGCGCCAAACAGTGGGAGCAGAAGGGATTGCTGGCGCTGGTGGGACTGGGCGTCGAGCCGGGCATGGCGGATGTCTTTGCCCGCTTCGCGCAGGATCATCTCTTCGATGAGATTGACGAAATCGGCATCCGCGACGGCGCGAACATCGAGGTGCGCGGCTACGAGTTTGCGCCGAACTTCTCGATCTGGACGACCATCGAAGAGTGCCTCAACCCGCCGATCATCTGGGAAAAAGGCAAGGGCTGGTTCACGACCGCGCCGTTCTCCGAGCCGGAAGTGTTCGAGTTCCCGGAGGGCATCGGCAAGGTCGAGGTGGTGAACGTGGAGCACGAGGAAGTGCTGCTCGTGCCGCGCTGGGTCAAATGCAAGCGCGTCACCTTCAAATATGGCCTCGGAGACCAGTTCATCGGCGTGCTGAAAACCCTGCACATGCTCGGCCTGGATAACAAAGAGAAGATCAAGGTCAAGGATGTGATGGTCGCCCCACGCGACGTGGTGGCGGCCTGCCTGCCCGACCCCGCTCATCTTGGCGACCGTATGGAAGGCAAAACTTGCGCCGGAACCTGGGTGAAGGGTAAAAAGGATGGACGGGAGAAGCAGGTCTATCTTTATCAGGTTGCCGATAACAAGCAGTGCATGAGGAAATGGGGCTGTCAGGCTGTGGTTGCCCAGACCGCTTTCAATGCCGTAATCGGTTGGGATTTGATCGAGCACGGCATCTGGAAAGGCGCTGGGGTGCTTGGCCCGGAGGCGTTCGATGCGGTGCCGTTCATGGAGAAGATGGCCGAGTACGGATTTCCGTATGGGATAGCAGATAGCAGATAGCAGATAGCGGGTAGCAGAGGGCAGATCGCGAATTGCCATACGTCATTGGCCCTCCGCCATTCGCCCTCCGCCATTCGCCCTCAGCCATCCGCCCTCAGCCAAAGGAGCAAGCATGTCGTTTCGTTTCGAGAGCCTGGAAATCTGGCATAAGGCACGAGCATATGCCACGAAGGTCTACGCGCTGACAGCCAAATTCCCGCGCCACGAAGATTATGGCCTCCGCTCACAGATGAATCGTGCGGTTAATTCCATCAGCCTGAACATCGCAGAGGGAGCTGCGAAAAGCAGCAACAAGGCCTTTGACTATCAGCTGGAAATCAGCCTCGGCTCTGCGTGGGAAGTGGTTGCAGCCTCATTTCTCGCTTGTGATAGAGGCTACATCACGGAGGCTGAACAAAAAGAACTATACCAGGATGGCGAGCAACTCTCCAAAAGCATCAACGCTTTTCGCAACACCCTCCAATAACCAGCGTACGGCAGATGGCATATGGCAGATAGCGTATGGCACAAATAGCCATCCGTCCTCAGCCATTCGCCCTCTGCCATCAGCCCTCAGCCATCAGCCCTCAGCCCTCAGCCATCAGCTATTAGCAAGGAGGTTCCCATGCCTTACGGATATAACGGAAAAATCCTGCACGTTGACCTGACGCGCGGCCAGCTCGAAGTCGAGACTCCGCCCGAGGCATTCTATCGAAAATATCTCGGCGGCAGCGCAATGGGACTGCATTACATTTTGCACGAGATGCCCGCCCGGGCGGAGGCGCTCAGCCCTGACAACGTGTTGACGATCATGGCCGGCGTGACCACCGGCGCGGCCATTTCCGGCCAGAGCCGCGTCAACGTCAATGCCAAATCGCCGGTCAGCGGGGCGATTGGCGATTCGCAGGGCGGCGGCTTTTTCCCGGCGGAACTCAAGTTTTCCGGCTTCGATGGCATCGTCATTAAAGGAAAGTCGCCCAAGCCGGTTTATTTACTGCTCAAGGATGGCAAAGCCGAGCTGCGCGACGCCGCGCATCTGATGGGCAAGATCACCGGAGAGGTGGAGGCTGCGCTAAAAGAAGAGCTTGGCGACCAGAAGATCGAGATCCTGCAACACGGCCCGGCTGCCGAGAAGGGTGTGCTCTTCTCCTCCCTGGTCAGCATGTGCAACCGCAACAATGGGCGCACCGGCATGGGGCTGGTGATGGCCAGCAAGAATCTCAAGGCGGTGGTCGTGCGCGGCTCGAAGAAACCCGAACTGGCCGACGCAAAAGCCCTGACGGCCCTCAACCGCACCGGCCCGGTTTTGTTGAAGGAAAACGCCGATGTGGAAGGGTTGGGTAAATATGGTACGGCCAGCGTGGTCGTGCCGCAGCACTCGTTCGGTTCGCTGCCCACCCGCAACTACAGCGAGGGTCAGTTCGAGGGTGCAGAAGCCCTGGGTGGTGAGGCGCTGTACAACACCCTACTAGCCGGCGCGGCGGAGGGCAAACAGGATAGCCAGGGCCGCGATACCTGCTACGCCTGCATCGTGCGCTGCAAGCGCGTCGTCGAGATCAAGGAAGGTCCATACCAGGTTGACCCGCTCTATGGCGGTCCCGAATACGAGACGCTCGCCACAATGGGTTCGTATTGCGGCGTCAGCGACCTGGCAGCGGTCTGCAAGGCGAACGAGATTTGCAACCAATATGGCGTGGATACCATCTCGTGCGGCGCGACCATCGCCTTTGCCATGGAGTGCTACGAGAAGGGCATCATCACCAAAGAGCAGACCGGCGGCATCGAGCTAAAATTCGGCAATGCTGAGGCTTTGCTGGAAACGCTCAAGCAGATCGTCACCAACTCTGGGCCATTGGGCAAAGTGCTCTCCCAGGGTTCGGCGCGCGCGGCCAAGCTCTGGGGCAAGGGCGCGGACGAGTGCCTTGTTACCGTCAAGAACCACGAAGCCCCGGCGCACATGCCGCAGGCCAAGCGTTCCCTGGCGCTCATCTATGCTGTCAATCCTTTCGGCGCAGACCACCAGTCCAGCGAGCATGACTGGATGTACGAGGAAGGTATCGCTTCCGACCTGTACATGCAGCACCTGGCCCCGATGGGACTGACCGAAAAGCAGGCCCCGCTGAGCCTAAGCTCCGAGAAAGTCCGCTTTGCCTACCTGACCGAGTGCTTCTACAGCATGATGGACTCGCTCGAACTATGCCAGTTCGTCTGGGGGCCGGCCTGGTCCCTCTACGGGCCTGCCGAGGTGGTGGAACTTGTCCGCTCTGTCACCGGCTGGGACTTCAGCGTGGATGAACTCGTGACCGTCGGCGCGCGCCGCCTGAACCTGATGCGGGCATTCAACGCCCGCGAGGGCTTCACCCGTAAAGACGACAGGCTGCCCAAGAAGTTCTTCAAGGCGCTGACCGGCTCCGGGCCGACGGCTGGAATCGCGCTCGACATCGAAGATATCGAAGCTGCCCTCGATCAGTACTATGCGCTGGCCGGCTGGACGAACGACGGCATCCCGACTGCCGAGACGTTGAAGAAACTCGATATCGAGTGGGCGGCGGAGTTTTTGCCAGCGTGAATTGCGATTCGTGATGCGTGATGAGTGAATTGACGGCAACTGTTACATCACGTATACTTGAGAACAGTGGCTCGTCTTTTGTTGAAAGGATCTGCGATGAAAGCGTCTGTTATGACCAGCCCGTTTCAACAGGCACTCGAGGTGATCGAGCGATTACCCACCGAAGACCAGGCCAGCCTGATTGAGATTATTCAACAGCGGCTGGCCGAACTGCGCCGGGTGGAAATTGCGCGCAATGCCCGCGACACACTCCAGGCATTCAGGGAGGGACGCGCTCATTACGGAACCATCCAGGATTTGCAGCGTGACGTACTGAGCGAGCCATGAGACGCCTGGTTTGGGATACAAGTTTTCGCCGTGCATTCAAACAAAGAACCCGCCGCCAGCCGTTATTGCAGAAACGAATATTGGACGTGCTGGCGGCGCTGGTCGAAAATCCATTTGAGCCAAACCTAAAAACCCACAAGTCGAAATACGTGCTTAATATGTTGGAATGCGAAAGGGTTATCCGCCTGCACATTACCCACCTGCCAGAAGGTGTGTACCTGGCCACCTCGGAAGACATTCAGGGCTTGGTCGCTCAAGGGCGCACCGTCGCTGAAACTGTAGAAATTGCCCGTGATATTGCACGGAAACTAACCCAACTACCCACTACCAAACCACCCAACTCCTATGACCCTCTATTCTGAAAACTTCCCCCATCTCTCCCCCGTCTGGACTCACTACACGCCCATCGTCTCCGAACGCGCCGAGGGCTGTTACGTCTACGATCAGGATGGCAGCGCCTACCTGGATTTCACCTCCGGCATCGGCGTGACCAACACCGGTCACTGCCACCCGAAGGTCGTGGCGGCCATTCGCGAGCAGGCCGGGTTGTTCCTGCACGCCCAGATCAATCTCGTCGTCCACAAGCCGATACTCGAACTGGTGCAGGAATTGCGCACCATCCTCCATCCCTCGATTGACGGCTTCTTCTTCAGCAACTCCGGCGCGGAGGCGTTGGAAGGCGCGGTCAAACTGGCGCGCGCCGCCACTGGCCGCCCGAATGTCATCGTCTTCCAGGGCAGCTTCCACGGGCGGACCTCCGCTACGATGGCGATGACCACTTCCAAGACCATCTACCGCGCCGGGTACCAGCCCCTGCCGGCCGGCTTCTTCGTCGCGCCGTATCCCTATGCCTATCGCTACGGCTGGGACAAGGAGACCACCAGCCAGTGGTGCCTGGAGGAACTCGATTTCTTGTTGAATTCACAGACCGCGCCCTCCGAGACTGCCGCCATCCTGATCGAACCTGTCCTCGGCGAGGGCGGCTACGTGGTTCCGCCGACTTCATTCTTGAAAGGATTGCGTGAAATCTGCGATAAACACGGCATCCTGCTCATCTTCGACGAAGTCCAATCCGGCTTCGGTCGCACCGGCAAGTGGTTCGCCCAGGAACACTTCGGCGTCGTGCCGGACATCATGACCGTCGCCAAGGGCATCGCCTCCGGCTTGCCGCTTTCGGGCGTGTTCAGCCGCCTCGACCTGATGAAGAAGTGGACGCCCGGCTCGCACGGCGGGACGTTCGGCGCCAATGCCGTCGCCTGCGCGGCCGGCGTGGCTACCATCCGCGCCATGCGGGATGAGGATATGATCGGTAACGCGGCCCGGCGCGGGGTCCAGTTGATGTCCGGCCTGCGGAAGCTCCAGGAGGAGTATCCCGCCATCGGCGACGTGCGCGGCCTGGGTCTGATGGTCGCCACCGAATTCCGTACGTCAGAAAATAAGCCGGACAAGAATACCGTCAAGGCGATCATCCACGCCGCGCAGGAACGCAAGCTGCTCCTGCTTTCCTGCGGCACGTATGACAATAGCATCCGCTGGATCCCGCCGTTGATTGTCAGCGAAAGGCAGATTGACGATGCGGTAAGCATCTTCGCGGAAGCGTTGAAGGATATAGTCAGGTGACAGTCACTTCCGAAGTGACTGTCACCTGACGGTGAAAGAGATGGGGCAGCGAACCGGCGGATTAGAGCCGCGTTTGGGGGTAACCCGTGTGAAATCCTCTCGCACGCCTCGCTTTGCACAGAGTATAATCAGAGATAGCGATTAAGAGCCAGCGTCGAATATACGGTTGGATTGCTGCGAAAGTGAGGTGTACCGATGAATAACCAGGGTATTACTCAATTGCTATCTGTGATTGGCCAGCTACCAGAGGACAGAATCACCGAAATCCTTGACTTTGCGCGATTTCTTTTGTGGCAAGAAACTGTTCCTGAAGAAGCCACGCCCTTTGAGCGTTGGGCAGAAGAGATCGCGAAGAGCAAAGGGTTTTCTGCTTTGACTGAGAAGGATATCGTTCAAATCGTGCATGAAGGGCGTAGGGCTGCATGATCGTAACCCTGCTCGACACGAATGTGCTCATCTCTGGAATATTCTGGCGCGGCGCTCCACGTCAACTTATTCACAGAGCCAGGCAGGGTTTGATCCGCGTTGTCGTTTGCCAGGCATTATTGGATGAACTCGAAGATGTGTTGACACGTGAAGGTAAACCCTTTCGCCTCTCGCACGATGAGGCTCAAGCGGTGATCAAGGATGTTTTGTCATACGCGAAGTTGGTAAAGCCACGTGGGCAGGTATCTGTCTGCCGCGACCCGAATGATAACGTGGTGTTGACATGTGCTTTGGGCGGAAAAGCCAGATACCTTGTTACGGGCGACCCGGATCTGCTGGATCTCCATGAATTCGAAGGGGTCAAGGTCGTGACTGTGCGAGATTTCCTGACGATGATAGACAAGCCTCGGCGCAGGAAAGAGAGATAGAAGGGACTGTGCTATGGGAGATCAATTTATTTGGCGGGTCAATGTCTGCACGCAAACTCTGACCCGTGAGCCTGTCCCAGAGTCATGGCAGCGCCTCGGCGGGCGCGGACTTTCGGCGCGCATCCTGCTCGACGAGGTCGAACCGGCCTGCGATCCGCTTGGGCCGCGGAACAAGCTTATCTTTGCTCCCGGCCTGCTGGTCGGACACATGCTCTCGTCCTGCGACCGTATCTCGATTGGCGGAAAAAGCCCGCTTACGGGCGGCGTCAAAGAATCCAATGCCGGCGGCACGACGGGTCTGCAAATGGCGCTGATGGGCATCAGAGCTTTGATTCTCGAAGATTTGCCGGTTGAGCCAGGTTTATGGGTGCTGCATCTCAGCGTGAAAGGTGTCCGCTTCGACCGGGCAGACGATCTGGCTGGTTTGGGTGTTTACGAATCGGCGGCGCGTTTGCTCGAAAAATACGGCCAGAAGGTTGCCATATCACTCATCGGTCCCGGCGGCGAGATGCAGTTGAAGGCGGCGGGGATCCAGAACCTGGACAAAGACAAAGTCCCCTCGCGCATCGCGGCGCGCGGCGGCTTGGGCGCGGTGATGGGCAGCAAGGGATTGAAGGCCATCGTCTTCGATGCCAGCGGCTGCCCGAAACCGCCGATTGCCCATCCCGAGGCGTACAAGGTCGCGCAAAAGGAATTCAATGCCGCTCTGTTGGCTCATCCGCAGACGCAAACCTTCCACGATTACGGCACAGCCGCCATGGCGCACATGTCCGACGGCTTCGGCGGCTTGCCCACGCGCAATTTTTCCTCCGGCCATTTCGAAGGTGTGGAAAAGATTTCCGGCGAGTTCATGCGCGAACTTCTGCTGAAGCGCGGCGGTGAAAGTAATCCCACCCATCCCTGCATGCCCGGCTGTTCCATCCAATGCTCCAACGTTTTCGGCGGTGAGGACGGCAAGAGTATCGTCTCCCCGCTCGAATACGAGACCATCGGGCTGATGGGATCTAATCTGGGCATTGATTCGCTGGATGCCATCGCCTGCATGAACTGGCAGGTGAACGATCTGGGTTTGGATTCCATCGAGATCGGCGCCGCGCTGGGTTTGGCGGCCGAGGCCGGTCAAATGAAATGGGGAGACGGCGAGCGTGCTTTGGAACTGCTGGACGAGATCCGCCGCGCTACGCCGCTGGGCCGCGTTTTGGGGGACGGCGCGGTTGCGACTGGTGAGCATTTCGGCATCGAGCGCGTCCCCGCAGTCAAGGGGCAGGCCATGTCCGCTTATGAGCCGCGCGCCATCAAGGGGACGGGTGTGACCTACGCCACCTCACCGCAGGGCGCCGATCACACCGCCGGGCTGACCATCCGCGCCAAGATCAACCACCTCGACCCGAAGGTGCAGGTGGATGTTTCACGTACATCCCAGATCAACATGGCCGGCTACGATAGCCTCGGCGCGTGTCTCTTTGCTGGTTTTGGTTATGCCGTTTCACCCACCGGGACAATCGCCAAACTGCTCAACGCCCGTTATGGCTGGGACGTTCCCGATGATATCCTGCAAGGTTTGGGGAAGGAGACGCTGAAGTTGGAGCGCGAGTTCAACCGCCGCGCCGGTTTCACCGCCAAAGATGACCGCATCCCTGCCTGGATGAGGCGTGAGCCGCTCCCGCCGCACAATGCCGTTTTCGATGTGGCGGCAGAGGATTTGGATAAGCTGTTCGACTTTTAGCGTTTGCAGGTTTAAATGTTTACAGGTTGGAAGGTTGCGTGCAAACCTCCCAACCTGTAACTTTCTAACCTTCCAACCTGCAACCGAGGAAAAGAGCCACCAAAGGGAATCGAACCCTTGACCTGGCGTTTACGAAACGTCTGCTCTACCGGCTGAGCTATGGTGGCAGCGGCGGGGATTATAACAGCATTGCTTATAATCGTGCAAGTTCGTCAATTTTGAAATTCCGGAGTGCGCCGTCTCCGACGGCGTAGTACCATCGGGAGGTGGTACACTCCGTTATGTAATGACATTTCTGCGGTAGAATTTCAACATGACTGTTCAACCGTGCATCGCCATGCTCTCCTATCACACCTGTCCGCTGGCGACCCTGGGGGGCAAGGAAACCGGCGGGATGAACGTCTACGTGCGCGACCTGACCCGGCAGCTCGGCAGCTTGGGCATCCACGTGGACGTGTTCACGCGCTCGCAGGATGAACACGTGCCCCACGTCTTGCACGACCTGGGCTATGGCAACCGCGTCGTCCACGTGCCGGCCGGCCCTGAGGTGCCGCTTCCCAAAAAGCAACTGGCCGGGTACATCCCGCAATTCGTCGCCGGCATCCGGCGCTTTTCGTCCGAAAAGGAGATACGCTACGACCTCATCCACAGCCATTACTGGATGTCGGGCCTGGCCGCGGACGATTTGAAAGTGGACTGGGCCGCGCCTATCGTCCACATGTTCCATACGTTGGGGGAGATGAAGAACCGCGTGGCGCGCTCCGCGGCCGAGAAGGAGGGCGCGTACCGTCTGGATGGTGAGCGGCGCGTCCTGGCGCGCGCCGACCGCATCGTCGCCGCGACGCTCGCCGAGCGCGCCCAGCTCGAGTGGTTGTACAAGGCCGATGTCCGCAAGATCACCGTCATCCCGCCGGGCGTGGATGCCTGCCACTTCTACCCGATCCCCGTTGACGAGGCTAAGCAATTCGTCGGCGTCCCGCCTGAGAAATGCTTGCTGCTCTACGTTGGCCGCATCGAACCGCTCAAGGGCGTGGACACCTTGCTTCACGCCGTGGCGCTGCTGCGCAAACAGGCGACCTGCCCGAAGCAGTCGGTGTGCCTCTCGATCATCGGCGGCGAGCCGGATACCAGCCCCGAGGAAATGGATGCGGAGATGGCGCGGCTGCAAGGGTTATGTGCCCAACTCGGCATGGAAGACGTGGTGGTCTTTTTGGGAAAGCGCAGCCAGGATACGCTGCCGTATTACTATTCAGCGGCGAAGGTGGTGATCGTTCCCTCGCACTACGAGTCGTTCGGTATGGTTGCCCTGGAAGCCATGGCCTGCGGGACGCCAGTCATCGCCTCGCAGGTGGGGGGGCTGGCCTTTCTCGTCCAGGATGGCGTGACCGGCTACCACGTCCCGGACGGCGACCCTGAAGCCTTGTGCGAAAAGCTGGCCTCGTTGCTGGGCGATGAGACGCTGCGCCGCAGCCTGGGCCGCAATGCCGCCGAATACGCTCAGAACTACGCCTGGGAGAAGATCGCCAAACAGATCGTGGGGGTGTATGAGGAGTTGATGGGGGATTGAATTCGTTGCGACCGCTTTGTGGGTTACAACGCTTCTGCCAAACTTTGTGCTTCTGACATGGCGGATGAAATAATCTCATCTTTCACGCCTTTCCTTCGCAGACTCTCGATGAGCATAGAGAGTTCTACACTACCTTCAAGACGTTCAAGATCTGTCCGTATTCCCTGACCGATGTAAGCCTTAATCAAAGCCTGATAGCCAGAAAAACCAAGTACAGGCGCAATGCGCTTTAGATCATCTATTACATCTTCGGGAATCCGAATACTAACCATTGTCATTGGGCGGTTTTTTTGTAAGCGTTGGGTGAGTTTATTGATTTTCATAGATTTCTCTTTCTGCTTTTGTTACCAATCGGGCGGAAACGATACGGATAATGTCATCACGCAGTACATAAACCACATAAAGCAACTGCCAGGTTGTAGTCAATCCAATTACAGTTTCTCGGAGTTCTCCATCAACGACTTCTTCATCAAGATAGCATACAAACGGGTCAAAGAATGCTTCGCAAGCCAACTCGAAAGAGACTTCGTGCTTGCGAAAATTGACAGCCGCTTTATGGCTATCCCACTCGAAAGCAATGTTGTAAAGTGTATACCCGATATTCATCGAGGTATAGTATAGTATCTCGTATATTCTTTGTCAATACGCTTTGGGGTTTTAGATTTGGGTGCTTGAACACGATAGGACGGGGCGGCTAAGGGATGGGTTCAGCGGCAGCGGCAGGGATGGCGGTGGAAGGTACGCGCCGCGCTGGATCAGGAAGATGAATACCAGGGAGAGGAGGGTGAAGATGATGGAGGTTAGCATGGTGGCAGCCGTCTCTTCAGTTGGCGCAAGATGAGAATCGTATCGCGATGTGGGGCGTCTCGTGACATCGGCCAAAGTGTGATTCTTTCATGTCCATAGATAGCCCCGAATCTGGATAAGCCGATGAAGATTACGCTGGTCTTCTTCGAACCATTCCTGTTCCAGGCGGCTATGTTCTGCCAGAGCCTGGTAGTACGCAGCATACTTCTTTCTATCAGGTTCGATGACCTGCAAAAGCTCTGAGCCGGGAATCTTCCTGAACTTCAACGGCGGCGTGGATAACTGCTTATCGTCCAACGGCCCCCGTCGTTCAGGCCGTTTTTCCTTCCACCACTGGTATAAATCCTGCATTTCTTTCCATGCGTTTCTATACACTTCGTCGGCGTTCCAATCAATAACTTCGCCGGGGCGTTCCTTCTCGATAAAATCGGTCAACACTTGAAAAGCGGCATGTAAGAGGATTTCATCCCTGTCACGCCAACCCTTATTTAATGACTGTATCTTCAGGATTTTCATTGGGCTTCTTCAATATCGTGCTATGAATATCTTTTGTTTAGAATGAGCACGGCTAACGGGTTGGCTCACCTGCCGCCGATTTGACCAAGACAAGACAGCGTAAAATCACTTTTTCTACCGAATGGCCGCCGCACACCCGCGCCGAAGGCGGTCAGGTGGAGCCGGTGTTAGCACGCTTTTTGCTTTGTAGAATCTATTTACGCTCGATGAATTCTTTCAGAATTTCTTTCAAAGTATCAACGGCTTTTTGTAAGGATACCTCAGTCAAATTTTTGTAAAAATCAGGCTTGTGTATTGGCTGGTCTACTTTCCGTTCGCCTTCGAGTAACGTAATGATATGCAAATCAACATCAAAGTAAGATAAAAGAGTGTGTGTTGATGCGCTGCCATAAGTTACTTTTTGAGAAGTATGAGAATAGTCTCCTGTTAATTGACTTTCGAGTTGAAACAAAACGCATTTGAGATTCGGAACAACATGCTTTAGCAAAGTAAAATCAACCAATATTCTTTTGAGCATGGCATTTTCGGTATAAGCCTTACACTCTATTCCTATAACGAAAAAGCCATCAATATTAACGTGAATATCTGTCTTGAGACCATAAAAATATTGATCAATGTGCGCTCGGATGTAGTCAGAAACTTCTTTAGGGCGGATACGACTCAAATATTCTAACCTCAATGGAATCTTGGTATTTTCATGATGGAAACTTAATCTTTTTGTATTCCCGCCAAGTTCGTCCCATGCAATTTCAACTAAGTTTTTTGCAATGCCTTCGACTAAAAGACCTTTGCCAGCACGAATAACACCACCATAAGCCCGCTCATCGTTATCTTTTGCTTTGTCGTCTATGCCCCGAACTAAAATCTCATACGCCTTCTTAACTTCCGCAATGTTTGGCATATATGCCTCTTTCTAAAAAAGTGTTTGCTTGAGTCTCTTTTGTGCCACATAACAATATTCTTGTGAAATGTCAATTCCTACAAATTTCCGCCCAAGTTTTTGAGCAACGGCGGTTGTTGTGCCAACACCATTGAAAGGGTCTAATATAATATCTCCAGAGAATGAAAATAACTTCATAACTCTTGATGCAAGTTCCTCAGGAAACATAGCGGGATGCCCAAATTCCTTCATTTTTCTTTCTGGCGCAATACTCCATTTGGCTACTACCCATTTTTTGAATTCATCGGCTGTAATATCGGCGTTTTCTGAAACGCCTGATTTTTTCAAACTTCCTTTTGCAAAAATTTCTACAAATTCCCATGTGTATTTTAGATATGGATTACTGGGGCTTTTCCAAGAACCCCAAGCGGTATATTTACAATTGTAGTTATTTTTCTCCCAAAGGATTTCACCCTTCCATATCATCTTTTTGCTAATGAAATAATTACTTATCATGTGATGGGATGGGATGTAGTCAGAAAATAGCGGCTGGATGTTAACTACAATTCGTCCGCCAAATTTCAGAACCCTGACGCACTCATCGAAAATCGAAAACAATTTTTCAAAATAATGTTCCCATAAATGAGCATCATCTTGGCTGTCATATTCCAAACCGAAATTATAGGGCGGCGACGTGAAAATTAAATCTATTGAGTTATCTGGAAATGATTTCAAAACCGCTAAACTATCTCCGCAAATAATTTGATTTGTAAACTCTGCGGGGAGTGTACTATTTGTTTCTGAAAAGTCATTTTCCTGAGCATAATAATATTGTGACCTGTTTTTTTCTTTGCCTTTTCGGTTTTGAACTTTGCGCTCAACATTAAAATCAACATATTGACGCTTACCAGATTTAATGCCGTAACTTCCAATCTTACTTACTTCTTCAAGTATTGTTTGTAAAACTCCACCTGCCTTTTGTGATTCAGATGCACCATTGCCAGAAAAAAGGTCGTGTTCAGTTAATACTTTGACATTTTTTTTCAGTAACTTAACATCTAGTGTGTGAAAATAAAAAATGTAACCTTCTGAATTAGGCTCAATATAAGGATGAGGCTCTGGTTGCTTTGATAAAAAATCACTTACAACCATCAGAACCTTATCATCTATTCCAAAATCAACTGTAAAGTGAATGGATTTATAGTCTGCCATACCTGTATTTTACCCTACTCTCCTATTATCAATCCTAATTATTACGCAAAGTGCGTGCTAACTCGTGATTCTACGAGCATGGTGTGTTTAATGCCGGGATTATACGAACTTGGTGCGTTTAATACCGAGATGAATACGGTCCAGCGGCGAGCATGCCGCCTCCCGGTTGACAACCTCAAGGTAGCTGCTTACATGCCTTTGCGCCATGATCTTCCATTCGGGAAAGTATACGGCAGGCTGATTATTCCTTCATCTTCACGTAGAACAGCGTCGAGCCGTCAATCTCCTGGGTGCGCATCTGGAAGGTATCCTTGTAGTTGGCGATCAGGCGGGAGAGCTGCCGGTGGCCGTAGGTGCGCGGGTCGAAGCCGGGGTCGAGCTGGTACAGGGCGTTGCCCATGTGATCCAGCCGCGCCCAGCCGTCTTCCTGCTGGGCAATTTCGTAGGCCTGGCGGATGATCGGCATCGGGTCGTTTTCGTTCTCCGCTTCGGGGATGGGTGCGGGAGTTCCGCTGGGCGCAGGAGCGCTGGCGGGCGCGGCGGAAGTCGCGGCCTTTTTCCGGCGTTGGGTTTGTCTCGGCGCGGCAGGGCGCGCAACTTTGTGTTCGGCCACCAAGTTGGAAGTGTACACGAACACGTCGCAAGCGTTGACGAAGGGCTTGGGCGTCTTTTTCTCGCCGATGCCCATCACGAACACACCCGTTTCGCGGATGCGCGTCGCCAGGCGGGTGTAGTCGCTATCCGAGGAGACCAGGCAGAAGCCGTCCACCGCGCGCGAGTGCAGGATGTCCATGGCGTCAATGATCATCGCTGAGTCGGTGGCGTTCTTGCCCACTGTATAGCGGAATTGTTGTACGGGCTGGAATGCGTGGTAGTTCAGGATATCCTTCCACGAATTCATCGAGGCCTTCGTCCAGTCGCCGTAGATGCGGCGGACGGTGACCAGCCCGTATTTGCCCGTTTCCACCAGCATCT
>Ga0210014_1001851_pt1 | contig 15279 bp, 13 predicted proteins | sample CryGeymeta201519_FD_183983 | JGI IMG/M metagenome (GOLD analysis project Ga0210014, IMG submission 183983) | Groundwater microbial communities from Crystal Geyser aquifers in Utah, USA - Crystal Geyser metaG 2015-19 (SPAdes) (version 2) | ecosystem: Environmental > Aquatic > Deep subsurface >...
TGGGAAAATTTACCAATCCAAAAAATTAAAGTTTTCCCTGCCTCGATTCTTTCCCAAGCCAGATATAATTTTTGGGAAAAGATTATCTTGAAAATAAAAAGGGTTTTTGATTAGTTTTGTGCCTCTGGAGGGAGTCGAACCCCCAACCTTGTGATTCTTCCAACCCCGGGGGTTGACTAGCTAGAAACCATCTTAACCAGCCATATATCGTTTTAACCGAGATTCCGAATTTCTGGGCAACCGAAGCGGCTGCTTCACCGGCTTTAACTTTGGCTAAAACTTCTTCTTTAACTTCCTTGTTGATAGCAGGTTTCAAATATATTCACCTCCTTAAAATTAAGTGCCTAATTGTACAGACACTTTGTGCATTTTAAGGGGTACCTGTCCCCATGAGTAAAAAAGGTAGCCCTTGGGAAAATGCATATCAAGAAAGCTTTTACAATAATTTCAAAACAGACCTGGGACTTGAGTTTGAAAGATTTGAAACCATTGGTGAATTTGTGGAAGCCATTCACCAAACAATCACTGACTACAACAACCAAAGAATCCATACAAAACTAAAAATGGCACCAAAAGCTTTCAGGCAAAAATTCTATCAATCCCTACAAGTCCAACAACTTAACGGATGTAGAAAGAGTGTGTAGTGAAAGGGGTACTTGACAAAAATTATTCATAATAACTGAGATTCTACACCGAATTTTATATTCAACAATTTTAGGCCACAAGAGAATGTATAAAAAGTCATTAAACCGTATAACTTTTTCCCATTTTCTTTTAAATAGTGCGTGCATTTGATTATTTTTTAGCCTCGTATATTTTCGAAATACATCTTTTAAACTTTTATTGCTATATTCATTTGCTTCTAAATCTACTTCACCAGACCAAACACTAAACGCTCCCGCCATCATCATACCTCTTTTTTTATCTTTAAACTTAACATAATTCCTCCACACTCTCGCTAAAAGGTGCCATTGAATGGCCGATTGTATCCATTTTTTACTTTGTCGACCTTTTTGAATAGCCTTTAAAGCTCTATGTGCACCATAATGAAAAGCTTCAAAGAGATGAGGGTCAGGGCAATGCAAAGCAACAGGTGATGGCTTTCCCCAAATTAACAATCTTTTACCTGGTATTTTGGGTGTGTGATCAACAAAGAGTTTCTCGTCATTTATTTCCCATCTTGCTCTTCCAGTAAAAGCAAGAAGACCCATTATATTCCAATCAGACATAACGTCATGTACAGAAAAATTAGCTTGATCCACGTTAGGATTAGATTCAAAAAATTGAACAATATTCTCTAAAACCATATTATTTATTAAGACCATATCTGCATCTAATTTAACAAAAAGATCATATTTGTGAGAATTATCCATTATATATGAATAAAGTGTATCGTGAGCTTCTTTATTTGATAAATCAGAAAAAACTACTCTATCTATGTGCTTATATGTCTGTCTATCTAATGATTTCAAAGAAGATTGATATTCGTTTTCTCCACTATTAAGCATAAGTACCAACACCATTTTAGTTTTTTTATCAATTTTTTGTGCAGTTGACATAAATCTTTGATAATACAAGACAAATTAACTATTGTTTCTTTCTTAGCATATTCCTAATTTCCTTAAAACTAATAACTTTTATCCCATGCATTGATAACCAGTTCTCATTAAATATCTTACTGAACAAACGATACTCATCAATTCTGGCGTGATACATTACTGGGTCTATTAGTTTAATACTGTCACTTGTATTTGGATGTAAAGAAAAAAATGTTACGCCATGAGGAATATTGAGCAACAAGTTTTCATAACCTTTTTCTGCCTCTTTGGCTGGGAAGCATGGAGTTATGGTAAAGTTGTCAACAAGAGGATATCTTGTTACTTCTAATTCTGCTACCAAATCCGTGTAGAAATCATCATTTACATCATCGATTTTATATAGTTTTTTAACAGCAATGATACTTTTTGGCAACAACACTGGTACTTTGTATTCATTGCCTAGCTTAAGATAAATATCAATTAATTCAGGTACCAGACCAACCCCCATATGGCAGTCAAGATGTGTTACATCGATACCTGAATCAAGCGCTCTGTCTATTTGTGCTCGAAACTCCACCTCAGCGGCTTGTTTATTTAAATGCTGTCTAAGTAGTTGGCGATTTTTCCAAAAGTATCCATCAGAATCAATTAATCCTGAGGATACGTCGACAGTGGAAAGTGGTTTCCAGCGGTAATTTCCCCATTCACTGGTAAGTGTTAAATGTACTCCTACACTAAAATTTCTATTTTTTATGTATAGTTCGATGAAATGTGGAAACCAAGGGCAAGGAACCATGACAGATCCAGATTTTACAGTGCCTTCATTCAACAATTCTTGAAAGGCAATATTTGAACCATAGTTCATTCCCAAATCATCATGATTTAATAATAAAACTCTTGCTTCGTCTGAAAATCCTAATTCAGAAAGTATTTTTGATTTCATCATTAACTATCTCAGAAGGGATACCACTAGACTTTGGGCCTACGCCACTTAGTCTCATTATTAAAATCATACAACTGAATCCCCTTTTCTATAAGGGTTTGTTTAACTTCGTCTGCCTTTTCATATTCTTTTCTCTTTCTATAATCATCTCTCAGTTTTACTAATCTCTCTATCTCTTCATCGTTTAGTTCTTTTGCCAAGTCAAGAAATCCAAAAAAAGCATTTATTTCTTTAAAATACTTCAATGTATGTTTTCCTGCCAAACCGTCTTGGTTTCTTTCTTTTATATAATCAAAAATTGCAGATAATGCTCTTGGTGTGTTGAAATCGCTATCTAGGTGAGAGATAACTTCTTGTCTCAAATTCTCCACAAGATGTTCCTCACCAGCCACTTCGTGACTTTCATCCAAACCAAAGATAAACTCATCAATCCTTTTTAGCGACCTTTTTGCTTGGTCCAAAACCTCGTCATTAAAATCCATAGATGATCTATAATGGCCGCTTAAAAATAAAAATCTCAAAATTCTAGCGTCAGACTTTTGGATTGTTTCTCTTATGGTTAAAAAATTTCCAAGGCTCTTTGACATCTTCTTGTCTTTCATGTTTAAAAATCCAGTATGAAACCAATATCTAACCAAAGGAGATTTTCCTGATGCTGCTTCCATTTGTGCAATCTCCGCCTCGTGATGGGGGAAAATTAAATCAACAGCACCTCCATGTGCATCATACTGGGGACCAAAAAAAGTTTCTGTTATAGCGGTGTCTTCAATGTGCCAACCAGGTCTACCAGCACCAATTTCTGTTTCCCAAGATGGCTCACCTGGTTTAGAGAATTTCCACAAACAGAAATCATTCCAGCCACGTTTTTCTGGGCTAGCATCTATTCTTGATACGCCATCTGTTTCCTGAACTTCAGTTCTTCTGGAAAGTTTCCCATACTCATCAAACTTTGATATTTCAAAATAGATACCATCGCTCGTTCGATATGCAAATCCCTTATCTTCAAGAGTCCTGACTTGCTCAACAATCTGCGGTATATAATCTATTGCTCGAGCATACTCAGTAACTGCATCATTCCCTAATGATCTCATATCCTCCATAAATATTTGAGTATATTGATCGGCTAATTCCTTCCACGACACACCTTTTTTTTGAGCCCTCTTAATAATCTTATCGTCAATATCTGTAATATTTTGCAAATAAAAAACATTGTAGTCTCTATATCTCAAATATTTAACAATGAAGTCGAATTGAGTATAGGTTTTAGCATTTCCGATATGAGCATAGTCATATACTGTTGGACCACAAACGAAAAAGTTTACTTTACCCTCTTCTATAGGTTTAAATTCTTCGGTTCTTCTCGAAAGAGTATTATAGGTTTCTATGCTCATTTTGTGTATTCTATACCATTTTGTGGCTTTTTTCTATTGTCATATAATTTTTGTTTATCTTTCGGAAAGAATTTTTGTATATTTTTTGTGTTTGAAATTAAGTTAAAACAAAGTAAACCTTCTAATTGTTCTAGTTCATCTTTTGATAATAATCCTGAATACTTAGCTTTAATTTTTTGTGAGAAAGTATCTCTGTTTGGTTGAAAAAAATTTTTATAATAATAAATATACGGATCTTTAGGAAAATCTGGGTAAAGTTGAAAAACTATTTTTAAAATTTCAAAATACACCTTATTGAGAGCCTCGATTCTTTTATTAACATCTTTCAAAGCAAAACCCTTAATATACATGGCATCCCTAAGATCTTGAAAGAAATTATTTGGCAAGACATCCATGGTAGTTAACATTGCAATTCTCCATTTTTTATGTGGTCTAAATCTCTTATTTAGGATATAGATTGCTTCAATTAACAAATCTATGCATTCATTTAGTAAATCATGTGAACCCTCGGGATATCCTCGACGGCAAGTTCTAATAGAATGAATTTCTCCTCTCCATACATATTGCTCCATAATCCAAATAAGACGTTTATATGCTCCCTCGCTGTCAAATTTAGTTTTTAATCTGATAAGCTTTGATATTTTCTTATCCCTCTCAAAATACACCTTACATTGGAGATACGCTTCCTTTGTTCCTTCATCCCATTCCTTTGTAGTCCCATCTTCGTATATTAGTTGATGAATATTAAATTCATACCTTTTTCCATTCAGGTTGATATGGAATTCGAATGGCAAGAAATATTTTTTAGGGGTGTTTGTTTTGTAAAATAAGGCAATATCAACATCAGAATATTCATCTAAAAAATTTCTCCTTGCCAGTCCCCCCAACAAAACTATTCCCTCAACATAATTCTTTTTCTTTAGTCGGTGTAGGAAAGGTTGAATTTCTCTTTCCACTCTTGGCTTTATGTTTTGAGTGTTAAGTTTAAGCTCTTTTTGTATTTTCATCTTTCTAGAGTTAAATTAGTAATTTTAGGCATTTTATGTAAAAAAGTTTTTCCACTTACATCCAGGCCTGCGGTTGACTTTTTCGTTTTAGAAGTACTGTATATCAACAGCTCTGGATCTACTTTATCTTGGGTAACATTTAATATTTCTTTTGATTGCTCAGAAACATAGATAGCCGGATCCAAAAATAATATTGTTTTCCCTAGTATTTTTCTAATTTGAGACGTAATTAACTGAAAACATGTGCAAGCCAAAATTAAAGTGTCGATTTTTTCATTCCTATACTTTGCCAATTCTTTATATATTAAGGACTTCCCGGCATTTAAATTACAATTCCCAATTGTAACTGAGTGTTCTGATTGTGTAGCTACAATATTAATAATTTTCTTAGGATGGTATTTGTGAATAATTTCAAAATATTTAAGTGAATCAATTGTATATTTGGTTGCCATAATCGCTACATTTTTACCCTCAATAAGTTCTCTATTTTTCTGGATGCAAGTACTTATTCCATCAACCATTGAGATAACAGGAACTTTATGCTTATTTGATAAATCTCTCGATATTTTATAAGAAGCTATTGAAGCAGTATTGCAAGCAATAACAACTAATTTTACATTATTTCTTTTTACTAAATTTTTAAACCAAGATTCAACAATTTCAATAATTTGCTTTTGGTTTTTTAAACCAAAAGGATTCATTTCATAATCTGCTAAATAAATTATTCTAAAATTGCCTGCCCAACTTTGAAAATATTTTAAGACACTCAATCCTCCTGCACAGGAGTCTGTCATTAAAATTGTTGGTTTTTCTTCTTTCATTTAGTTAATTTGATAAATTCAGACATTCCATTATAAGTTCTTTGAATAATAGTCAGTCCTGGACTACTGTTGCCTTCTAAAACAACTGTTCCATTATCAGTCAGTGCAATATCCCACCCCACAAAAGTTAGCATGGGAAACTTATTACCCAATAATTCAGCTGTCTTTACAACTTTTTCTATATTCTTAATTCTATTACCTTTGAAGGTGGTCCTGGTTAAAGGGTGCTCTTTATATTCAAATAAATTCTCGTCATATGCTATTTCATCTAAAAAACCAGTTTTTGTATCAACTCTCACGTAAACACCTCCTGTGTGGGCATTGTCAGTAATGGCCTTGTTATTACCAAACTTCAAAATACAATACAAAACTTTTGCACCTTGGTTAGGAACAAAGTAAGTTAATACTCTAAAAGAATTTGTTGAGTACTTATATATACTACTTATATCTTTACTGTTTTCTATTCCTTCCTGGATAATCCAATCCGATAATTTAATGCCTTGTATGTATTTATAGTCAAAGATTTTGTTTGAACTATCATAAAACTTCCCATTAAAACGCCTCAGCGCAAAAATATCTTTACCCCCACTACCACAGTCTGAAGGCTTGCAAAACAAAACTTTGCTTTTAACTTTTTTAAGTTCTTTTGTAACCTGTTGATTAGATTTAATTACATTTGAATCACTATCAAATATAGTGTGCTTAACAATTTTTAAAACAGTCTTTGGGTAACTAATGTTTTGACCTCTTAACATATCTTCAAAAACACTTTTGTCATCCAATAGGAACATTTGTTTATTAATCTTAGGAAGTATTTCGTAATAAAAAACAGTTTCCGGTAAATAATCTAAAACTTTTGAAAAAGCATACTTCTTGCGGTAAAGTCCATATCTAAAGTAATGATATGGCAGACACTTCCAAATCAAAGTAAGTTTAACCAGCTCGAAGATAATTTTTATAATGTTTTTCTTGTCATTAGAGCGCTTAAAAGCTGGCCAATAAGATTCGAAAAAGCGTTTATTTTGATACGACATCCAAAAATTGTACATATATAATCTAAGACCTAATGTAGAGCCATCGTGATACTTTTGCATTCTAAGGTTAAATTCAGCCATAGGTGATTATAGAATATCTACCATTTCTACACAAATCGTCAAATTTGGATATAAAAAGTAATCACATACGAAAATGTACTCATTCGTAGCCAGGTGGCTATAGCCACAAACTTGGACATTTACTCTCCTAGAGTAACTAACGGTACCGTAACGGTGAACCGTTCCACCGTCAACGGTGGATCTAGCTTCATTTGATGGTAATTACCAAGTATCTGACGGTGAACCGTAAAAGGTGCCTTTTTGTCCAAGTTTTACGGTCTAGTTTCCGCTCTACGGAAACTCTCAGCTTTTAAGCTGTCTTCCAACCCCTCTTCCAACCCCGGGGGTTGACTAGCTAGAAACCTAAGGAAATTTTAATTTTGCTGAATATACCTGAGGCTGGATGGATTCGAACCATCGGCCAATCCCGCACTAAACTTTGTGAGGCGTGGAGGATTCGAACCTCCGACCAATCGCTTAAGAGGCGACTGCTCTACCACTGAGCTAACGCCCCGGAAACTTTGACTATCAAATTATACCACGCACGGCCTTAACCGCAACGAACTTATGTGGTAGAATTAGGTACTTTTCTGCGCCTGTAGCTTAATGGATAAGCAAAGTTTGCTGCTTCGCAGTAAGCAAAGCTTGTTTCTCCCGCCTGGCAGCGGGTCGAAATAGAGCAGATGGCGGAGTTTATCCCATAAGCCCCTGTAGCTTAACGGATAAAGCACTGGTCTTCGGAACCAGTAATGGGGGTTCGATTCCCTCCTGGGGCACTCAATTGGGAGGTGTCTATCTATACCACCCCACGGGTGTGTAAGTATGCAAGGAATTCAGTAAACAAATGGTAAAAAGCTGATTTAGGCAAATGAAGAAAGAATGGGTTGAGCATATTCGATAAAGAGATATTACTCAACCCATTCCATTGTTGGGTTATTTCGCACGACTCTGATATGTAAGAGAAACCTTCCTTCGAGCATAATCGACGGAGGTCACTTTTACAACCAATGTCATGCCTGCTTCAATCTTCGGCGGACCACCAAGCCCAAGGAAACCTGATCTTTTCGGGAAATCCTGGGTTTGAAGAAGCCCATCCAACGCAGGAGCGAGTTCTATAAACGCTCCATGTTGAGTGACGTTGACTATGACACCTCTACATGATTGGCCCACCTCTAGCTGCGACAGCGGATCGTTTTCAGGGATTTTCATCGAGAGTTCAACTTTGCGTTCGGCTTGGTTGACAGAGAGGATTTTGACAATGACGCTATCTCCGCTTTTGAAGAGTTCTTCGGTTCTGTATCTGCCTCGATAGACTTCATTGTGTTTCACTCGACCCGTAACCATTGCCGCCAAGGTGACAAAGATGCCATTTTGATTGACAGCCTCGATGACTCCTTGATATGTTTGCCCGACAACAATTTGCATGATTGGATCTGCAACGCCTCCTGTGATTTCAAGCAAAGGTTCTCCTTTATCCATCCGATGTTCAAGCACTTTGACTTGCACAGATGCTCCAGGCGCCAGTAGTGTTGAAAGATTTCCGATTCCACCCATGACTTTGCTTTTTGGAACAAACCCCGTAATACCATGACCCAATTCAACGACAACTCCACCTTTGTTTATCTCCATAACGATTGCATTGTCGATGATTGTGCCAACAGCCAGCTTACTCTGCATGTGGGCATACAACTCACTGTCAATGAGCTGAGCCACATACACTTGGTTTGAATACCAATAGAGTTTTTCCAAGGCGCGCTGAAAGTCTAGGTTTTTATCGGCAATCGTCTTGATTTCGTAAAGCCTGTCGTATGTCATCCTCCCTGTAAACCGCAAAACCCCACGTTTCCATGAGAGTTCATTTGGTCTTTCCTCTGTGCTGGTTTTTGAAACAGCTTTTGCAGGAAGAGAGGGAAGATCGACATGCGCAGCTCCTCTTGAGCGACGATACACCTTCAATACTACCTGCTCACCAAGGGAAAACTCGCCCGAGTCTTTGGGAAGTTTGCTCCCATATGCTGAAGTGATGATGCACACATCGGTGGATATTTGGCCAAGGTCAAGAACAAACACGACTTTGCCGTCATCACGAATTTCAATTACCGTTGCCTTAGCGACAGTTGTCTCCTCGTCTCCTTCGGAAGAGACAAAGCGATTTGTAATCAAACCCTCCGCCTTTTCCCAGTTTGTGAGTCTCACTCGTCTTAGCTCAAGATCGATATGCTCGATGTTAAGGGTTAGGCGAGTGCCTCTGTAAATCTGTGTCACAGCATATGCACTGCGAGTAAAACCCATATCCTGAGGCTCTATAAGAACTTCAAGATCGGTTTCAATATCGTGTACAACAAGCGCTGCAACATAATCTCCTTCAAACTTGAGAGTATCAAGAACCTCAACTGTCACCTCATCACTATAGCGGTGCCTTTTTGCGAAGACATCGAATGGTTCAGGTTGAGGAACTACTTTGGCAATCACAATCGGTGGTTGTCCAGGCCGGAAGTCGAATCCTGTTATTTCAACAACGACCTCCTCTCCAGCAACTAGACAAGAAGTGAGTACTGCTTGTTTGCAGTCTACACTCTTGTACCAGATTGAGATATCTGCAAGAGATATGCCTTTTGCTTTTTCCTGTTCCTTTTCCTGTTCCATTTCGTCTTCGAGTGCGTCTCCGAGTTCTTCATCCTCTTCAGCCAGATTCTCAGTTTGTCGAGTCAGAGTTTGTGCCCGAGTTAGGTTACGCGTGGTTTTAATCCATACATATTCTCCCTCTTGACCCTCAACTTTAGCTTCAAATCGATGGCCGATGGGATACACTTGATCGACAAAGAGGCGTGAGGAAATGCCATCTACCACTTCTTCCAGAGAAGGGGTATCTAACCATGATTCGGGTTTCTCCTCGCTTTGTCCGTTTGGAGCAATCAGACTGCAGGTAACAAGTGAACCTGTCTGGGGTTCGATTTCGGCAGTATACCGATATGGATCTGAAGCTCCCGTCACTCCGACGTCTTTCAGCATAGTCCAGAGAAGTGTTCTTACGCGTCCAATCTGCGAAAGATCAATAGATTGTACGCCTTCTTCTTTGGTACCAATACTTAGACGCTCGAGAGTTTGGTTTCGCTCCTCGGCTATGGCAAGCATCGTTTTGTGGTTCACAAAGTGAAGATCTGCCCACTGCTTTCGCAGGGAGTTGAGCTCTTCCTCGTTGAGATTCCTCAACTGATTCTCATCTAACCAAGGAAGTTCATCCCAAGCTTTATAAAGCTTTAAGATAAACTCCACGTCGTCACGAGCACCTGCCATGAGAGCCTGATGACGCCGATAGGCCGTACATTTTGTGTAGATGTCCCAACTGAATTTCCAGGACAAGAGTCTCCGCGTACCACCATTCTTGATAACCGGTAAGATTGTTGCCATTTCCACTGAACAGCCGGTGTCGTCAGCGGCCATGAGAAGATCAAACAGTCTCGGAGTATACGAGAATTGACGAATCATCAAACCGTAAGAGGTAAGTGATTTGTCTTCAGTCAATGCTCCAGACTTGATCAACACATCGGTCGATCTTTCGATTTCGGTCTCTGGTGGATTTTCTAGCCATCCATCTAAGATTTTCGGTATTCCGGCTGTCTTTGCGGTTAGAACAACACCTTCCATACTAGAGCGTTGTATTGCGGCAACCGGAAACTTTGGAAACAGTTCATTAAACTGCTCTTCTGTATAAAGGCAGTAAACCTCACCGTTTCTCGTTCGACCCGTTCGTCCCCAGCGCTGTCTAGCGTTTGCCTTACTGATGAGTACCATGGGGTACTTGCTTGCACCAGTCTCGGCATTGAATTTAGGCTGAATTTCGACTCCAGTCTCAAGTTCATAGACAATGCTGTCAATCGTTACGGACGCTTCGGCGATGTTTGTTGAAACAATCATCCGAAGCTTCCCAGGTCTTGGATCTTCGTATGCGACATCGGTAAGATCTTCATCTTCGTCGCGATAGAGCGGGTAGACCTCGACTACTTCAGCTAAAACCTCGTCTTGATTCGCCCATACCCGAAGATCTTCAACAAGCTTGTTGATAGGTCTTTTGCTGTGAAGAAAAATGAGGATATCACCCCAATCTTTTCTTCTAGCAACAATTTCCTCGACAAGCCATTTGGCCTTCTCTCGCACAGCATTCAAAATAGCTCTGCTCAAGCTGCCAACTTCTTCGTATGGGAGTCGCTCTTCTTCTGACGCGAAAAACACGTCGTACTTCACTGGATTCCCGTGAGCGTCAACACGTGCCTTTCCCTCAAACTCAATCTTCTTCGCGCCTTCTTGGTCAAAATACCGGCGGAAGAATTCCACGTCAATAGTGGCGCTTGTAATAATGAGCTTGAGATTAGGATACAAACCCATACGGTCTTTCAAGAGGCGCATGATAGTTTCGATGTTTTCAGAGCGTTCATGCGCTTCATCAAGAAGAATTAGGCCGTATTGGCTAATTCTTCCAGCAACAATCCAGTTCACCAGCTTTCCGTCCGTAGCCAGATCGATAGCGTTTCTCCAGTCTGATTTATCCTCTTTGCTATACGTGTAGCCGATATCGAATCCGGCTCCGATCGAAGACCCCATGAGATCCGAGCCGAGATAGTTGGCAATCTTTTTCATCGCCAAAATGCGCGGCTGGGTAACTAGAATTTGACCATCTTTTGTAAAGAAGTCTTCTTCAACCCCCGACGGTGGATATACCAACCAGTAAGGTAAAGCGGTTGATTTGCCAGAACCTGTTGGACCAACGACAATAACTACTCGGTGGTTGGGATTCCTGAACCAATCAGCGATTTCCCGAACCCTGTCTTGAGTCAATCCAAAGCGAGTTTCATCAAAATGTCCTTCACCTTTTGTGGCAACATGAACCCTCTCCTCACGATCGATGTAACCTAAAGGCCCTGGTTCAATTTCACTGATTACTAGAGGAACGTGGAAGTATGGTGATCCCATACCTCGTCTCATAACTTTCTCCTTTTTCTGGCACTCGTCACAGTACTCAGGCCGAGAGAATCCGTACTTAAGAGAGTTCCGATAGGCGCGGTCAGAGTAACCAAGCTTCTTTCCGCAACGCTTGCAAGTCACTTCCCATTCGCGTGTCATTTCCCTGCTCCTTTTGGATACTGAATAACCCAACTTGTTAATGTGCGATGAATTTAGCCTAAGAAAAATCAATTCGCTTTTGAACTTATTTTCTTGAACTAATTCAACACGTACCTATTTTATATCATAGGCCAGAAACTATCAAACATCTAAATCTATTGTCGGTCCCAAAGGATGGTACTGAATACTGTCTAGGACAAACTAATCTTCTAGTGTATAATGTGATATCATTTTCTATTATGGCAAACAGATCATATTTATATACAGTTAGCGAAGTACCCGATTATAGAAAAGGCGGGCAGGTTCTTACGGTTAAAGGTTTGTCCGAGTATAAATCCGGTATCCCTCCGGTGTTCTTGCTTTTACTTGGAGATAACACGATAGTTTGTAATTCATTAATTTGGGATTCATATGCGCTGTCAGGCGATTATGATCAAGGAGTGAAGAACTTGGAAAAGTTCACAGAGCTAATGCTTAAAAAGGGTGTTCAAAATCCGGAAGCCTTTGAACGGGTGAGTAAAGAAGCAATAAACTATTTAAACAGACAGGATATCAGACAAAAATTCTCCCTTTTGGAATATGGAGAAATTTATCAAGAAATTGGCTATGACGAGCAGGCCCTGAAAGAAAACATTATTTTGAAGTGGAAAGATTTGCTGGTTGCCCTTCACAATGAAAATTTAACTAAGTTTAATGAATACATTGGAGACGATATCTTAACTCACTGGGAGGATAAAGCAGGGATAGATTATTGGGAAGAAGTCCTTTATTTTCACTTTAGTAAAGAAATTGAATTTTACAAGCCAAAAACTGCACCATTGGAACCTACTAACAAACCCTTGTTTGAACTACACTTGATTCCAAGAGATATCAAACAGAATATTGCAGTGGAGTTCGGAGATTTACTTTCATATTTTAAGAGGGAAAGCTATGAGATACATGAAATATCTAAAACCAAATATTCTGTCATTAGAGAAGAACTAATCAGAGCTGAGATAGAGTTAGTATCTGACGGAAAAGAGCAATCTTTAAAAGTTAAAAAGGACAATATAATTGTGCGCTGTTTTAGCTATTCTGCGAGTATTTCACTTACCACAAGAAGCTTCGCAGCGAATAAAAATTATAAAGTTTATAACTCTGTTCTCAAATCGTTTCTTCCATCTTATATAGCATTTATGGATTTAACGGGAACAGTAACAGATCCGGAAACAATTAAAATTTTAGACAAATACGGCCTTGAACCAATATTCTTATCCGATAATGATATTTATTTCGTTAGAAAAAAAAGGGAAAAACCTATATATATCGTTAACCCTAATCTCATTGACTATTATTTGAGGTGGAAAAACTATGATAAAGCAGATTTTGTACAATCACCGGAATTTTATTACGAAGTAGCGCCGGACATACAAAGATTTGTTCAGTATGTGGATAGAAATGTAATCCCAACTTTCTTTTATCAGAAATACCACAAGGATCTAAAGATTTTCAACTTCAGCGGTGTTGATATCGAAAATCCCGGAAGAAAAGTATTTGTAAAGCCTTTTATTGCTGAAGTAGACGATGAAAATTTTAATATTCATACAATTCAAGGAGAAAAAGGAGCAATGATTCTAATGGATAAAATTAGAGAAGGGGAAACATTAGATAAGATGCTTAATCGCATTCTAAAGGAGTGGGGTGTTGCTGACGGATATTTGCGTGCATTTGTTAGAAAAGATTTGGAGTTTGATAAGGATAGAGAGGGATATATTACACCCAGACTGATTGTTGATGTATATGTAGAAAAAATTTTGAAAAAACCGGCTGGTAGTGAGAGAAGTTGGGTTCCAATTCCAAAATAAAAAGACTGCAACGATTAAATTCAGCTCTTAATATTTTAAGATTTGTATAAATAAACTTTTCTAACCTATTTATCGGATTTATTTACCACATGAGAAGATGCAAAACTGTTTTTATATTCTTCAATAGGTGTATCTACATTAATACAATATTCACCATCATTTGATATTAGAACTTCTGAAAAAGTAACGGCACTTTTGCTTTCAGCAATTAAAACATTCATCTTATCTAGATAATAGATATTGGTGATATTTTGGAATTAAATAGAGAGGAGAAAATAATCTCGTTTAAAGTACGAGAGTTATGATTGCAATTGTTCTAATATTGGTTTTAGAGAATCTGTAGGAAAATCGCTTTTTGCAATTTTTTCAATACGAGCTTTGTCTTCCTCTGTTATCGGTTCTTTCCCAATAACCTTGAAGTTCTCTTTGTAGAAAAAGGGGATAAATTTATTATCTTCAAACTTTAAAGAATCTTTGTTTGCGAGCATTGCTCCATATCCAAGATGAGAGAAACTAAGGAAGATTCCCTCAAATATAACTAACCTCTTTGTTTTTATTTCATTTTTGACAACTTCATTAATAAATTCTGTTATTAAATACGGTTCCATAGGATCGACTACCATGCTGTATTGCTTTCCATTAACGGCAAATTTAACAGTACGTTCATTAGTTGTAGATTCGAATTGGTCTTCTATATGAGAAATAGTAGTATTTTTTAGTAAATCACTAAGGGCAGTAAAAAGTCTATTAGACTTTGGTGAAACAAAAATATCTCTTGCCAAATCTTTCTTTTTGGCAATTTCAATAATATGTTCACCCAAAACCATCTCACGAAGACTAACCACTTTTCTTTCAGCTTCTTTGTAAAATAGAATATTTAGTTCAGCTGCTTTCAAGAATTGCTCAAGTGAACCTATACTATAACTGTTCAAATACATTAGATAATTCTCCAGATCCGATTGACTAGCATTAATCAAATCTTTAACACATAATTTTGCGTAACGTTCACGTTCTTTAATAACTTTTTCAGGAAAAACCTCTTCAAGCTTTTCGTTATCAAGAAGGCCTAACTTTTTCCCAAAATCAAATGCTCTTTGGGCTAATTCTTTATTTATTGTTATTGAATAATTTTCCATAGGCAGATTATACCATTTTCTTCATATTTTAGGGTTCCCGCAAGTTCTATAATCCAATGAGAGTGTTGAATAACAATTGTTATAATGTCCTCTTGAGCTCTTCGCTTATACTCAGGGCAGGCTCTAGCAAAGGATCTTCTTGATAAAAGATTCTTTTGCCTTCAGCCTCAGAATGACCAAATGCCGAAATGTTATTCAACTATCTCTTTATTTTGAGTTTGCTAGAGGTTGTATAATATACCTACCTTAAACAGACTGAGCGGCCTGTCTTAAGGCAACGATTTCACAAGGGATGAAAAACCCGCAGGTTCAAAAGCGAACTTAAATGGTTTTTCGTCGCACTTTGACAACTTAGGTACTAGAGAGAAAAGGAGAAAACACCAT
>Ga0210014_1001860_pt1 | contig 15212 bp, 19 predicted proteins | sample CryGeymeta201519_FD_183983 | JGI IMG/M metagenome (GOLD analysis project Ga0210014, IMG submission 183983) | Groundwater microbial communities from Crystal Geyser aquifers in Utah, USA - Crystal Geyser metaG 2015-19 (SPAdes) (version 2) | ecosystem: Environmental > Aquatic > Deep subsurface >...
AGAGATAATTTATTATATCTTTCATTATATCTCTTAAACTCTTGCAAAAAAGTGTTTAAACACTTTTTTGCCCTAAATAATAATGGCAAGTTTCTAACGGGGTGAAAGGGACTTAAAAAAGCTATGAAGTTCATTCTTGCTAAAAAATTAAATATGAGCCAGATATTTGACGAAAAGGGAAAAGTTATACCAGTGACTATTTTAGAAACCGGCCCGGTTAAAATTATCCAAATAAAAACCAAAGAGAAAGATGGTTATGCCGCTATTCAAATAGGCTTTAGCAAAAAGAAAAATATTTCCAAACCCCTTAAGGGCCATTTGAAAAATATCGATAACTTTAGATGGTTAAAAGAGTTTAGAGTCAATGAGGACAAGAATATTGAAGGATACAAAGTAGGAGATGAGATAAAAGTTGATGTCTTGAACGAAGGAGAGACAGTGAATATCCGCGGTCTCAGTAGAGGAAAGGGTTTTCAAGGAGTAGTGAAAAGGCACGGTTTTCATGGCAAAGATGCTACTCATGGAGTTAAACATGCTCATCGTCAGCCTGGTTCCATTGGCGCTACTACACCTCAGCATGTTATCAAAGGTAAAAAAATGGCTGGAAGAACTGGAGGGGAAAATATTACTGTAAAAAAAGTTAAAGTGATAAAAGTAGAACCTCAAAAAAATCTTCTTTATCTTAAAGGAGCTATTCCTGGCAAACGAGGTACTTTAATTGAAATTTCGAGTTAAACTATGAAAATAGAAGTTTACAATCAAAAAGGAGAAGTATTGGAAGAGATAGAAGCACCTCAAAATATCTTTGCTGTGGCTTTTAATAATGATTTAGTGTATCAAGTTCATAAATCATTATTAAGTAATCAGAGGAAACCATTAGCTTTTACCAAAGATAGGTCAGAAGTAAGAGGTGGAGGGAAAAAACCTTGGGCTCAAAAAGGAACAGGCAGAGCCAGGCACGGTTCTATCAGATCTCCTATTTGGAAAGGAGGAGGCGTTACTTTCGGGCCTCGGCAGAAAGAAGAAAATTTGGGGAAAAAAGTTAATAAAAAGATGAAGAAAGCAAGTGTTAAAATAGTTCTTTCTCAAAAATTAAAAGATAAAGAAATTAGAATTATCGATAAATTTGAGCCAAAAGAGATAAAAACCAAAGAAATTTTTAATATTTTAAAGCAAATTTTTAAAACAGATATCACCAAAAGCATTTTAGTATTGTTAGATAATAAAGAGCAGACCCTTAAAAGAGTTTTCAAGAACATTCCTAAAGTAGAAACTATGAATGTTTCAGATGTTAATATTCTTACTCTTCTCAATAATAAATTTGTGATGTTTTCTAAAGATGCTCTTGCTACTTTAGAAAAACAATTAGCTTGATTTAAATTATGAATAATCTCGAGCCTTTAATTCTGAAAAAACCTTGTTTAAGTGAAAAAAGCACTGATTTGAGATCTCAAAATCAGTATATTTTTGATGTCAAGATTAATGCCAATAAAAACACCATTAAAAAAGCTGTTGAAAATTATTATCATGTTAAAGTTGCAAAAATAAGAATTATTAGAACTCCTGCCAAACCCAAAAACTGGATGAGAAAAACTAGTTATGGTCAAGACAAGAAAAAAGCCATCGTGACTCTTCCAGAGGGACAAAAAATAGAATTAGGGGCGTAAATTTAAAGATTATGAAAAGATATAAACCAACAAGTCCGGGTAAACGCCATTTCTCAGTTTCTGATTATTCGGTTTTGACAGTAGATAAACCTTTGAAAAAATTGGTTTCTTTTAATAAACGCCAAAGAGGCAGATCCAAAGGTCTAATTACCAGTCGACATAAAGGAGGAGGCAATAAAAAACTATATCGAGAAATTATCTTAGGAGAAGAAAAAAGAGGAATTCCCGGGATAGTTAAAACTATTGAATATGATCCTTATAGAACCACTTTTATCGCTTTAATTTCTTATCGAGATGGAGATTGGCGATATATTTTAGCTCCTGATAATTTAAAAGTAGGTGAGACTATTGTTTGCAGCGAAAAAACTCCGGCCAAAGCAGGAAACAGAATGATTCTTAAAAACATTTCAGTGGGAACTCAGATTCATAATATAGAAACTAAAACTTTGCAGGGTGGGAAGTTATCGCGATCAGCTGGCTCAGCAGGTATAATTTTAGCGCAAGAAGGTCAATATACTTTTATTAAAATGCCGTCTGGAGAAATCAGAAAAATTTTAAGCAGTTGCTATGCTTCCCTTGGTCAATTGTCTAATATTGAACATGGCCTAATCGAAATAGGCAAAGCTGGTAGATCGAGGTTAATGGGGAGAAGGCCAAAAGTTAGAGGTTCAGCCATGAACGCTGTCGATCATCCTTATGGTGGAGGTGAAGGAAAAACCAAAAGAGGTACCAAGAGACCAAAAAATATTTTTGGTAAAGTTACTGGTGGTAAAAAAACTAGAAAGAAAAATAAATATTCTGATAAATTTATTGTCGAACATCGGAAGAAAAGAAAAAGATAAAGGGCTTTCTACAAATTTTGGAGCCAAAGGTGAACAAAATTTGTTTAGAAAACCTTTACCCCGTTAGAAGTTTGGCGCTAATCTTTCGTTTAAAGATAGCCAAAGCCGCAAAGGCGGCTTCGCCTTAAGACTTTCCTATATCAATAGTTTATCGCTGAATTTCTAACGGGGTGCTCAATGTTGTAGTAAAATTTACTTCGCTCAACATTGAGTTTCACTCATAAATTTTAACAACATTGGCATGTCCAAAGTTTGTGCCATTTGCGGCAAACAATATAATATTGCGACCACTCGCGTTAAAACGCGCTCTGCTTATAATCCTACTTCTCGCCATCGCCAAAAAGCGAATCTTCAATGGTATAGATTACCAAATGGCAAAAGGATTAAAGTTTGCACTTCTTGTCTCAAAAGGCTTACCAAATCAACTTAAGATGAAAGTTAAAGTTGATAAAACTAAATGTCTTGGCTGTGGTCTGTGCGTCAGTATATGTCCGCTAGTTTTTGAATTGAAAAACAACAAATCCCAAATTAAAGAAAAGGCTAATCTTGAAAAAAGTAAAGAATGTATTAAAGAAGCAGCAGAAAATTGCCCTGTTCAAGCTATCAAAATAGAAAAATAATTCCTTTCACGGGCTGTGGCGCAGTGGTAGCGCGCGCGCATGGGGTGCGTGAGGTCGTGGGTTCAAGTCCCACCAGCCCGACTAAGAAGCAAAATTTATTTACTCTAAGCCTTATTAATATCAAACTTATGATTACTTACGAAGATTTCAAGAAGTTAGATTTGCGAGTGGCAAAAATTATTGAGGCTGAAAGAGTAGAGAATTCAGAAAAATTGATTAAACTACAGATTGATTTAGGCGATGAAAAACGCCAAATTATTGCTGGGATTGGTAAGTTTTATTCTCCTGAAGATTTGATTAATAAAAAAATCGTTGTGCTTTGTAATTTAGAGCCCAGAACTTTAATGGGTTTAGAGAGTAATGGCATGCTTTTGGCTGCTTCTAACAAAAATCAAATTTCTCTTTTAATTCCTGATCAAGATATTGCCTCTGGCTCTCTTGTTAAATAATATAGATTTTATGATTACTTTAGCCAAAGTTAACAATAATCCCCAAATTTTGAAATTTATTAAAAAAAGCGATGAGAGTTTAAAGACCATCGGTTATACTGAACATGGCTTAAAGCATGCTACTTTAGTAGCTGATCGAGCTCGCACCATTAGTCAGAGTATTGGTTTAACTAAAGCCGAACAAGAACTTTCCGCTATTAGCGGTTTTTGTCATGATATGGCTAATTTTTTAAGCCGCAACCAGCACCAATACCTTGGTTCTCTTCTCTTTTTTGATGTTTTTAAAGACGAGTATTCCATCGGAGATTTAATCCCTATTATGCAAGCGATTGCTGTTCACGATAACGATGAATTTAATCAAAAAGAAATTGAATTTGTGAACAAGGTTTCCGCTGTCTTGGTGATAGCTGATAAATCTGATGTCAGACGTAGTCGGATTTATATGGAGGACTTAAAAAATTTAGACGATGATATTCATGCTCGAGTAAATTATGCTACTAAGCAGAGCAAAATTTCAGTAGATAAGAAGAAAAAAGTGATTACTTTAACTTTGGCGATTGATACCAAAATTGTACCTATTATGGAATATTTTGAAATTTTTACCCAGAGAATGGTTTATTGCCGAAAAGCGGCTAATTATTTAGGTTATCAATTCGCTTTGATTATTAATAAGTTTCAATTGCTTTAATGACCGCTAATTTAATTTCCTTTTTGAATTTTAACCCCATTTCTTTAAGAATTTTTCTTACCAGCCTTCAATTTAAGGATATTTTGGATATTCTTTTTACTGCTGTCCTGGTTTATGTTTTATTGTGGTTTTTGAGAAAAACGAAATCTTTGCCAGCAATTTTAGGCGTAATAGTGCTTTTAATAATGTACGCTTTATCTTATTGGTTGAATTTTTCTTTAACCTATAAAATTCTTCAAACCCTGATAGGCGCTTTCATTGTCATTCTGGTGGTGATTTTTCAAGACGAAATTAAGCGTTTCTTTTATTTTATCGGTTCAGTTAGCCTCAAAAGAAACAATGTTGTTTTAACTCCTCAAACTATTGATAGCTTAATTGATACTCTTTTTATTATGGCTAATTACCGAATCGGCGCTTTAATAGTGATTCCCGGAAAAGAATCTATTAAGCCATATGTGACTGGTGGCATTAATTTGGACGCTCAATTTTCCAATCCTTTAATTTTATCTTTATTTGATCCCCATTCTCCTGGTCATGACGGAGCTGTTGTTTTAGAAAATAATAAAGTCCAAAAATTTGCTGTTTATCTGCCTTTGTCTAAAGATCTCATCCAATTAAAAAATTATGGCACTCGGCATCGCGCTGGTTTGGGAATGTCAGAAAAGACTGATGCTTTATCTCTTATCGTGTCCGAAGAAAAAGGCACAGTGTCTGTCGCCCAAGACAGAATCCTAAAAATAACTCATAATAAAGAGGAATTAGCGCTGATAATAAATAAATTTCTTCGTTCTCTTCATCAGGAATCACGCAGCCAAAGTTTTGGTCAATTTTGGCGTAGTTTAAGAGGAAATTTACTTTTTGCTGGTTTATCATTTATTTTTGCTGCTAGTGTTTGGTTAATTATTAGTTATCCTAACTTAGGTATTATCCAGAAGAATTTTATTCTGCCGATAGAATTTACTAATATCGATACCAAGGTAGTAGTAGAAAACGTTAAACCTTTAGAAGTGATTGCTACTTTTTCTGGCCGTAACCAAGATTTTAAATTGCTTGATCCCTCGCTTTTGAAAATTACCATGGATATTACAGAGATGACAGAGCCAGACAAATATACCATTACTTTAAATAAAAGCAATCTTAAATATCCTTCCTCTTTGTCTTTGATCAGTTTAGATCCTACTAAAGTTCAATTTAAGATTGTTCTGAAAACTGAAAATCTTCTGAAAATGGAAACTACTACCACTACTAATAAAAAATAGGATGACTCATAAAGGTTTTTGTTATTTAAATGGCAAATATTTGCCTTTTAAAAAAGCAGGTATTAATCCTTTAGATTTAGGTTTTATTCGCGGTTATGCTTTGCTTGAAGTCCTAAGAACTTACAACGGGAAAATCTTTGCTTTTAATGACCATTACCAAAGATTAAAAAATGGCGCTGATTTTTTACAATTAGAAATTCCGGTGTCTAAAAATAAGTTGCAAGAAATTATTAGCTATTTAATCAAAAAGAATAAAATTCAAGAAGCACGTATAAAAATTATTTTAAGCGGAGGGCTTCCTGAAGAAGAATTGGCAATTCCTTCCAAACAAACTTTATTTGTTTACACTGAACCTTTTAAAATTTATCCCCAGAAATTATATGAAAAGGGGGTAAAAATAATAAGCTTAAACCATAAAAGAGCTAATCCTCAGATAAAAGTGGCCAATTATGTGGAAGCCATTCGTTTCCATCATTTATTAAAAGCAAAAAAAGCCTCTGAATTATTATATATTTATGACGGCTTTGTTTATGAGTGTTCTTCCAGTAATATTTTTATCTTTAAAAAAAACGCTTTAATTACCCCCAATCATGCGGTTTTGCCTGGAGTAACGAGAAAATATACACTCTCTTTAGCCAGTAAATATTTTCAAACCATAATTAAACCTATTACTTATCAAGAATTAATTAAAGCAGATGAGGTTTTTATTACCTCCACTACTAGAGAAATTATGCCAGTAATAAAAATTGATCATTATAAAATAGGCAACGGTAAAGTTGGAGCAAAGACAAAGTTTTTAATGGAGAAGTGGCAGGAATTTATCCAGAAAAAATACTTTAACTAATTATTCCTCCGCCTAAGCATTTTTGGCCCTGGTAAAAAACGCAAAATTGGCCTGGAGTAATGGCTTTTTGCGGTTTATTAAAAACAATTTTTGCTTTGTTTTTATTAACAAAATATAGAGTAGCTGAAGCCATCGGGCTACGAGATCTAATTTTAGCTTGAATTTTCATTTTTTTGGCAGTAATTTTTCCTGAAACTATATTAAGCGGTGATAGGATCGCCGTTTTTTTATTTAAATCTTTTTTATTTTTCGAAACTATTAAAGTATTTCTTTTAATATTAAAATCAATGACGTAAAATGGTCCGTTAGCTAAATTTAATCCTTTTCTCTGGCCAATGGTATAAAAATAAAGACCTTGATGTTGACCCAAAATATTTCCTTTAGTATCAATGATTTTGCCAGGTTGTTGCCCAATTTCTTTTTGAATAAAAAGCGGTAAAGCTTTATTAGAAACAAAACAAAAATTTTGGCTTTGTTTTATCTTCTCAAAATAAGGAAAACCTTCTTTCTTGGCAATTTTATAAACTTCTGCTTTGAAGTAATTCCCCAAAGGGAAGATAAGATGTTTTAATTGTTTTTGCGTTAAAAAACTTAAACTGTAGCTTTGCTCTTTATCTTTATCTTTGCCTTTCAAAAGTTCGTAAAGGTCAATTTTTTTATTGAATTTCACTTGCGCATAATGACCAGTAGCCACATAAGGAATTTTCATTTTCTCTGCTAATTTTATTAAGAGCTGAAATTTTAAATTCCGATTACAAATGAGGCAGGGATTAGGAGTATGATACTGTTTTAATTCTTTGACAAAATAATTTATCACTTCTTTTCGAAATTCTTTTTGAGCCTCAATAACAAAATAGGGGACTCGAAGTTTTTTACAAATAGTCTCTGCCACTTTTATCGATGCTGGTGTGCAGCAAACATTATCGCGGCAAGCATTTAATTTGTTTTCCCAAACAGGTAATTTTAAAGTCACGCCAATCGGCTCAAACCCTTGCTTTTTCAGTAAAATTAAAGCCACTGATGAATCTACTCCTCCGGACAGGCCTACAATAACTTTTCTCTTAGTGATAACCTTTAGTTTCATAAAATCTAGTATAACTCAGACCTTTTCTAAGCGCAAATTTTTGTTTACAGTTTTCTCTTAATAGTTTAAACTTAGGGTGTCATTGCCATATGTCTATCTTAGGAAATATTTTTACTATTTTTGGCGGATTAGCCTTGTTTTTATACGCCATGATTCTGATGAGTTCCGGTTTGCAGAAGGTTGCCGGCGACAAATTGAAGCAAATTTTGGAAAATATTACTAAAAGCAAAATCAGAGCGATTGCTACCGGGACTTTTATTACCGCTATAGTTCAGTCAAGTTCGATAGTGGCAGTAACAGCTTTGGCCTTTATTAACGCAGGCCTTCTGAATCTTCAACAAGCTGCTGGAGTAATCATGGGAGTTAATATCGGTACCACTATCACTGCCCAATTAGTAGCTTTTAAAATTGGGATTTTGTGTTTTCCTTTAATTATTTTAGGATTTTTCATTAGCGTTTTAAGCAAAAAAAGAGAGCTTAAATACTTAGGTGAAACTATTTTAGGATTTGGTCTTTTATTTCTCGGAATGGAACTAATGAGTCAGGGATTCCATATCATCAGAGATAATCAAGTTTTTTTAAATCTTTTGTCTCGCTTAGGAAAAATACCCGTCCTCGGAGTCTTAGCAGGCGCGTTTTTCACAGCTACTATTCAAAGTTCTTCAGCCACTTCTGGCTTAGTGATTGCCATGGGAAGAGAAGGAATTATTAATTTGAAAACTGCCATTAGCCTAATTTTAGGAGCTAATATAGGAACTTGTATCACTGCTTCCATTGCCTCTCTGGGAGCAACTAAGAATGCTAAACGAGCCGCTTTATTTCATGTGTTATTTAATATTATTGGCGTTCTTTACTTTTTGCCATTAATTGGGCCCTTTAGTCAATTAATGGCTCATACTTCACACGATGTAGCCAGACAAATTGCTAATGCTCATACTTTCTTTAATGTTTTTAATACTTTAATCTTTATTTTTATCAGTGGGATAGTCATCGCCTTGATTAAAAAAATAATTCCCTCCGAAGAGCACATCATTGAAAGGGGAACTAAATATTTAGACAAAAAATTATTAGGAATACCCACCATAGCTTTAGCTGGAGCTCATAAGGAAGTAGTACGGATGATGAAAGCAACACTTTCCATGTTGGAATCAGCAGAAAAAGTTATTTTTGCTTCGAACAAATCCTCCACTCAAATAGTTCTTCAGTTAAATCCAGCATCTAAAAGTAAGATGGCAGAACGTTTTCCAGCAATTTATAAAACCGATATTTTAAACTCTATTTACCAACAAGAAGATGCTGTTGATGAGATGAATTGGCAAATAGAAAAATATTTAAGAATAATTTCTGAGAAAGAATTGAATCAGGAAGATTCTCAAAAATTAGCCGGCCTCACTCATGCCATTACTGACATTGAAAGAATAGGGGACCACGCGAATAATTTAGCTGAACACGCTCAGGCGCTTTTAGAAAAAAATTTGAGTTTTTCTCAAGAAGCTTCTTTTGAATTATTAAGAATGTTTGATGCAGTAATTCTGATGTTAAAGCACGGGATAGAAGCTTTAAAAAACTATAATCAAGAGATATCCCAATTAGTTTTAAAAGAAGAACCGGTCATTGATAGCTTCCAAAAAGAGCTTCAAGAACATCACCTTGAACGCTTAGAAAAAGGAATTTGTCATCCAGAGGCAGGCATTATTTTCGTTGATATGCTGAGGAACTTAGAGCGTATTGGCGACCACTTAGATAATATAACTCATATGGTTCTTACTGGTTTTTAAAGCCAAAATTTGCTTTTTCGGTTAACATATGTTAACCTATAATCAAATGGTTAACAAGAAAAACTATGGAAAATACTGAGTTTTTGACAGTTAGCGAGTTAGCTGAATTGTTAGGGATTAGCCGCATAGCGATTTTTAAAAAAATAAAAAAGGGGCAAATAAAAGCCATGAAAATCGGTCGTAATTTTGCTATTCCCAAAGAAGAATTTGAGAGTATTTTGGGTAAGACTCTAACCACTAGTCAAAAAAATCTTATAGATAAAGGAATAAAAAAGACTTTAGTTGAATACAGCACAACCCTTAAACTCTTAGGTCAAGAATAAATATGAAATCTATTAGTTTGGCAGAAGTAGAATATATAGCTTTCAAATTAGCGAAAGAGTTTATGGAGTTTGATGAACCAATTCCAGCATTTCAAACTAGATTCCCCCATATTTTAGAAAGTTGTCTCGCAGTTCCTTTCCAAAGATTTAATAAAAAAGATTTATATGGAGGATTACTTCCTAAAGCTGCTATTTTGTTTTATCTGATGATAAAAAATCATCCTTTCCAAAATGGTAATAAAAGAATAGCCATGACGACCTTATTGGTTTTTCTTTATAAGAATAACAAATGGTTAAAGGCAGATAACCAAGAATTATATAATTTTGCCCTTTGGGTTACCACTAGCCCAGCAGAATTAAAAACTGAAGTAGTAAAAAGTATAGAAACATTTCTTAAATCTCATATTACAACTATTAATTAAAATTATATCATTATGGCTTTCGAACAATTTGAAGAAAAAAATCCAGAAGAAGAAAAAAATGAAAAAGAAACAAAAGAAGAATTAGAAAAAAAATTAAAAGAAGAAGCAGATAAAAAGATAGACGCCGATTTAGTCAAAACAGGCAAAATAGACAAATTAAAAGAAAAATTAGCCAGGAGGAAAGAAGAAGAAAAGAAGAAAGAATCTACAAATTAGCGAGAGAAAATAAATAATTATGGACACAATATCTTACGAAGATTTTAAGAGATTAGATTTACGGGTGGCGAAAATCCTGGAGGCTGAAAGAGTAGAGAATTCAGAAAAATTAATTAAACTGCAAATTGATTTGGGTGAAGAAAAACGCCAAATCATTGCTGGCATTGGCCATTTTTATAATCCTGAAGATTTAATTAATAAACAAATCGTCTTAGTTTGTAATCTAGAGCCCAAAGCTTTAATGGGTCTTGAAAGTCAAGGCATGCTCTTAGCCGCCTCAAATAAAGACCAAATTTCCCTTTTGATTCCAGATCAAGAAATCCCAGCCGGCTCAGTAGTGAAATAAAATTAGAAATTTTTTATATTATGTCTGTTTTTGATTTTACTTCAAAAGAAAAAGAAGAATTGTTCCGCATTTTTAACAGCCGCGAAACAGGTTTTAAGAAAGACGAAGCATCAGCTTTACAAAAAACCTTTGGTTTGAATGAAGTCAAAACAAAAGAAGTCAGTTTTGTTAATATTCTCTTCAGGCAGTTTAAATCTGCCTTTTTTTATCTTCTTTTTATTGCTGCTATTATTGCTTTTGCTCTTGGACAAAACATAGAAGGACTTTTGATTCTTCTTTTCGCGTCCATCAACGTCTTGTTTGGTTTTTTTCAAGAATATCACGCTCAAAAAGCAGTCAATGCCTTAAAACAATACTCAGCCAGACAGGCCAAAGTTATAAGAAATAATAAGGAACAAATCATCGACAGCAGATTTTTAGTGCCCGGTGATATTGTTATTCTCGAAGCCGGTGATGTCGTAGCTAGTGATTTGAGACTATTAGAAAGTAGCGATTTAGCTATTGATGAATCAGTTTTAACTGGTGAATCACAGCCAGTCAACAAGACTTCGGATAAAATATTAAATATCAAAGCAATTTTTGAAGCCAGAAACATTGCTTTTTCTGGAACTGCCGTAGTTTCTGGTGAAGGAAAAGGAATAGTAATTAATACTGGAAATAATACCGAGTTTGGTAAAGTAGCAAAGCTTAGCGCTTCTCTTATTAGGCCAAGCATTTATGAAAAAGAATTGGTTGATTTTTCCAAAATTATTTTTAAGACAGTTTTTATTACCTTTCTTGTTATTTTTGCTCTGAATTTAATTTTAAAAAGACAGCCAGATTTAAGTTATTTTATAATTTTTTGTTTAGCTTTAATCGTAAGCATTATTCCCGAAGCCTTACCCGTTGTTGTCAGCTCCTCACTTTCTCGAGGGGCCTTAAGACTCTTAAGGAAGAAAGTGGTGGTAAAAAGATTATCTTCCATTGAGGATTTAGGCGATATGGAGATTTTATGTACGGATAAAACAGGCACTTTAACGGAAAATAAATTAAAAGCGGAAACGATTGTCTCCGAGGATAAAGATAAATGTTTATTATATGCTCTTTTAGTCTCACCATTTTTAAAGAAAGAAATTTTAAGCAACCCTTTTGATCTTGCTATTTCTCAAGAAATAAAAGACAAAAATTCTGCTAAGGATTTTAAATTAATTGAAGAAGCGCCTTTTGATTTTAAAAGACTGAGGAATACTGTTCTTCTAAAAAACCAAGAAGGTAAGAGAATATTGATTAGTAGGGGTGCAGCCGAGGCTATTTTAGGAATTTCTAACCAGTTCGATCATGGTTTGGATAAAAACAAATTAGGTGAGGAAATTAAAAACAGGGAAAAACAAGGTGAAAGAATTTTAGCCGTGGCTTTCAAAGAGATTTCTCCAGAAGAAAATTTTAAAGAAGCTGATTATAATCTTCGCTTTTTAGGCTATATTTCTTTTTCTGACCCCTTAAAAGAAACAGCCCATTTAGCTGTCAAATTAGCTAAAAAATTAAAAGTTAAAATTAAAATTATCACCGGTGATAGCAAAGAAGTTGCCGGAAAAATAGCTTTGGATGTGGGTTTAATAGATAAGGCTACAAAAGTAATTTCAGGAACAGAATTAGAAAATCTTTCAGAGGAAGAACTCATGAAAAAATGCGAGGAATTTTCTGTTTTTGCTCGGATTGCTCCAGAAACAAAATTAAAAATTATCCAAATATTACAAAAGAAATACGAAGTAGGATTTTTAGGCGAGGGAATTAATGATGCTCCGGCTTTAAAAGCTGCTAATGTGGGGATCGCCGTTAAGGAAGCCACTGATGTTTCCAGAGACGCGGCTGATATTTTGCTCTTAGATAGTGATTTGAAAGTGGTTATTGAAGGGATTAAGGAAGGCCGAATCATCTTTGCTAATATTAATAAATACATTAAATGCACTCTCTCTGCTAATTTTGGCAATTTTTATTCCATTGCCATCATGTCTTTGATTTTGCCCTTTTTACCCATGTTGCCTCCTCAGATTTTACTCGAGAATATTCTCTCCGACGCTCCTCTCATCTCCATTTCTAATGATTCGGTAGATATCCAGGAATTAAGAAGGCCTAAGGTATATGCTTTATCAAAAACCTTTCCCTATATCTTTATTTTGGCCCTTATTAGTTCTGCTTTTGATTTCATTTTCTTGGCAATTTTTCATCAGCAGCCTCAAGCCTTAATTCAGACCCTCTGGTTTACTTTGAGTTTAATTACTGAAATTATTCTTATTTTTTCCATCAGAACTCGCCACGTATTTTGGAAAACTGCCAAGCCAGCTAAAATTTTAGTGATTTCTTCAATTTCCATTGTTATTTTTACCCTACTCCTTCCTTTTCTCAGATTTGGCCGAACCTTATTCTCCTTTAGCCCTCCCCAAGTCTCTTCTTTGTTGATTATCTGTCTTTTGGGCTTAGCTTATCTTCTGGCTAACGAATTAGCCAAAAAACTATATTTTAGCCGCCATTAATTGTATAATGATGATTATGTTTTTTACTATCTTAAAATCATTATTTGGTACTCTTAAAGCACAGTATAAAAGAATTCTTCTTCTGATTTTTATTATTTGGGGATTTTTTGCTTTTGGTTTTGGAAGTTTATTAGGCTGGTTTTTAGGCTCAAAAGCTACTTTAGCAAAGTTTCCCGAGATTCAACTCGAAGATAGAATTTTAATTATTGCTCCTCATATTGATGATGAAATCGTAAGTGCTGGGGGATTAATGCAAGAGGCCATTTCAAAAGGCGCACAAATTAAAATTGTTTATTTAACTAATGGGGATAATAATTATTTTTCAGTCATCAAAGAAAATAAAAATTTAAAAGAAACCCCTAACGATTTTTTGTCTTTAGGAGAAAAAAGAATGCTAGAAGCCAAAGAGGCAACCAGTGTTTTAAGCGTGTCTTCCTCAAGTTTAGTTTTCTTTGGCTTTCCGGATAATGGTTTAAAATATCTTTTTAGTAATAATTTTTTTACACCTTATACCCATAAGGCCTCGCAATTAAATTATAATCCTTATTCTGGAACCTACGAGAAACAACAACTTTATACTGGCATTAATCTTTTTAATGATTTGAAAGAAATTATTAATCAATTTCAGCCCACGATTATCATTCTTCCTCATCCGCGCGATATGAATCCTGATCACGAAGCTGCTTATCATTTTGTCATCAGCGCTTTAGGAGATAATGACCAAAGAATCAAATTATACGGTTATCTGGTTCATTATCGTAATTATCCCCCAGAAAAAGGTCTTCATCTAAATCAATTTTTATATCCTCCATCAAAACTGTTTACTAAAGAAGGCTGGTTAAGTTTTGATCTTTCTGATGAAGAAGAAAAACTCAAATTAGAAGCCTTATATAAGAACCAATCTCAATTTTATTATTATCCGAATGGAGGGAAAATTTTGTTAGAGAGCTTAGTGAAAAAAAATGAGCTTTTTGAAGAATTAAATTAAAAAACAGTTTTTCAGCCGCTTTTTTGGGTATGTTTTGTCATTGCGAGGAGCTCCGCCAGCTGGCGGAGTGACGAAGCAATCCCTTTGTTGAAAATACTTTTTAAAATGGTAAAATATAAATGGTCGAGACAAATTAATAATTAATAAAAATCAATATGGAAAAATTAAATCCCAAAACACCTGAACAAGAACAAATAGAGGCTTTTGAAGTAATAAAACAATCCCTTCAACAAAAGTTTCATTGTTCCGAGTCAGAAGCAACTGCCTTTTTGCTTTCTAATAAAAAAACAATAGGAGATATCTATGACGCAGAAACTGTAGAGCAGTATCTTAATAAACCAGAGACGGAAAAAGAATTTAACGATTTTCGTATCAATTTTAATAAGTTTCACGAAACACCGGAAGGTCAATAGATTTATTATTGATTTATGGTTAATCCTCATAAAAAGAATTTTCTTCCCATAAGAAAACCACCTCGCCTTAGTGCGGAGCAGCATAAATTTGGCATTAGAAAAATTAAAAAACCCAAGAAATCTAAAACTCAAAATTAAATCCTTAAAATTTATGAACAAAACAACCAAAACAATCGTTATTGCCTTAGCAGTCATTATTCTTATTGCAGTTATTTATTTCCTGCTGCCCAAAAAATCAGGAACTAATGTTACACCAGGACAAACCACCACCACTAAGGTTGCCAATATTGGTCCAGTAAATTGTGCTAATGATTCTAATTGTTTAGCTACAAATTTATTGAGTTGTAAACCAGCGGAATTCAAAATGGATTTTACTACTCCGGGTTCCAAGTATGTTATTACTGTGTTCGGAGAAGAAGCTGGTAAATGCCATTATGGATTCAAAGTTTTAAATGCCGATGGTACCATTATGGCAGGGCTTGATTGCAAAGTGCCCATGGCTTCGATTACAGAAAATACCTTTAAACATTTCTTTGGTCAAGATACTGGTTCAGTTAAAGAAACCCAAACTCAATTAGAAGGCACTTATTGCACAGCTTTACAATAATAAATTAATTCCAAAAGGCGGCTGTTTAGCCGCTTTTTTGGTACTTTTTTTGTCATTCCCGCGTAAGCGGGAATCTCTTCCACTGTCATTGCGAGCCCTGATGCAATCAGGGCGAAGCAATCTTAAATCTCCTTTGTTGAAAATACCCCTTAA
>Ga0210014_1001897_pt1 | contig 15031 bp, 16 predicted proteins | sample CryGeymeta201519_FD_183983 | JGI IMG/M metagenome (GOLD analysis project Ga0210014, IMG submission 183983) | Groundwater microbial communities from Crystal Geyser aquifers in Utah, USA - Crystal Geyser metaG 2015-19 (SPAdes) (version 2) | ecosystem: Environmental > Aquatic > Deep subsurface >...
GGGTAACAGGAACGCCCGCCGACTTGCGGGTAGTTGCCGAGCGGCTCGCCACAAACGAGGGCCGCAGCCTGGCGCGGGTCACTGCCCGGACCTGCTCTTCTACGATCCGCGATGCCTTCAATTCGCCACGCAACCGGCCGAAGGCGGACCACCAACGCAGTCCGCTATCGGCCAGGACGGCAGCGCTGGCCAGAGCCAGGAGGGAGAGGGCGGCGATGAGAGCGTGTGCGAACATCATACTATCTTTCCGAAAGACCCCACTGTTGATCGGGGCTGTCGACAGACCGCTTGACAGCCTGTGGACGATATGTGGAAAACACCGAATGTCCGCTGGAGTTCCAGCGTTGAGCCCTTGTTCTCTATTTGTTCCAACCAGTCAAGTCGTTTTTGCGACGGGCGGAGCATTTTTGGCGACATTTCGAGGCTGGATTTTCGCGTGAACCCGCGCTAAGTGGCGCCCGTTCGTCCCGGCACAGGCTTTAATCGCCTGACCCGGAACGGACAAAATCCACATGGAAGGCGCACATACCGGTGCCCGTCGCGGGAATGACCGCATTGGGTTTCCAGCTTTCCAGAGGCACAACCGGAAAGGAATTCTATTATGACGGCTCCTACCGTCACGATGCAGCAATTGATCGAGGCCGGCGCGCATTTCGGCCACCAGACCCACCGTTGGAACCCGCGCATGAAGCCGTATATCTTCGGCGCGCGCAACGGCATCCACATCATCGACCTGTCGCAGACCGTGCCGCTGTTCGAGCGCGCGCTCGATTTCGTGCAGCAGACCGCGCGTTCGGGCGGCAAGGTGCTGTTCGTCGGGACGAAGCGCCAGGCGCAGGATGCGATTCGCGAAGCCGCGCTTTCTTCGGGCCAGCATTTCGTCAACCATCGCTGGCTGGGCGGCATGCTCACCAACTGGAAGACGATCTCGGGTTCGATCAAGGAATTGAAGTCGCTCGAGGAACAGCTCGCCGGCGACACCAGCGGCCTGACCAAGAAGGAAGTGCTCAACCTGACGCGCAAGCGCGACAAGCTCGAGATGTCGCTGGGCGGCATACGCGACATGGGCGGCATTCCCGACGTGATGTTCGTGATCGACGCGAACAAGGAAGATCTCGCGATCAAGGAAGCCAACGTGCTCGGCATTCCGGTGGTTGCGGTGCTCGACACCAACACCGATCCTTCGGGCATCGCCTTCCCGATCCCCGGCAATGACGACGCCAGCCGCGCCGTGCGCCTCTATTGCGACGCGATCGCCGATGCGGCGCGTTCGGGCAAGGGCGCGGGCGTGCAGGATTCGGGCCGGGATGTCGGCGCGATGGACAGCCCGCCGGCCGAGGCCGCGGCCTGATCCAGCCCGGTCGCGCAGGCGTCATGCCCGCGTAACCGAACATCTCCATGCGCCGGACCGCCCCTCGCGGCAGTCCGGCGCCGCACCTTTATTCAAAAGGAATACGAACATGGCGAATTTCACCACCGCCGATATCAAGGCGCTGCGCGAACGCACCGGCGCGGGCATGATGGATGCCAAGAAGGCGCTCGTCGAAACCGATGGCGATCTGGAAGCCGCAGTCGACGCGCTGCGTGCCAAGGGCCTTGCCACCGCTCAGAAGAAGTCCAGCCGCACCGCGGCCGAGGGCCTGATCGGCGTCGCTGTCGAAGGCACCAAGGGCGTTGCCGTCGAAGTGAACTCGGAAACCGACTTCGTCGCCAAGAACGACCGGTTCCAGGATTTCGTCCGCTCGGTCACCGATGTCGCGATCACCGCCGACAGCGACGATGTCGAAGCGCTGAAGGCCAAGGACTATCCCACCGGCGGCACCGTTTCCGACAAGCTGACCGACAATGTCGCCACCATCGGCGAAAACCAGCAGATCCGCCGCATGAAGACCGTTTCGGTCAATAACGGCGTCGTCGTGCCCTACATGCACAACGCGGTCGCGCCGAACCTCGGCAAGATCGGCGTTCTCGTCGCGCTCGAGAGCGAGGCGGACAAGGATACGCTGGAAGCGCTCGGCAAGCAGATCGCCATGCACATCGCCGCGGCCTTCCCGCAGGCGCTGAATGCCGACGGTCTCGACGCCGACCTGATCGAGCGCGAGCGCGCCATCGCCAAGGAAAAGGCGGCGGAAAGCGGCAAGCCCGAAAACGTGCAGGACAAGATGGTCGAAGGCGCCGTGGCCAAGTTCGCCAAGGAAAACGCGCTTCTCAGCCAGCTGTTCGTGATGGACAACAAGACCCCGATCTCCGAAGTCGTCGCCAAGGCGGGCAAGGATGCGGGCAAGCCGATCGAACTGGTCGACTATGTCCGCTTCCAGCTGGGCGAAGGCATCGAGAAGGAAGAGACCGATTTCGCGGCGGAAGTCGCGGCGGCGGTAAAGGGCTGATCCTTCCGAATACAGAATGCGGACGGCCGCCGGACCCAGCAAGACGGGGTTCGGCGGCCGTTCTCGTTTGCGCACCGGCGACGCGTGAGCCTGTGATTTAAAAGAATTTTTACCGCTCTGCGAGCAAAATGCCGACTTTCCAAAACCGGATGAATCGATCGGGAAGGGGGAAGAATGTCAGGCCAGAACCAATCATATCACATCCATTCCTCGGGCGATGCGCGGTCGCTCGAAGTCGTCTCTCAGGTGGGCCTGGACAGCAGCGATCTGGCGCTCTGCCTCCTCGAACAAAGCCCCGATTGCGTAAAGATTTTGAGCGTCGACGGCACGCTCGATTTCATGAACTGCAACGGTCTCGATGCGATGGAGATCGACGAACCCGAAAAGGTTTTGGGCCAATTGTGGTGGCATCTCTGGCCCGATCATTCCCAGGCTACGGTGGAAGCCAATTTTCGCTCCGCCCTCGGTGGGCGCACGGTGGTGTTTCAGGCTTTCTGCCCGACAGCCAAGGGCACTCCGCGCAACTGGTCGGTGAATCTGAAGCCGATGATCGCGCGCGACGGGCCGGTGGTTTCGGTGCTAGCGACCTCGCGCGAAATCGGGTCTGCCTGACACTCCGGCGTCTGCCGACAGGCCGCTGGGCCCGTCACCCCTCCATGGCCCATTCCCCTTTGCGCATGAAGGGCTTCGCGGTTAAGGAACCTCGTCCCAACAGCTTGACGAGATTGCCGCACCGATGCCCATGCCTCCGATGAAACGCGTCCTCCTGAAATTGTCGGGCGAGGTGCTGATGGGGGACGGGCCGTTCGGAATCGACCCGGATTTCGTCATGGAGCTCGCCGAAGAGGTGAAGCGCGCCAAGGAGACCGGGCTCGAAATCTGCCTCGTCATCGGCGGCGGCAATATCTTTCGCGGCATGGCGGGCGCGGCGACTACATGGGGATGCTCGCCACGGTGATGAACGCGCTCGCCATGCAGAACGCGCTCGAACAGATCGGCGTGCCGACGCGGGTGCAGTCCGCGATCCAGATGGATCAGGTGTGCGAACCGGTGATCCGTCGCCGGGCGGAGCGGCATCTGGAAAAAGGGCGGATCGTGATCTTCGCCGCCGGAGTCGGCGCGCCCTATTTCACCACCGATAGCGGCGCGGCCCTGCGCGCAGCGGAAATGCGCTGCGATGCGCTGCTGAAGGGCACCAGCGTCGACGGGGTCTACAGCGCCGATCCCAAACAAGACCCCGATGCGCAGCGTTTCGACACAGTAACTTACGACCGGGTCCTGGCAGACAATCTCAAGGTGATGGACGCCAGCGCGGTGGCGCTCTGTCGCGACAACGATATTCCGATCGTGGTCTTCTCGATCCGCGAGAAGGGCAATCTTGCACGCGTGCTTTCGGGCGAAGGCGTGCAGACCATCGTCGAGAACCGCAAATAGACCGGACCCAATCAGACCGGACGCAATCAGACCGGACCAGGTCACAGAACAGAGGAAGCCGATCATGGCCAAATACGACAAATCCGACATCGACCGCCGTATGCAGGGCGCCGTCGAGAGCCTGAAGGGCGATCTTTCCGGCCTGCGCACGGGCCGCGCGAACACCAGCCTGCTCGATCCGGTGGTGGTCGAAGTCTATGGCGCGATGATGCCGCTGTCGCAGGTCGCGACGGTCAACGCGCCCGAGCCGCGCATGTTGTCGGTCCAGGTGTGGGACAAGGCGAATGTGACGGCGGTCGAAAAAGGGATCGCGAAGTCCAATCTCGGCCTCAACCCGATCGTCGACGGCCAGACCCTGCGCCTGCCGATGCCCGACCTGACTGAGGAACGGCGCAAGGATCTCGCCAAGCTGGCGGGCGAATATGGCGAAAAGGCCAAGATCGCCATCCGCAATGTGCGCCGCGACGGGATGGAAGCGCTGAAGGACGACGAGAAGAAGAAGGAAATCTCCGAGGACGACCGCAAGCGGAGCGAGGACGACGTCCAGAAGATGACCGACAAGCATGTCGGCGAGGTCGACGATGCGGTCGCGAAGAAGGAACAGGAAATCCTGACGCAGTGACGACAGCGACCGGCGCGACCTCTCATGTCTGAATCCACCGGATCACGCGCGCGCCATGTCGCCATCATCATGGACGGCAATGGCCGCTGGGCGAAGCGGCGCGGCCTGCCGCGCGCCCTCGGCCATCGGCGCGGCGTGGAAGCGGTGCGCAAGCTGGTCCGCGCGGTAGAGCCGCTGGGGATCGACTGCCTGACGCTCTATGCGTTCAGCAGCGAGAACTGGAAGCGGCCCGAGGATGAAATCGATCATCTGATGGGTCTGCTCCGGCGCTTCATCGAGACCGATCTGCCCGAATTCATCGCCAATGATGTGCGGTTGAAGATCATCGGCGATTATCACGCACTTGCGCCCGATATCGTCGAATCGATCGAGGATGCGATCGAGCGTACCTCCGGGGGCAAGCGCATTCTCGCGGTCGCGCTCAATTACGGATCGCAGCAGGAAATCGTCCGCGCCGCCGGCCTGGCCGCCCAGGAAGGGGAAGTGACCGAAGCCAGCCTCGCCCGCCATCTCTACACCCACGATCTCCCGCCGCTCGATCTCCTCATCCGCACCAGCGGCGAAGTGAGGCTGTCCAATTTTCTCTTGTGGCAAGCCGCCTACGCGGAGATGGTGTTTACCGATGTGCTCTGGCCCGATTACACGCCCGAGCATCTGAGGACCGCGCTCGACGATTTCGCGGCCAGGGAGAGACGTTTTGGCGGCAGGTGAGCTCGCGGAAAACCGCAAGCGCGACAGGGTGAAGGCCCTCGCCATGCGGGCGATGGCCGTGCCCTTGTCGGTGCGGACCAGCGATCTGCCCAAACGCGCGGCTTCCGCCGTGGTGATGCTCGCGCTGGCGGGCACCGCGCTCTGGCTCGGCGGGCTATGGTTCGACGGCTTCGTGATCCTCGTCGCCGCGATCTGCCTGTTCGAGGCGGTGCGCCTGATCCGCCGCGCGGGGCGCGCCGCATCGACGGCTCTGGTGCTGTTCGGCTGCGCGGTCGCGATCCTGTATGTCGGAGCGGCTTCCGCCATGTTGATCGAACTGCCGATCCCGGTCGTGCTCGGCGTGATCGCGATCGTTGTCGCCACCGATACCGGCGCCTATTTCAGCGGGCGATCGATCGGCGGACCGAAGATCGCGCCGCGCATCAGCCCGTCCAAGACCTGGGCCGGGCTCGGCGGCGGGATGGTCGCCGCGGGCCTGGTCTCGCTCGGTTTCTTCTTTTCCAATGTCGGCGAGCGCGCCTTTTCGCCGATGGGCGCGGGCGCCTTCGCGGTCGGCGCCGGCTTGGCCATCGTCGCCCAGGCGGGCGATTTTCTCGAAAGCTGGTTCAAGCGCAAGGCGGGGATGAAGGACAGCTCCAATTTGATCCCCGGCCATGGCGGCGTGTTCGATCGGGTCGACGGGATGCTGCCGGTGGCGATCGTCGCTGGCCTGTTATGGTTCTTCGCCCACCCATGAGCGAGCGGCGTTCGATCACGATTCTCGGTGCGACCGGCTCGGTCGGCGGTTCGACGCTCGATCTGATCCGGCGCGATCGTCAGGCGTGGGATATCGTCGCGCTGACGGCGCATTCGAATGTCGACGATCTCGCCCGGCTGGCGCGCGAATTCGGTGCGGAGCTTGCCGTGATCGGTGAGGAGCACCGGCTGGGCGCCCTGCGCGAGGCGCTGGCCGGATCGGATGTGGAAGCGGCTGCGGGGGCGCAGGCTCTGTGCGAGGCGGCGGCGCGCCCGGCGGATATCGCGGTGGCCGCCATCGTCGGCTGCGCGGGTCTCGCTCCGGTCATGGCCGCGATCGAGCGCGGCGGCACGGTTGCGCTCGCCAACAAGGAAGCGCTCGTCAGCGCGGGCGAGGTGATGACGCGCGCGGTCGAGCGGCACGGCGCGCGGCTACTACCGGTCGATTCCGAACATAACGCGATCTTCCAATGCCTTGCAGGCAACAGTTTGGACGATGTCCGCTGGATCACTCTGACCGCGAGCGGCGGGCCGCTGCGGCTCGTCGACGATCTCGATTCGGTTACGCCCGAACAGGCGGTCGCGCATCCGAATTGGGACATGGGCGCCAAGATCAGCGTCGATTCGGCGACCATGTTCAACAAGGGCCTCGAACTGATCGAAGCGCATCACCTGTTCCCGGTCGGGCTCGATAAATTGCGGATCGTGGTTCACCCGCAAAGCGTGATCCACTCGATGGTGGAATATCGCGACGGATCGACTCTGGCGCAGCTCGGCCCGTCCGACATGCGCGTGCCGATCGCCTCCTGCCTCGCCTGGCCGGAGCGGATGGATACGCCGTGCGAACCGCTGGACCTCGCAGCGATCGGGGAATTGTCCTTCTTCGCGCCCGACGAAGAGCGATTTCCCGCGACCCGTCTTGCGCGCCAGGCGGCGGAGGCGGGCGGGGCGGCTCCGGCGGTTCTTAACGCCGCCAACGAGGTCGCGGTCGCCGCATTCCTCGCCGGTCAGATCAAGTTCAGCCGGATCTCGTCACTGGTGGCCGAGGTGCTGGATGGCGGAAACCTGCCGCCCGCGCCGCAATCGCTCGAAGACGTGCTGATGCTGGACCGGGATGCGCGCACGCGGGCGACCGATCTCTTGGAGACTGGCTGACTTGGACACTATCCTGCCCCTGTGGGTCTATTACGTGCTCGGCTTCCCGCTCCTGCTCGGGCCGCTCGTGACCCTGCACGAACTCGGGCATTATCTGGTCGGGCGCTGGTTCGGCGTTCAGGCTGAGGCGTTTTCGGTCGGATTCGGTAAGGAAATCGCGGGCTTCACGGACAAACGTGGGACGCGGTGGAAATTGTCGGCTCTGCCGCTCGGCGGCTACGTCCAGTTCAAGGGCGACATGAACCCCGCCAGCATTCCCGATGGCGAGGCGGTCGCTGCGCTGAGCGAGGAAGAGAAGCGCGGCAGTTTCCACCATGCGGCGCTGTGGAAACGCGCGCTCATCGTTTTTGCGGGTCCGGCGACCAATATCCTGATAACGCTCGCGATCTTTGCGGCCTTCTTCGCCAGCTTCGGCCAGCCGGTCGCCGCCGATCCCGAGCAGACCAACGTCATTCAGAGCTTTGCGCCGGAATCGGTCGCCGAGGCGGCGGGGATGCGCGAAGGCGACCGGGTCGTCGCGATCGATGGCGAGCCGGTGCGGCAATTCTCCGACATTACCGACCGCGTGATGATGTTCCCCGGCAAGGCCGTCACCATCGATGTCGAGCGCGACGGTGATCGGATCGCGATCCCGCTGACGATCGGTTCGACCGTGGAAGAGGACAGCTTCGGCAATTCCTCGCGCATCGGGCGGCTGGGCATCTATTCCGCGCCGATCGCGTGGGAGCCGGTTGGGCTGCTTGCGGCAGGGCCGCTGGCAGTCGAGCACAGCGTCAATCTCGTCGACATGATGGTGACGGGAATCGCCCAGATCTTTACCGGCGATCGTTCGGTCCGCGAGCTGGGCGGGCCGGTCAAGATCGCCAAATATTCGGGCGAGCAACTGAGCCTAGGGCTGACCGCCTTCGTCAACTTCGCGGCGCTGATTTCGCTTAACTTGGCATTCATCAACCTGCTGCCAATTCCCGCCCTCGACGGCGGGCACCTGGCATTCTACGCGGCCGAAGCGGTCCGTCGAAAGCCGGTCGGCCCGCGCGGTCAGGAACTGGCGTTTCGCACCGGTATGGCCCTCGTGCTCATGCTGATGATATTCGTCACGATTAACGATCTGATCAGCCTGCCGATATTCGGCAGTTGACCGGGGACGGGACACGGTAGCGACCTTCTAGAACCGCCACGACGCTTGAAAGGTTCCGGTGCATCGGGCAAGGGGCGGCGCACATTGCCGACCTGGTCATGGCGCGGCGGGATCGCCCGCTCGCAAGGCAGGCGAAGTGGTACCGGGTCCACTGAATGAATGGGACGGGTTTTCCTTGTCGAAGATAGGATATTTGATGGCCGCCAAGGGATCGAAACTGACCGGGCGGATGCCCGCCTTACTGTTGGCCGGCTCGATGCTGGCAGGCGTTCCCGGCATCGCCGCGGCGCAGGATGCCGAGCCGGTCGCGCAGCCTGCCGCCCAGCCGGTGGCTCAGCCCGCCACGCAGCAGGCCCAGCAGATCGTGCGCACGATCGCGGTTTCGGGCGCGCAGCGGCTCGAACCGCAGACGATCCTTTCCTACATCCAGCTGCGGCCGGGTCAGGAATGGAATCAGGTCGTCGGCGACCAGGTTCTGAAGGAACTCTACGCGACCGAGCTCTTCGCCAATGCGAGCGTGAGCTACGATGATGGCGCGGTCCTGATCGAGATCGTCGAGAACCCGGTCGTCAACCGCATCATCCTGGAAGGAAACGAGCGGATCAAGGACGACAAGATCGTCCCCGAAATCCGCCTCGCGCCGCGCCAGATCTTCACGCGCAGCAAGGTCCGCGCCGATGTCGCGCGCATCATCGAGCTCTACAAGCGCCAGGGCCGCTTCGCCGCGACGGTCGAGCCGAACATGGTGCAACTGGCGCAGAACCGCGTCGACGTCGTGTTCGAGATCACCGAAGGCCCAAAATCCAAGGTCCGCCAGATCAACATCATCGGCAACGAGGTGTTCTCTGATGGCGACCTGAAGGGCGAGATGGTGACGAAGGAGGCGCGTCTCCTTTCCATCCTCAGCTCCAACACCAGCTACGATCCCGATCGCCTCGCCTTCGACCAGGCGAAGCTGCGCGAATTCTATCTGACCGAAGGCTATGCCGATTTCCGCGTCGTGTCCGCCGTCGCCGAGCTGACGCCCGACCGGCGCGACTTCATCATCACCTATGTGGTGGAAGAAGGCGAGCGCTACAAATTCGGCGATGTCGCGGTCGACAGCCAGCTGCGCGATTTCGACAGCGAGGCGATGAGCCGCAATCTGCCGATGAAGACCGGCGAATTCTACAACGCCAAGCTGATCGAGGACACGGTCGAGCAGTTGACCGAACTGGCCGGATCGTTCGGGTACGCCTTCGCGGACGTGTCGCCGCGCATCTCGCGCAATCCCGAAACGCGCACGATGGATGTGAACTTCATCATCCAGGAAGCGCCGCGCGTCTATGTCGAACGGATCGACGTGAATGGGAACACGCTGACGCAGGACAAGGTCGTGCGCCGCGAATTCCGACTTGTCGAAGGCGATGCCTTCAGCACGCTTCAGGTCGCCCGGTCCGCCGCGCGCATCAATTCGCTGGGTTTCTTCCAGGAAGGCATGGAGATCAATCAGGTCGAAGGCAGCGCGCCCGACCGGATCGTCCTCGAAGCCAATGTCGAGGAACAGGCGACCGGCGAGCTGCAACTGTCGGCGGGCTTCTCTTCGATCGAGAACTTCATTCTCGCCGGCTCCATCCGCCAGCGCAACTTCCGCGGGCGCGGGCAGACGGTGGGGCTGAGCGTCAATTACTCGCGCTATGCCCGCTCGGCGGAGGCCAGCTTCTCCGAACCCTATCTGTTCGACCGCAACATTTCCGCGGGCGTCGACATCTACCGTCGCGATTACAACAGCTTCAATTTCAGCGGGAACGACCGGAACACGACCTTCCAGCAGGCGACCACCGGTTTCTCGCTGCGCGCGGGCGTTCCGCTCACCGAATACAGCTCGCTGATCGGTAGCTACACGCTCAATTACGACGACGTCACGCTCGACGAGAACCAGTTCTTCTCCGATCTCGACGGCGACGGCGTGACGGAATGCGATCCCTTCCGTGCGGGGCGCTATCTGTGCGAGGCGATCGGCCAGCGCACCAGCTCGATCCTCGGCCTCATCTTCAATCTCGATGCCACCGACAGCCGCCTGCGCCCGACGCGCGGTCGCAACCTGTCGCTGACCGCGCAATATGCGGGGCTCGGCGGATCGGTCGAATATCTCAGCATCCGTGGCCGCGCGGGCCAGTATTTCCCGCTTGGGAGCGGGTTCGTCTTCTCGCTGACCGCGGAAGGCGGCGCGATCCGCGGCTTCCGCGACGAGGACGGGGACGGCACCAACGACGTCCGCCTGACCGACCGCTACTTCCTCGGATCGCCGCAGATCCGCGGCTTCGACATTCGCGGCGTCGGCCCTCGCGTACTGCGCCGCCCGATCATTGCGGGCGAGGACGGTAACCCGGTTACCGTGACCGAACGCAACCGCATCCAGGACGACGCGATCGGCGGCACCGCCTATTATCTCGGGCGGGCGGAACTCGATATCCCGCTCGGCAGCGGTGCGCGGTCGCTGGGCCTGCGCCCATCGGTGTTCGTCGACGTCGGCGCGGTATTCAATGTCGAGGATCCGGTGCTTATCCAAAATCCGTTCGGCAGCGAGCGCTTCTTCCCGCTCCTCGACGACAGCGGCAATCCGGTTTTCCTCAATCCGGGGCCGACAACGTCGCCCGACGACGATACGATCGTCGCGATTCCCGTCGGCGATCCCATCCCCGATGGCTTCATCGCGCAGGGTCAGTCGTCGGCCGCGTTCGAGGAGGTCTTCCTCGGCGACACGCCAAGCCCGCGCATCTCCGTCGGTGTCGGGGTCAATTGGAACTCGCCCTTCGGCCCGTTCCGCATCGATCTCGCCTACGCCCTGAAAAAGGTCGAAGGCGACGACACCAAGCTCTTTTCCTTCAACGTAGGGACGCAATTCTGATGAACACGATTTCCAAGATTCTCGCAGGCGCCAGCCTCGCCGCCGCCGCCATGACCGCGCTGCCCGCCAGCGCGCAGGTGACGGGCGCCATCGGCGTCGTCGGTGCGCCGGGCGTGGTCGCGTCGACCAACGCCTTCCGCACCGCCTATCAGCAGATCGGCACCACCTATCAGGCGCAGACTACCCAGATTCAGCAGAAGAACCAGCAGGCCCAGACCCTGTTGCAGCAGCTCGACACGAACAATGACGGCAATCTCGACGAGGCCGAACAGCGCGCCGCGCAGAACGCTCCGCAGGCCCAGCAGATCCAGACGCTGGAGGCCGAAGTCGCCCAGTTGACCAACCAGGTCGAAGCGGCGCGCGTCTACGCGATCGAACAGATCCTGCGTCAGTACGGTGCCGCCATCCAGGACGTGCAGCAGCAGAACAATCTGCAGGTCATTCTCGACCGCGATGCGGTGGTGACGGCGCAGCCCGCCGCCTTCATCGACGAAAAGGTCGTCGCTGCGCTCAACACTCGCGCGCCGAGCGTGCAGATCACCCCCCCGCAGGGCTGGCAGCCGAGCCAGCAGGCGGTGAGCATGTACCAGCAGATCACCCAGATCCTGATGGTCGCCAATGCTCGCCGTCAGGCCGAACAGCAGGGCCAGGCGCAGCCGGCCCAGCAGCAGCCGACCGGCCGCTAAGCGAAGACGGGCAGGGGGTAGCGATGAGCGACAGTGCAGGCGAAACCGGCGGGGCGACCAGCCCCAATACCAGCCTCGACATCGTGCAGGTGTTGAAGGCGCTGCCGCATCGCTACCCCATGCTGCTGGTCGACCGGGTCCAGAACCTCGTTCGCGACGAGCGGATCCACGCGATCAAGGCGGTCAGCTTCAACGAGGATTTCTTCCAGGGTCATTTCCCCGGCGCGCCGATCATGCCCGGCGTTTTGCAGATCGAAGCTCTGGCACAAGCTGCCGGCGTGCTCGCGGTGGAAAGCCTCGACCTCGCCGGATCGGGTAAGCTCGTCTATTTCATGGCAATCGAGAACGCCAAGTTCCGCAGCCCGGTAACACCGGGTGTGCTGCTCGACCTCAAGGCCGAATTCGTCCAGAAGCGCGCGCGCGTCTGCAAGTTCGCGGGCGAGGCGAGCGTGGACGGCAAAGTGACCTGCGAGGTCAATTTCACGGCCATGATCGCGGATGGGCCGGAGTGATCCGGGCGGCGATCGTTTCGCTTCTCTTGGCTGCGGCGCCTCTCGCCGCACAGGAGCCTGCAACGCCGCCTGATGGCAATCCCGAGATGGCGGAAATTTTCGCTGCCGATCAAGCCGATCGGGAAGGCGAAATCGATTGGACGGAAGTTTCGCGCAGAGACGGGGCGCGTCGGCAGAGAACTCGCGAACTTCTGGACGCGGGCGCACTCTTTTCCGCTGAAGATTACTATGGAGCAGCGTTCGTCTTCCAGCATGGCGGGGAGCCGGAAGATTATCTGCTCGCTCATGCGCTCGCGGTCCGTGCGGCCGCGCTCGGACATCCGAAAGCCGAATGGATCGCCGCAGCGACCCTCGATCGCTACCTCCAGTCGATCGCGCGCGATCAGATCTACGGTACGCAATACAAGATGAGCCCAACCGCGCCGGCATCGCAGGGACGCTACGATCGGGAGTTGCTGTCCGACGCCCTGCGCAGTGCCAGCGGAGTGGAACCTCTGTCGGAACAGGCCGCAAAGCTCGAACTCATGGAAAAGCGACGCCTCGAACGCTGGCCTGAAGCAGCCGAGTAATACTTGCAAAATCGGCGCGCCTCTGTATGGGGCGCGTCTCTCTTATAAACAGCTGGACCGGTCGGAACCGTTCCGAAGCTCGAAGGATATTTGCCATGAAGGCCGATGCGCATCCCCAGTACCACATGATCACCGTCAAGATGACCGACGGGACCGAGTTCCAGACTCGCTCCACCTGGGGCAAGGAAGGCGATACGCTGACGCTCGATATCGACCCGACCAGCCACCCGGCCTGGACCGGCGGCAAGCAGCAGCTTCAGGAAGGTGGCCGTGTTGCCGCGTTCAACAAGCGCTTCGGCGGGCTCACTCTCAAGAAGTAAGCGCAAGCCTGCTTTCGAAGATCAGAAAGGGGCGGTCCTGCGGGGCCGCCTTTTTCGTTTCTTGTCACCAGCCCCAGGGCTTCTCGCGATACCATTTCGTGATCACGTATTTGACGCCCTTGCGCACCTTCATGCCGTGATGGATCGTATTGGGGTTGGGCCGCAGATCGGGGCGGCGATTGTTCCAGCAGACGAGCTTGCCCGTCTCCGGCTGGAAGCTCTTTCCGATCGTCTTGAAACGTGTAGCGCCTCCCGATTCGACATCGTTCAGATAGACCATGAAGGTCCAGGTCCTCTGCCCCGCGACCGAACAGTATTTCTGGTAATCCTGGCCTTCGGGATTGAACCAGTCGCAATGCGGCTTGAATTCCTGGCCCACCTCGTAGCGCTGGCCCTGGAGCGGTTCGCCATAGGCGGGGTCGATGCCGCTTAGCGCGGCCAGCTGGGCCTCCATCGCGATCGTCGCGGGGTCCTCGGGCGGCAGGTCGCAGGTCTCGCTGGTGCGGAAATAGTCGTCGCCATTGGGATCGGCCAGAGTGGAGGGGCGCCGGTCCGAATCGATGCGTGCGATCAACTGCTCGCAAAGATCGGCCGAAGCGAAACCGCGCAGCTGGAACAGTTCGAGCTTGTCGGTCGGTACGCGCTGCACCCCGTCATGGCGTTGGATGGTCTGGAAGCTAGAATCACCGGGGCCCGTCATGGCGCGCGACCATATGCGATCGAAGCGCCGGGGCAAGCCGGTTGCTCAATCGTCCCAGACGCGGTGCAAGCCGGTTGCAAGATAGTTGCGCGGCAACCGTCCATCACACGCTTTTTGCTTTGCTTTCCGAGCGCTCTGTGCAACAGGCGCGTGGCGATCGTGCGGTCCCTTGACGGGGGCGCGCGGCGCAGTATCAGCCCCGGTTCACGGTCCGGTTCCGTCCGGTCCCAAGGGTATGTGGCGATCGTAGCTCAGTTGGTTAGAGCGCCGGTTTGTGGTACCGGAGGTCGCGGGTTCAAGACCCGTCGATCGCCCCATTTTCCTGAAATTGCTGAAGTTATCGGCTTTGCCCCTTTGGGGCTGACAGGTCGGGCAAATAATATTATTGCCCGCCCCTGTAATAATGTCCCCGTGCGCCGATCGCGCCGCCTCGTCAGGAACCGACACCCATGCCCTCGCACTGGAACTTGCCCGATTTCGATGACCATGAGGTCATCCATCTGTTCAGCGACCGTCATACCGGGCTGAAGGGCATCATCGCGATTCATTCGACGCATCTCGGGCCCGCAGCGGGCGGCGTGCGCTTCTGGAAATATGCCGACAAGCAGCATGGTCTGATCGATGCGCTGCGGCTGTCGCGCGGGATGAGTTTCAAGAACGCGATGGCGGGCCTGCCGCTCGGCGGCGGCAAGGCGGTTCTGCTCGCCGAGAACGATACCGAGAAGACGGCCGATTTCCTTGCCGCCTATGGCCGCGAGGTCGAATCGCTCGGCGGGCGCTATGTCACCGCCGAGGATGTCGGCATGTCGGTCGCCGACATGGTCGAGATCGCCAAGCAGACGCGCCATGTCTCGGGCCTGCCGGTCGAAGGCAAGGGCGATGCCGGCGGCGATCCCGGTCCGTTCACCGCCTATGGCGTGTATCTCGGCGTGCTCGCGGCGATCAAGCAGGGCTTGGGCAGGGACAGCGCCAAGGGCGTCCATGTCGCGATCCAGGGCGTCGGCAGCGTCGGCGGCCACCTCGCGCGGCGTCTTGCCGCCGACGGCGCGAAGCTGACGCTCGCCGACATTCATATCGACCGCTGCGACGCACTGGCGGGCGAACTCGGCGCAAGCTGCGTCTCGACCGGCGAGATTCTCGAGATCGAGGCCGATGTCGTCAGCCCCAATGCG
>Ga0210014_1001903_pt1 | contig 15004 bp, 14 predicted proteins | sample CryGeymeta201519_FD_183983 | JGI IMG/M metagenome (GOLD analysis project Ga0210014, IMG submission 183983) | Groundwater microbial communities from Crystal Geyser aquifers in Utah, USA - Crystal Geyser metaG 2015-19 (SPAdes) (version 2) | ecosystem: Environmental > Aquatic > Deep subsurface >...
GTAACTGTTTGAATGTGCGAATGAATTCGCACCCACATCTACTGCTGTTTCTAGGTTCAGGGCTGGGGTACTACCAAAGCGGCGAAGGAAGAGCGTGATGCGGCGCGTGTCTCAATCCCTTTTTATTCAGGGCTGGGGTACTACCATGCGGAACGCGTAGGCTTTTTTTGTAAACTCGTCTCAATCCCTTTTCATTCAGCCTTAAAACCGCAGTTTACTCAAATTTACCCATAATTTCATGATCTTGAATGGAATTTGTGGGTGCGAATTCATTCGCACGTAACTGTCTGAATGTGCGAATGAATTCGCACCCACATCTACTGCTGTTTCTAGGTTCAGGGCTGGGGTACTACCTGGATGCTCCGGCCACTGTCGCTAAACTGCGCGTCTCAATCCCTTTTCATTCAGGGCTGGGGTACTACAAATGGATGGCTGATAATCGTCCAGAATGGAGTCTCAATCCCTTTTCATTCAGGGCTGGGGTACTACGAAGCGGGGGATGTGGTAGGCTTTTTGGGAGCGTCTCAATCCCTTTTCATTCAGGGCTGGGGTACTACCTGCGGGATTCGCCCTGTATACGCCTTTTCGGAGAGGTCTCAATCCCTTTTCATTCAGGGCTGGGGTACTACACAACAGGAGAAGTATAAATGAAACAGCATTTCGGTCTCAATCCCTTTTCATTCAGGGCTGGGGTACTACTGGCCGACTGCGCTGCGTATCTGACCGAGCTATGTCTCAATCCCTTTTCATTCAGGGCTGGGGTACTACACGGCGCAGGCGCGCAATAGCAAACGCGCTGCCGGTCTCAATCCCTTTTCATTCAGGGCTGGGGTACTACGATCGCGACAGACATCAAGGGGGTGAGACTGTGCGTCTCAATCCCTTTTCATTCAGGGCTGGGGTACTACTGTGTGGTGTCATTTTCTCCTTTGTTTACAAAACGTTGAAATTGTGATTCGCGGATTTTTGGCATCATGACGGAGTTATGTACTTTCGCTTCGATTTTTCTTTGCCGGGCTGCCATAGTAGCAGCTTTGCCACCAGTCAGCTTCACAAGGTACTCGGCAGGAGGCTCCAATGCATACCCTCGGGCAGGGTGGCTTTGCCGATGCGTTCCTGCAAGCCGCGTTCAGGCAAGGGATAACAGCGCAGATCGTCCGTTTTCGGATCGATCAAGGCGAGTAATTCAGCCAGGCAGCGTTGCTTGCCACATTCGGTTCCGGTAAACAGAAACACACTGTATTCAATGGGCGTGGCGTAGCGCAGCAAGACACGGTAGACGCGTTGCAGGCGCTTGGGCGAGGTAATGTCATAGCCGATTAACCAGCAGCGCATGGTCAGAATTCCTCGCCGCTCAGGGATGACTGGGGCAAGGCTGTCGGCATGAACTGGGCGGAGAGTTCGTCCACCTGGCTATTCAGTTGCTTGCGCAGTTTCTCCGCAAGCGTTTCCCATGCACCGTAAAACTTGGCTCTGCCAGCTTTGCCGAGCAGGCAACCAGATTCGGTAGTGGAGAAATCCTCGATTCGCAGGATGTCCTGACGAAACAATTCCAGTGCAAAAGCATCCACTGCCACCCGCAACGGCTCGACGACATCGCAGGCGAGCGATTCGCGGCCAAAATCGAGTTGGTGATAAAAGCCGATGTAGGGATCAAGTCCGGCACCATAAAGTGCCAGCACCGCCTCGGCTTGCAACAAGGTATAGCCTAGCGACAGCAAGGCATTCAACGGATCGCGCGGGGGACGACGATTGCGTTGAGAAAACTTCAGGCGGGGGGGCGCTATCGCCGCAAAGCCTTCAAAATAAGCCGCAGCGCCTGCTCCCTCGACGCCGAGCAGGGCGGCAAGGGTGGATTTTTCCCCGATATGCGCCATGATGCCGTCCAATTTGCGCAGCGCAAGCGTCAATTCATAGCGGTGTTCAAGTTCGTGTTCGCGCCGCGCAGCCAGAAAATCATGCTGGCTGGCCAGCTTGCGCTGTACCAAATCGCGTGCAAAGTTCAGGCAAAAGTCGGTATCTTGCGACAAGCGATATTGTGAAATACGGCGCATGGCATCATTGTGCGGACGCGCCATCAGCAGTGTCGGTTCGGCCTTGCGACCGGACAGGATAATCACGCCGATACCGCGCTCACCCAACTTGCCCAACAGACTGGATTGCAGCCTGACATCGCCGCGCAGGAAGATTCTGGACAAGGGAGCCAGGGGAACCGTACCGATGCGTTCGCCATTTTCGCGAAATACCAGCGCTTCGCCATCGGCTTCCAGCTCCACGCCACGGCGATCTATATACAGGCTGCTCATGCGATTCTCCCGTTACTTGTGCGATTGGTTTTGTGGGTGCGAATTTACCTCGCAGAGGTTCTTGTACCCTGTGGGTATTCGCACGCTTTTCTTTTCAATGTGCGAATGCAACAATTCTCGCAGGTACTTCGCCGTCAGGCGAAAGCTCGCAATTCGCACCCTCATATCTGTTACAGCACCATGAACGGGGTGTTGAGTGCCTGCCTGTCGGCCTGTCCGTAACAATCAGCCGTCATGCGCGGATCAAGCTGAAATATGTGTACCCTATCCTCCCTTGCATTCATCAAATCGCGCAAGGTGAGACGTATTTCCTTTAATTCAGGCGGTGTCAGCCAGCATTCAAAAAAGGACTTCTGCCCGCCCACCTTGAAACCCAGCAGATAGTGATGCACCCGCTGCAAGCGTCGCGGCGAACAGATGTCATAACAAACCAGATAAAGGCTGCGGTAACTCATGCGGGCATTGTAATGATGCCGCGCGGGCTAGTCTGGGATGGCAACCTTGCCGTGTAGGTGTAGGAATTCCCTCGTGGGTGCGGATTTATCCGCACGTTTTTTAATGGGCTGTGCGAACCAGTCGCACCCACGGGGGTTGCATCTACAGGAGAATGCGGTATTGCCCCAGCCCGAACGAGGCTTCCTTGCCGACATGCAGGTATTCACCCAGACGCAGAAAATTCCAGAAGGGGGTGAGGTCGCCGGTCAGCGTCCATGTGCCGATGCAGCCGCCCAGTTGCATGGTGCATTGCTGGCGCGCGGAGCGGCGCGTCCAGTCGCGCCATTCCATTTGTGTTTGACCTTCGATGCCGTTGGCGGCATAGGAAAGTTCGGTAAATTGTGCCGGTGTGAGCAGTGGCTGACCTTGATGATGCTCGGACAGCAGGCTGGCGCGACGCACTAGCGCCATGAGCAGCGGCCTGGGAACCAGCCGCGAGGGCGGCAAGGCATGAGCGTTTTCCTGCAAGCGCAGCGGGGTGAGGAATTCAAGAGTGACAGTGGCGGGTACATCCTGCATAGCAAGCGTCAGCAGGCGCGAATGCTCGGCCACGGTTTCACCCGGATGGTAGATAAGTTGATCGGTTGTCGTGGGTTCGAATTGATTCGAACGGTCTTCGATAGGATTGTGCAAATCTGTCGCACCCACAGCAGGAATAGCTCCTGTCTGTTCTTCATACGCCACATTCAGCAGTTCCGCCGTGCCATCGCCTGCCCCTACCCCACGCGCAAAAGCGCGCCGCCAAGCCATGATACATAACGGCAACTGCTCGATAGCCCGGCCCACCAGCGTGAAACGAAAGGTGAGCGTTTCACCCGGCGCATATTGCCGCGCACCCCATTCCGGCGGTTCGATGATATAGGGAACGGGCGGCGTTGCCAGTGATAATGAAGCGGACATCGGTTTCTGCGGCTCGAACACGCTGGTGTAAGGGCAAGTTGCCGCCAACAGGCAACCGTCACAGGTTTTGGCGCGCGTAACACAAGCCAATTGCCGCAAGGCATGACCGAATGCGCCGCGCAAGGCAGAACCGGCGTATTCCGGCAAACGGATGGCCGTGGTTGCCTCAAATTCAAAACGGTAGCGGGCGAGCGGGTAAGTCAATGTCATGCGATGCACTCAATCAACGACTCGCGCACGATGATCAGCTTGTGACTGGCACTGATTTCGATGATTTGCGGCCAGACGCGATGTAAAAATGCAAACAGGTCGCGCATCCGCATATTGCCAATACGCAAATGAATCACACGGGGCGGTGGATCAGACAACATGATCCGGTCAGAAAAATCGGCATCTTTACTGACGATAATGAGATCGTGCTGCTGCGCGTATTGCCAGATAGCAGAATCGGGCAAATCATCGCCAATATCAAAAACATGGCAATAGTCTTCGCTCTGCCACAAGGCAAAGCGATACGGCAAGTTCGCGTCAATCAGAAACCGGGCCATCAGGCGACCATCGCCAAGTCGTAACGCTGCCCCATGATTTGTGTGGCAAACCGCAGGCAGGCGCGAATATCTTCGGCTTCCAGGCTTGGATATTGTTCAAGAATTTCTGCCTCGCTATCTCCTTCACTCAGAAAGCCAAGGATAGTTTGTACAGCAATGCGCTTGCCTCTCAAAGTAGGCTTGCCATTGCAAATATCAGGATCAAGCGTGATGCGGCCATCAAAATAGCTTGGCATAATTTTTTCCTTAATAATCAATATATTGTGTATATTAAACTTGCCCGCGCAGCGCGGCTAGAACCGCGATAGTCATCTGAAATGGCTCATCTTTTTCGGGTTTTTTCTTATCTGATTTTTCCCGCCACTGCTTACTTTCTTTCATCAGGGATTGCAGGCGCGTGGCGATTTCGCGTTTCTCGTCCCCTTGCCATTTTCCCGATTTGAATGCATTGAACAGGGCTGTAAGTTCGCTTTGCTCCTTGGGGCGCGTGTTGAGCACTTCTTGAATCGAGCGTTCAAAAGGGGGCATGGCATCCATATCTTCCTTTCGCTGTCTTTGCTCCGTTTCCTCCCTAGCCTTCTTTTTTGCAGCATCTTTCTTTTCGCGCGCCTCTTCGATGGCCTTTTCGTCCAACTTCATCCGGCCATAACCCACTGCCGTTTTGGCGCCGAAGCCCAGCCATTTCCCGGCGTGTTCAAAAGCGGCCTCCAGCAGGCTGCGCCAGGTTAGTCTTAGCGTGTCATCGCGTAACAAAGCGGCATTGCATTCCACGAAAAAAGTAAATTTCGACCTGGCTGGTACGGCGAGGAAGGGAATCGGGATGGGGCTTTCGCTGTTGTGCGGGCCGTGCTTACCCTGCTGGTAATACTCGCCGTGATGAGGGGTCATGATTTCGACCGACATTTCATTTTTGTGCAAGATCGGGAGCACATCCCAAAAACGCAGCGCGCCCTGTTGTGGTTGGGTATCGCGAGTGGGGTCTTCTTCGCCGGGGCCGAACAGGGCGCGGATGGATTCTTCGTCCCAGCCGTGTGCTTCGCCCCATTCGCCGCTGGCCAGTTCTTCGGCAGCCGTGCGGATGACGCCTTTGATGCCGGAACCGGCCAGGTAGGGCAGGCCGTAGGGCGTAAGGAAAGCGAAGCCGTTTTCGAGCGGGTGCTCGTTGCCGAGACCGGTGGCAAAAGGTGCCGTGCTGATGCAGGGCAGGGCGAGGACTTGTTCGCCCAATATTTCGGCAGCGGCATTCTGGCGTGCGCAAAAAGCAGCAAGAAGTTTGATGCTGTGTTCAGGGAGTTTTTTAAGCTTGTCCAGTGTATCGACAACGCCACTTTTGGGTTTACTCCAGTTGCTATTCCAGCCCGCGTAATAGAGGCTAAAACGATGGCCCGGCGGGGCTTCGGAAAAATCCGTGAGATATGCAGGGACGGCAGCAGGCATGGTTATTTCCCCGGATTGAGCGCGGCAGCAAACTGGCGAATCCAGCGCAGAAGCAACAGGGATTCTTCGGTGGCCTGGCGGTAGGTCGGGCTGTCTGCTTGGAGCAGGATGCCCATTAGCGGGGCAAAGCCGGGGTCTTTGTCGACGCCGCCCGCCCGCACCATGATCCAGCGGCGAAGGTGTCCGGCCAGCGCCTTATGGTTCGCTTTGCCCTTGTCTTCGTAAAACGCCAGCGTTTGCATCAAGCCGTTATTCATGATGAGCGCGGGGGCCGCCTTGGCGAGGTTGGTGTATTCTCCCTCAGCGAGGGCGATACCTTCCTGCGACATTGCCCAGGCGGCTTGCGAGCGTTTCTGTTCCAGTGTCATTTTGCTCATGCGGGTCTCCTTATTTCACTGCCGTGACAACAACCTGACCGCGCCCAGTCGTGGCATCGCCGCCAACCTGTAGCAGTTGCCCGTCGAGATTGGCGAGCACATGGCTGACCACCGCTTCAGCGGCGGTCTCGCCTTTGCCGCTGCGCTCGGCACTAGCCATCAGCGGGGCGATGAGCAGGCTTTCGGGTGGCAGGTTTTCGACGTAAAACAATCCGCCATCGCTGGCGGTTCCGGTTTTGTCGTCGATGCGTACATGCGATTCAACTGCCGTGGCGTTTTTGACAAAATAGGCGAAATCTTCATCCGAGAGCAGCACCAGGTCGGTCTTGATCTTATCCCGGAAGAAGGCGTGCGCTTCGCCTTGCGGCAGCGCATGATCAGCCAGCCAGGCTGCAATTATTTTAAGTTCCGCGCTTTCGCTGGCAGTGTATTCAAAGGCTTCAAGCGCCAGCGAACCGCCGGTGGTCAGCCCCGTGTCACACACATTGGCAACGCCTTCGCCAATGTTTTTAACCGGGGCGGGCAACTTGGGTTTGCCGAGTAGCTCCAGCATCCGGCTGGCGCGAGAAAGCGCGAGCGGGCTGGTTGCATAAACGTAGCCGCGCTTCACGGATCGCACCGGAAAGGCGACCAGTTGCGCATCGCCAAAACTTACCGCGCCCGCATAAAGCTCCCCACCTTCGGGGCCGAACAGGCGATCGAGCAAGTCGCCCTTCCAGCCCGGCAATTGGGCAAAGCGATGGCGAATCGCTCCCTTGATGCCGGAACCGGCAAACAACGGGTGGCCGGTATGGCGCTCGCGCTGTATCGGGCTGTCGATCAGGCCGAAAGCCGTGCCCGCACCCATGTGAACAGGGCTGACGGCGTAGAAAAAAAGGGCAGTGTGGGCTTGGTACATGGTGTCGTTTCCTTCGTTAGATTTCTATTATCCGGGGTTCAAACCGCCCAAGGTGCGATGACAAGCTTGCCAAAGCCTTCGGCGTGTCGGGCGGGGTCTTCCATCGGGAAGCCATTTTGCGCGAGCGCCTTGAGTGTAGTCAGGTTGCCCGTTAAATTTTCAAACCAGTAAACGCTACCCGTAGGCGCAACCCGCTGGGCGGGCTTGGGTTTGTTGGTGACGATATCCCAGCCGGAAATGGTTTCGGCGCGGCTGACCGAGGCGGCTACCAAGGCGGCGGGGATGCCATCCGGGCGCCAGCCGCCACTGAACAAGCCGGGCGTAGTCAACATCAGGCGGAAGCGGCCTTCCTTTTCGATCCGCGCCCAATCTGGTGCCGTTGTGTGGGAGGTGACGGAGCGAACCACTGCGCCTCGGCCATCACCGCCCAAGCGGACGAGGCTTTCAGCCGGTAGCTTATTGGCGCTGCCTTCATAAGCCGCAATAAAGCCTATGCCTTTTTTCAATGCGGTGGTTTCGGTGGTGTAGATTTTCCCCTCTGCGGCGCTGCGCGTTTTGGGGTCGAGCGCTATCCCCAGGCGCGGATCGGTTTGCCAGAGCTCGCCAGATCGCACGAAGTGTTTGGCGTTCAGAGGTTGGCCAGCCAGCCATGCGGCAATGCCATCGCCGGTGAGCCATAAGCCACCAACGGGTTTGCCCGGTTTTTCGGTTTGCAATGTGGGTAATTTGGGCAGTGCGTGGCTGCTGGCTATCCCCGCAGGCGTTGTGGAAGGGCGAAGATAAGTAGCATCGCCCAATGCTATTTCATCGCTGACGATCACGTCGGCAGGCAAGGGCCAAAGGTGTTCGATCACCCCGCCATCATGAAGGCGAGCCAAGCCAAACTGGGTCAACCGAAAATCGGCGAGCGCTTCCAGGCTTACACCCTCGGCCATCAGCCGTGAGCGGATGGCGCCTGCCGCGAGCGAGGGCCAGGGCGGCATGAGCGCCTCGCCATGCGCGCCCGCATCAGCGAAGAGCTTGTTGCCGCGCAGATAAAGGACATCGAGCGGGTCGAGAAAAATGGAGGTCATGGTCTGGTTTTCTCCCGGCAATCAGTACGCCCTTCGCGGGCAAGGAATTCGGCAACGGCCAGCATGTCGCGTACCAGTGCCGCTTCGGGGCTTTTCAGGCTGTCGTGCGAGTCCGGGCTTCTGCCCTTGCCTACCGCGCAAGCAATTTGAGCCAGCAAGGGGCCGAGCGCGCCAGCGCTGTCGCCTCCCTGTCGTTTAAGCTGGTGCCGGAGATTGGCCGATAGCAGATTTTCCAATGTTTCGCCGCCGATTTGGCTCGCTGTTGGCAAGTCTTCCAGCCAGCCTTGCGTCAGGTAGGCGGCGCGGCGCGATGTCTTGCCGACGAAGCTGTCGCGCAGCTTGATGAGCAGCGACATGGGCGTGTCGGTGAGTGAGCCTTTGAGTGCGTCAGGCCATTTTTCGCCGGGGGCGACCCATGGCAAGGTGAGATGCACCGCGCCACCGGAGCGCTTTAACAGGTTGATCGAGAAAGCATCGCGCCCGCCTTGTGTTTTGGCCCGCTTTTCAGTGGCGCGCAACTCGCGCAGCACGCGGGAAAGCGGTGTTTGATGATGTGCGACGATGGCGCCAGCCGAGGCAGTTGCTTTTTCTCCCATCAAACGCAAAAGCTGACCATCAAGCATGGCGTGTCCACGTTTGAGCTTGGCCATGTTTCGCTCGTTGCCGAGTTTCAACAGATCGGCCAGTCCGTCCTGTTCAGGCCAAATACCGGAATAAGCGAGCCGCAGCAGCGTGAGGCAACGCAGGAGATCGTCCACCGACACCATCGCCAGCACATCGTCGCCGCCCGCATAGATGAGCTTGCCCTTGCACAGGTCTTCGACGACATGCCGCGCCATAATCAAAGCAAAATCGTTCAGCGCCGCAGAAATCGCCATGTGACGCGCTGGCGAGACAGCCCGCTGGGAACCGAGATATTCGGCCAACTGCGGGAATTTTTGCGCGGCGGTGTGGCGTATCTTCGGGTGCCAGGTGTCGCGGTAGGTGAGCAGATAGTCCGGTTCGGTGCCGGATAACCAGGCGCCCATGCGGTCGCCATCCAGCAGGATAAAGGCGTAGTAGGCTTCGGGCTTGGCGCCGAGCAGTTTTTCGATGTCGCGGTTGAGCGTGCGCGCCTTGTCTTCGGTTAGATCGTCCTGATCCAGCAACCCCGGCAAGCGGGCTGCCAGCTCTTGGGTTTGGGTGCTTACGGCACCGCGAGCGTAGAGTTTTTTGACCAGACGCCGAGGCAAGGCGGTTCGCGGGGAATCGGCTGCTTCGGCGATCAGGCGCTTAAATTCGTCCGCCCGGTTATCAGAAAGCCCACCGTCCTCAATCCAGCGTTCGAGCGAAGTGGCCAGCGCCATGGTGTGCGTGGAAACGACGTAGCGTTGCACCTTGATATCCAGCGTTGCTTCAAGTTCTTGCGCGAAGGTGCGCGGCCACATGCGCTTGAGCATGGCCAGCGCCGACAGGTGCTCTCCCTTGCGGAACAGGCCGGGGAAGGCTTGGGCTGTTTTGTTCCACAGCGTGGGCGCATCCTTGCGGCCCTGCTTTCCGTAAACAAGCTGGGTGCGATCGGTGGTGAGCCACTCCGCCTCGCCGGTGAGGTCGCAGCGGTAGCCTTCATATTTTGTTTGGACAAACGGTCGCACGCTTTTGGCCGATGCGGCGACGCGGTCGAGCAGATCGTAAATGGCCGGGTAGAGCACGCCGGGGTTCGGGACGAAAAACCAGGCGCCTTCGATTTCAATTTCCTTGGCGAGTACCTGCCAGACCTGGCTACCCAAAAAGCCGGGTTTCTCCATCTTGCCAAAGAATGGCTGGCTGGCGGCAGCCAGGGCTGGCTGATTCTTCTCGGCCTTGCCTTCGGCGTCGGCGGCAATGAGCGAAAACGGGACGGTCGCCCAATGCACTTCGGGGAATCCTGTCAGTTGCTCGGCAAGCTGCGCATGACATGGCAGCGTGGGGTCATTGCCAAAGCCGCTTTTGTCCAGCAATTCGGCCAGCATGGTTTGGGCGTTTTTCAAGACCCAGCCGCGCATCGCTTCAGTCACTCTTTGAGCGAGTTCTTCGGCACGACAGGCGGGCACGATGGCGACGAATTTATTAGGGAGTGCCGCGCCAAACAACGGATTGGCATCGGTTTTTTCCGTCGCCCAATCGCAATCCTGGAAACGATCTCTGGGCAATCCCATTTCGTTTTGCAGCCACAGGTCAACTTGCGGCACCCCGCGTAGTTGCGGAAAAATGACCGCATCCGGTCCGATTTCGCTGGCGATGATTTTCAACCCTTCCCAAGCGAGACGCGAGAGTAGATGCGAGCCTGCCCACAGGTCGGAGGTGGTTCGCGCGGCGGCGATAAAATCCTGCACCGGGCCGAAGCTCATGGCGAGCAGCGCGGCATCGCCTTGGGCATCCGCAGTGAAAGCGGTCGCAAAGGCGGCGGTCAGATCAAGGTGCGCCCAGATGGTGTGGTCAGGCGAGCGGGTGTCCGCAGGGAGCAAACGCCAAAGCGTGCGGATGTCCGCGTTAATTTCGGGGCCAAAGCGCCAGAAATTCAGCGCTGTTTTTTTGGCGTCGCCATTGACGACGAGTTCGTCAAAGTGGGTTTGGGAGACCGCTTTGATGTGCGCCGGGTCTATGTCGGCCAGTTTTCCCAGGTCGTACTCTTCGCCCGACAGCGGATGAATCAACACCGGCTGTTGGTCAAAACGCACTTGCGCCCAGGCGTTGCGCCCGCCGCTGCCAAATTGCGGGCGGTCAGCCGCCGCTGCCCAATGGTCGCCACGTTCAACGGCTTTTTTAATGTCTTTTGGCAATCCGTTTGGAAAGAGGCGTTTTCTGAGCGCGAGCACGGTGCCACCCTCGTGTCCGGCAGGGTCGCGGAGCAGGACGAGCGCTTTTTCTGCCGGGTCGTGCGTCCAGGCTGCCAGCTTGGCAAGCCAGGGTTTGTTGTTTTCGCTCATGGCTTGGCTCCGAGGCGCGTAAGCTTGTTTTGTGGGTCATCGAGCCAGCGGTGGATGCGCTGCCAGACGGCGAGTTCGTCAATGTTGCCGATAGCTAACGGGCTCTTGTGGGGAGTGTGGTAGATGCGCGCCTTGAGTTTGTTATCTTCGGCTGAAAAGAGTTTGAAGCGAATCTGGTTGGCGAGGCGAGTTTCGTTACCCCATCCGCTGACCTTGTGATGCGTGACCGGATAGGCCAGTACATGACGCTCCTGTGGCTGCCGGTGAGGCTCGCCGCCCTCAAATTTCAGGCTGGTACGAAAGCCGATTTTCGTCGAAGCGAGAAATTTCATGGCTGTCGGCCAGTTGTCAAACGTGGCAGCGCTTTCCCAGATCAATGCGCCCTTGTTGTCACTGCCGATGGCGTGCGGCCAGTCCAGCTTGAGGCACTCTTTTAAGTCGCGCAGAACGGCGGCGAGGTGTGCGTGATCGGCGGAGAGCGGCTCCAGCCCAAGTGACAGCGAACCCCAGCCATTGCGCGAGCGGCCACCAAGGGTGCCGAACCAGTTGATGAGCTGCAAGGTGTGGGCGATGGCATCGGCATCTTCGACCGGCCAAGCGAGGTCGAGAGTATTGGTTTCATTAGCCTGAAGCGCCGCTCCATTCTTGAACTGCCCCTTATCGATGGGGCCGTAGCCAAGATAGTTCAAAGGCTCAACTTTAAATGTTGTATTGGGGTGGTCAATTTTCCCTTGAGGTTCATGCTGGCGCATCTTTCCTTCATCCCAATGCCCAAGCGCCATCCGCACCTTGCTTTTACAAAAGCGGCTATTCTTGTCTGCATCGGGTTCCAGCCACGCATTGCCGAACAATAACCCTTCAGTCTCGCGCAACGAACGGTGATCGTAGCCGGATTCTGGCGCTGCCGCCACGCGCCACCACTCGCGCAAAAGCGCCTTGATCGGCGGTGTGCGCCAGACACCGGATTGATGTGCATCGCCAAGAAAAGCGGGCGAGTGAAGTCGCAATTGCAAACTTTTTTGTTGGATCATCATTGTTGTCCAGTGAATTGTTCCCAGTATGAACGAGCAAATGTCGGCAAAGCAACGACGGCAAGCTTGCCAATGGTTTTATTGTGCAGGCGTGCCATTAATAATCACTATCAATCAACAGCATGACGGCCTTCCCATTCGCGTTGGCGCAAGGCTTGAACATAAGCCGCGCTATCAGCCATCTCCGGTCGGTCTGCCCACATGCCGAAGAAGGGGGTGTCGAGTTCTAGTTCTAGTTCAGTACTTTCTGTTTGGACACGCTTCGTTTTGGAGCGAGACAAAAGAAACTCGATGAACTCGGAAAGTTCCTGCTGTTTTTCTTGGGGCAACGCGGTAGCACGCTGAAATGCTTCTGCAAGCACCATGATGATTTCCTTAGAAATTGGGTTTTCAGCAAAGGTCTCCGGTTTGTGATGAGCCGCTGCGGCATTGACGGCGGAGTCAGGGAATTGGCTATCGCCTGCCGGTATCTTGAAAGGTTCGCAGTCACGCTTCAGATTGGGAAAATGAGCTGTTTTCTCCAGTTCATCCCACGCGATGCCGGTATAAGCCGCATGCAGATGACTGAACCATCCGCGCGCATCAGTAAATTCCTTGTGATGAGGGCAATAGAGTTGCTGGTTGCTGTCCAGCGTGTCAGGGCTGACCTCAACTTTGGCTCTTTCGGCCAGTTTGCCCAGGTCGTGCAGGAAGCCACAGAGTGCCACGCGGGAAGTTGCGTCAAGCATATTCGATTCACCTTTAAAGATTTTATTCAGAATAGTCGAGTCAACCCGCGCAATCAACGATGGCAAGCTTGCCATTCAACGCTCGAACAGCTATCACGCGCACTGCTACCAATGCGAAGTCTACCTTAAACAGGACTGGAGCTTACTAAACAGGAAAAAAAAGGTGGATACTGGCAAAGGATTTTCAAGCAAAAAACCCGCTCAGAATGAGTTCTTCGGTGAGCGACCGATAATCGGCAGCGCCCGTGCTGTGCGCTTCATATTCAAATACGTCCTGCCCGTGCATCGGGCTAGTCGCCAAAGCGACATTCTCGCCTATGCGGGTATGACAAACCTGCGACCCAAATTGATTTTTGAGCTTGTCGTAGATGTCGTAGGATAGTTTTCGCCTCGAGTCGAAACGCGTAACGAGTATCCGGCGCGGTATCTTGCGTTTGAGTTTGATTTCCAGCACGTTGAGCGCACTGTCCAGGCGATGCACGCCTTGCAATGACAAGAAATCGGCGGACACTGGAATCAGCACCCGATCGGCTGCCAGCAAGGCATTTAAGGTGAGTACGCCCAGCATCGGGCAGCAATCTATCAATATCGGCGCACCTGTTAATGCTAATTCTTCCTGCAATCCATGTCTTAGCAGCGTTGCCGCCTGCGGGTCACCGCCCAGCAAGGCATCTATTTTTGCCAATTCGAGAGCCGCAGGAATGAGTTGCCAGCCTCGCGCAGTATCCTGTAACAGATTGGCCAGCGGTTTTTTTTGCTTGAAAAATGCGGCGATGCTGTTATCTGTCGTGATGTGCTTAATCCCGCTGGACAGAGTCAAGTGTCCTTGCGGGTCTAAATCCAGTGCGATGGGGGACGACTGCGCAATATAGAGCGCAGCCGTTATGTTCAGACAAGTAGTGGTTTTCCCTACCCCGCCTTTTTGATTAAATACGGCGATTACCGCCATTTTTCACCCCGATAAATAGGGTGACCGACCCGCGCTTATTCCACGGTGACTGACTTGGCGAGATTTCTCGGCTTGTCTACATCGGTACCCTTTTGCAATGCGACGTAATATGCCAGCAACTGCAATGGAATGGTATGCAGAATAGGGCTTAAATACCCCGCGTGTTCGGGCATTTGCAAGACATGCACGCCTTCTGTTTCACTGATATGGCTATCAGAATCGGCAAATACATATAACTCACCGCCACGCGCACGAACTTCCTGTAGGTTGGATTTCAGCTTTTCCAGCAAGACATCGTTTGGTGCCACCGATATGACGGGCATATCCTTGTCTACCAGCGCCAGAGGGCCATGCTTTAATTCACCTGCCGGGTAAGCTTCGGCGTGAATGTAGGAGATTTCCTTGAGCTTGAGGGCACCCTCCAGCGCAATCGGGTAATGCAGACCTCTACCCAAAAATAGTGCATGTTGTTTATCCGCAAATTGTTCTGCCAGCAGGGCAATCTTTGGTTCCATATCCAGCACTTTTTGTACCGCGCTGGGTAGATGGCGCAAGGCGTGCAAGTACTGCTGCTCTTGCACGAGATGGCCACGTTGCTTCGCCAATACCAGGGTAAGCAAGAACAACGCAACGAGTTGTGTCGTGAATGCCTTGGTTGAAGCTACGCCAATTTCAGGTCCGGCGCGTGTCAAAAAGCGTAGTTTGGAAGCTCTGACCAATGCGCTCTCAGGAACATTGCATATTGCCAGAGTGTGTGGGTGACCCAGTGCCTTGGCATGATTCAGGGCGGCTAAGGTATCGGCAGTCTCACCCGATTGCGAAAGCACTACCACCAGCGACTTGGGATTGGGAACGCTGGTGCGATAGCGGTACTCACTGGCGATTTCCACTGTGCAGGGTATCCGGGCGATTTCCTCCAGCCAGTAACGTGCTACCAAGCCTGCGTGATAGCTGGTGCCGCAGGCAAGAATCAGGATGCTATTGACCTCCGCAAATGACTTTTCAGCTTCAGAGCCAAAGATATTTGGTGAAATGGATAGGCTGTTGCAGACAGATTCCAGCGTATCGGCGATGGCTTGGGGTTGCTCGTGAATTTCTTTTTGCATGTAATGGCGATAATTGCCTAATTGCACACTTTCATTGCTTATCTCACTAACCTGGACAGGGCGCACCACCAGGTTACCTGTCAAATCGAATATGCGGTAACTTTGGCGCTGAATCTCTACTACATCGCCTTCTTCCAGATAGATAACCCGGTTGGTAACGGGTAGTAACGCCGATACATCCGAAGCCACAAAATTCTCACCGATGCCG
>Ga0210014_1001911_pt1 | contig 14961 bp, 19 predicted proteins | sample CryGeymeta201519_FD_183983 | JGI IMG/M metagenome (GOLD analysis project Ga0210014, IMG submission 183983) | Groundwater microbial communities from Crystal Geyser aquifers in Utah, USA - Crystal Geyser metaG 2015-19 (SPAdes) (version 2) | ecosystem: Environmental > Aquatic > Deep subsurface >...
ACTCCATGTTCCAATCATTAACTCCGCTAATAGGAGACTGAAACGGATTGCGAATATAATCCTTACATAAATAATGAGGATTGTTCCAATCATTAACTCCGCTAATAGGAGACTGAAACTGTAGAATCGCACATCTCTGCCGTGCGCCTTGCAAAGTTCCAATCATTAACTCCGCTAATAGGAGACTGAAACCGGTTCTAGCCGTCAGCGAAACCCAGCGCTGTGAGACAGTTCCAATCATTAACTCCGCTAATAGGAAACGCACCAAGGCGATTAAATATACGCTGATGGTGATCATAGAAGACGTCGTACATATCGCGACGCACGCTCTGCCACGCTCTGCATGAATGCCGTCTTGGTCTATTGTTGCGGGAAAGGTAAAAAATAAATTGTACGGAATCATGTTACGTAAAGGAGACTGCCGGGAATGTCGTCTTTGCCAAGACGTTTGGAAGTTCGGCTTGATGAACAGCGTTTTAAAGTATTGGAAGAGGAATCACAACGTAGAGGCAAGTCCGTATCAGAACTTGTGCGAGAGGCTATCGATGCACGCTATCCGGCAAGAGAAGCACGGATTTTGAAAAAGCTAAAGGCTGTCGAAGAGCTAGGCAAGGTTGAAGCACCTGTTTCAAGCTGGGAGCAAATGGAAGAGGAAATTCGTAGAGGAATGCTCGGATGAAGCGGGTGTTCGTTGACACCAATATTCCTATGTATTGGGGTGGAGCCGAGAGTGCATACAAAGAACCATGCGGGTATATTCTTGGGGCGATAGCAAGAGAAGAACTCTATGGCGAAACCAGTGCTGAAGTTTTTCTGAAAAATATTCCTTTAGCCCAAGGGATCTTTTACATCTGGCAGTGATGAGCAACAACAATATAGATACTATCATAAGCGCTGATAAAGATTTTGACCATGCGGATACTATCCAAAGGATAGATCCGCTTGATTTTGAAGATTGGTTGATAGGTCAGCAATTGAGAACGATTAAGGCCTAAGAGGAAAAAGGGGAGAAGAACGTCCCCTGAGTCCTTAATCTTGGTTACCTTTAGCTTCCAGAAATGCGTTTACTTCCTGGACATAGCGTGTATACTTATCTATCGCTTGCTTTATGCTTGCATACACTATTTCGTCTTTCAATATCTCATACTCGTGGACTATTCTATTGCGCAATCCGGCAGATGGAGCCAGGCTTTCTGCAAGTTCGCTAGAGATTAGTCCAACATCGGAAGCACGAATAAAAGATGTATAATAATCTCTTGGCGGCTCACCGGTCTCTTCGATCAAAACATGTGCATTGATATCAGATGCTGTCTCAACAAGAAGTTGTATCAGTCGCTCAATAGCCCTGCGTTTTGTAAAATCGCTTTTATACTCTTGAAGCGAAACGCTGGATAGCTGTTTAAGCTCCTTTAAATATCCCTGCAAAGAGATTAATTTTCGTCTTACTAGGGCAGCATTAAGCACCTGGCTTCATCTCCGCTATAAACCTTTCAACAGCCTGCTTGTCTTGCTCAAAGAACTTTCTTGCATCCATATGCATCTTAACTGCCTTTAGCCTAAATTCATCAGCTAAGCCTGAGCGTTGCTCGAAAACCAACATACCCTTTGTGGCAACTTCAAACGATAGGAGCGGGTCGGCGATGTTTAATATAATAAGATCTATCTTATCGGTAGCCAATGCGTTGGCAAGCTTATCACTTAATAAAAGCGATTCCTCTACACATAAAAGGCGGTCCGGGCAAGAGCGCAGCAACACCCCGATGTCTATATCGCTGCCAGCGTGATATTTACCTGTAACAGCCGAGCCGAAAAGGTATACCAACAATATATTCTTATCTGGCTCAAGAACACGCCTTATCTTCTCTGCAATATTTTTTGGTTTTATCATAAGCAATCGCCAACTTCTATCATGCACCAATTATAGTTAAACTTCCCAATAGTTCCAATTATACGCTATACGCAATGCGATTATAATATCACAGGGATTTTCAATCGGGTCTCGATCAGGTGTTATATAATCAGATACATGATCCAATTAAAAAACGTAACCTACCATTACGGTAAGGATAAAAAGAAAATAACGGCGCTCGATGATGTGAGCCTTACTATCAAGGAAGGCGAGTTTGTTGCCGTGCTGGGGGCGAACGGATCGGGAAAATCCACGCTGGCTCGGCACATCAACGGCCTGCTTATACCATCTAAAGGGGAAGTGCTGGTGGATGGTATATCGACTGCTGATCGTGAAGAGCTGTGGAAGGTGCGCTCATTGGTGGGCATCGTCTTTCAGAACCCGGATAATCAGATCATCGCGACAAGCGTTGAAGACGATGTGGCGTTCGGCCCCGAGAACTTAGGCGTTGAGCCGGATGAGATCCGGTCTCGCATTCGGGAGGCGCTTGCAGCGGTCGATATGGCCGATTACGCGAAACGCGAGCCGCACCTGCTTTCGGGCGGGCAGAAACAGCGGGTCGCCGTTGCCGCCTCGCTTGCCATGCATCCAAAATATCTGGTCTTTGATGAGGCCACATCTATGCTCGACCCCAGGGGAAGCGCCGAGATAATCGCCACGATCAAGAAACTTAAAGGAGACCTCGGTATTACCGCCATCCATATCACCCACATTGCGGACGAGGCTGTTTTAGCCGATAGAGTCATCGTTTTATCGGGGGGCGCCGTAGTCCGGGACGGTCCGCCGCACGCAATATTTTCCGACATCCGTGCGCTCATGGCTGTAGGGGTGGGGGCTCCGCGGGCAAGGCTGATCGCCGAAGAACTCATCCGGGCGGGCGTAAAGCTTCCGGGCACGATTCTTACAGTGGATGAGCTGGTGGAGGCGCTATGCTAAACTTTAGCATCGCGCTTATAGAATGTATCGATCTTGGATTTACTTACATGCCGGGCACACCTCTCACAAGCGAAGCGTTAAAAAACATCAACCTGTCTGTCGAAGAGGGAGAGTTTATCGCCTTTATCGGACCGACCGGCTCGGGTAAATCGACGCTAATCCAACACTTTAACGGGCTCTTGACCCCTACCGAAGGTAAAGCGGTCTTCAAAGGAAAACAGATTGGCGTGAATATACATCCCTACGAGGTGAGACGTGAAGTCGGCCTGGTATTTCAGTTCCCGGAGAGCCAGCTTTTTGAAGAGACGGTGGCAGAAGACGTATCCTTTGGCCCACGAAACCTTGGGCTGTCGGGTGAGGAAGTATCCGAGCGGGCCGAAGAAGCCCTGGAGCTGGTCGGCCTTAGCTACGACCGGTTTGCGGGCAGGTCGCCGTTTGAGTTGAGCGGTGGGGAACAGCGCCTTGTTGCAATTGCGGGCGTTTTGGCCATGAAACCGCGCATGCTTGTCCTGGACGAGCCGACGAGCGGTCTCGATGCCCGGGGAAAGGCCAGGGTTATGCGGTGCCTAACAGAGCTTAACCGCGATGGGATGACGATAGTTTTCGTGTCCCACGACATGGATGAAGTTGCCGAGTTTGCGCACCGCGTCGTCGTTTTGGACAAAGGGCGTATCGTTTTCGACGGCGACCCCGGAACGGTATTTTCTCAGGCGGGTGTTCTTAAAAACATCGGCCTTAATATCCCGGCGACGACGGAGTTGCTGGTTAAGCTAAGCGGGCGCGGGTTCGATCTTGATACCGGCGCCGTTAGCCTCCGGGAGACCGTAAACCTGGTATGCAACGCCCTAAAAGGAGAACAACGCCTGTGAAGCCGGGCTTGGCAATCGGTCAGTATTATCCATCGGACTCAATCGTTCACAACGCCGATCCCCGGATAAAAATTCTGCTTGTCGCTGCTTACGCGCTGGCGGTGTTTTTTATCGGAAATTTTACCGGCTTTGCCGTCATTGGGGTTATGCTGGGCGGGCTTGTGATTCTGGGCGGGCTTGCAATCGGTCTCGTGCTGCGCGGAATCCGCCCACTGTTTGTTATACTGGCCTTTACCCTACTGGTCCAGCTCTTCACGGGAGGAGAACCGTGGGCGTTAATCGGGCCGCTAAAGATAAGCATCCCGGGATTTAAAACCGGCATGTTTCTTGACCTTCGCCTCATCTTATTAGTGATCGGCGCGTCTCTTTTAACGCTTACCACCACGCCGGTTGCGCTTACCGACGCGCTCGAGTATTTGCTCTCACCCCTTAAAAGGGTGGGTGTGCCATCGCACGAGCTGGCGATGATGATGACAATCGCGATGCGCTTTATCCCGATTCTCTCCGCTGAGGCCGATAAAATCATCAAGGCACAGGCGGCACGGGGCGCCAGGTTTGATTCGAGAAACCCGGTAACCAGGGCCCGCAGCTTCATGCCGATCCTTGTCCCGCTCTTCGTAGGCGTTTTCAGGCGGGCCGACGATCTAGCCGAAGTAATGGAAGCGCGCGCCTACCGTGGCGGCAAGGGCCGCACCAGGATGCGCGAGCTGAAAATGAAACCCGGCGATTGGTTTGGCTTTGCCGTTGTGATGCTATTACTTGCGGGGATGGTATGGGTTGGAAGAATGCCGGTCATATAGTAAACATAAGAAGTGGCATAAGAAGTGACATGCCGAAACAGAGGCCAAAAGATACGCGAAAGACTTACGAAAAGATATGCGAAATATAAAACTGACGCTCGAATACGACGGAACGAATTATAGCGGATGGCAGAAGCAGGTCAAGCAGCAGGTGCGTACGCTGCAAGGGGAGCTTGAGGCGAACTTAAGCACGCTTCTCGGCGAGCCGATCGAGGTGAATGCGGCTGGCCGGACCGATGCCGGTGTGCATGCATTCGGCCAGGTGGTAAACTTTTTTACGCGCTCCGATATGCCGCTTAAGCGGATTCCTTATTCGTTGAATGCACTGCTTCCGGGGGATATGGCGGCAAATGGTGTGGAAGAGGTACCTGAGGCATTCGATGCCCGCAGGGACCCTCGGTGGCGTGAATACCATTACTATATCCTAAACCGCTCCTATCGCTCGGTATTTGCGGATAAGTTCGTCCATCACGAGGCGAAGCCGCTTGATGCCGAGGCTATGGATGCGGCTGTGCGGCACCTGCAAGGCCGGCACGATTTTACCTCGTTTTACACTATGCCGCACAAGCCCGAGAACGCCGCCCAAAATCCCGTGAGGACCATCCTTGAGATATCCTGCAAACGCTCATCCGACATCGCCTGGGCGGGAGAGCCACTTGAGGGACTTATAGCGCTCCACGTGCGCGCCCATGCCTTTCTGCACAACATGGTCCGCATTATCGCCGGCACCGCAATCGATGCCGGTCTCGGTATCATATCCCCACAGGATATCGAATCCATTCTGGGTGCAAAAGATAGAATGCGGGCGGGAAGAACTGCCCCAGCCAAGGGCCTCACGTTGGTCAGGGTTAAGTATTAACAAGGGAGTATTGTGATGCTTGCCTATATATTTGCTACTCTCTAAACTTTTTCACCCTGCCTGGTTATGGTACTGGTTATTGACATTCTGCTTTATCAGGTGGTACGTTTTGTTTAGCACTCTACGGGGTAGAGTGCTAGGTAGGTAAGTTATGCTTGACGCAAGAAAAAAGGCAATTCTTTTCGTAGCCGTACAGGAATATATTCTTACAGCCGATCCGGTAAGCTCGCAAAGGCTGGTTGAGAAATACCAACTTGGTGTAAGCTCGGCCACCGTTCGTAATGAGCTTGCCTTGCTTGAGGATCTGGGGTATCTTAGGCAGCCGCACACCTCTGCGGGACGTATCCCCACCGATATCGGGTATCGTTTCTATGTCGACAACACCCTGGATAAGCCGGGTTTGACCGTGCAGGAAGAGGAAGCCGTAACGGAGCTGTTCTCGGCCGTCAACCGCGAGATGGGTGCGATGTTGCATGAGACGACGCAGATTTTATCGCACCTCACAAACTACGTGGCGGTTGTGCTTGCGCCGTCTTTCAAGAAAAGCACGCTTAAGCACGTCGACCTTGTCTCGATTTCGTCGAGGCACGTTCTGGCGGTTTTAATCACCAACAAAGGACAGGTTCTAAAGCGTATCATAACTATCGAGCTGGCGGATAAAGGGCTTAGCGGCATCGAGCACTTCTTAAACGAGAGGTTGCAAGGCATGGGGCCGGCACAGATTTCAGCGCTTAAAGAGGGTGTCGATCTCGCCGACCGCGATACCGCGAGGCTGATACGGCACTTGATCGGTGAGATAGCGGATATCATGGCAAGCGAAGATAAAGAGCGTGTGTTTTTAGGCGGGACCTCAAGCATATTGCGCCAGCGAGAGTTCGAAGACCTTAATAAAATCGAAGCGCTTCTGAACTCGCTCGAACACGGGTATCGTCTATTGCAGTGGCTTGAAGACTCGTTGCGTACGGAAAAGGTTCTCGTGAAAATCGGGTCTGAAAATACCGATCAACAGATTAAGGACTGCACCGTGATCGCGAGCAGCTACCATATCGATGGCGAGACGCTCGGAACCCTGGGTATTATCGGCCCCACCAGGATGGATTATGCGAGAGCCATCTCATCTGTTACGATTATTGCCGATAATCTCACGAGGGCGTTAACGGAACTACGTTCTGGATAAGTTGGATATTGAATCTAAAAGATATTAAGAGTAGAAAGAGAGACATTAGTAAATCTAATTTGAGGTAAAAGATGGCGGATTATTACGAGATTTTTGGCGTTTCTAAGAGCGCATCGCAGGACGAGATCAAAAAAGCATACCGGCGCCTGGCCAGGAAGTATCACCCGGACGTAAACCGGGAAGACCCGGATGCCGAGTCCAAGTTTAAAGAGGTTAACGAGGCGTACGAGGTCTTGAGCGATCCCGATAAGCGGCGCAACTACGATACGTTCGGCTCTGCGAAAGGCCCGGCTTTTGGCGGTGGCGGTTATCAGGACTTCTCGGGGTTTGGCAATGTCGACTCGCCGTTTGGCGATATCTTTGATATGTTCTTTGGCGGCTGGCAGCAGCAACAGGGCGGCGGCAGGGCGAGAAACGCCGCCAAGCGCGGCTCTGATTTGAGCCTCGAGCTTACGATCGAATTTGAGGAAGCCGTTTTCGGCGCTGAAAAGGAAATCGAAATCGCACGCCTTGTAAGCTGCGAGACCTGCCATGGCTCGGGGTTAAAGCCGGGGACGAGCGCAGAGACCTGTCCCGAATGTAAGGGTGCGGGCGAGATCAGAAGCGAGCAGCGTACCGTCTTCGGTACCTTTATAAGAACGGCCGCCTGTCCGAAGTGCCGCGGTGAAGGTAAGGTTATTACCACCCCCTGTGAGGACTGCAACGGGCAGGGAAGAAAGCCGGTTCATGAGAATATAAAGGCTGATATTCCGGCCGGGGTGGACAACGGCGCAATCCTTAAACTTGGCGGAAAGGGCGAGGCTGGTCTGCGAGGCGGAATGGCGGGAGACCTCTACATAACGCTTCACGTTACACCACACAAAATATTCGAACGCCGGGGAAGGGATTTGTTCTGCCAGTTCCCGATAACGTTCCCACAGGCGGCCCTCGGTGTTGAGTTGCAAGTGCCAACCCTTGAGGGATTTGAGACGATAAAGGTGCCGGTCGGCACTCAGAGCGGTACCATATTTAAGATACGGGGCAAGGGCGTTCCGGCGCTTCACAATAAGCATAACCGGGGCGATATAATATTCCAGGCGGTTATCGAGACGCCGCACAAGCTCACCGAGAAGCAGAAAGAACTCTTGCTTGAGTTTGCGCGTGAATCCGGGGACGATATGTCAACGCCCAATCGCCACAGCTTTTTTGAGCGCGTAAAGGATGCATTCGGTACGAAATAGGCCCAGCGCAGGGGGCGTTCGTAAAATGCGTAAAATACTGCGCAAATAACATATAAGTTGAAGAGTAAGTCGCCTAGGGCGACTTACTGGTATAGACGGAGGCTATAAACGTTGAATTGGCTTAAAGTAGAAGTTCTCGTACATCCGGAGGCCGCCGAGGTGCTGTCTGCGGCGATGCTCGACTTAAGCCCCTCCGGTATCCAGGTCGACGAGCAGGGACGCAACATGCTCATCACCGCCTATATCCCGGACTCTTCGTTTATCGATGATGCCAGGTTAACCGTTCAGGATACCCTGCTTACGGCGGCTTCCCAGGGGCTGCAAACCGGGCCGGGTCTTATTACCGTAACCTCGATTACCGATGAGGACTGGGTCGAGAATTACAAAAAGCACTTCAAGCCGATTCGTATCGGCAGGTTTCTGATAAAACCCTCCTGGGAGGCCGTCGAGGCTTCGCCCGGCGACCTTGTGATCCGGCTTGACCCCGGCCTTGCCTTTGGCACGGGTTCGCATCCCACTACTGAGGGGTGCCTCATATTCCTGCAGGAGTTCATGACCGGGGGCGAGACGGTTTTTGACCTTGGCACGGGCTCCGGGATATTATCGATCGCCGCTGCAAAGCTTGGCGCGCGGCGGGTAATCGCAATCGATAACGACCCGCAGGCCATTACCGTTGCGAGGGAAAATGCCGAGAAAAACGGGGTAGCCGATAAAATCGAATTTTCGGTCGCCGACTTCGCCGCCATCTCAACCATCGGTGCGGATCTCATGGTAGCCAATCTCACCGCTCCGCTTATTATCGATTTCCTGGAAGATATCCCCGGCAAGGTACAGGGGCTTAAAATCTTGATCGCTTCCGGGATAATGGTTGAACAAAGGGCCGGCGTTATTAGGGCGCTCGGGAAAGCCGGCTTTACCGTTGAAGAAATCCTCACAAAAGGCGAGTGGGTCTCCCTGGTGAGCAAGCTTGTCTAAGCCACGGTTTTTTGTCGACAGGCCGGTCAAATTCGCGGTCGATATTACGGGGCCCGATGCGAGGCACATAAAAGACGTTCTGAGGATAGGGGTAGGCGACATCATTGAAGCGGTCGATCCCGAGGGCACTATCTCTGACGTTGAGATTACCAGCCTACTGCCCGATAAAGTTTCGGGTAGGGTCATCGCGAGCTACCGCGCCCGCGAAGAACTCCCCGAGGTGTTTCTATTTCAAGCCCTCCCAAAGGCAAGCAAGATGGACGATATCGTGCGCCAATCTACGGAGATCGGCGTTACCGGAATATTCCCGGTCATGACCGAGCGCGTAGTCGTCAAGCTTGAATCAGAGAAAGCGCCCAAGAAGGTCGAGCGCTGGCAAAAAATAGCCGCCGAAGCCGCAAAGCAGTCGCACCGCACCTTAATCCCCTCCGTAAACAGCGTCCTTACCTGGATGGGTGCTTTGGAGAAGCTTAGGGAATTCGATGAGATTATCGTCTTCTGGGAAGAAGAGCGCGGTACGCTCCCATATGAAGTTCTCGACCCAGCGGCAAAAAACATCGCTGTTGTCATAGGTCCGGAGGGTGGTCTGTCCGATAAAGAGGTCTTAGACCTTAAAGGCCTTGGCGCCAAGGTAGTCACACTTGGCGAGTCTATCCTGCGGGTAGAGACCGCCGCCCCTGTTGCCGTGGCCCTCGTTCTTTACGACTTGAGAAAAATCAAGAAGTTTCCTTTTTCCCAGTGAACTGCCTATAATACTACAAGCTACTAAAAGTGTCCCCAACAGTTGTATGGATAGTAGGAGGAGATAGTGTATGAATATACATACTAGGGCGGGCGCCCTCGGTATCGTTGGCGCGCTCCTATTAAGCGCCGTTTTTCTGACAGCGTGCTCGGGCTCTAACAAACAATCGAGCCTGGATTCAAAAAGTGAAACGACTGTTGAAACCGAACAAAAAAGCCCGGCTGATAGCAAATCCGCCGCATCGAGCATCGACCCGTTAATCCTCATTACTAAAGCGGATGCCGAGGCTCTCTTTGGCGAGCGCATAAAGGAGCCGAAGGGGAGTAACGGGGATGAGTCCCTCGGGCAACAGATTGTAATATATGGTGCGGATTCTGAGACGTCGTTTAAGACCGTGACATTTTCGCTCATCCGAACCGCGGATATCGCCAAGGAAGAGCGCGATAAAGGCCGGGATGCCGCGCATGCATTCGTAACCGCAAAAGAGCAGTTTCCGTCCGCGAAGCCGGTTCCGGGCATCGGCGGCAGTGCGTTCTGGGATGGTCCCCAGGGCGGCTGGACCGGCCTTAACGTACTATCAAAAGACACCTATTTCACAATAAAAGTTAACCTCGGCACCGACGTCACCAGCGACACTGTGGAGCTTAACGCTGAAAAAGGACTTGCGCTCAAAGTGCTGGAGCGGCTTCCGAAGGAGCCACTTAAATAGGGCGTTTTGTTTAAGGTTCCATACACGTAATTGCATCATCATCGGAACAACCCAAAAAACTGCAGACCTATAACCTCTCAAATAAGTTTGGCGGCGAGCCGTATAAGTTCAAGATATCGGATGGTATAGTTTAAGTTGATTCTTCAAGTGAGATTACGCAAGATAAATTTAAAGACAAGACCGAGAAAGGCTTTATCGCAGAGCTACAAAACTAAACGAATGGCAAAGCCTAATCGGCTCACACCAAGCGGTAGGATTGAGCCGTTTAAATGGAGAACAGCATGAAGTACTCTTACCTATTAATTATTATTATAGCATTAGTGTTAATACCTGGCTGTGGTTATACTAGTGCACCGTTAAGCACTGGGCAGCGTCAATCTGATCATAAGAAGATTAGAAACGATAGATCCGAGATCAAAACCGCATGGGTTGAAGATAGTCGCTATAATCCAAGAACGGTTATGCCCTTCATGGCATATAAAGGCTACGTATATCGACCTGGCAATAGTGTAGGCAAATTTAGCAGTAACTTTAAATATGTAGGAACTTACGATAATAGAGAGGTTTTTACAAACCCTGATAATACTGGTACCCCGCCATTCTATTTATGGGCAAAGGGAAGATATTTTAATGTCGGTAAGAACTTAGAACTGTTTATAAGAGCAGAAAATACAAAGAGTAGCTCAATAGAAAGCATTAAAGCTATTGGTTCGTGTAATGATCTTGAGTTAGCAATCGAACTTCCTAAGCATCCTTATTCTGTTGGGGTACAATATTGGGCTAAAGTATTACTTAAAAATCTAACCTCTAACGATATTGAGCTGATTGCCGATAAACTTTTTGAGCTGCAAGTTATGGATAGTGCAGGCTATAGAATCTGGCCAGAGCATAACGGGTGGGGAAAACCGGTTCCCAATATTATAGAAAGTAGGGGTACTTATTCAGCACAGCGCCCATTCACGATTGGCTTGCCCGGTAAATACACAATACTGTGCCAGCTGAAATACAATTCTGGCAAAATTGGTAAACTTAATAAATATGGTTTAGTTGATGGTGTATCTTTTAATCCACCAACCATAAAGACAAGCCCACGGGAAATTATGGTCAAGTAAATAGTATAAGGGTAAAGGATTATTTAAAGCACTATGAAGAAATAAATCAGAGTTGAAAACGGGGTGCGTGTGTTAACGCCCCCGTTTTCAACGTTCTCTATGGCTGCATACGACTATTCAAACATCGTCTTTGCAAACGCTCTTATTTCATTTAGATTTGCAGATTGACTATATACAGTATATCTTGCCCCATTCTCAAACCAGGATACTACGGTAGGATAGTGATGTTTCGAACCATTTGGTAGGTCCTGATATCCTTGTTCAATCTCTATGCCTGGAAACCCATTTACCTGAACCTTCTTGATGATGTCTGGATACTCTTTAGCATTAGCATCGTAATCATCTGCATTTGGGCTTGGGTTCTCAAGCACAATTATATTACCATAATCCAGCCTTAGTCCCCTTTGTTCTTTTGGGAACTTGTGTACCTGTACTTTCAGAAGTGGAATACCAGCTGGCGGTTTAGGTATTCTTGGAGTGAAACTTATTTCTTTCTTTGCATCGTCAATAGAGCGAACCTCTGCATATAATGCATCGACAGAGGGTTGCTTATATTTTGCTGTATCTTTGCTATTTATAACTTGTCTTGATACATTAGCTTTACTTATTATCCCGGGCTTCGCGCTTCCTTCATTGCTATGATTACCAAGCCCTATAGCAATACTAGTTGCAGCCAATATCCCTATGCTAAAAACAGATATAGCGCTTAATAGCTTAGTGCTCTTTTTCATCTCTACCACCTCCAATTACTGTTACTGTAATACCGTCCACCATTCGGTTCTTCCATTAAGTACCGCTCTATATATGGGGTCATTATCTTCTATAGTAATTACGCCCCACAAATACCACGATAAATTAGTGCCACGTTTTGTTACGTTCTTGAAGTGTGTGTCAACCCTGGCCGCATCCGAAAATCTTTCCACGCCAGTTTGGGGATAACCGTAATAAAATGCTAGATCGGTCCAGCGCCATTTCCATGTTGTATTAAAATAGATATCCCAATCATTGCTGAGTTGCCCTGTACTTTGAGTCTTCCATCTATACCATGTATTGTTAGAGCAATTTCCGTGTTCTTGTATGGTATATATTCCGTAGTACATTTTGGCCGAGAACATGTATGGCCCCTTGGTAGAGCCACCGGTATAATGATCCTTGGTCCAGCCTACCTCTACTCCATTTATGTCATCATATATGACATAGGCTGAATTCACTACAGTATCATAATACTGACCGAACGTGATTGTGCCATCAACGTAGTTGTCAGCATATATACCAGTCCACGTTTGAGGACTTGATGCGTCGTAACCCAGAATGCTTGTATCCATCGCCATGGCAGCAGATGGATATCCCACTAATAACGCAAGTATAAGCAATGCAACTGAAATCTTAAGTCTCAACTATAACGCCTCCTTCGAATGGAATTGCAATCAATTCTAATACTACAACTAACTTCTACGGCAGCTAACAGCTTAGCTACCAATGCTTTTAAGAACCGTAAGACCCCCCCTTAGGGAAACCTTTGAATGGAAGGTAACCCAGAAATAAAGACATATAGTGACTTTGATCAACAGGTTCTTGAATGGAACATTTTGCGAGCTATTATCTAAGGCTCGCATCACTTAACAGTCATACGATTTTAAAGTAACTGATAAGATGTTAGCATAATATATTGATGCAATACAACCATAAATTATTACTATATAGTAATAATTTATCGAGCTTTAGCATATTTTGGGATTTAGAGATAGGCTTGCTATCGAGTTTATGGTTTCATTCATTTTCCAAACTTGTACTAGCAGCGTTCAATAGCGGACAAAGAGATGGTTGGTTTATACGATTTCATCCAAAGGTATATTGAGGGATGAACTCAAAAAACTGTAATATCTCTCAAGTGATACTAAGGCATGAGCATTTACGCCGCAATCATCACAACCGATTTTATATCCTCGGGGGGGGGTTGTTGAGGGCCGCTTTGAATTCGTTAATCGGTATGCGTCTGGTTACCATCTCATCGAAGATTCCCGGCCATTTGCGATGTATCTCGGTCATATGCTCGATTGCGTGTTGGAAGTGGTCGCGGTTAGAGTTTACCAAGCCGAATCCACCTGATTCTTGTTTTTATCAAGCGCCTCGGCGAAAAACCCCGCACCGTCCATTCAAAAACCCCGGTTAAAGTTCTTCTTTAGATCGACCGCATCCTTGCGTAGGCTTTCGGCCCTGGTAGCGTCGCCGAGCAACGCAAGAAGGTCTGCGGCCTCCAGCTTGGTCATATGCACATAGCCCTGGGCCTCACAAAGAGCGATAGGGCCTTCGACAAACTTTCCATCGGCAAAGCGTACCGAGTCCCAGGGGTCCTTCTAGTCCTGGTTTTCAAGGCCGTGCTTATTCATCCCTTTGTACTCAACATAGCCATCATGATCCTTGCCCCCGTATGTATCGATCCACTTAAGTGCCCGCAGCAGGTTTTCTTTTAGGTCCTGTATGAATGCTTTATCTGCGGTCCATTTAGTTGGGCCTCGGATCAACCGAATATGCGCATAAAATGCTACAAATCGCCGCCCTCCCTCCTCAATTATGGTTAGTTTTCTTGAAAATTGCTACTATCCGTTCTATTGTGGTAATAATTACCATTTACCGCCCAAGCCCCCGATTCCTGACAGTCCGGGGGAATGAAAGTTCGGAGGAGCCCCATGCTGACAACGGTACTCATTGCTAGCTCGTACCCATTGATCGTAGAAGGTATAAAGACGGTACTGGAAAACAACAGGGATGTAGGAACTGTGTTATCTGCAGAATCATATCAAGAAACGATCGAAGAGATAAAGAAGGTTGCTCCAGATGTAGTTATCCTCACCCAGCAGATTAAAGACGGCTACGGCCTTGATGTGATTAAGGCCTGCAAAGCCGAGCACCCCTCTATGAAGTTTTTGTTGATGTCGTATATGTCGCAGATAAAAGTGTTCGAGCAGGCGGTGGAGGCCGGAGCCTCTGGAGTATTATTTATCAGTGCGACCAAAGACGAGTTGTTTGCCGCCATAAGCGCAGCGCTTACCAATGAGATCTACGTTCAGCCCAAGCTTGCGTCGTTGCTCTTTGGGAATAGGAAGATGTCGGCAGACGGAGAGTTTTTGCTTACACCGAGACAGCAGCAGACCATCGAGCTGATAGCGGCCGGCTACACCAATAAAGAGATAGCCTTTTCGCTCTCCTTAAGTATTGAAACCGTAAATACGCACGTAAAGCAGATTCTTAAAAAACTAAAAGCAAAAGATAGGGCCCAGGCGACGGCTATTGCCTTCAGGAAGCCCCTGATATCATAATGCCCCACCAAATGCCCCACCAAATGCCCCACAATTTTACCATAACCACCTGCATCCACACCCTTTCATGCCCAACCCTGTTGCCATAAACGAATAAACACGACACAATAGAAGAATTACGAATGGCGAATTTCGAATTACGAATTAGCGAAGATCTAGGAAGTGGGTACTAGTACCGGAACACCATAATTATTGTGTCATTCTGAGCGCCAACAATTGTCATTCTGAGCGAAGCGAAGAATCTAGCGGGCACTCACGTACTTCTGTCACTTAAGTATGTCTAAGCTTTGATTCACTGTGCTAAGAAGTCTTCACTCTAACTCTATCTAAGCT
>Ga0210014_1001913_pt1 | contig 14948 bp, 16 predicted proteins | sample CryGeymeta201519_FD_183983 | JGI IMG/M metagenome (GOLD analysis project Ga0210014, IMG submission 183983) | Groundwater microbial communities from Crystal Geyser aquifers in Utah, USA - Crystal Geyser metaG 2015-19 (SPAdes) (version 2) | ecosystem: Environmental > Aquatic > Deep subsurface >...
ACGATCCCGACCGCGCCGGAGGAGGCCGCGCCGCAGCCGCCTGTTACGACTCCGGCGGCGCCAGCCGATAACACCACCGAGCCGGCGCGCATCGTCACCGAGCGCGTTTTGCTGATCGTCTACGATCCAATCATGGATCCGGATAGCGGACAGAAGCTCTCGCAGGTGATGAACTGGAAGCGGGTGGAAGAGCTGGTCAGCGGCTTCATAGCCGATATCGAGCAGACCAGCGGCGGCCTGGCGCGCTACCAGATCGTCCAGCGCATTGACGTGAACGAGTTCCCAGCGCTGGCGGATGGCTACCGCTATGACCCGGCCACGTACGCGGCCGTGCTCAACAAGACGGCCGCTGCGCACAAACCGGAGACGGTGGATTACCAGGCCATCCTGACCGGTTTCAGCATCCTGCCGCGCGTGTCCAACCGCGAGATTGATGAGGTGTGGGTGTTTGCCTTTCCTTATGCCGGCTTCTACGAATCGACCATGGGTGGGGAGGGTGCTTTCTGGTGCAATGCGCCCCCACTGACAGGCGCCGCCGGCGGCAACCGTAAATTCGTGCTGATGGGCTTTTCATACGAGCGCGGCGTGGGCGAGATGCTCGAATCCTTCGGCCACCGCGCCGAAAGTCTCCTGGCCAGGGCGTTCGATTGCCAGGATTTCGTCGCCTGGGCTTATAATCTGAACCGGGCGCCGGCCGTTGTCGCCTCCATCTCCAGCCTGAATCCATTCCAACGCTATCTCTGCTTCGACCAGATCGCCCCAGGTCAGGCTGCCATTGGGACGATCCATTACGCCCCCAACAGCGAGCGGGATTACGACTGGAACAACCCGCGCCAGGTGCTCAGCAACTGCTATGATTGGTATAACTTTCCCGCTTTTCAGAAAGACATCCGCCAGGTCAGCGCGGACGAATGGGGCAGCGGCGACATCCGCGCCCACCACACATGGTGGCTGAAACACCTGCCCAAGGTGGCCGGCCGCACCAGCGGTGTTTTGAACAATTGGTGGCAATATGTAATGGATCCGAATAACATTTAGAATTGAGGTGCTCCACCTGCGCCGGGGTCTGACCGCCCGCAATCGTCTCTTACAAATTAATGAGGTAGAAAGAGCTTGACATGCAAAAGTTAAGGAAGGCGAGCATACCGACCATAGCTGCGAGCTTCATTGCCTTCTTCATCGTGCTCTTGGTCACCAGAGCAAACCCAGCGTTCTTCCCCTTGGCCCTGATTCCCATCTTATTTGCAGCCATTTTGCTGGGAATCAAAGGAGGAACAGCCTCATCCCTGGTCGCCATGGCACTGGTTTCGCTGATGATTACCAAGGAGCAGGGCCTGCCCTGGCCGCCAGGCTACGGCTCAAACATGCTGGCCGGCTTCCTTACCTATGCCCTGACCGGCTTTTTAGCAGGGTATTGGTCCACCACTGAAAGAAGAAGAGCAAAGGCAGAGGAGGAGATCAAGCACCGCGCCGAGGAATCCGAAACGCTGCGCAAAGCCGGCTCGCTTGTCGCCGCGACCTTGGATCCCGAAGAGGCCGTCAGCCGCATTTTGGAACAACTGGAACAAGTCGTTCCGCATGACAGCGCCTCGGTGCAGTTGCTGCGTGACGGAGAATTGGAAATCGTCGGCGGGCGCGGCTGGCCGGAGCCATCCAGCGTGATCGGCATCCGCTTTCCCGTCCCAGGCGATAACCCCAATTCGATCGTGATCCAGACCTGCCAACCTTACGTGCTTGACGAAACCGGCAAGGTCTATCCAGCATTTCGCCAGCCGCCGCACAGTCACATCCGCTCCTGGCTGGGCGTGCCGCTCATCGTCCACAATCAAGTGACCGGATTGCTGGCGATAGACAGCGCCAAACCCCATCACTTCACCCGCGAGCATGTCCAGATGGCGGCTGCTTTTGCTGACCAGGTGGCCATTGCGCTCGAAAATGCGCACTTATTCGGTTCCACCCAAAAGCAGTCCAGACGACAGGCAGCACTATTACAGCTCAGCGCTGACCTCGCCGTGGCGCTGGATGAACAAGATATTTGTAAACGCGCCGTGCATCATTTACATGATATGTTAGGCTTCGATTATGTGGCTGTGTTTCTGGCGGCTGAGGATAGCGGCGATCGCGTGCTGCAGGTCGGTATAGGCTTGCCTGATCAACCTATTCCAGAGCGCATGCCACCCGGTCAAGGCCTGAGTGAGCGTCCGCTGTTGGATGGGCAATTACATTACACACCGGATGTAACAAAGGAATCAAACTATATCCCTGGTAATAACGGTTCCGAGGTGGACGTCCCCATCCGAATCGGGGAAGAGGTGAAGGGTGTCCTTATCGTTGAAAGTGCTCGACTGCACGCATTCAGCCAGAATGACTGTGACGTGCTCAACACGGCTGCCAACCTCATCGGTCTGGCGCTTACCAGGGCAGAGCTTTTTGCGAGCGAGCACAGGCAATTCGAAGAGCTGGCTGTGTTGCATTCCATTGCCATGGCAATGACTGAGGCCAAAAATGTTGATGAATTGATCGAACGTACGACACAATTGATCGGCGAAAAACTGTTCCCGGATAATTTTGGCATCTTGCTTCTGGATGAGACGGCCAATGTGCTTCACCTGCATTCGACTTATCGCCTGGGCATCCATGCGGAACAATTCTCGGTTCCAGTGGGGCAAGGAATTACCGGCGCGGTCGCTAAAACGGGGCAACCGCGGCGTGTGGCCGATGTGTCCAAAGATCAGGACTATATCAGTGTGGATTCGAGAATACAATCCGAGATATGTGTGCCTCTCAAGATCGGCGGGCAGGTGATCGGCGTGATCAATGCGGAGAGTGCAAAGCTAAATGCCTTCGCCGTTGCCGATGAGCGCCTGTTGACTACCCTGGCCAGTCAGTTGGCAATTGGGATCGAGCGATTGCGGGCAGAAGAGTCGCTGCGCCAGCGGGCTGAAGAGCTGGCCGCACTTCAGGCGACCGTGCTCGAAATCACCACACCGCACGATCTACCCAATGTGCTCCAGACCATCGTCGAGCAAGCGGCGCAGCTGTTGAATGCTACAAGCGGCGGGTTGTATCTGTGCGACCCGGAACGGCAGGAGGTCCGCTGCGTGGTGAGTTACAACATCCCGCGCGATTACATTGGGACAGTACTTAAATACGGTCAAGGCGCAGCCGGTACCGTGGCCCAGACCGAAAAACCACTCATCATTGATGATTATCGTACCTGGGGTGGACGGGCAGGTGCTTTCGAGAAGGAGCAGCCCTTCTCGGCAGTGCTCAGTGTGCCGATGTTTTGGCATGGCCAGGTGACGGGGGTAATCCATGTATTGCATAATGTGGAAACCCGGCGCTTCACGGAGGCTGACCTGGAATTGTTGAGCCTCTTTGCCAACCATGCCGCCAGTGCCACTGAGAACGCGCGGCTGTATGAGGAACAGCAGCATAGGCTACGTGATCTCGCGCTCCTGCACGAGATCAGCAAGAACGTGAGCGCCAGTCTCGACCTGGGAGAAGTCCTCAACCGCGTCGTCCAGGGGGCGGTGGAAGCTGTGGGGGCCGATGCCGCCAGCATTAACCTCCTGGTGGAACCGGGACGAGCGCAAAGGATGGCCAGTGTGGGGCTGAGCAAGCGCTTCAAAGTGCGCACCGATGTCCGGCCGGGCGGCACCACCATGACGGTGATCAACACGGGGAAGCCTCTCCTGATCCCGGATGTGACCCAACGGCCAGACCTGGTGAGTCCCATCGTCCTGAAAGAGGGCATCAGGTCTTTCATTGTCCTGCCGCTGCCCGGCCGGGAGCGTATCATGGGAGCGATGTTCGTCTTTTGGCGCCGGGAGCACGTCTTCTCAGACGATGAGGTTCGCCTGCTCATGACCTTCGCCAACCAGGCCGCCCTGGGCATCGAGAACGCCCAACTCTATGCCGAGGTGCAGAATCTGGCGATCACCGATCCCCTCACCGGTCTATATAACCGGCGCGGCCTGATTGAATTGGGGCGCATCGAATTTGCCCGCACGCGCCGCTTCGGGCGTCCTTTCGCCAGCATGATGCTGGACATAGATCATTTCAAACGGGTCAATGATGCCTATGGTCACCCTGTGGGCGACCAAGTGCTGCAAGCCCTGGCAAAACACTGTCAAAGCAGCGTGCGTGAGATTGACCTGGTAGCCCGCTACGGCGGCGAAGAGTTCGTCTTTCTCCTGCCCGAGACGAATCTCGAAGTAGCCAGGGAAATTGCCGAACGGCTGCGCAGAACGATTGCCAACCTCTCCATCCCGACCGAAAAAGGCGAGTTAAGCGTGACGGTCAGCTTGGGGGTGGCAATGTATGATGAAAACACCCTCGGTCTGGAAACGATGATCGCGCGCACTGACCAGGCAATGTACGTGGCCAAGCACAGAGGCCGCAACCGCATCGCCGTCAGCCGATAGTACCTCCCTTTATCCCAATACTGTTTAGATAAGGAGTCCGAAGTCTCCGACTTCGGTGCAAAATCGGGAGATTTTGCACTCCGATACCGCTAACTAAACAGTATTGCCCTTTATCCCAATTCCATTGCATAGCAAAGATTAACAACCGGCCTGGGAACAAGCTGCTCCCACTGCCGCGTCGGGCGCGCCTCCACCACCCGGAACCCCATCTTTTCGTACAACCGGCAGGCAGCCGCATTCAAGTCTGTCGTAATCAGGTAGACACCTGGAACCCCCAACTGGCGCAATTGATTCAAGTACGCCTCGATCAGCCGCCGTCCCAGGCCATGCCCGCGCCAGGTTGCCGCCACGTTGACGTGCAGGTGGGCCGGGTATTGTCTCCAGTCCACGCGCAGGAGTTCGCCGCGCAGCGCCCCCTCTGCCATTCCCCAGGCATAGCGTCCGGCGCGCGCCCCCAGGCGGTACTTTCCACGCAGCGCCCGTCCGATGGCAACTGGCAGGATCTTCCTGGCCCACAGTCGGCGCTGGACGGGGGTGTTCACACAACCCATCAAAAAGCCAACCACCTGATCGTCCGCATAAGCCGCCCAGGCGTGTTCAGGTTCCAGGTCGGTGTAGTAACGGTAGAAGAGGTCACAGAACAGGTCCCGGTCTTCCAGGAAGGCTTCCACCGGCGCGCCGAAGAAGGCTGTATCCGCGGCGATGCGGAAGACGGCGGCGCGATCGGCAGACGCGTAAGGCCGGATGCCGGTCTCGGGCATGACACCCGTCACTTTCCGGACCCGGGGCCTGGTTCGATGTTAACCTGCTGCCAGGCAATCTGATCCAGGATACCGACCCCCGCCTCTGCCACGTCCGCCCCGACGAAGATCAGCCAGGGATCGCCCAGGTCAGCAAGGGCTTCAGAACTGCAGAAATAGTAACCGGAGAGGGTCGTGTGATACCCATTTCGAGCAGTATGGTTCTTATAAGTCCGGTGAACGACGCCCTGTGAACCGACTGCCAGCACGCGCAGGGTATAGCTCAAAGGGGAATCTGCGCTGTCGCGCACCTGGCCGCAAATGACCAGGCTGTTCTCCGGCGTCCGGGCCGCGTACGCAGCCACCAGGTCCGCAGAGGAGACGGCGTCACGCGTGAAGAAGTCTTGCGTTGGATCCTTTTGAATGGGGGGGATGGCCTGGCCGCTGGCATCCTGCCAGGAGGCCGGATCGTGGGCGTCTCCTGAACTCAAGTCCGCCAGCGTGGCGGGCTGCGGCTGGGCGAAGAGTTCGTTCTTACGGACGAAACTGACCAACAACTTGTGCAACAAAGGCAATTGGCTCTTGTATTGCAATACGGCTTGACCTTTGATCACTGTATCGCTTAGGCTCAGATCCACTCGCCACCAGTTCGGGTAGATCGCATACAAGAGAGCAGGAGGAAGCAGGCTCTCATTTGGCAGCAATCCCTTGGGAATCGGGAAATCAGGCCGGTGCACCAGATAGGCGTACATGTCGGGACGATAGCTTGGGTCTGCCTTTTCCAGCAACGCGACGGCCAGCCGGGTGAAGGCGCTCAGGCCCCAATGGTCAGGGTGCACGTCATTTGGATGAGGATAAATGATCAGGTCTGGGCGGTAGGAGGCGAGGATGGACTGGAGGTCGGCCAGATAATCCTCGCCTGCGTAAACGGATTTCGGATTGTATGTGATCGGGTACGGGCTTTTGTCGTCGCCGATATAGGGTGAGCGATAGGGAGACTGCGCCGACCAATGATCGTTCCACAGCGCAGGCGTGCCTCGGTCAGGATAACTGAGGAAAATCACCTGGTCGGGTCGCAGACCGATGACTTGCATTGCCGCCAGGGATTCCTGCTGGCGCAGGTCCCCCATGCGGATGAAATCCGCGTGGCTCGGATAGAAGCGGTGAAAATCCTCCATCGTGGCGAACAGGAAGCCGTCGCCGTTAGTGGCGATCACCACGCGCACCTCGATATTTTTCCGCAAAGCCTGCTGGATCAGGCCCGCCGACCCCAAGCTTTCGTCGTCACAGTGCGGGGCCAGGATCAAAATGCGCTGGTGACCATCCAGCGGGAGCGGATGCAGGTCGCTCAAGCCAGGCGCACTCACGTGCGGCTTGATAGCGAGGTGCGCCGCAACCCCCGCGACGACGAGCAGAAATAGAATAACGAGCCAGAGGATAATCCGCTTTGGCTTCATGAGCTTTTCTTTGAATGTAGTTGGCTGCGTTACGCTTTTCGTAAGTCTGCCAGCCGTTCTTCGACGGCCTGTACCTCGGTTTTCAGGTCAGCCAGGTAAGCTTCCAATTCGGCAATTTGCTCAGCCTTGGTCTGGTAGCGGCGGTGGAAGCGGCGGCCGCCGTTGCAGCAGTCACAGCCGCAATCGCACGAGCATTCGCCCCCGCAGTCGCAGGTCCCGTTTTTGCCGGGTAGGTGCTGCGCACAATCACAGGTTTCTTCAGACATTTTGTTTTTCCTTTCCAGTGGTTACTGCTCAGACTGTCATGCTGAGGCCGTTCTGTGGCCGAAGCATCTCCTGTGCGGCGAGGAGACCCTTCGCCATAAAACGGCTCAGGGTGACAAACCTTACAGGATGCCTGCCCGAACAGGGATTCTTCTGAGAGAATGACACTTGGGCTGAATAGTTACTTCCGGTGAGTAATGAAATCTCTGCTAACCAATCGCCGGGGCTTCGATGACGATGGCTTCCAGCGCGGCTAACTTTTCGGCAAATTGCGGCCCGAACAGCGGCGGGCAATCGGCCAGTTTCTTTTGCGCGGCGGTCAGTTTGAAAGCAAAGGTGTAGCAGGTTGGTTCGCCGCACTGTTTGCAGTTGGTCTGCGGCAGTAGTCTGTAAACTGCCATCGGCGTCGGGCGCTGGCGGGTGGTGTGGTCGGGGGTGATTTCGGCGCGGCGTTCCCAGGTGCGGTTGACCAGGTCAATCAGCCCTTTGAGCTCCTTCTCTGCGCCTTCGCGGTCTTCCACATTGCTGGCGGCGATCTCGTAAGCATGAAAGGCGATGTTGTGCCCACCCTTTTTCCAGGTCAGGGCCTGGGCTTCGGGCAGGTAGACCGCGCCGCGCAAGGTCGCGTTGAGATAGGGCAGGATTTCGGAGATGTCGGCAGTCAACCGCGCCAGCGCCGCATACCGCTCCGCGCCGGGGTCACAGGGCGGGGTGAAGACTTCCAGGTCGTAATGCTCGATCAACATAAGGCGACGCCTCTCATTCCAATCGCTGCCCCAGGATGCGCACGGCCAGTGCAAACAGGATGACGGCGAACCCAGCCAAAACGCTCAAGTCCAGTATAGCATGTTCCGCTGCTCCAATACCCAGCGCGGCGCGCAGCGCCTCGACCGTGTAGGTCAGCGGCAGGGCGCGCGCCAGGATTTGCAGTCCCAGTGGCAGCGCCGCAACCGGCACGAACACGCCGCCCAGGAACATCATCGGAAAGCGAACGAAGTTTGCCAGCGTCTGCGCCTCGAAGATTTCGCGAACCGCCACCGAGACTAACGCACCCAGCGCGGAAAAGGCCGCCGCTGAAAGCAGCAGCGCCAGGATGAGCAGCAGCCAATTGACGCCGCTCACACCGAAGACGGCCAGCATGATCCCCAGCACCACCAGCGTGACCGTCAGCCCAAAGACCATCCCGCCGAGCAGCTTGCCTGCCAGCAGCGCCGGCAGACGCACTGGCGCTAATAACAGCCGCTCCAGCGAACCAATCCGCCGCTCGACCACGATGACGATGGCCTCCATCGAGCTGGTGCCAAAGAGCAGCGTCAACGCCAGCAGGCCGGGCACAAGTTCGCGCAAATCACCCGGGTTGCGGATGGCAAAGGCCAGCACGAAGGCGAAGGGGAGAAGGATGCCCCAACTGATGTTCGGCGGCTTGAAATAGTAAGCGCGCAGGTCTTTCAAAGCGATGTAATACAAACCTCGTAGATCATCCGCCAGCATTGCCCGGCTCCTTTCCGCCTTTTTCGGCCAGCATGATTTCACGGTCCAGGCCAGTCAGCCGGACGAAAACATCTTCCAGCGTCGGGCGGATTGTGTTGAGAGCCAGCAAGCGCCGCCCTTTGGCCTGCGCCAGTCCCGTTTGTACCGCCTTCGCAACATCGCGGTCTTCGAACCGGCGGGTCTCGGCGCCGTTGGTTTCGCTTTCGAACGTAATTTCAATGATGTTGGTGTTTTGGGCTGTCTTTTTCAGCCCCTCCACCGTATCCAGTGCAACAATCTGCCCCTGAACGATAATGGCAATGCGATCGCACAACCGCTCTGCTTCTTCCATGTAATGCGTGGTCAGGAAAACTGTCACGCCCTGGTCGCGCAGTCCGGCGATCATCTTGCGCAGGGAACGCGCATTCATCACGTCCAGGCCGGTGGTCGGCTCGTCCAGAAAAATCAACGGTGGACGGTGCGCCAGGGCGGCGGCGATGGTCAGGGCACGCTTCATGCCGCGCGAGAGTTTGGCAAAAGGGACATTATGTTTCTCGTTTAGCCGGAAATGCTCCAATAGCTCCCCGGCGCGCGGCCGCCATTCTGCGCGCGGCACGCCGTATAACTGCATGGAAAATTCCAGGTTGCCGCAAGCAGTCAGCTCATCGTACAGGTTCGACCTTTCCGGTACGACGCCAATCTGCTTTTTGATGCGGGTCACGTCCCGGAACAGGTCGAATCCCAGGATACTGGCCCGCCCCGAGGTGGGTTGTGTCAACCCGGTGAGCATGCGGATCGTGGTCGTTTTGCCAGCCCCGTTGGGGCCCAGGAAACCGAAGATTTCGCCAGGCTGCACCTGAAAACTGACGTGATCTACAGCCACCACCGGTTTTGTCCCACGCTGGCCCTGCTCATAAACTTTGGTCAGGCGCTCGACTTCAATGGCGTTGGACATTTACTTTGCCTCCAGTTCTGACAGAACATCATCCCTGCCCCGCGCCGCCGCCCTCACGAAGTATTCCCTGCCCAGGAAGGAGCGCTGGCGTTCGAGCGACGCGCGGGTGATCGGCGAGGAACTCAACTGCGTGGCGTGACAGTGGATGGCGGCCAGCTTCGCCGCCCATGTTTCGGAGATATCCACTGCCAGCGTGATGACCTCGTCCGGCACGGCGCGTATCTGGGTCATCCCCAGCTTTTCGGCGAGCGACTGGGGCACAGCCAGGATGTAGAGGGCGTTTACACCTTCGGCGCGGCGGAAAGCTTCGGCGGCGCACTGGCCGATGGCGATATGGTCAGGATGCCCGGAAATGCCATCTGGCCCAAAGGCGAGCATAACCTGGGGATGTACTTCGTCCACCATAGTAAGAATTTCGGCGACGATGGTTTCTGGATCAATCTCGGATAAACATCCATCCGGATAATCGAGCAGGCGCGGCGGTTCGATGCCCAAAGCGGCGCAGGCGCAGCGCAGCTCACGTTCACGCACAGCGGGGAGTTCATCAGGCGAGCAAAGAGGCGGCTCGCCGCACGAACCGGCCTGGCCGCGCGTGGCCGTCAGCACATGGACGCGCACGCCGCGCCGGGCGAGCAATGCCAGCGTCCCGCCGGGGCGGTAGGATTCGTCATCCGGATGGGCAAAGACGGCCAGTAGTGTGAGCGCAGTCTTGTTCAGGATTCCTGATTTCCTTCTCTTTACATGAAGTGCTGTCTTCGCAACCAGAAAGCAGCAGACTCAAGTCTGCACTCCGTATGATTAACCTGACTCAAGTCTGCACTCCGTATGATTAACCTGACTCAAGTCTGCACTCCGTATGATTAACCTGGAGTGCGGGTTTTAGTCCAATACTGTTTAGATTAAGAAGGTCGGGCTCCCATGCCCGACGGCGTGCTCGCAGGGTGCTTCGCGAGGAGCCGTCTCTGCGGACTTTATCTACACAGTATTAGGTTTTAGTCCGCTTTATACAATTTTCTCTTCAGCCAAAACGCCACGTTGACCAGCCCGATCATCACCGGCACCTCCACCAACGGCCCGATGACCGCTGCGAAGGCTTGCCCCGATGAAATCCCAAACACCGCCACCGCCACGGCGATGGCCAGTTCGAAGTTGTTGCTGGCCGCCGTAAAGGAGAGTGTGGCCGTCTTCTCGTAGTCCGCGCCGACGGCTTTACCCATGAAGAAACTGACCAGGAACATGACCACGAAATAGATCAGCAGCGGGACGGCAATCCGCACCACATCCAGTGGAACCGTGATGATTTTCTCGCCTTTCAGACTGAACATGACCACGATGGTAAAGAGCAGCGCGGCCAACGTGATGGGGCTGATCTTCGGGATGAACTGGCCGTGATACCAGTCCTTGCCCTTGACCTTCACCAGAATCAGCCGCGTGAAGAATCCGGCCAGGAAGGGGATGCCCAGGTAGATGAACACCGATTTGGCGATCTCGCCAATCGTAATCTTCACTACCGCGCCCGCCAGCCCGAACCAGGTGGGCAGGACGGTGATGAAAACGTAGGCATACACGCTGTAAAACAGCACCTGGAAGATGCTGTTGAAAGCCACTAATCCGGCGGCATATTCGGTATCGCCCTTGGCCAGTTCGTTCCAGACGATGACCATGGCAATGCAGCGCGCCAGGCCGATGAGGATCAGGCCGGTCATGTATTCGGGGTAGCCGCGCAGGAAAAGGATCGCCAGGGCGAACATCAGGATGGGCCCGATGATCCAGTTCTGCACCAGCGACAGGCCAAGCACCTTCCAGTTGCGGAAGACATCCCCCAGTTCCTCATAGCGGACTTTCGCCAGCGGCGGATACATCATCAGGATCAGGCCGATGGCAATCGGGATGTTGGTTGTTCCGACTGAAACGAGCTGGTTGAACCTGGCGACCTGATAGGTGAAAAAGTAGCCCATCCCCACCCCTACTGCCATCGCCAGGAAGATCCACAGGGTCAGGAAGCGGTCGAGGGTCGAAAGACGAGCGGGAGCTTTGGATGCAGACATGGTGTCTCCTCAGTGGGAATTAGTTGTCTATCTCAGGTCAGCGCTGGAGTAAATCCAGGATTTTGATCAGCATTTCGTCGCGGACGGAGCGAAAGGCGGCCATGACTTGTTCATCGTCCCCGGCAACCTTTGCCGGGTCCGGGAAGCCGACGTGGACGCGTTTCCCCCTGCCGAGCCAGACGGGACATTCCTCAGCGGCTGAATCGCAGGCCGTCACAACCAGGTCGAAGTCAACGCCCCGAAATTCGTCCGCCGGTTTCGAATGGCCCGTATGCTGGATGCCGATTTCGGTCAGCGCCGCCAGCGCCTTCGGGTGAACGTAGCCTGACGGTTTGGTCCCTGCGCTGAAGGCTTGCCACTTATCGTCCAGCCGTGAGTTGACGATGGCTTCCGCCATCTGCGAGCGGCAGGAGTTGCCGGTGCAGAGGAACAGGACTTTCTTTTTCATCCCGCCATCAGCGCGTTGGTCAGGAAGGTGGTCACCTCGGCCTGCGAGGGGACGCGGCCCGCAGCGACTACTTTTTCGTTGATGACCAGTCCCGGTGTCGCCAGGATCTTGTACTTCATGATCTCGGTATGATCGGTCACCTTCTCGATCTTCGCCTCGATAGACAGGTTCGCGACCGCCCGTTCGGTTAGGTTGGCCAGTTTCTTGCAGTTATCACAGCCAGGGCCAAGGACTTTGATGGTGAGCATACTTACCTCCGTAGGATTGAAAATGGGTTATGGATTGGATACGATTTCTATTTTGGGAGCGATGATAATTTCAGATTTGACTGAGTTGGCAACCAGACTGTATTTTTGCGCCGCTTGCAGGGCGCGGCGAGTTCGCGCTTCCACAACTGTCGCTTCCTCATCCCCCGCAGTAATCCGGATGACCGGCCAGAAGCGCAGGTGCGTAAAAATCTCCGTGCGATCCAGTTCGATCAGCTTCGTGCCTTCGGCGCGGCATTCATAGGATAACAACTTCAGCTTGTAGCGCTCGGCGGCCCAGATGAACATCATCATGATGCAAGTGTTGGCCGCGGCCACGAAAGCATCTTCAGGGGTAAGAACGCCAGGATGGCCTTGCGCGTCGGGCGGCGCGGAAAAGTCCATCTCCGGCCCGTTGCCCATGACGATGCGCCCCCAATGCTCCCCCTTCCACGAAACGGTCGTGTGATAGGTCGCAGTCTGGCTCATCGAGCGGCTTCCTTTTCATAAAACACGGCATACTCACGCATGAGAACGGTTTTGTATTGCTCATCGGCGCCCTCGGGCGCCGGATTGTATAATTTGACCGTATCCAGCAGTTCGCGCGCAGTTGTATCCGAAGGTGCCTTGCCGGATTGCCAGAACTGCTCGAAGATGAGCGGCAGGGCAATCAGGGTGACTTCCTGACCATCCATCTGCACCGTTTGAGTGGGGATGCCCGAACCGCAGGAACAAGCAGCCACTTTCCCGGTTTCTTCGGTGCTTTCCGGAACGGCGGAGTCCGCTTGCGGCTCGACAAAAGTACCCGCTTGCCGGTCCCAATGTTTTCCGAGCAGTTCGTCCACCAACACTGTAATGCGTTTGGCGGTCACATCCACTGCTTGAAGTCCAGCGGGGTTCAGCCGCCGTCTCCCCTCAGGTTGGCCGAGGCCATTTTCCGCGACCAGCTCCCGTACCATCACACTCGCGGCCGGTTTGCTGGAATACATCTCGGTTGCACGCGCCGCACAGTGTAATTCGCAGCCGTCCACGGCGATGGTGGGATAAAACCTGGCAAACGCCCGGTCTCCTTCGCCGCCCGCCAGGAAGAGCGGCAGGCAGATTGTTACCGTGTCGGCGGGACGCAGTTGTTCCAATACTCTGAGCGCAGCCAGGCGTGTCACCGTTCCTTCAGCCAATTCTTCGCCGGAGCAGGACACAATGCCCACTTTCTTCTTCGGCAGGTCAACCATTCTGGCCTCCTTCGCCACCAACGGCAAGCTTGTCCACAATCCCGGCAATCTCCTCGGCCAGGGTATGGGCCAGTTGTTCCCCGCCCTCGTTGAGTTCGGCGATTCCCTGCGGCTTGAACTGCTTGTAACGGCGGTACACATCCAGAACGGCAAAATCCTGGGCGACGGTTCCGCCGCTCTCTTTCACCATCTTGGTTGCACAGGCCAGTTTGCAGCCGTCAATTGTGATGGCCGGATTCTGCGCCACTGCGGCGCGGGCCGCTTCGTCTCCCAGGACAAGCATGGAGAGGGCGACCAGTTGTGTTTCTTTAGGACGCAAATCTTCGATGACATCGTAAGCGGCTTCGCGGCTGACGGTGCCATACGTTTTGCCGATCCCGCTGCACGGGACAATAACCACACGGGATTTACGGTTTTGACCGGTCATGCTTTTTTGACCTCCTGTTCGGCTTCCACTTTCATTTTGGCAAAGTAGGCCTGGGGGTTTAACAGCTTGGCCTTGTCAACCTCCCATTCCGTTGTCTCGACCACTGCCAGCCAACCGGCCCCATAGGGGTCCTGATTAATAGCTTCGGGAGCAGTCGCCATGGCCGGATTGACCTCGACCACTTTGCCCGTCACAGGGCTGGTCAGGCTGATATTGACCTTGATGGTCTCGACGACAGCGATTTCATCATCAAAGGCTGCCTGCGTGCCCACTGTCTTGACCTCAGCAAAGGCTACATCGCCGCTGCGCTGCTGCAAGAAATCGGACAAGCCAATCCGAATGAGATTCCCTTCCGGTTTAGCCCAGATACCCTCCTCGTTATAGAGGCGGTCTATAGCAACTTTGAAGGTGAACTTGTCAACCGTGGTTTCAAGAAATTCAGGCATTTCTTACTCCTTTTTGGGTCATGCTCACAACATGGCTTCGAGTGCGACGCGGCGGTCGGCTAAATTAAGGTCAGAGGCGAGAAGCGGACATTCATTCAGCGTCCGATTCTGCTGGAGCAGACCCACCGCAAAGGCCATACAAGTGGCCTCGCCGCATTGCTTGCAATTGGTCTGCGGCAGGAGCGACCAGATATCGAGCGGGCGAGGCGTGCGTTTCGAGGCTGTGACCGCGACCAATTCCTGCCGATGTTCCCAAACCGCATTGATGCTCTCGGTCAGCGCGGTAAGCAGTTCAAGCCCTTCTTGAACATCTTTGACCTGTGTGATGTACACCTGGTCGCGCTGGATGGTGAGAAAACCGGGCTGGCGCCGAAAGGTCAGCGTGCCTTGTTCCGGGTTGAAGGCGATAATGCCGGGCAGGGTTGCCAGATACGGCAAAACCTCTTCCAGCATCCGGGCGGGTTTGCCAATGACGATCATCTTGCCCGGTTCGGCCAGGCAGGGCAGGGTACGTACCGGAGTAATCGAGTCGAGGTAAGTCATTTCTTGAACAAGTTGCCTGTCACCTGGATGTCGCCCGTACCGGGGACGTTGATTTGCACTTTTCAGCCGCCTTCCAGCAGATCACGGGCTTTACCCTTAAAGTGCGTTTGCAGGAAGATCAACGCACCCTCGGCATCCTCATCCAGAAGGATGCGCATCAACTCGATTATGTCGGAATCTTCCAGGGCTACCTGAAGGGCTTTCTTCATGTTTCTTCTCGCTTGCAACGGCAATTCGGGCAGCCGC
>Ga0210014_1001924_pt1 | contig 14863 bp, 15 predicted proteins | sample CryGeymeta201519_FD_183983 | JGI IMG/M metagenome (GOLD analysis project Ga0210014, IMG submission 183983) | Groundwater microbial communities from Crystal Geyser aquifers in Utah, USA - Crystal Geyser metaG 2015-19 (SPAdes) (version 2) | ecosystem: Environmental > Aquatic > Deep subsurface >...
ATGGTAGTTTTTCCGAACAAGCGGGAAAGAAGTATTTGCATGATATTAATAAAACTGGTGAAATATTACCGCTGATTTCAGCGGAAGCTGTTTTGAGCGCGGTTGAAGATGGTCAAGTAGAACGGGGAATTTTCCCAATTGAAAATAGTAACGGTGGAATTGTTTTAGAGGCAGTTTATGCTATGGCCAAACATCGTTTTGCTATTGAAAAAATGTTTGAAATTGATGTTCACCATATGTTGTTAGTTAAGGCGGGAATAACCGCTTCACATATCACAGCCATATCATCTCATGATCAGGCTCTTAAGCAATGTAGGATGTATTTAAAGAGGATTTGGGGAGAAGCAGATATTAAGCCATACGCCGACACCGCTAAAGCAGCGGCTGATTTGGCGACTGGGGTTCTACCAGACACAACCGCTGTGATCGCTCCACGCGGTTGCGCCTCCCTCTATGGACTTGAGATATTAGAGGAATCAATTCAGGATTTAAAATTTAATTACACGGTATTTGTGGTGGCATATAAGGAATAGGTAGAGAATTAAATAAAACAAGCAAGAGGACCGCGATCTAAACATAGATGCGGTCCTTCTTCATCAATTGTGTTACCACCTCATACCTCCTGTTGGTGGAAGCAGTGTGGACATCTACGTGGCATAAAGAATAGCCATACAAATGTCAGCACCCAACCAGTGTTCCAACACTGGTAGCAGTGGTACTTTCCGATAAACATAATCGGACCCTCCTTTCTATAATAAATAGTACGCTTAGTTCAAAAATTGTGTTAAGGGTTATGTGTATAAACAAGAGCCGGTAACTTTACTTTCAAAACAATTTATCTTATTTTGTTTTGGGTTTTGACCATGGTTATTGGAACTATAATAGCTTTGCGATGGTTTTTTGTCCTTAATTGTGGGTGTGGCAATATTCTCCTTTCAGCTCTTTTGGGAATCGTTTCCAGAATATTAATTTGGACTGTATTCGCTAAGCGGGACATTTGGAAGAGAAATAACTGAGACATGGTCACAAGAAGATTATGGTGGCTTATGAGAGAGCAAGATTGTTGCCTTGCCCCATCCACTTTGGTAGATGGGGCATTTTGTTACCTACTGGATAGTTTGTGTTTTCAAGCTTTCCATTGTACTATTTTTAGTGGGAAGTTAGCAAGCAGGAGGGTGTCATGTTTTCTTTTATATCACACTTATTACTTGGTATTTCTTCATTAATGTTTGGTGTGTTCCTTGTGCTACAAGCATATGAAGTCTATTCAACGGACAATAATGTCTGGGCGAGAAACCACCAAGCGGCGATCCTGGCCAAGAAGAATAATAGTGGATGTGAGTTGAGTGAAGATGAAAAAAAGGAGGTAGATAAATTTTGTAAAATGGGTGTACTTAAAACTAACCCAGTTTACAAAATCACCAAAGGTGAGGCAATATTTAGCCGTTATCTGAAACTTACAAGACAAGCATTGCACGGTGAAGTATGAGGTTAGGGGTAAAATGCCCCGTCCACCAGAGTGGGCGGGGCATTATTTTACCGAGCGTAACTGACCACTCTTGTTTCGCGAATGACGTGGACTTTGATTTCACCTGGATAACGTAACTGAGTTTCAATGGTGGTGGCAATAGTGCGTGCCAAAGTGTGTGTCTCAAATTCAGTCATATCAGTCGGATTAACAATCACACGAATCTCTCGGCCAGCAGCTATGGCAAAGGCCTTTTCCACACCGTGCAGAGTAGTAGCAATGGCCTCCAAATCTGTGAGACGCTTGATGTAGTTTTCAATTGAGTCTCGTCTCGCACCCGGGCGACTACCAGAAATTGAGTCTGCTACTTGGACAATTAATGATTCAGGGGTTTCGTAAGGGTACTCTTCATGGTGGGCACGCATAGCTAGAATGATCGGTTCGCTCACCCCATATTTTTGTAAAATACGGATACCAATTTCAACATGAGTACCAGCAACCTCGTGGCTGACAGTTTTACCGATGTCATGCAAAAGGGCTCCAGCGCGAGCGACTGCTACATCAGCCCCGACTTCTGCAGCAATAATGGCAGCAATATGGGACATTTCAACCGAGTGCCACAAAACATTTTGACCATAACTGGTACGGAAATGTAGTCGGCCAAGAATGGTAACTAAATCAGGATGAAGATTAGGAACATTGGCATCGTAAGCGGCTTTTTCTCCCATCTTGCGGACAATCTGAGCAACATCTTTCCTGGCTACATCAACCGCTTCTTCAATTTTGGCTGGTTGGATACGGCCCTCCTTTAATAGTGCTTCCATGGCCACGCGAGCAATTTCACGGCGTATTGGATCAAATGAGGATAAGACGATGTAGCCAGGGGTCTCATCAATTAAAACATCAACCCCGGTGGCTCTTTCAAAAGCACGAACGTTACGACCTTCTTTACCAATTACCTTACCTTTTAGATCATCACTGGGTATTTCTAGGTGTGAGGTCATGACACTGGTCGGCATAACATTACCAATACGATGAATGGCTGAGAGCAAAATATTAGTGGCTTTGGCTTCCATTTGTTCATTATTAAATAACTCAATTTTTTGTAAACGGGCATTTAAATCTTCAGTCCGTTCAATCTCAATCTTGGTAACAATTCTTTCGTAAGCTTCAGTAGCAGTAATTCCAGCAATAGCTTCCAGTTTGGTATCAAGCTCATTTTTTCGTTCATCTAAACGCGCTTTGAGAGTTTTTACTTCCTCAATTTTATTTTGTAAGGACTCCTTTTGTGAATCAGCATCAATTTGTCTGCTATCAAGCAGTTCTTCTCGTTTTTCTAAACGGGTTTCTTTTTGACTCAATTTTTCTTCCAAGGCCTTCCGTTCAATCTTTGCTTCAAGCTCAATAGCAGCTGATTTCTCTTCCGCTTTTTCCTGTATTTTAATTGCTCGTTCTTCCGCTTCGAGAATTCGTGCTTTGTTGATGATTTCTATCGAAGATTTTTTTGAAAGGGCGTGTATGTACCGCAGGTAATAGCCAGCTACTATGCCAAGCCCAAGCGTGGTCACCAAAGTGACCAGTAGGGTAATAAAAGACATAGTTTCTACAATAATTTGTTAATAACAACGTAATGACAAGCTGTCAGGGTGGTTAGTCAATCAAAGCCACAGTATCAGAATTAAGACATAATGTAAACGGGAGGATAACGTAAAGCGGAGGGGTGGTCTTTGACCACCCCTCCGCTTTACGTTATCCTCCCTCCAGCACTTACTTATAAATCTGATCAACGATGCCGTATTTGACTGCTTCTTCCGCATCCATGAAAAAATCCCGATCAACATCTTGTTCAATTTTTGGCAATTTTTGACCAGTTGCTTTAGCAAGCATTTTATTAAGTTTATCCCTAGTTTTTAGAATATGCTTGGCATTAATATCAATATCTGAAGCTTGTCCATACGTACCTCCGCTTGGTTGGTGAATCATAACTTCAGCATTTGGTAACATAAAGCGTTTACCTTTTTGTCCTTGCGAAAGAATCAACGATCCCATGGAAGCTGCCATACCCACACAAACCGTGGCCACGTCTGGTTTGATGTGTTGCATAGTATCAATGATAGATAATCCAGCAGTGACACTGCCACCAGGAGAATTAATATAAATATAAATGTTTTTCTTTGGATCTTCGGATTCCAAAAAAAGTAGTTGGGCCACTACCAAGTTGGACATGTGATCTTCTATTTCGCCAGTTATAAAAATAATCCGTTCCTTGAGAAGACGAGAATAAATATCGTAAGCACGTTCACCACCTTGGGTTTTTTCAATGACCATTGGGACAAGTTGAGCAACTTCTGTTTCAGTATGTTTCATAAATAAGATTAAGTTGATAGGTGTCTGTTTATTATCATTTCAGAGTATCAGACCTTTCTATCCTAGCAAATTGGAACAAAAAAGGAAATCTATGGGAAGAGAAAATATGGAAAACTAAAAATAGCAGATGAGATAAATGACAAGGTTGGCGGTAATCGCTGGATTGATTGTGGTCTTATAGGGCTTCAAGCATTTTCATAACTGCTTCATTAGTCATCATTGATGCCACATAAATACGCACACGACGTTCATCAGCGTCCTTAAATTGTTCCAATAACTGTTTAACTTGTTCTTCTAACTGTTTTTCATCAGGCTTAATATCGGAATCCTTGGCAATCTCGTTTAAAATCAACTGTAGTTGAGCTCTTTTTTCGGCAGCTGGTGTCCATTCCTTTTCTAATTCTTCCTTAGTTTTTTTAATATGTTTAAGGTAATCATCCATTTTTAGATTGGCTCGTTCCAGGTCTTCGTTCATCTGAAAAAACATTTGGTTAAGCTCCGAATCAATCAGGATTTGAGGTAAATCCACGGTGGTTTGTTTGATAATTTCATCAGTGATGATGGCACGATGCTTGGTTTCTACTTCTTGCTTCTTTTCAATCTCAAGATGTTCACGAAGTTTGGTTTTGAAGTCATCAATACCAGTAAACTGTCCTGGTTGACCAAGTGTCTTTACCAGTTCATCAGTTAGCTCAGGTAAAGGAAGTTTAGAAAAATCTTCTTCCGTTTCAATCACTTTTGCTTGCTCCGATTCTGGTGTAGGAAGGTCGCCGTCATTAGTACCCTTAGCCACATTTTTCGCCACCGCTTTCGCTTGTAGGCGCTCGTAGGCCATTTTCTGACGAAGGATTTCAGCTATTTGTTTTTCTACATCAGTATCAGTGACGCCGGTTGATTCTTTCCCGAGATTGGTGGTTTTAGCAATTTGTTTGTAGTCGGGGAGCGTGATGGTTGGCATTACAGCCACAGTGGCGGTGAATCCAAGCGGGTTGCCAGCGGCAATTTTGGTAATGGAAATTTGTGGGTAACCGATAGCATCAATGGCGTGGGCCTCAAGAATATGCGGATACATGTGGCCAATTACTCTTTCGGCCATCTCGGTTAAAACGGTCATTTCGCCAAGGTGTTTTTCCAGAACGGTAGTGGGAACATGACCGGGACGAAAACCATCTAATTTCACGTTGGCGCCAAGGTGTTTAAGGGCATTTCCTCGTTCCGCCTCTAACTCGCTAAAGGGAATTTCTCCAGCTATTTTTACTTGGGAACCTTCTTCCTTGGTAACGGTAAAGGCGCTCTTAAAATTAATATCGTGATGATGATGTGAATGTGACATAGTATGCGCTAGTGTACCGATGTTCAGTAAAATTGCAACCCGTAGATTTATTTACTGTAATTGTTGCAGAATGCCCCAGGGTTCACCTTACCGGTGCTGTCTACTTGTTGGACATTTTGTTTCGTTACCTTACAAAATATCTCAACAAGTCTTGCAGAAATGCTCCCAACATTTCTTCACCTTACCGGTGCTGTCTACTTGTTGGACATTTTGTTTCGTTACTTACAAAATATCTCAACAAGTCTTGCAGAAATGCTCCCAGCATTTCTTCACCCTGGGGATGAATGCAACATTGAAAAATGGGTCGCCGAGGGCGACACCTACACAGAAAAGAACCCCCGGTTCGTCCCAGAGGGACGTTGGCGAATGCCCCGTCCCTCTGGGACGGGGTTCTTTACTATATATTTATTTTGCAACTTTGGTTTTTATCAAGATGGAGATGGAAGATATGAAAAAGAAAAATATATTACAAGGTTCACTTACACCCTTTTACTATCGCAGTTAACTGCGATAATAAAAGGGTGTAGTTTGTAAACACCGTCGGGTAACCCAGGTTACTTGACGGTGTTTTGTCCTAATATTTCTATCTAAATATTGCTGGCATCTAAAGCGCCAGTTAACTCGGCATCAAGCGCATTTAGTTCGGCGTCAAGATTATCTAAATTAGTGCTGGAGACATCTGCTTCAATGGCACCTAATTCATCCGAAGTACTGACCACATCCAGAGCTTGTGTTTGGGCTTCAGCGTTTGTGCTTTCTGGTTCATTATTTTGTTCGGCGGTCGGTCTGTTGTTGGTTGGTTGAATAATAGGAATTGATTTTACAATACTGTACCAATAATATAATCCACCTAAAATGACTACTAAAATTATGAATAAAAGTAAGATGATTGGACCACTTAAAATACTTTTGTTTACTTCCGCTGGTAATGGGGCAGTTTCAGTGGGCATTTTCATTTCCTCACCTTCAAAATTTGGTTCATTTATTTTGTGATCTTCTGACATATATTTAATTTATATTACTAATTTATTCAGTAGTGGTTGCCTGATCATTATTGGAAACTGCTTCAGAAACACCATGACTAATTTTTGCCTTAACAACTGCTTCTTTTAAGCTCTCAACTGTGGCGCGTAATGATTGATGTGATGCTTTAATTGAATCACGAATTTCAGTAAAAGTTAGTTTAAGTTTTTGCCAATTAGCACGAGGATCTTCTGAACCAACAAAATTAGCCACATCGTCATCAATGGTACTGAGAATTGTTTTGGCTTGATCAATTTCTTGTTGGGCTTTATTTAATGAATCTTTAGCAGTGTTGGTATCAATTCCTAAATCATTTAGCTTACTTATTCTGGAAGTTAGCCGGTCAATAACATTTTGTATTCGATTAACAGCAGCATCCATGCGATTACTGAGGTTGGCTGACAAATTGGTGATACGGGTTTGTGCCGACGCTTGCAAAACTGCTTTTCGGTCAGCGCGATTAGTTTGGATTTCCTCTTTTTTTAACCTGATAGCTTCTGAACGTTCAGTAGTAGTTTGAATACGTTTATTTAAGCGTGCTTCAGTTGATGAAGCGCGTTCAGCAGTAATAGCTTGGCGTTTTGCTTGAGTTTCCGCTCGATTATTTTGCCCTGTGGTAGTAGCTTTGTTATAGTTTGGTTTTTTCGTTTCTTCAGCTTTAACAAAAGTGGCTGAACCTAATATGATCGTAAGAGTGCAAAGTATACCAATCAAGATAATAGGTATATTTTTTTGGCTAATGGGAAACATAATGAATTGAATTAAATAATTTTTTATTAATCTACCTACCCGTTTTGGTCGGTTAAATATAAGTATAGCCCCTATGGACAAAGACCGCGAGGGGCTGTACACAGTTGCGTTTTTGTTTAGAGTTTGAGAGCAGGCAAAATTTGCTTTTTGCGCGAGACAATTCCCGGCAGAATTTCAGTATCTTCTGAAACAGTGACACCGAAAGAAGCTTCAATGACTTGTTTGGTTAATTCATTGTAGGTTAGGACAGTCGCTTCTTCTTTTAAAATATCAATTATAAAGAATAATACTTCATCCACATCCTCCTCTTCGGCAATGCAATTTTTGATAGCTACAACAATACCGTCTTTTCTGGCTAAAATAGTTTCTGGATTAGTAGTTTCCAGAACAGAAACTCGGAAATTTTTATCACCCACATCATATTTTTTACTATCCATTTTTACCAACCCAGCATCAGTAAAGCCAGAAACATCAGATTTGGCGGTGAACATTTCTGTGGCATAGGTGGTAATATCAATTTCCAGTTTGGTGGCCAACTTTTCCGCCACATCTTTATCGTGAGGTGTTGTGGTCGGAGAACGAAATTCAAGAGTATCAGAAATAATACAGGAAAGCATTAGTCCGGCGATGTGGTCAGGAATGGTTTTAGTGGCTTCACCCATTTGGTCATATAGTACTGTAGCTGTACAAGCTAGAGGACGCATGGTTATTTCTACTGGCACAGCCGTTTCTAATCCACCGACTAGTTTATGATGATCGAGTAATTGAATAAGTTTTGCGTCTTTGATTTTTTTTGGCAACTCTTGGGGATTGTTGGTATCAACTATCGCTACCTCATCACCAACAGTCAATTCTTCTAATAATGCAGGAGTGGCAACCTTCCAACGATTAAGTACAAAACTAGTTTCAGAATTTAACTCTCCCAAAACATAAGCTGTGGCATCATAAGTAGTATGTTCATTTAAATACCAAGCCCAAATAATAGCTGAGCCAGTAGCGTCTGTATCGGGGGAAAGGTGTCCAAAAACTTTTATCATAAGTCATTTATTATTAAGAGTAATAGGGCTATGGTAACGCACTTAAATGGAAATACAAGTTGTAAAAACCAATAAATCAGACGCCCGTAGGGGGCGCCCGATTTTTTAATCTTTTATTTATTTTTTATTCTGTTTCTTTTTTTAATTCTTCTTCTATTGTTTCCTCGGCTATTTCAATTTCATTGCCTATTATTTCCTCAGCTTCTTCAGGGGTGTCAATTTCATCTTCTTCTTCACTGTCTGGATTGATATCTCGGTCTTTGGTCGGCTCGTCTTCGTTACTCTCAGTTGAGATAGTGGTGGTTCCAGTTTCATCTTCTAAAGCGTCAATTTCTGCGCCAATTGGTGAATCATCTGGCGCATCAATTTCTACCGTGCCGTCAGCATCAGCTTCGGCAAGAGCATCTCCTGTCTGAGCCGATACAATGTCAATTTTCCAGCCAGTTAATTTAGCGGCCAAGCGAACATTCTGCCCGCCTCTACCAATAGCCAGTGATTGTTGATCAGGAGCAACCTCAGCAATCGCGTGACCGCGCTCACCCTTTTCAGTATTTGGTTCGGCTACTATTTTTACCTCCATCACTTGCGCCGGAGAAAGAGAATCCTCAATAAATTCAGTTGGAATTGGTGACCACTCAATGATGTCAATTTTTTCACCACCAAGCTCACTCATGACGGTAGAAACTCGAACGCCACGCTGACCGACCATGGAGCCGACTGGGTCAATGTGTTGTTCGTTAGCATAAACAGCAATTTTTGATCTGGCACCAGCTTCACGAGCCACTGCTTTAACTTCAATTGCTCCAGTCTGAAGCTCTGGTGCCTCAATCGCAAATAAACCCGCTAGGAAATCAGGATGGGAGCGAGATAGTTTAAGGAAAATTCCGCGGGAAGTTTCTTCAACAGCGAGCAAAATAGCGCGAATTCTTTCTCCTGGTTTATATCTTTCTCCAGGAATTTGTTCATCATAAGGCATGATGGCGGTCACCCGTCCAAGATCTACATAGAGATTCCCGCGTTCAAAACGCTGGACATGTCCAACCACAATATCGCCCGACTTTTGACCGAATTCCGCCAGGGCAGATTCCTTCTCTGCTTCACGAATTTTTTGCACAATTACTTGTTTGGCAGTTTGAGCAGCAATACGACCGAAGTCATCTTTTGGTTCCAGTGGGAAAATCAATTCTTCACCCAGAATCACATCTTTTTTAATCATTCTGGCAACGTCAATCATGATATGCTTTTCTTCATCAAAACGAACTTTTTTGATTCCGTCAGCATCTACTTCAGTTCCTTCATCTTCTGATTCCAATCCTTCATCTTTTGGTTCTGCTCGCAACATACTTTCATCAACCACAATCTTGATCTGATTAAAGTTAACATTTCCAGTGGCTAGATCAAAGTGAGCCGTCACTATTTGGCCACGTTTTCCAAATTCCTTTTTATAAGCAGTAGCTAATGATTGCTCAATAGCTTCAATCATTTTGGCACGTGGTATACCACGTTCCTCTTCCATTTCAGTCAAAACCGCATTAATTACTTTTAGATCAAACATATGTGTTTCTATTATTCTTATATATGAGAGGTATTCCTCTTTAGTTGTAGTCAATTCGTACTTTCTACGAAAACTGTTCAGGTTATCACTATTTTTTTAAAAAAATAGCAGGTAACCTCTTGCAAAAGTCCACTGGACTTTCTCACCCCTTAGTTGTAAATCACCTAGACAGAGAACGCGCGGGCAAGCGCCCGCGCGTATCAGTCATGTTTATACTATACCTTAACTCCCAAAAAACGTAAAGGTTTGGTAGAATGGGTTGAATTATGTTTAATGAAAATAAAATCTCTCCCGTCGTTTACAAATCGTCTGAATCTGAAGAGATGTCAGATGACGAGCGAATAGATGAGTATGCTGAAACTGGTAATCCAAGCTATCTCACACCATCTCTAGCCAGAAAAATGGAGGTTCATCCTGATGTTATGAAAGAAGTATTAGGTGCCACGGATGAGGACATCATGTTCGCTGAAGTAATGTTAGAAGAAAATAATCACCAATTTTTTTCTAGAACGGAGTCTTTACTAATGCCACTTGGTGCAGATGATGAATCACTCAAAAAGTTGGATATACATCAAAAATTTCGCAAACTGCTTGATGTGGCGACTATACGCATAGGATCTATAAGGGATGAAGAACGTTTATCGCACGAAACGATTAGTGATTGTGCTATAGGTAAAATTGGTATGCTACTGGCTACAGAAGACGAATCTACCTATAGATTATTTGAAGTACTACAGATGAATAGTCCGCAGGGTTTTCGTGATTTACATATTGTGGAAGAAGTAATCAAGCGTATTACCCACTTATTTAATGATGGTGATAAAAATATTGAAATAGTTCTCCGTGAATTGTTGGACGTGGCCAACCGAATGAAAGATGTAAAATTTGTTGATGATTCTCTTTATCTTGGTAGTGTCTATCTTAGAGAATTTCTAGAGCTTCATGGTGGATATGGTGATAAGGATAAGTTAGACAGTACCGACACCTATGTACCATTTGAAATAACTAAAGACGTCTATGCCTTATTTACTGAAGATAAAGATAGAATTTTTATTGCTGATCATGATTTATCAAGTAATATTAAAGATACTATTAAAACAGATTGGACATCAGAATTTATGGGTCCTGAAGGACATGACTTGCCAAGCTATAAATATGAATATATTCCTGAGGACTTATTGGATTTTACAGACGATATATTTAATGCTGGAATCCTCCTGGATGACTATATTAAGTCTTTAGGAATCAAGGCTGGTCTGGAAGAGGTTAAAGATTATGTCACCATGTTACGTAGTCCAATACGAAGAGTTATTGAGGAAAACTTTGGTTTTAGACTGACGGCTCTTTCTGTCGTAGAACAATTTTACTTTCTCAATTATTTAAAGCACACAACGGTTAGTACAGTTAAGACTATGCAGGAATTTATTCATCATTATGGAGTGGATGCCATGCGATCATTTTTGGCAATAATTTATGATAAAAATGCTTCTGAGAATATCATGATTTTTGGTACGATGATTGACCAAGATACAGCAAAGGGAATGTTCAAATCGTACGCTGAATCAATTGATAAGGCCAACGTTCTTGCTAAAAAATTAAATATTAGTGATAGAAATGATGTTTTACTAAGTACTCTCCTATTAGAATTTAAACAGGGAATGATTAAAAGGGCGGGGCATCTTTTTGACGCAGGTAAACAAATTTCGTTATCCGAATACGGAGGAGAGGAGGAAACCGTCGATTTAATTGCTGCTTATGAAGGTGTAGCTAAAATTTTATCGGTTCTCTCTGAGGTTGGAGATGATAAAAGTTACATTGTCACTCAAGTTAAGAAAGAAACTGGCGGAGACACTACAATGCAGACTTTTAAATTCAATATTAACGAATTTGAAACAAACAATTTATTTAAACTAAAAGTATCAATCAGACCAGAATCAACAACTAAAGGAGAAGCTCGTATAAACTTTGAATTGTCTCTCGATGAACTACCAGAAGAAAATGAATTAAAAAAAGCGTTTCAGCAAACCATTCAATTTAAAGGTAATAACGGCAGGAACGCTCGTACAGTAACAGGGAGTGTTATCCGTTTCGGTTTTGATCTGGATACTCGTACTGAGCCACCAGCATTTTCTTTTGACATGGGGCGTGACTCGTATGTTAGTGATGATATGGAACGAACAGGTGATGTGTTGGGACGGATATTAGCGCAAGTGGCGCCCACCGGGCATCACTTACAGGATTTTAATCAATCTCTCTCGAGCCCTAAAAATTTTGCTAAAGTGGCCGAAGTATTTATTCACTATTTTGAACGTATAAAACCTACCTCGGACGCGGTGCAGTGATGGTACCATCACGAAGTCCCTGACGGATATTTTCGTCTTCAGTTTTGGTTGTTTGCCAAATCAATTCAAAAAGTAGTTGAAAAGTGGTGGTGATTGCTTTGTTTTGGATAATAGTCGTCATTAGTTCACCATCAAAGGCAGTTAAAGCCACCTTATCAGCGTAAATAATAATTTGAGCTGGCAAGTCGAGTTGGTCAATATATACTAATCGACGTGTCACGAGGTTTTTGTGGTCTATGGTTTCAAGTTCTTCAATTGTTTCATTATCAAAAGGAGTGATGGCTTGAGTCGTGATTCCAATCTTAACTTGTTCTTCTATTTGCTTGATAACAAGGTCGGATATCTCGGGATGCTGATCATCATAAGGTGAACGGATCAAACAAAGAGGAGACTGTTCATTAAGAACGTCCTCGTATAGTTCCGAAAGACCAACTAGCCCTTGTAAAACTCTAACTCCTGGTTTACCAGTTTGTGTGCTATACAGGGAAATAAGGTCAGTTAAAGTAGATTCCAGGGCCTTTTGTTTTTGCTCATAAACATTTTTTTCTTTTGCCATCCAGTCCCGTAGCTTTAAAGGATGGGCACATTCAAAAATAGATACCGCTCCGACCTCATCATTTTTTGAAACGGCGCCAATGTTTATTAGTTCATCAAGGATACGGTAGACCATTGGACGGGAATAAGGAAGACGCCCTGCCAGTTTGCTGGCAGTAGTTTTACCGCGTTCTAATAGTGTGGTATAGACCATCGCCTGGTCTTCACGGAGTCCAGCTTCTATCAAGTATGTAATTGATGGGTGTTTTTCCATATAATGAGTCTACCCCTTAAAACATATTTGTCAATAATATACTGACAATATTATTTTTATAGTAATTATGTCCTTATAAATAAGGTAAATATGTCTACATTTATGTACAAAATAAGTCACCATATCTTTGACAAATAGTAAAACTAATGCTATGCTGTACACAGTTAAGAAAGAGGAAGACGCGAGAGAGCGTCAACCACTTTCTGAGAGAGTTCTTAAAAGGGAATCAAGAGAAAGAAATGAGCCGAGCGGCTCGACCGAGCACCAAAATCGGTGCTCGGCGGTGACCACAGCCGAAAGTGTGGTAAGCAAAGAGCCAAAGGAATTACTCATTTCTCAAACCATGATTCGTTTGCACGATGCGAGGAACAGGCCGCAAACCACGTTCCACTAGGGTTCAAGACCTCCGGGTCGCCCTAAGTTGCATCACCCGATCATGCTTGAGTTTACTCGAGCGGACATCGATTGGTCGGAAGCGACTAACCACCGCTTCTTACCAAAAATGTCCTTTTTACAATGACGAACGAAGGGAGGAATATGTAAAAAGAGACCCAGTACCAAAAGTTGGTGCTGGCGGACAAGTTCATTAGAAAACGTAACCGTGAAGTACCAGCTTGGTATTGAAGTAAATCTTGAGTATCAAACCGGTCCCTTGCACATTGTTAGACCATAGAGCGTACATATATGAGGACGCTATGGCGTATGAAGGCAGGAAAGAGCTTTGACAACAAATGCTAGTCCAAAACAAAAAGTTAGGGCTGGATGAATATCAAAATACACGCTACAAACAAAGATTATTTGTAGATGTCGTGGGTACCAATACTCATAAATACTACAGTATTAGCCGATTCGTATTGAAAAACAATGCGGTGTGAGTAGGTTACAGAAAAACTTTGAAAATCTTTTAGTTTTCCTTTTAAGCTGTGAACCTTAAGTTGTTCATGATTGACAGGATTCGTAAAGAGAGAGATTTTGAATTTGGCTTCTGTTTGGACATCACTAGACAGCTTCTTGAAGTTACGCAAAAAAGATGGTTTGTATTTAATTTCCATACAAATTAATCAATTTTTTCCAGAAGATCATCAAGGTTTCCAGAAAGAGATGGCTCCACTACGGCTCGGAGAATAGCATCGACTGCCTCTTCCTCGGCCAAACGTTCTAGTGCCTTACGCATTACAGCCGAACGATTTGAACCATAGGCAATAACTAATTCGTCAAGCTTATTGGCCAGATTGGCATCAAGAGGAATTGAAATAGTAGTCATAAAATATATATTATAATTTAATATGAATATATCATACTAAATTATAGGTAGATTGCAAGTAGTTTTTGTTTGTAGCGTGTATTTTACCCGCACCAACTTTTTGTAAAGTTGGTGCGGGTAAACCGCCGGAACTGAAAAGTCGGTGGTATTTATACATAACAAGCGGTGGCTTTGCCACCGCTTTGGGAGCCGCCGAGCACCTTCTTTGTCCAAAGACAAAGAAGGTGCTCGGCTCCCCATGCAAACAGGCCACACATATAAATTATTTAACAACATATTTAACATAGTGTCCTGACCTGTTTACATGGGGAACTCAAAGTGAGAGTGAACCAGAAAAACGGTGGCTGGAAACCCAGTCACCCGCAACACCCCGAGCGATATGGGTACGCCCGGAGGAGGGCAAAGAAATGAACGATTTTCACTTTAATAAGCCGTCATGGGTTACCTCGTACAGGGTAACCGAAATTAATCATCTAACCAATATGGCCGAGGTTATCGGACATGGCGAAGAATTTTTGGAACAGTGGCTGGGGAATAACCCCGGCCAATCTTGTCGCCTGGCGGCAGCAGAATTTCTGTCTCTAACTGATTCAGGAATTGACCCCAATCAAGAAGCAGATTGGGGTGGGGAGAAATCCCCAGTGGAAGAATGGGGGGATTTCCCCCATATCGCGGAATTACGAAAGTTCATGGCCGCCGCCCACGCGGCGGCCTGTTTGCCAGACCCTGAATGGGGAGGGTATAAGCAGGCACTCAGAAGTGCCTGCCAAAAAATACTTGGGGAAAGGTAAAAACATCTGGGGCGGCGCGTAAGCGCCGCCCTTTCCAAAGCCGACGCACATACGGCTTGATGCTATGTGCAAATAATAAGGAGAATGGCCTTGCGTCACTTCTTTTTGATCATCCTCTGTCGTTA
>Ga0210014_1001930_pt1 | contig 14835 bp, 13 predicted proteins | sample CryGeymeta201519_FD_183983 | JGI IMG/M metagenome (GOLD analysis project Ga0210014, IMG submission 183983) | Groundwater microbial communities from Crystal Geyser aquifers in Utah, USA - Crystal Geyser metaG 2015-19 (SPAdes) (version 2) | ecosystem: Environmental > Aquatic > Deep subsurface >...
GTTATTCCCCTACCCCACCATCATCCTTGGCTGGTATTGCAGCGCCTCGGCCAGATGCGTAGGTTGGATCGCTTCACTCCCCGCCAAGTCCGCGATCGTGCGCGCCAGCTTGAGCACGCGATGATAGGCGCGCGATGGATGTTGCAGTGTCATACAGCAGTGCAAGTTGGTGTAAAATGATTGTATCTTCTCCATCGAGCAAACTGCTCGAAGCGCGCTGAATTCAAACCCGTGAAGTTGTAACCTACAGATGGGGAGATTACTCTGCGCCCCGTTATTCGATCCAAGAGTTGACTTGACTGTTGGAGGAAAAATGAACAATCCTATGCCAAAAGTCAAACGCATCCACCACGTCGCCATTGTCGTGGACGAGATGGAGAAATCGCTCTCGTTCTGGCGCGACGTCTTGGGGCTGAACCCGTCCGAGATCCGCGACGTGCCCGAGCAGAAGTCGCAGGTGGCCTTCCTGCCCGCGGGCGAAAGCGAGATCGAGTTGGTCAAACCGACCAGCGGCGATTCTGGCATCGCCAGATTCCTCGCCAGGCGCGGACCCGGCATGCACCACATCTGCGTGGAGGTGGACGACATCCAGACCATGCTCGCCCAGCTCAAGGCCAGGGGCGTGCATCTCATCAACGAAATGCCGATAACTACTGCCTTCGGAAAGAAATACGCTTTCATCCACCCCGAGTCCACGGGCGGAGTGCTGGTGGAATTGTACGAGGCATGAAACGCAGATTTCCTCTCCACGGCGGACTGGGACTCGCCCTGATCGCTGTCTTCTGGACGCTCAATTGGACCTTGAGCGGGCTGCGCACGTACTGGGCTTTCTTCCCGCTCTGGCTGGGCTACTGCCTGACGATGGATGCGCTGGTCTTTTGGCGCACCGGCACGTCGCTGCTGGCGCGCGGCTGGCGGAAATACGTTGGCCTGTTCATCGTCTCCGCGCCGGTGTGGTGGTTGTTCGAGGCGCTCAACCTGCGCATGCAGAACTGGGTCTACGAAGGCGTCGCGCGTTTCACGCCGCTGCAATATACTTTCTGGACGACGCTGAGTTTTACCACCGTCATCCCGGCCGTCTTCGGCAGCGCGGAATTGGTCGCCAGCTTTGGCTTCGTCAGGCGCCTGGGCCGCGGCCCGCTCATCCGCCCAGACAAAGTGACCACGATCAGCTTTTTCGTCGCTGGATGGATCATGCTGGCCCTGATGCTGGCTTGGCCGCGCCTTTTCTTTCCCTTCCTCTGGTTTTCCGTCTACTTCATCCTGGAACCGCTCAACGTTTGGCTGGGCAACCGCTCCCTGGCCGACCACACCCGTCACGGCGACTGGCGTCCGGTAGTTTCGCTCTGGTTGGGTGTGCTGCTGACGGCTTTCTTCTGGGAGATGTGGAATTTCTACGCTTACCCGAAGTGGGTTTATTACGTTGCCTGGGGCGGCTGGCTCAAGGTCTTCGAGATGCCCCTGCTCGGTTACGGCGGCTACTTGCCGTTTGCACTGGAACTGTATGCGCTTTACCATTTGCTCGCTGGGCTGCTCGGCCACAAGAAGACCGACTATGTGCGGCTGAATTGTTCAGAGAGCCTATCCGAATAACGGAATGCAGACTTCAGTCTGCCTGGCATGGCGGACTAAAGCCCGCAGTCCGGGGGTTTATCGGATAGGCTCATAGTGCGGGCAATCCGACGACGGAGTCGTCGGACTCCGGCATCCTATATCCCACGCTGAGGGGATTTTCTGTTAGACTTGGTTCATGCTCGAACAGCTTGAATTGATCCTGCGCCAATCCTGTGGATTGAAACCCGGCTTGCCTGTCTTGGCAGGCGTTTCCGGCGGGCCGGACAGCCTGTGCCTGCTGGACATTCTTCACGCGGTGGGATACCCGGTCATTGTGGCGCACTTCAACCACAAGCTGCGCCCCGAAGCGGACCTGGAGGCTGCTTCCGTCGCCGGGCTGGCACGCAGCCTGAACCTGCCCTTCGAGACCGAATCAGCGGATGTGCGCGCCTTTGCCGACCGTGAAATGCTTTCCATCGAAGAGGCCGCCCGCACGTTGCGCTATCGTTTCCTCTTTGCGCAAGCCCGCAAGCACGGCGCACAGGCCGTGGCCGCCGGTCACACCGCCGACGACCAGGTGGAGACGGTGCTGATGCACTTCCTGCGCGGCGCCGGGCTGGCTGGTTTGAAAGGAATGACTTACCGCAGCCTGCTTCCAAGCTTCGATCCTGAAATTCCCCTCGTGCGGCCACTGCTCTCCGTTTGGCGCACGGAGATCGAAGCCTATTGCAGCGAACATGGCCTGAAGCCTCACTTCGATCCTTCCAACGCCGATCAGACTTATTTCCGCAACCGCTTGCGCCACGCCTTGATCCCCGAACTCGAAAAATATAATCCCCGCCTCAAAGAAACTCTCCTCCGGTCAGCGCAGGCTTTGCAAGGCGATTATGCCGTCCTCGAGGAAGTGGTGAACCGGGCATGGCAGGATTGCCTGGCTGAGCGCGGCGATGGCTTCGTCGCTTTCGACCGCCTCAGACTGGCGAGGGTTTCGGTGGGCTTGCGGCGGAATCTGATCCGCCGCGCGGCCGAGTCGCTGCGCCCCGACAGCCGGGATTTCGGCTTCGAGGCGCTGGAACGGGCAGCGGCGTTCGTCGAGACTCCTGCTGGCAAACAGGTTGATTTTGTGAACGGTTTGTACCTTTTTGGGGAAAGCGGAAAGGTCTACCTCGCCGCTTACGAGGCTGACCTGCCGTTTGCGCAATGGCCGCAAGTTAGTGGGCAGTTGGTAGTGGTCAGTGGGAAGTTGTCAGGAGTCAGTGACCAGTCATCAGTCGGCAGTAATCAGTGCGAGTTGGGGAATGGGTGGGTGTTGACCGTCGAACACTGCCCACTGCCCACTCCCCACTATCCACTGCCCACTGATAACTGGACAGCCTGGCTGGATGCTGATTTAACGGGGAGCAGGCTCCAGGTCCGGCCGCGCCGCGAGGGGGATCGCTTTCAGCCGCTCGGCATGGGTGGGCAGTCCATCAAACTGTCTGATTTCTTCGTCAACGTCAAACTGCCCAAGAGGGCCAGGGCGAACTGGCCGCTGGTATGTGTGGGGGAAGAGATTGCCTGGGTTGCGGGGTTTCGTCTTGCGCAGCGGTTTCGCGTCACCGAAAAGACGAAGCGGGCTGTTCGTCTCACCCTGGGTAAGTAATCCTCATTCGAAAGCCCAGGCTCTCGCAGCGGTTTTCCCCGATAACTGCCGCAGCTTCATATTGATCTCGCGCCACTGGATCTTCGAGATGCCCAGTTTCTGGCGGATCTTCTCCGGCTCGACGTTGTTCAGGGCATCTTGCAGGGCGCTCGTCCAGCGGCACATATCGAAGGAGAGGTGCTTCGTCAGACCAGCTTCTTTGCCAATGTCTTCCAGCAGATACTCCAGCCGCCGCGGCGACCAGGGGAAGAGTTGATCCACCGGGTTGTACTGGGCCAGGTATTCCTCGTAGGCCGGGATCCAATCGTCGGGCAGGCTGATCTTGCGTTCTTTGTAGCGGTTGGCCGGGCTGGCGTAACGGACGAAGACAATCGGCCCGCCGGGCGATTCCAGGTCAACGTGGTTCAGGTGGATGCCCAAACACTCGGATTTCTTGACGCCGGTGGCGAGTAGCAGGGCCAGCAGCGCATAGGGACGGGCGTCCGGCTTCGGCTTGCGTCGGTGACGGTCCGCGGCCAGCATCACAGCCTCGAACTCGGACTCGGTCAGCACCTCGGGCAGGGGGCTGATGACCGAGTGCTGGACGACCTTCTCGGCCGGGTCAACCAGCAGGGCGCCGCCCTTTTGCAGCCAGCGGAAGAAGGATTTCAGGGCGGTGATGCGCCGGGCCAGCGTCTTGGGGCTGCACGGCACGCCGCGCTCTTTTTCCATCCACGCCAGGAAGCTGTTCAGATCGTTGGTGGTAATGGCTCCCAGGCTGCGGTCGGGAGGCAGGAAATTCGTCAGCAAACGCACGTCGGAAAGGAAGGCCTTGATGGTGTTGGGGGAGCGTCCCTGGTCGTTCAAGTAGATCTCCCAGGCGTTTATGGCCGGGATGAGGGCGGTCTGGGCGGTCAGGTGGGCAGTGGAGGATAGATCGGACATGGGAAACTCCTTCTGAATAAAACGTTGAAAGTCGAAGGTCGAATGTCGAGTAATGCGTATAGTTTAGTGTAAAAAGGGGAAAAAGTCAAATGCCCCTCACCCCCAGCCCCTCTCCCAAAGGGAGGGGGGAGTTATGGTGTCAAATTTTCCGGGTTGAAGCACGGCTGGTAATCCGCGCCGAGGATGAGAACGTAGGATAGGTCGCTTTGCATCGGGGTGGAGACCAGCGCCGAGGGCGGCAGGCCGAGAACGGCCAGGAGCGAGGCAGCGCGGTTCGGGTCCTGGGCCGCCGTCAGATCGTAGAGCAGGGAACCGGCGTAGTCCGGTCTGTCGGCAGGGGCGGCGCGGGCTTCGTAGCCGGCGTAGTTCAAGCGTTGAGCGGCCAGCGTATCCCATCCGCTGTTGTACGTTCCATTGCGCACTTCGATGAGAATGGAATCCATTTCGGGCGTACGCCTGGAGGGGGAGAGGGCTTCCTGCAGCATGGCCTGGATGGCCGGGCCGTTCGGCAGCAATACGCTGGCGCCGCCCGGCGTCATCCAGCCCGTCACCAGGCTCTTGCCAATGTAGTAACTGCGGATGTCGGCGTTGGTGAGATGGAGCGCCAGCGGCGCGAGTTGGAGCAGGTCGGGCAAGCCCAGGTCGGTGGTCACGGCGTAATTCAGGTCATTGTAGAGTTGCGGTATTTTGGTGATGACGCCAGCCTGCAGGGCGCGGCTGTAGATGGCGCGCAGCACTTCCTGCGAACGGCGGCCGCGGTCGAAGTCGCTGGATTTCTTGCGTGAGCGTGCGTACCAGAGGGACAGATCCCCATCCATGTGCACCACGCCCGGGCCGACGGTATACAGCGACCAGTTGTTCTCGTTATAGGGGTCGTAAGAGGGGTCAATCAGATGCCAGTCGGTGTAGGCGCAGGCGACCGGCACGTCAACGCCCCCCAGGGTATCCACGATCTGGCGGAAACCGTCGAAGTCCACCATGGCGAGGTGGTCAATGCGGATGCCCAGGTTGTACAGGAGAGTATCCTTGAGCGAGGCCGGCCCGCCGCCCGGGTAATGGTTTATATCACCGAACTCGTAAGCGGTGTTGACGCGCTGCATCCCGTAGCTGGGGACGTAGACCCACAGGTCGCGCGGGATGGAGATCAGCGTCACCTGCCCGGACTTGGGCCTGAGCGCGGCGATGACGATGGTATCTGTGCGGAAGGATCGCCCGCCGCGCGTATCGGAACCGAGCAGGGCGAATGTGACCGTCTCAGTGTCGGTCAGGATAGGGAACGGGGCTGGGGCGTAATTGGGGGCGCTGATGTTGGGCGGTATCCAGCCGGTTGGCAGGAGCGACGCGGCGTCTGGCGTGGCGGTGATGACAATCGGGGTGGGCGTGCCAGGCGGGTCGGTGGGCTGCTCGCTAGTAATGGTAGTGCTGGGCGAAATGGAAGTTGGCGTAGCGGCTGCGGTTTCATCGAGCAGCGGCTGGAAAGGCGTCGGTGTGGGAGTGGCGTCCGGCGGAACCGTCACCATGAGTAGCGCGGTGGGGGTGGCCGTCGGCGCCTGGTTTGGGGTCGGGACGGCCTCACATGCGGTCAACAGGATCAGGAAAAGCGTAAGTATCGAATGGCGGCGCATGGCTGGTGGGCGCGACGAAACCGCCCTGACTCTGGGAGAACAAGGTCAGGGCGTGGTAGTTATAGGCGTATACGTAGCCGTTGGGACAGGAGAATTCGTTGGCGTTTGCGTGGGAGTATCCGAGGCGGTCGGGGTGGCGGTCGCTGGCAGTGGGGTGGCTGAAGGGGTCACCGGCGATGGGGTCGGCGTAAGGGTCGAAGTCAAGGTGAGTGTCAGCGAAGGCGTGAACGTCAGCGGGGGCGTGCGCGTCGGCATGGGCGGCACGTAGATCTGTTTTCCGGTGATGAGGATCGTCGAACTGCCCATACAGTTCGCCCGCTGAAGCTGCTGGACGGTGACCTGGTAGTATTGCGCCAGGCTGTAGAGCGTATCGCCTTTCAATATTGTGTAGCGGATCCAGCCGGACGGCGCGCCGCAAGGGACGGGCGTGCGAGTGGGCACAGGCGGCACGTAGAGGTACGAGCCGGGCAGCAGGCTGGCCGTCATCAGGCAGTTGGCCTGGGAGAGCTGCTCGGAGGGGATGCGGTAGCGTTCGGCCAGCCCTTCCAATGTATCCCCGGGCTGGACCAAATAGGCCAGCCAACCTGCTGGCGGCGTGCAGTTCGTGGGCGGGGTGACAACGAATGGCGTGAAGGTCTCAGTCGGTGGGATGGGGATCGAAGTAGTCCCGACTGGCGGCGTGAAAGGCGGAAAAGTCGGGGAGGGGGAAAGGGGGAGGGGCATTGTCGGCAAAAGGGCGGCCATATCCCCTTCGGCCAGGGATAGCGAGAGGCTTCCCAGGATGATCCCGCTGGAGAACAGGGCAATCGAAAGTCCCCACAGGATCTGCCGTGCGATCCGCATCTCATTTCTCCTTGGATGCGGAGACCGGGCGCGTGACCGGCAACAAGACGCTGAAGGTTGAGCCAGCGCCCAGCGTAGTTTCCACCCACAGTCGTCCGTTTTGCGCCTCCACCAGCGACTTGCAAATGGACAGCCCGACGCCGGTATCTCCCAGCCCCTGGATCAGAACGTTATCCGCCCGGTAACGGCGCTGGAATACGTGCGGAATATCCTTAGGCTGGATGCCTCCGCCTGTATCGGTAACCCGGACGAGCAGGTAATCCTGTTTGCCCTCGTTCTGCGACTGGACGCGCAGGGTGACTGTCCCCTCGACCAGGCTGGCCGAGCTGGCGTTCTGGAGCAGGTGGATGATGATCTGCTGGAGCGCTTCGCGGTCGGTCTGTACCTGGGTAGATGTCTCCGGCACGTCCAACCGCAGGGTGATGTTCTTTTCCCGAAGCTGGCTGCTGGTGTACGCCATGGCGTTGTCCACGATCAGGTTGAGGTCAATCAGCTCAGGCTTGATCTCCAGGCGGGCGATTTCCAGCGTTGTGATTTGGATGAGATCGTCCACCAGTGTGCCCAGGCGTTGCGAGGCGGTTTTGACACGTTCGAGGAATTTGCGCTGCATGTTGCCCAGAATGCCAACCGACTCGCCCAGTAAGAGGTCGGTGTAGCCGACGATGGAGGACATCGGCTGGCGTAATTCCTGAGAGATGGAAGCGATCACCTGCACCTGTTCATTCGAGATCGGCGAGTTGGGTTGGCTCTCCAGTTCATGCAAACGGATATTGGCGTCGGCCAGGCTATTTTGCAGGCGCGCCATTTCTTCGAGCGAAAGGCGAAGTTCGTGCTCCAATTGTTTGGTCTGAATGGGAATCCCCGTCGCCTCGGCCGACTTGCGCAATTGTTCGTTTTCGGCCTGCAACTGGGCGATCGTTTGTTGCGCTTCCTCTTGGGCGGCCAACAGAGCAGCCAGATTCTCGGCCTGGAACTGGTTTTGCGGCCGGGCGCTCTCGACTTGTTCCAGCAGTTCGGCGTATTTTTTCTTGGCTTCAGCCGCTTCTTCCTGCGCGGCCTGGATGGCTTGCTGGAGCTGATCGTGCTCGCGGTCTACCGCCGAGGTGCGTTTGGCGCGCTCGATAATCGGGGCAAACGAGGCCGAGACGTTGTAGAGGAAGGTCTGATCCTCTGCGCTCCATTGGCGGTTCGAGTACGGCGAGAGCAGCAGGATGGCGCCGATCGGCTTGCGCTCGGAGGAGAGGACAGGCACGCTCATCAGGTGGCCGGGGCTGGGCAAGCCGAGCATCGCCCCCAGGTTTTTCAAGTCCGCAGAGGTGCTGCTGGCCGGCAGGCGCAAAGGACGGCCGCGCTGTATGGCATTGGCGAGCAGCGGCACGGCCATTTTGTTGATTGCGGTCCCGGGCAGGTTCTCTTCGCGGATCAGGTCGAAGCCATAGGTGATCACTACGTTCTTGTCGTCGGTCAACGCGATGAGAAAGCACAGGTCGGCCAGCATGGCCTGGGCGACGCTGCGGGTAATGGCATGACCCAGGTTATCCGGGTTCACTTCCGAGGCCAGCTTTAGCAAGGCCTGGAAAGTTTTTTGGTCAATGCTGTAGCGCCGCCGTTCGACGGCCTTCTGATCGCTTTGGACGTTTGCCATCTGCACGGGGGCGGTGAAACGCTGCGGCAGGGTGAGCAGGATGGGGTACATGGCGATCTGTGTCAGGCGGACAATGCCGGGGAAGTTCCCTGCGGGTTGCGGCCAGAAAAGTTGGATCAGGTGCCCGAGGAAGGCCAGGCCGAACATGGCCAGGCCGTAGGCCCATCCGTTTGGCTTACGGACGGTTATCGCGGCAACTCCCAGGATGATGAAGCCCAGGCTGAAGACCTGCCAGATGATGTCCAGATTGGAAAAGTTAAAAGAAGCCGCGTTGCTGCTTTGGGCCCACGAGATGAACGTTACCCCCAACAAGGCGACCGCCAGCAAATTCAGCAACAGGGTGGCGGCGTCGGCCATGCGTACCGGCTCCGGGAAAGCCCACAGCCAGGCGATCCAGATCAGGCTGAGCAGGGTGATGGCCCGGTCGAGGGGCGGAAGGACAGTCTGCGAGGCGATCACCCTTTGCCAGACCAGACCGCTGATCACGAAAAGGATCAGTTGCAGGCCCAAAAGCACGCTCAAGCCGAAGATCATCCGGCGCGCTTGCGTGTACCTGGGTTCTTGCAGGTATGGGGATTCGTTCGAACGCCAATGGTTGACCGCGCCTTGCAGCGCGCCGGCGAGTGAAAACGCCAGGACGAGGTGATAAATCAGGTTCCCCGGCGGTGTGGTCAGAAGCGTGAAGATTTGTTCGAAGAACTGGCTCATGTTCTACTGCGTACCCTGTATCTCATGCGATTATAGCACGGCGTTAACGGGGGGACAACCAATTAGCGATACGTATTCGGTTATGAAATTCTTACGAGATTCGGGCCTCGAAACGTTGCTTTGGGAGGCGCGGCTTATCCTTTTTCGAACCAAAACCACGCGCTGGGACGCGCTTTCTTATCCATCCCCTCCTGGCGTTTGACCAGGGTCAGGCGCTGCTGTACTCTTTCGATGTCTGCCTCCAGCAGACCGGGGCTGGTATTCTCGCTCGGCTTGAAGAAGCCGTAGAGCAGCCATGTCCCAGCGGGGGCGAGCAGGGTTTCAAGGTTATCGAGATATTTCTGCTTTTGCTCTGCCGAAAGGCTGTGGAAACAACCAATATCCAAAACCAGGTCGTAGGAGTTGGCGAACAGAGAATGGGGGAGGCGGGTCACATCGGCGACGAGAAAATCCACGCTGGCGTTTATGTTTTTCGCTTTACGTTTTGCGATTTTTATCGCGCGCGGGACGAAGTCCACCCCCGTCACCCGCCACCCGGCGCTCGCCAGCGCCAGGCTCGAGGTCCCGCTGCCGCAGCCGAGATCGAGTGCGCGGCCGGGTTGATGAGTACGGATGTAATCTACAACTTCCGGCGGCACGATGCCGCTGTCCCAGGGCGGGCGGCGCAAATACCACAGGTGAAAGCTCAATCGGCGGAGGAAGTTCATTTGTGTGCCTTCGTGACCTTTGTGTTTGACGTTTTTAAATTAAGGTATAATTTACCGGCTGTTCTCATCTCATTCTTTACAAGAGGTTCTCACATGAAAGAGTATACTACCGAGTTCATCCGAAATATCGCCCTGGTGTCGCATGGCTCTGGAGGAAAGACCATGCTGGCCGAGGCGTTTCTGCATTTCACGGGGGCGACCACGCGCCTGGGCAAGATTGAGGATGGCACGACCGTTTCAGACTATGAAGACGAGGAAATCCGCCGCAAGCTTTCGCTGTATACCAGCGTGCTGCCGGTAGAATACAAAGATCACAAGATCAACGTGTTGGACACCCCTGGTTACACCGACTTCATCGGCGAGGTGATCTCCGCGCTGCGCGTCGCAGATGGCGCGTTGGTGCTGGTGGATGCGGTCGCCGGTCTGGAGGTCGGCACCGAGATCGCCTGGGGTTACTGCGAGGCATTCAAATTGCCGCGCTTCCTGGTTGTCAGTAAACTCGATCGTGATAACGCCAACTTCCAGAAGGCGCTGGCCTCGGTGCAGGAATTCTCCGAGACGCGCCTCATCCAGGTGCAGTTGCCCTGGGGAGAAAAAGCCGCCTTCAAGGGTGTGATTGACCTGATCACGATGAAAGCTTATGCGGGGGATGGCAAGACCGCCGAAGAGGTTCCCGCGGACCTGAAGCCGGCCGCCGACGAAGCCCGTACGAAACTGGTCGAGGCCGCCGCCGAGGGCGAAGATGCGCTGCTGGAGAAATACCTGGAAAGCGGTGAACTCTCCCCCGAAGAGCTGATGCGCGGCCTGAAGAGCATTGTCCGCAGCGGCGCTTACATCCCGGTATTCTGCGCAGCCGGCGCGCATGAGAAGGGCATCGCGCTGTTGCTGGAAGCCATCCTCAGCCTGATGCCCTCGCCTGCCGAAGCGCCCGCCGCTGTTGTGAAAGGTAAAGAGGGTGAGGAGAAGCTGACCGCCATTGATTCCGGGCCGCTGGCGATCTATGTTTGGAAGACGACCGCTGATCCTTATGTCGGCAGGCTGACCTACTTCCGCATCTATTCTGGCACACTGCAGGGTGACGCCCACATCTGGAACCAAACCAAAGACAATGAAGAGCGCATGGCTTCCTTGAGCGTGATGCGCGGCAAGGAAACCCTGCCGGTCAAGGGAATGCACAGCGGCGATATCGGCGTGGTCGCCAAGTTGAGCCAGACCTCCACCGGCGACACCTTGTGCGATAGAGACCATCCGCTAACCCTGCCGGTGCCGCAATATCCGGCCGCGCTGTATCGGGTGGCGATTATGCCCAAGACCCAGGCGGATGCGGCCAAGATCTCGCCCACGCTCACTCGCCTGTGCGAAGAAGATATGACCCTTAGCTGGTATGGCGAACAGACAACTGGCCAGACCATCCTGCAAGGGATGGGCGACCAACACATTGACGTGGCCATCCGCCGCGCCGTGAGCAAGCTCCAGGTCGGGTTGACGACCGTGGAGCCGAAGGTTCCGTATCGCGAGGGTATCACCAAGAAGGCCGACGCCATGTACCGCCACAAGAAACAGTCCGGCGGCGCGGGTCAGTTTGGTGAGGTCTGGCTGAGAATCGAGCCATGCCCGGAGGAAGATTTTGATTTCACCGATGAATTGGTGGGCATGAACCTTTCGAAGTCGTACCTGCCGGCCATTGAAAAAGGCATCCACGCCACGATGCTGACAGGTGTGGTTGCTGGTTATCCGATGAGCAATGTCAGGGTGATCGTGTACGACGGCAAGGAGCATCCGGTCGATTCCAAGCCGGTCGCCTTTGAAATTGCCGGACGTGAGGCCTTCAAGCTGGCCGTTGCGGATGCCAGCCCGGTGCTTTTCGAGCCGATCATGAACGTCCGCATCACCGTGCCAGACGCCAACATGGGCGACGTGATGAGCGACCTTAATACGCGCCGCGGCCGCGTGCAGGGCACCGAATCGGAGCGCGGGCGGACGGTCGTCATTGCCCAGGCGCCGCTGGCCGAAATGCTGCGCTACACCACGCAGTTGCGCTCCATCACCGGTGGGCGCGGTATTTTCTCGATGGAATTCGACCGCTACGAAATCGTCCCCAATCACCTGGCGCAGGAAATCATCGCCGCCCGCCAGAAGGAAGAAAAGGGCAAGGCGGAAGAGTAGGGAGTTATTTCAAAGAAAAGACAGGCTGACATTAGTATTCGAAATGGGGATAGGGGTACGGTCAAGACCGCCCGCGAGGTGCTTTCCGGCAAGAGCAAGAAAGGCTGGCTTGCTCGCACCTTGCCTTTTCTTGGCCCGGCCTTCATCGCCAGCGTGGCCTACGTGGACCCCGGTAACTTCGCCACCAACATCCAGGGCGGCGCGAAGTTTGGCTACGAGCTGCTGTGGGTTATCCTGGGCAGCAACCTGATGGCCATGCTGCTGCAATCCCTTTCGGCGAAACTGGGCATCGCCACCGGCAAGAACCTGGCCGAGCACTGCCGCAACCAGTTCCCAGCCTGGGTCGTCTGGACGATGTGGGTCATCTCGGAATTGGTGGCCATGGCCACCGACCTGGCCGAATTCCTGGGCGCGGCGCTCGGAATGAACCTGCTCTTCGGGATACCGCTTTGGCTGGCCGGCATCCTGACTGCCATCGCCACCTTCCTGATCCTCGGCCTCGAACGGTATGGCTTCCGGCCCATCGAGGCGGTCATCACCGCGCTTCTGGCTGTGGTGGCTGGCAGTTATATCGTAGAGACTATCTTCGCCCGCCCGGATTGGGGAGTGGTGGCCTACCACACTTTCGTCCCTCACTTCTCCGGCTCGGAAAGCGTTCTGCTCGCGACGGGAATCCTGGGCGCTACGGTCATGCCGCACGCGATCTTCCTGCACTCTGCACTCACGCAGGATCGCATCGTGACGAAAAAACCGGAGCAGCAAAAGCGCCTGTTCCGCTTCGAGCTGATTGACGTGGCAATCGCCATGGGCGTGGCCAGCTCCGTCAACGCCGCCATGCTCATCATGGCCGCCTCCACTTTCTTTCAACACGGCCTGACCTCGATTGCGACCATCGAAGAGGCCCACCGCACGCTCGAGCCGCTATTGGGCAGTGCGGCCTCCTGGGTGTTTGCCATCTCTCTGCTGGCGGCTGGCCTGTCATCCTCGTCTGTAGGCACGATGGCGGGGCAGGTCATCATGCAGGGCTTCCTGCACCGCCACGTCCCGCCCTGGGTGCGCCGCCTGGTGACGATGGTGCCGTCGCTAATCGTCATCGCGGCTGGCTTCGAGCCAACCCGCACACTGGTACTCAGCCAGGTGGTGCTCAGCTTCGGGTTGCCGTTCGCCATCATCCCGCTGATATTGTTCACGCGGCGGCGCGATCTCATGGGCGTTTTGGTCAACAAACGGCTCACGACTATTTTAGCCAGCATTGTGGCTGCTCTGATCGTCAGCCTTAACATTTACCTGTTGGTTCAACTCTTTACAAGGATTTAGCCTATGTTCAACCACATCCTTGTTCCCCTGGATGGATCGAAGCTGGCCGAGGCTGCCCTGCCGCCGGCCGCCTCGCTCGCCCAAACCCTCGGCGCGCCTGTGACGCTGCTGCACCTTATCGAGAAAGGCGCCCCGCAAGCGGTACACGGAAACCGTCACCTGACGAAAGCGGATGAAGCCGAGGGTTACTTGCGCACAGTGGCGCAGACAGCCTTCCCAAAAGAGGTAAAAGTCGAATGGCATGTCCACACGGCCGGGATCGAGAACGTCGCCGCCAGCATCGTCCAACACGCCGAAGAACTCACCCCGGACTTGATCGTCATGTGTTCCCACGGACGCAGTGGGATGCGCGACTACTTGTTCGGCAGCATCGCTCAGCAGGTGATTGCTCAAAGCGACGTGCCTGTGTTATTGATAAAGCCAACGACGGCGCACGCACGAACCTTTGAACTACGAAAGATCTTCCTCCCGCTCGACGACGAATCCATTCACGACGAAAGCCTGTCTGTCGCGAAGCCCCTCGCCAAAGCGTACCAGGCCGGACTCTACCTGCTGACGGTCATCCCGACCCTCGGCACGCTCTCGGACGGAAAAGCAGCCGCCGGAACGCTTCTCCCGGCCACTGCCATTGCCTATCTGGATATAAAAGAGGAAAACGCCAAAGAGCACTTACAAGAGCACCTGGACGAATTGGCCCAATCTGGTCTCGACGCCGAGGCCGAGATTGCGCGCGGCGACCCGGCCCCCACGATCAGCGAGGTTGCCGAGCGCGTGGATGCCGACCTGATCATCCTCAGCACGCACCGCAAGGCCGGCGCGGCCGCCTTCTGGGCGCGCAGCGTGACCCCGAACGTCGCTCGCCGGACAAAGATTCCCTTGCTGTTGGTACCATTGGCATAAATCCAGGAACCCGTTTTCTCGAAGAAAACGGGTTCCTGCTGTAAAACGTAAAAGGTCGGGGCGGCATTAGCCTCCTCGACCTTTTTACATCTTACGCTTCACGTTTCACGTATCACGCTCCACGCCCCTCGCCTCACGGATTCGGCTGCGCCCAGTGCCTGCCGCGCTGCATACCCGTTCCAACCTGCGCACCCGTGCCGCCGCAGGCGCCCTGGCCGGCGCCCATTCCCTGGCCGTAGCCGCCGCGCCCGAAAGCGTGCGCCTCCATCCAGTCCGCCTGCTCCTGGGTGATGACGCCATCCGCAAGGGCGGCCGTGAGCGCCTGGCTGCGCGCCGTCTGCATCAAAGCCGGGATGTCAGCCACAGCGATGCCCTGCGCGAGGGCGATCTGGTAGAAGGTCTCGCCGTTTGCCAACCGGGTTTCCAGGTCAGCCGCCGGGATGCCGAGCGCCTCGGCCATCGCAGCGAGCATGTACTCGTGCAGCGGGCCAACCTGACCCTGGGACATCATCGCGCCATATCCCGCGCCGGGGGTTGTGGGCTGGGGTCCCTGGGCATACGCGACGCCAGCAACGGCTAGCCCGGCAACAGCAGCCAGTACGAGGGCACTCAAAAGGGTTTTCTTCATGATCTTACTCCTTGGTTGAATTTCAGGATTTGTTCCTGATAACTGCCCACAGGATACCCTGGCTATGTAAAGGTATTGTGAAGAAAAGGGAAAGATTATCAAAAGAAAGCCGTAGGGGCGGGTCTGCAGGGCACAACGGACGCCCCGTCAGACGCGGGCACAAGGCATAACATGAC